>OEIU01000389.1_pt1 | contig 42530 bp, 39 predicted proteins | sample 1539221 | NCBI WGS metagenome assembly OEIU01 (sample SAMN03792071, study PRJEB22550) | activated sludge metagenome | feature: wastewater treatment plant; material: activated sludge; isolation source: Wastewater treatment plant of a petroleum refinery complex | place: Argentina: Zarate | collected... | reverse complement strand
GTCGATGTCGATACTCGAACGCCCGCGACGCGCGCTCCCACTCGAGGCGCAGGCCGACGCGCAGGCCGATTCGCCGGGCCTCGCCGGCGCGCAACTCGAGCACGGCGCGTGCCCCCGGCCCGATGCGCACGCGCCGCGGCGGCACGGCCGCCTCGACGCGCTGCACGACCATGCAGGCGGACACGAAGACGAGGTCGAGCGCCTCGTGCACGCCGAACGTGTGCACGGCCGCGCACGGTTCGATCCAGAGCCCCTCGCCGGGCGCCGGCGCCGGCCGGCCGATCAGTCCGCGCAAGCGCGCGACGAAGCCGCGCGCCGGGATCACCCGGAGCCGGCCGCATCCACCATCGGCGCCGACGAAGCGCAGTTCGCGCCCGTCGTCGTGCGCCCGATCCGTCGGATTCGCGCCCGCCGCGCGCTCGAGGGTGCGCACGGCGAACAGGCGATGCGGATTCGGCTTGCCCCTCACAGCACCCCCTCGCGCAGCAGTTGATGCACCACCGGAAACAGCAGGATCGCGAAGGTGCCCGGAAAGATGCAGAGCACGAGCGGAAAGAGCATCTTCACCGGCGCCTCCATCGCGAGACGCTCGGCGCGCAGGAAGCGCTCGTTGCGTCGCTGCTCGGCCTGCGCACGCAGGATCGGCGCGAGGCTCGCGCCCTGCCGCTCCGCGGCGACCAGCGCCGCCACGAGCGTGGACACCGCAGGCAGCGCCAGCCGCGCGGCCAGCGCGTGCAGGGCTTCGTGACGGGGCTGGCCGGCGTGGATATCGCGCAGCGCTCGCTGCCATTCGTCGCGCAGCGGCCCCGGCGGCCCGTGCCGAGCCGCCTGCCCCAGCGCCGCGCCGAGGTTGAGCCCCGCCTCGATCGACAGCGTGATCAGGTCGAGGTCGTGCGGAAGGCGGCGCAGCACGGCGTCGCGTCGCCGGGCCGCGCGATCGCGCAGCGCGATGCGCGGCAGCATCGCGGCGAGCGCCGCCGCCGGCGCCGCGGTCCACGCCGAAACCGCGCCGCTCCCCAACGCTCCCAGCGCGACGGCGCACCCGGCCACCGTCGCCACCGCGGCCTGCGCCGCGACGACGTGCTCCGCGGCCATCGCGCGATCGAGGCCGGCACGTCCGAGCAGCTCGCGAAGCCGCTCGCGCTGCTGCGCACCCACCCAGGGGCCCGTTGCATGAGCGAGCCGGCGAAGGAGCGGCCACGCGGCCCGCCAGGCCAGAGGCAAGGGCGCCGGCCGCGCCGGCTCGACGGGAAGCGCCGCCGCCCACGCTCCGGACGCCGCGGCGACCAGCGCTACCGCCGCGACGAACATCGCGGCCAACGACATCACCAGCCATGCGCTCACCGGATCGCCTCCCTCAGACGTCGATCGAGACGATCCGGCGAATCAGCACGACGCCGATTGCCTGCAGCGCGACCACCGCCGCCGCGACGACCCATCCCTGCCAGGTGTCGATGAGCGCGCGCATCGCGGTCGGCTCGACCAGGAACAGCAACGCGGCGAGCACGGCGGGCAGCGCGCCCATCACCCACGCCTGCAGGCGACCTTGGGCGGTGAGCGCGCGGATCTTGCCCTCGATGGCCAGCTTGCGACGCGTGGCATCGGCCAGCGACTCGAGCGTCGCCGCCATGCTGCCGCCGGCTTCGGCGCCGATCCGCAATGCGGACGCGAACAGCGTCGTCTCCTCGATCGGCACGCGGCGCGCGAGCCCGGCAAGCGCGTCGTCGAGCACGACCCCGAGGCGCTGCTCGCGCAGCAGCAGGCCGAGTTCCTGTCGCGCGGGCAGCCCGATCTCGGCGGCAGCCTGCGCGAGCGCCTGCCCCAGGCCGCTGCCGGCGCGCAACCCACCCGCCACCAGCATCAGCAGGTCGGGCATCTGCTGGCGAAACGCTTCGAGGCGACGGCGCCGCAGCCGCCTCAGGGCCAGCGAGGGCATCGCGCCGGCCGCCAGCGCGACGAGCAGCGCGACCTGCCACCGGCCGCTCGAGGCCCAGGCAGCGAGCGTGGCCAGAAGAGCGAGCAGGTGCTGCAGCGCGAACAGCCGGGACGGGTCGACGAACAGGAACGACTCGCGCATCCGCGCTCCGACGGCACGCTCGAAGCGTTCGCGATGCCGCCGTGCATATCGATGGCCAACCAGCGTGCCGAGCGCGAGCAGCGCCGCCGCGCCGGCGAAGACCGCGGCCAGCACCGGCCACAGCGGGAACGACGGCGCCGCGCTCACGTCGGCCCCCGGAAGATCGACAGGTCGGGCTCGAAGCCCTCGTCGCGCAGCGCCTCGTAGAACTGCGGCACGTTGTTGCAGCCGACGAAGCGCCCGCTGCTCCCGTCGGCCGATGCGCGCCGGTCGAAGCGGAACAGCGGCTGCATCAGCACGCGCTGCCCTTCGAGCCCGGTGAACTCGACGATCTCGACCACCCGCCGGCGCCCGTCGGCCATCCGCGCCTGGTGCACGACGACGTCGATCGCAGCCGCGATCTGCTCGCGAATCGCCAGCACCGGCATCTCGACGTCGGCCATCAGGACCATGGTCTCGAGCCGTGAAACCACGTCGCGCGGACTGTTGGCATGCACGGTGGTGAGCGACCCGTCGTGGCCGGTGTTCATCGCCTGCAGCATGTCGATCGCCTCGCCGCCGCGACATTCGCCGACCACGATGCGATCGGGGCGCATGCGCAACGAGTTGCGCACGAGGTCGCGGATCGTGACCTGGCCGCGACCCTCGGCGTTGGCAGGCCGCCCTTCGAGGCTCACGCGATGGGCGTGCGCCAGGCGCAGCTCGGCGGCGTCCTCGATCGTGACGACGCGCTCGCCCGGAGGGATGAGGTTCGACAGCAGGTTCAGCAGCGTCGTCTTGCCCGACCCGGTGCCGCCGGAGACGACGATGTTGCGGCGCGCGCGAACGCAGACCGCGAGGAAGTCGAGCATCGCCTGCGACAGCGAGCCGATTCTGACCAGGTCCTGCGGCCCGTAGAGGCGATGGTTGAAGCGGCGGATCGTGATCGCCGGGCCGCGAATCGCCAGCGGCCCGATGACGGCATTGACGCGAGAGCCGTCGGGCAGGCGCGCGTCGACCATCGGCGAGCCTTCGTCGACCCGCCGTCCCACCGGCGTGACGATGCGGTCGATCGTCGCGCGCACCGCGTCCTCGCCGGTGAAGGCGGCCTGCGCGCGCTCGAGGCGCCCGTCGCGCTCGACGTAGATCTCGTCGGGGGCGTTGACCATGATCTCGGTGATCGTGTCGTCGCGCAGCAGCGGCTCCAGCGGGCCCAGCCCGATCGCCTCGTCGAGCACCTGGCCGACGAGCCGATCCCGGTCGACGTCGGGGGGCAGCGCATGCTCGCCGGCGAGCAGCTCGCGCAGCAAGTTCTCGACCTGATGCCGCAATTGCGCCGCGCTCAGCTGGCGGATGTCCTGCCGACGCAGGTCGATCGCGGCGAGCAGACGCCTGTGCAACAAGCGCCGCCACTCGAGGTCGGCGTGGGCGGGATGGCCAGGATGGTCGCCTTGGCCGCGACGGCCGGGATGGTCGGCTTGGCCTGAATCCTCGGGATCGTCGGGATCGTCGGGATCGTCGGGACCGTCGCAATCGTCGGAGTCGTCGGCGTGGCCCGAATCGCAGTGATCGTCGATCTGGTCGGGGCCGTCGGATTGCTGCGCGGCCCCGGGCGCCTCGACGCCGAGTCGCGCGTCGTTCGCCGACCGTCCCGGCGACGACGAGCGCACGCGACCCGTCGGGAGTGCGACGTGCAGACGGCCCTGACCGCCCTCCGCGCGCGGGTGAACCCGCAGCCGGTAACCTGCGATCGCGATCTCGTCGTCGTCGCCCAGCGGCGCGTACTCGACGATGCGCTCGCCGTTGACCCAGGTGCCACCCAGGCTGCCGCAATCGACCAGCTTGAAGCCGCGCTCGATCCGGTGAATTTCCGCGTGCAGCCGGGCCACGCGCCAACCGGCCAGGCGCACGTCGCTGTCGGCGTGTCGGCCGATGCGGCTCGGAAACCGGGCGAGCCGCAGCGCGCGCGGCGCCTCGCCGTCGGCCTCGACGATGAGCGTCAGCATCTCAGTCGGCCATCCGGACCTGTTCGCGCGCCTGCTCGAGGCGCTGCGCGCTGCGCTCGATCGCCTCGCGTTGCGTGGCGCTGGTCGGCCCGACGAAGCGCGGCGTGATGAAGACGACGAGGTCGGTCTTGCGGTCGCGGAACTCGCGCGAGCGGAACAGCTTGCCGAGGATCGGGATCTCGCCCAACCCGGGCACGCGGTCGATCGCCTTCGACGACTCCTCGCTGAGCAGGCCGGCGATGACCAGCGTCTCGTTCTCGCGCAGGTTCACCTCGGTTTCGGCGCGGCGCTTGAGCAGGCCGGGAACGTCCTGCACCTGGATCTCGAAGTTGATCGCCGAGATCTCGGTCGCGATCTTCGCGGCGATGACGCCGGACTCGCTGGCCACCGGACTCACGTCGAACTTCACCCCGTATTCCTTGAAGCCGACCGACACGGTGCCCAGGCCGCTCGCGAACGGCACCGGCAGCTCGCCGCCGGCAATGAAGCGTGCCGAGCCGCCGCTGCGGCACGACAGCCGCGGCTCGGCCAGCACGACGGCGTCGCCGTTCTGCACCAGCAGGTTGATGACCGACGTGATCGAGCTGGCGAGGCCCAGCACGGTCGCGAACGGGGCGACGCGCGTGCGCGTCTCCAGGCCGGCTTCGGCGGCCGCGCCGCCGGGCTGGAACGCGCGGCTGCGGTGTACGTCGCCCAGGATGCCGAAGCTCGGCCCCTGCATGTTGGCGTTCCAGCGCACGCCGATGTCCTCGAGCAGGTCGCGGCGGATCTCGAGCATGCGCACGTCCATCTCGATCATGCGCTCGAGGCCGACGCGGCTGATCAGGTTGACCACCTGCGGGTAGCGCCGTGCGATCTCGGTCATCCGGGCGGCCTCTTCCTCGGAGAGCTCGCTGCCTTCGAGGACCACCTTGTCGCCGACGATTCGCGCGCGCACGCGACTCGACTCGCCGAGCATCGCGCGGATCTCGTCGAGCAGGCGATTGGCGTCGGCTGGCACGACGCTGATCGCGAAGCTCGTCTCGGTGCCGTCCTTGCCCCACAGGTGCAGCGTGCTCTGGCCCGCCGCCTCGGGGATGACCAGCACCTGCCCGCCGTCGAGCGCGGTGGCCTGGATGACCTTGCCGTTGCCGACGGCCACCCGCTTGAGCTCGCCGGCGCGGATGAGGTGCACCTGCCCGACGTAGAGCTCGATGGGAATGGGGGGCAGCGTCGACTCGGTCGATGCCGCCGCCTCACCGGGCCCGGAAGCGAGGCACGACAGCGTCGTCGCCAGCGCGGCGATGCGCTGCCTGGGGATGCAGGGGTTCATTCGGGCTTCACCTGTCTGGCGGCCCCGCTCGGGGCGAATCGATGCAGCGACCACTGGGCGGCTGGCGCTTGGCCGGCCGGCGCGGCCGGGCCACGGGGCTCGGGCACGGCGTGACCGTCCGAAGGCTCCGCCTCCCGCTCCCGCGCCGGCGCGCGCATCGCGACCAGCGTGCCGCGCCCGCCGACGATGATCTCGGGCCCCGGGGCCGGCGGTCGCGCCAGCGGCGGCCGTTCGGGCCTCGCAATGCCCAAGAGCGCGTTCAGGTCGAGCGCGCGTGCGCCCAACGGCTGCCGGTCGTCCGGGTGCCTGAGCATGGCGGTGAGCTTGCCGGTGCGCTGCGCGACGATCAGCTGCTGCGCCTGTTCGGGCGAGACTTCGACCGTGATCGCGGTGAAGTGGCGCGGCCCGCTGCCGTCGTCGGCGCCGGCGCGCACTTGCCGTCCGGTGGCCAGCACGGCGAGGTCCTGCATCAACGTGGCCGTGACCTCCTGCGCGGGCGGCTGCCCGGGTGCCACCGGCGGACGCACGGAGAACAACAGGTCGATGCGGTCTCCGGGCTGCAGCATGCCCGACACCGAGTTGACCTCGTCGACCAGGATCGACATGGCCCGGATTCCCTGGCGAATGCGGCTGGAAAAGCTGCCGGCGTCGGCGCCGACGATGGCGCCGGCGAGCAGCGGTTCGCCGCTGCGCATCGGCTGGTCGAGGCGCGAGCCGACGTGGTGCTCGAAACGCTGCGGGCGCACCGCGGTGCTGGGCAGGTAGTCCGCCGGCACCTCGCGCACCGCCATGTTCTCGGGCGCGACCAGCTCGCCACGGCCGAGGTCGCGTCGCGCCACGACGACCTCGACCATCGCCTGCTTCGGCGCGAGCCGCGCCTTCTCGACCTCGAGCCGCTCGGCGATGTACCCCCGAGCGCCGAACACTGCGAGCGCGCCGAACGACAGCGCAATCGCGAAGAGCAGCAGGCTGCGGTGGCCAAGCGCCCAGGACCCGGCGCGGCGCAGCGGAGCGATCGGCATCTTCATGGCATCGACATTGCGTGAGTGAAGCGTTCGTATCGGTCGCCGAACGCCTCGAACAGGCGCTCGAGCGGGCTGCGCGGGCCGGCGGTGAGCGCCAGCACGAAGAGCATCAGCACGATCAGGTACTCGACCATCGACTGGCCTCGCTGGACGGAAGACTTCATGTCGCCTCCTTCATCGCGTCGCGCGAACGTGGTAGACGACGACGCCGGTGCCCTGCGGTTGTGCGTGAAGCGTGACCAGCACCTCCACGCCTGCGGCGCGGAAGAAGCGCGCGCGATCGTTGCGCCAGGCGATGTCGCGCGGCGCACCGGGCGCCGACACGGGGACGAAGCCCTTGCGCCCCAGGTGCCCCTCGATGCGTGACTCGGCCTCGTCGATCGAATGCGCGAGCCGGCCGATCAGCGTATCGGCCGTCCGCGAGCCGCCCTCGGCGCCGTCGCGCGACGTGAGCTGGCGCACCGCCTGCGCATCGTCGGGCAGAAGGCCCAGCAGGCCCGCCGGCAGCGCCGCGCCCCCGATGCGTTCGCGCCACCGCGTGAGCAGGCCCTCGGCGCCGCCGCGCGCCGCGGCCCGCAGTTGCAGCGTGTCGTAGCCGCGGGCCATGCGCCGCGACAGCACCGACCAACCGCCACTGTCTGCGCGCAGCACGACGGCGGCATCACCTTCGCGCCAGTGACGCTCGACGCGGGCCAACGCCTCGGACGGATCGAGTCGACTGGATACTTCGCTGACCTCCACCTCATGGCCGGCCAGTTCGCCGCCGGGCACGACGACGCGACGCGCGTCCAGGCCGGGGATCGGGGCCGGCGCCTCCGTGACCATCTCGCGCGCGCCCGCGCCGAGCGAGGCCGAACCGCTCGCGGCGAGCGGCAGCGCCAGCATCCACGCGACGCCTGAAGGCACTGCGCGACCGCGTCGACCCGCCTGCCTCATGGCGCGATCCGGTCGGCCGGCACGCGGTCGACGTCGACGTGCTGCGGCGTGAACGCATCGGCGCTCGGCTCCAGGCCGGCCAGGTGCATCAGGTCGAGCGTGAAGCGCGTGAGCCCGTAGCCCACGGCGATCTGCGCTTCGTGAACCGGGTCGAGGCGACTGCCCTGCTCCACCCGTTGTTCGACGCGTCCCGCGGCGTGTCCGTACGGGCCCGATGCGTTCCAGGCGTCGGTCAGCACCGCCGTTCTCGCCAGCATCGCGAGCGGCAACGAATCGAGTCGCGCGAGCCGCTCGTTGCCCGCTTCGCCGGGCGAGACGAGCGCCTGCACCCGCGCGTCCGCGAGTCCGCCCGTCATCGACAAGCCGAACCGCGCAGGCCCGGCCAGCCGGTCGAGCAGGCTCGCGGCCCCGCTCGCGGCGCGCCCGATCGCGGTCGAGCGTCCGGCGTCGAAGCGCGGCATGGCCAGCGCGACGCCGACGTCGGCGAAGCGCTCTAGCAGCGGTTGGCCGCGCCGATCCACCCACAGCGGGTTGCGCTCGGACGCCGGCGCCGGGTCTGCCACGACGTCGTTGCTCAGGAGCTCGCGATCGATGCGGCCGAAGTGCCGACGCCGGACCTCCTCGGCCAGCAGCGCGTGCGAGCCGGCGTCGGCGCACGCGCCCGGCCGCACGGTGCACTCGAAGGCCAGCGTGCGCGACGCGGCGATCGTCGCCTGCTGCATCGACTGGACCTTGCCGAGCAGCACGGCGAGCAACGCCAGCGGCACCAGCACCAGCGCCGCCACCAGGGTTTCGACCAGCGCTTGCCCGCGCTGGCTGCGGCGCTCAATGCACATAGGCCACCGCTGCCGCGCGCTGCGCGATCGTGGGCTCGGCCAGGCGGGCCTGCCAGTACGGGTTGTACAGGCTCGCGTATTCGATGCGGTCGGGCGCCCCCGGTGGCCGGCGGAAGTAGACCTCGCCGACTGCCATCGCCCACAGCCGATTGCCCGCGAAGCGCTCGAACAGGCGCAGCCGGCCGGTGCCGACGTTCATCGCGTTGGCGGTTCGCACGTCGCCGCCCTCGCTGCGTGCCAGCACGACGACCTGCGTGACCGGAAAGCGCTGGTCGGCGAGCGCGGCGTAATCGAGCTCGCGCACGCGCTCGATGCCGCTGTAGCGCCCGAACCCGATGTAGCCGTGACCCGGCATCGACGCGGCGGCCAACCAGGTCGCGGCGCCGTTGTCCCAGGTGCGACCCGGGTTGCCCAACACCGCATTCAGTGGCGCGCCGTCGGTCGCCTCGGCGCTGCCCCAGCCGACGGGCAGCCACTCGCGCTGCCGGCAGCTCGAGAAGAACCATCCGCTACGCCGGTAGTCGTGGATCGACGCGGTGTCGACGGCCTGCCAGCGTTCGAGGTCCGGCGACATCTCGGTGCCGCCGCGCTTGCGCCAGTAGCGGAACCAGCGGCTGAAGCTGGTCGTGGTGCCGAAGCACGAGGACGGTAGCAGCAGCAGTCGCAGGTCGTCGCGCCGCGGCCCCTTGACGAACGGGTCGAGCGAGTCGCTCACGACGCCCTGCAGCCGGCGCCGATCGTCGTCGCTCGCATAGCGGCGCGTGAACCGGTTGAACGCACCCGAGTCGCCGAGCGCGAACGCAAAGAAGCCGGGGTCGTTGGCACGCGCGACCTCGTTGGCCACTGCGCCCAGGCCGAACGTGTCGGCTGCGAGCTGCAGCGCTTCCTGGCTGCGCTGCAGCAGCGACTTGTAGCCGATACCGGGCGCGGCGCGTGCCTCGATCTCGTCGGACGCGGTGCGCTCGGTGAGATCACGCGCCGTAGAGGCCACCGACGCCGCCGCCGACAGCACCGGCCCGGCCGGCGGCCAGGCCGTCGCGAGCACCCCGGCGTTGTCGGTGAAGCGCTCGAAGTACTTCGCCCAGGACGTGAGCGTGACCGCCTGGGCGACCGCCACCTCTTGCGCGACGATCGCGCGGTTGGCGTAGGCGTGGAAGTTCAGCACCCGCGCGCGCCAGACGGCGGCGCTGTACGCCGCCGCGTCGGCCGCGTTGTTCAGGCGCTGCTTCGCCGCCGACACCTGCCCGGTGCCGAACATGAAGAACAGCCCGAGCAAGCCGGCGAACAGCAGCACCAGCGCGAGCACCAGCGCCTGGCCGCGCTGCGCGCGCCGCGGAGGATTCCGCTTCATCGCGATGGCTTCCGGCGTTGGGGTGGCGGCGGGCCGGCTCGGCTCAGCGATTGTTGGCGTCGTAGTTGTCGAGCCCCTTGCGCACGTTGGCGTTGGTCGAGGCGGTGGTGGCGTTGGTCTGCGCGTTGCCGATCGCCGTCGACGCGGTCTGGCCCGAGACCTCTAGCGCGAGGCCCGCGGTCTGGTTGCGGATCGTCTGGCCGAACAGCGTGTAGACGCCGATCGCGGCCACCGCGATCAGCGCGACGACGATGATGTACTCGGTCATGCCCTGGCCCGACTGGTTGCGAGGCGTACCCCGCGAGACGGGCCGGGCGGCGGCGTAAAAGCGAAGCGTGCGGTCTGCGTTCATGTCGATCTCCTGTGCGTGTGACGAGAGGCGCACGGAGATTTATAGGCGCGAGCGCGCGCCGCGAACATTCGACGCAGTGCCTAGTCCTTCGGCCGATCCTCCACGGCCATCTGCGGACTTGAATCTCGAGCCGGATGCCACAATGAAAAAGGCCGGCTCATCGCCGGCCCTCTTCACGTTCGCAAGGCGGCCGCCTCGCGGCGGCGCGCCCCCGAACGTCATCGACTGGAGCAGCCTCTCAGGCAGCCTTCTTCGCGCCCGTCTTCGCGTCGAAGAACTGCGCGTCTTCGGTCGAGCCCTTGAGCGCCGCCGTCGAAGCCTCGCGCTCGACGGTGGTGGTCACCGCGTCGAAGTAACCGGTACCCACCTCGCGCTGATGCTTGACCGCGGTGAAGCCGCGCTCGGCCGCCGCGAATTCGGCTTCCTGCAGCTCGACGAACGCGCTCATCTGCTTGCGCGCGTAGCCGTGCGCCAGGTTGAACATGCTGTAGTTCAGCGCGTGGAAGCCGGCCAGCGTGATGAACTGGAACTTGTAGCCCATCGCGCCCAGCTCGCGCTGGAACTTGGCGATCGTCGCGTCGTCGAGGTTCTTCTTCCAGTTGAACGACGGCGAGCAGTTGTAGGCCAGCATCTTGCCGGGGAACTGCTTGTGGATCGCGTCGGCGAACGCGCGCGCGAAGTTCAGGTCGGGCGTACCGGTCTCGCACCAGATCAGGTCGGCGTAGGGCGCGTAGGCCAGGCCGCGCGAGATCGCCTGCTCGAGGCCGTTCTTCGCGCGGAAGAAGCCCTCGACGGTGCGCTCGCCGGTGAGGAACGGCTTGTCGTTCTCGTCGACGTCGGACGTCACCAGGTCGGCCGCTTCCGCGTCGGTGCGCGCCAGCAGGATCGTCGGCACGCCGCAGACGTCGGCAGCCAGGCGCGCGGCCACGAGCTTCGACACCGCTTCGCGCGTGGGCACCAGCACCTTGCCGCCCATGTGGCCGCACTTCTTGACCGAAGCGAGCTGGTCTTCGAAGTGCACGCCCGAGGCGCCCGCGTCGATCATCGACTTCATCAGCTCGAACGCGTTGAGCACGCCGCCGAAGCCGGCTTCCGCGTCGGCCACGATCGGCGCGAAGTAATCGACGAAACCCGGGTCGGCCGGGTTCTTGCCCTCCATCCACTGGATCTGGTCGGCGCGCGTCAGCGTGTTGTTGATCCGGCGCACGACCGCCGGCACCGAGTTCGCCGGATACAGCGACTGGTCGGGGTACATCTCGCCGGCGAGGTTCGCGTCGCCCGCGACCTGCCAACCCGACAGGTAGATCGCCTTCAGGCCGGCCTTGACCTGCTGCATCGCCTGGTTGCCCGTGAGCGCGCCCAGCGAGTTCACGAACGGCTCTTCGTTCAGCAGCTTCCACAGCTTCTCGGCGCCGCGCTTGGCGAGCGTGTGCTCGACCTGCAGCGAGCCGCGCAGCCGAACGACATCCTCGGCGGTGTAGCCGCGCTTGATGCCGCGCCAGCGCGGGCTTTCCGACCATTCCTTCTGCAGCTTCTGCGCTTCGAGTTCACGGGAAGACATGGACAGGCTCCTTGAGCGTCGAGAGTTGGAAATCGTTGCGAACGCGGCCCGGCAATGGCCCGGGCATCGCGCGCATGAACGTCAGATTACCGAAGATGTGCGGCAACGCAACAGATATCGATCAAGGATTTCGTGCGGTTGTTTTCATCTTTTATTCAATAGCTTGCATCGGTACTACCACGATGCGGGAATGGCGTTACCGCAATGAAAAACGGGGATGGTGCATTGCGGCGCGTCAATTTCTCATCGTGGAAAACTATTTGCTCCCACAAAAATCGGCGCCAGCTGCGCCGCTTGCCATGAGGTCGGAGCGCCACCGGACACCCTGCCCGGCCGCGGGTAGTTGACATCCGGATCGCAATGAATGAACATTCATTCAGTCAATCGAAACGCCGGCGCCCGGATCGCGGTCCGCAAAAGAGGAATTCCAGATGAAGCTCAACGACAGCATCGCCATCGTCACCGGAGCCGCCTCGGGCATCGGGCTGGCCACCGCGCAGGGCCTCGCGCAGGCCGGGGCCACCGTCGTGCTCGGCGACATCGCCGACGACAAGGGCGAACAGGCCGCGGCGGCGATCCGGGCCGCGGGGCAGCGCGCCGAGTACCTGCGCTGCGACGTTACCGATCCGGCCTCGGTGAACGCATTCCGCGACGCGGTCCTCGGCCGGCACGGACGCGTCGACATCGTGGCCAACGTCGCGGGCTGGGGCAAGATCCAGCCGTTCCTCGACAACGACGACGAATTCATCGCGCGGGTGGTCGAGCTGAACTTCATGGGCACCGTGCGCGTGGTGCGCGCGTTCCTCCCCGTGATGATCGAGCGCAAGCACGGCAAGATCGTCAACGTGTCGAGCGACGCGGGACGGGTCGGCAGCACGGGCGAGACCGTCTATTCGGGCGCCAAGGGCGGAGTGATCGCGTTCACCAAGGGGCTCGCCCGGGAAATGGCGCGCCACAACATCACCGCGAACTGCGTCTGCCCGGGCCCGACCGACACGCCGCTTCTGAACGCGGTGCCGGAGAAACACCGCGAGGCGTTCCTGCGCGCGATCCCGATGCGCCGCTTCGCGAAGCCTTCCGACATCGCCGACGCGGTCGCGTTCTTCGCCAGCCCGCGCTCCGACTATGTCACCGGGCAAGTCCTCAGTGTCAGCGGCGGACTGAGCATGGTAGGGTGACGCGCCGCTACAATCGTCCCACCCGTCCGAAAGATCCCAGGAGGAGACACGCATGACGCAAGTATCACGACGCACCGCACTGCAGGCCGGCGCGGCACTGGGCCTGGGCCTCGCGGGCCTCGGCCGGACCGCCACCGCGCAGGAGCCTGTCAAGCTGCGGATGTCGCACTTCCTGTCGCCGATGGCGCCGATCCAGACGAAGCTGTTCGCCCCGTGGGCCGAGCGCGTCGAGAAGGACTCGGGCGGGCGCATCAAGTGCGAGATCTACCCGGCGATGCAGCTCGGCGGCAAGCCGCCGCAGCTGTTCGACCAGGCGCGCACCGGCGTGGCCGACATCGCGTGGGCGCTGCCCGGCTACACGCCCGGCCGCTTCCCGATCTCGGAAGTGTTCGAGCTGCCATTCATGACGGCGCCCACCGCCGAGGCGACCACGCAGGCGATCTGGGAGTTCTACAACAAGCACATGAAGGACGAGTTCAAGGACGTCCACGTGCTGCTGATGCACTGCCACGCGCCCGGCCTCGTCCACATGAAGGACAAGCTGGTCACGAAGATGGAAGACCTGCAGGGCAAGAAGATCCGCCTCCCCACCAAGCCGGTGGGCGACGCGCTGAAGCTGCTCGGCGCCACGCCGGTGGGCATGCCGCTTCCCGAAGCCTACGAGGCGCTGTCGCGCGGCGTCGCCGACGGCGTCACGGTGCCGTGGGAAGTCATGCGGCCGCAGCGACTGAACGAGCTGGTGAAGTTCCACACCGACACCGGCCTGTACACGACCGTGTTCATGGTCGCGATGAACAAGCAGAAGTACGAGAGCCTGCCCGCCGACCTGAAGGCCGTCATCGACAAGAACTCGGGCTCGAACATCGTCAAGGAGATGGGCAAGGCCTGGGACGACGCCGAAGTGCCCGGCCTGCAGCAGGCCAAGGAGATGGGCCACACGTTCGGCACGCTGTCGCCCGAGGAGAAGGCGCGCTGGCGCAAGGTCACGCAGCCGGTGACCGACGCCTGGATCGCCAAGACGCCCAACGGCAAGGCGCTCTACGAAGAAGCCGTCGCGCTGATCAAGAAGTACGAGAAATGAGCGAGGGCGGCAGCCGCACCGGCGACACCGGTGCGGCGGCCCGTCCCGGGCTCGAACGCGCGCTCGAGCGCGCCTGCACCTGGCTGGCGGTGGCCGGCGGCATGGTCATGCTGGCCTTCACCGCCGCGTCGGTCGCCAGCATTCTCAGCCGCTCGGTGTTCGGTTCCCCGCTGGTGGGCGACTTCGAACTGACCGAGCGTGGCACCGCGATCGCGGTGTTCGCAATGCTGCCCTACTGCCACCTGCGCGGCGGCAACGTCGTCGTCGACATGTTCGTCGGCATGTTCGCGCCCGCGGTGCGGCGCTTCCTGGCCGTGCTGTGCGACGTGCTGTTCGCGATCGTCGCCGGATTGATGACCTGGCGGCTGGCGCTGGGCGGCATCAACCAGTACCAGTTCAACGACATGTCGATGATGCTGCAGATCCCCACCTGGTGGATGTTCGTGCCGATCGTCGTGTCGATGGCACTGCTCACGCTGGTCTGCGTGGCGCGCGCGGCCCGCGGCGGAAGGGAATTCCGATGAGCGGGATGGAAATCTCGCTGCTGATGTTCGGCGTGCTGATCGGGCTGCTGGTGATCGGCGTCAACGTCGGGCTGTCGCTGCTGCTGGTGGGCGGCGTCGGCTACATCTGGGTGTCGGGCCTCGAGCCGATGCTCAACTACATGAACACGGCGCCCTACTTCCAGACCGCGAGCTACTCGCTGTCGGTCATTCCGCTGTTCGTGCTGATGGGCGCGTTCGCGACCGCATCGGGCCTGTCCACAGGCATCTTCAATGCGGCGGCCGCGTGGCTCGGTCATCGTCGCGGCGGCGTGGCGATGGCGGCGATCGGTGCCTGCGCGGCATTCGGCTCGATCTGCGGCTCGTCGCTGGCCACCGCGGCGACGATGGCGCACGTGTCGCTGCCGGAAATGAAGCGGCTGAACTACTCCGGATCGCTGTCCACCGGCGCGCTGGCCGCGGGCGGCACGCTGGGCATCCTGATCCCGCCCTCGGTGGTGCTGGTCATCTACGCGATTCTCACCGAGCAGTCGATCGGCAAGCTCTTCATCGCGGCGATGGTGCCGGGCATCCTCGCCGCCATCGGCTACATGATCGCGATCGCGATCGTCGTGCGCATCGACCCCGAGGCCGGGCCCGCCGGGCCAAAAGCCACCTTCGCGCAGAAGATGAAGACGCTGCTCGAACTGGCGCCCGTCATCATCGTGTTCGTCGTGATGATGGGCGGCATGTACGGCGGCTTCTTCACGCCGACCGAGGGCGCTGCCGTCGGCGCCGCGGCCACCGGCGTCATCGCCTTCGTTCGCGGCGGCATGCGGATGAAGGGGCTAGTCGAGTGCCTGCTCGCGACCGCGAAGCTCACCGGCATGATCTTCCTCATCCTGATCGGCGCGGACCTCTTCAACGCGTTCCTCGCGATCACGCAGATGCCGACGCAGGCCGCGACCTCGATCGCCAACAGCGGCCTGTCGCCGATGATGGTGCTGGCGCTGATCCTGCTGATGTACCTGGTGCTCGGCTGCGTGATGGACTCGATGTCGATGATCCTGATCACGATCCCCGTGCTGTTCCCGATCGTGATGAAGCTCGACTTCGGGATGACGCCCGAGCACACCGCGATCTGGTTCGGCATCCTGGTGCTGATCTGCGTCGAGGTCGGCCTGATCACCCCTCCGTTCGGGCTCAACGTCTTCGTGATCAACTCGCTTGCGCCCGAGGTGCCGATGTCCGAGTCGTTCCGCGGCGTGATGCCGTTCCTGCTGAGCGACTTCATCCGCGTGCTGGTCCTGATCGCGTTCCCGATCATCACGCTGGGCGTGCTGCGAATACTGGGTTAGCGCGGCGCGAGGCGCGCGAGACACGCCCGGCGCCGGCGCTGCCCGGGGGGCCCCGTCAGGGCGCGGCGCCCGTGTCGTCCTCGAGCAGCTGCGCGCTGCTCGTGTCGGGCAGCGACTCGACGTCGCGCAGCTTGCGCTCGATCGCCCGCGTGCGCACCGCCGCGGTGCCGAGCGTCGTGCTTGCGCGGTCGATCTGCTCCTTGGTCTTCGCGAGCACGTCGCCGAACTTGCCGAACTCGGTCTTGACCGCGCCGAGCAGTTGCCAGACCTCGCTCGAGCGCTTCTCGACCGCCAGCGTGCGAAAGCCCATCTGCAGGCTCGACAGGATCGCCGCCAGCGTGCTCGGGCCGGCGACGACGACGCGCCAGGTGCGCTGCAGGTCGTCCATCAGCCCGGGGCGGCGAACGGCCTCGGCGTACAGGCCCTCGGTGGGCAGGAACATCAGCGCGAAGTCGGTGGTGTCGGGCGGCGAGATGTACTTGGTGCGGATCGTCTTCGCCTCGAGGCGCAGCCGCTGCTCGAGCTGGCGCGCGGCAACCTCGGCGGCGGCCGGGTCGGCCTTCTCCTGCGCGATGACCAGCCGCTCGTAGTCTTCGCGCGGGAACTTCGCGTCGATCGGCAGCCAGACCGGCGCCTCGTCGCCGCGCCCCGGCAGCCGGATCGCGAACTCGACGCGCTCGCCCGACCCCGGCACCGGCGCGACGTTGGCCGCATATTGCTCGGGCACCAGCAACTGCTCGAGCAGCGACGCGAGCTGCACCTCGCCCCAGGTGCCGCGCGTCTTCACGTTGGTCAGCACGCGCTTGAGGTCGCCCACGTCGGAGGCCAGCGCCTGCATCTCGCCCAGGCCCTTGTGCACCTGCTCGAGCCGGTCGGACACCTGCTTGAACGATGCGCCCAGCCGCTGCTCGAGCGTCGCGTGCAATTTCTCGTCGACGGTGCGGCGCATCTCCTCGAGCTTCGCGGCGTTGTCGCCCTGCAGCTGCCGCAGCTGCCGCTCGAGCGTCTCGCGCAGCGCCTCGAGCCGCAGTTCGATGCCCTCGCGCAGCGCGTTCAGGCGCTGCTCGTTGCTCTCGCGCAGGGCCCCCAGCCGCTGCTCGTTGGCTTCGGTGAGCTTGGTGAGCTGCTGCGCGAACGCGTCGATCTGGTTGTTCTGGACGCCGGCGATGGTGCCCATCTGGTGCGTCAGGTTGCGGCCGAGTTCGGCCAGCGACGCGGCGAGCTCGAGCCGGTTCTCGCGTGCCTGCGAGGCGGTCTCCTCGCGAAGCTCTCGCTGCTGCTGCAGCTGCGCCTGGTTCAGCCTGGCGAGCTCGTCGAGCGCCGGCGCCGGATCGGGGGCGCGCCGCAGCGCAAGCACCAGCAGCAGCACCACGGCGATCGCGGCCAGCACCACAGTGGCGATCGGAAGGACTTCGGTCACAGACAAGGTCGGTTCGCTCGCTCAGGCTTGTCGAAAAACACGATATCCGCGAGCATACTTGGGAGTCGGTCGGCTCCCAAACGCGGAATTCCCGTCAGGAGGCCCTCATGAAGTTCCCCGTCAGCAGGTTCCCCACGTTCGCCTCGCTCGCCGTGTCGGCCGCCGCGCTCGCGGCGCTGCCGGCCATCGCCGCCGCCGCAGCCAGCGCACCGACGGCCGATGGCGCAACCGTGTTTCGTTGCGCGACGAAGGACGGCCGCACGGTGTTCTCCGACGAACCCTGCGTCGGCGCCAACCGCGTGCAGGTCTGGAAGCCGAAGGTCGTCGCTTCGGGCATCGAGCGCTCGGGCGGGCCGGCCGGCGCGCCGGCGCCGCTGCGCGCCATCGAGGCGCCGCGGCACGATCCGTTCGTCGACTGCCAGCGCCGCGGCGGACATTTCGACCTCGCCGCGCGCATCTGCAAGCTGCCCGACGACGCTGCGCGGCAGATGTTCCGGTCGCAGTGATTCGGGCGCCGCGCAGCGTCGCGTCAGGCGTCGCGCAGCGTCGCGAGCGGGGGCACCCGCAGCACGCTGCGCAGGCTGAGCCAGCCGGCCCATAGCGCCAGGCCGGCCCCGATCGCCGCGCCCGCCGGCAGCACCCACCAGCGCGGCTCGTAGGCGAAGCGGAACACCTGGTCGGCAAGCACCCAGCCGATCGCGATCGACCCGGCGGCGGCCAGCACGCCGGCCAGCGCGCCGCTGAACGCGAGCTCGATCAGTTGCGCCGACGCCAGCTGGCGCCCCGACGCGCCCAGCGCGCGCATCAGGCCCGCCTCGCGCACGCGCTCGTCGCGCGAGCTGGCGAGCGCGCCCCACAGCACCGCCACGCCGGCGGCCAGCGCGAGCACGAACAGCACCTGCACCGCGCGGATCACCTGGTCGAGCATCGTCTGCACCTGCCGCAGCAGGTTGCCGGTGTCGAACACCGTGAGGTTCGGGAAGCGCTGCACCAGCTGGCGGTCGAGGGCGGGCGCGGACGCCGGCTGGTGGTAGGCGGTGATCATCGTCTGCGGACGATCGGCCAGCGCCGCCGGCGAGAGGATCATGAAGAAGTTCACCTTCATCGAGTCCCAGGCGACCTTGCGCACGCTGGTCACGCGGGCGGTGACGATCTCGCCGGCCACGTCGAAGCCCAGCTCGTCGCCCAGCGACAAGCCGAGCGTCTTCATGATGCCCTGCTCGGCCGACACCTCGCGCGCGCCCGGCGCAAACCACCGGCCTTCGACGATCGCGTTGTGGCCCGGCAGCCGGTCGGCGTACGACAGGTTGAACTCTCGATCGACGAGCCGCTGGGCGCGGTCGCCCTCGTAGTCTTCCGGGCGCACCGGCTTGCCGTTCACCGTCACCAGGCGGCCGCGGATCATCGGATAGAGATCGGGCGCGCGCACGCCGGCGGCCTCGAGCGCCGCCTGCACCGCCGCGGTCTGGTCGGGCTGGATGTTGACGATGAAGCGGTTCGGCGCATCGGGCGGGCTCGCGCGCCGCCAGCCGTCGACCAGATCGGTGCGCGTGACCGTCAGCAGCAGCAGCGCCATCAACCCGACCGACAGCGCCACCGTTTGGGTGACTGTCATCGCGCGTCGCCGCGACCACGACGCGAAGGCCAGGCGCAGCGCCGGGCTTCCGGCGACGAAGCTCGCGTGCCGCATCGGCTCGAGCAGCCGCACGACGGCGAACACGACGACGACGAACGCGAGCGCGCCGAGCGCGAAGCCGCCGATCGACACCAGCGCCAGCCGCGGGTCGCGCGCGAACCAGAACAGCAGCCCGCAGAAGGCCGCCGCCGCCAGGCCGACTGCGATCCACGCCGAGGCCGGCGCGGCGGCGACTTCGCGCCGCAGCACGCGCAGCGGCGGGACGCCGGCCAGCCGCAGGAACGGCCAGGCGCCAAAGCCCGCCATCAGCACCAGCGCGACGATCAGCGCCTGCGCAGCGGGTAGCCAGCCGGCAGCGGGCAACGGCACCTCGATCATCGGGGCGATCGCCGCGACCAGCCCGAAGTGCACCGCCCAGCCGAGCGCAATGCCGAGCAGCGCGCCGGCCAGCGCGACCCACAGCAACTCCATGCCGAGCAGGCCGAGCAGGCGCCGCTGGCCCACGCCCATCGCCTTCATCACCGCGCAACCGTCGAGGTGCCGCTCGGCGAAGCGGCGCGCCGCCAGCCCGATCGCCACCGCCGCGATCAGCGCCGACAGCAGCGCCACCAGCGACAGGAACTGCCCGGCGCGGTCGAGCGTCGCGCGCAGTTCGGGCCTTCCGCTCTCGAGCGACTCGATTCGCTGGCCGCGCCCGAGGCGGGGCTGCGCCCACTGCGCGAAGCCGGCCACCGCGCGCGCGTCGCCCGCGAACATCAGCTGCCAGCGCACGCGGCTCGCGGGCTGCACGAGGCGCGTGGCCGCCAGGTCGCCGAGCGAGAACATCGCGCGCGGCGCGAAATTGACGAAACCGGTGCCGCGATCGGGCTCCAGCGTGATCAGGCCCGCGACGCGGAAGCTCGCGTCGCCGAGCGCCACCGTGCCGCCGCGCGCGACGCCGAGCGCCTGCGCCAGGTGCGGATCGAGCCAGACCTCGCCGTGCGCGGGCGCGTGCTGCGCCGCTTCGTCGGGGGCACCCGGTGCGTCGGCGATGCGCACGCGGCCGCGCAGCGGGTAGTTGTCGCTGACCGCCTTCACCGACGCGAGCTGCGGCAGGCCACCGGCCAGCGCCATGCTGGGGAACACGACGGTGCGCGCGACCCGCAGGCCGCGCCGCGCCGCTTCGGCGGCGAGCGCTTCGTCGGGCGCCGCGTCGGAGCCGATCACGAGGTCGGCGCCCAGCAACTGCGCGGCCTCCTGCTCGAGCGCACCGCGCATCCGGTCGACGAAGAAGCCGACGCTGGCGATCGCTCCAACCGCGACCACCAGCGCCGCCACCAGCAGGCGCAGCTCGCCTGCGCGCCAGTCGCGCCGCGTCAGCCGGAGCGACAGCAGCAGATCGTGCATCGAGTGCCTAGAGCTTGAAGGGACTGAAATCGGTGTCCCGATCGTACCAGTCCTCGTGCTCGGCCCGCTTGAGGAACCCGACCACCTTGTAGGTCACCGGCGTGAACGCCACCTCGACCAGCGTCTTGCCGATCCACTGCGACACCATCAGTTGCGGGATCAGCTCGTTCGGGATGATGCCGCTGTTCCAGAACGCCAGCGGGTAGAACAGCGACGAGTCGACGCCCTCGCCCACGATCGTCGAGCCGATCGTGCGCGCCCACAGGTGCCGGCCCTCGGTCATCAGCTTCATCTTGGCGAGCACGAACGAATTGACGAACTCGCCGCAGAAGTAGGCGGTGAGCGACGCCAGCACGATGCGCCACGCGTTGCCGAACGCGATCTCGTAGGCGTCCTGGTGCGGCCAGCCCGGTGCCGGGGGCAACCGGACCACCGCCCAGGCCATGAACGCTGCGAAGGCCATCGCGGCAAAGCCGGCCCAGATCACGCGGCGCGCCTTCGCATAGCCGTACACCTCGGTGAGGATGTCGCCGAAGATGTACGAGATCGGGAAGAACATGACGCCGGCGCCGAAGGTGGCGGCGCCGATCACGGGCAGATGCACCTGGACGGCCTTGGCCGGTCCGATCAGGTTCGAGCAGATGTAGACGGTGACGAAACCCGCCATCACCAGCTCGTAGTATCGGTAGCTGCGCTGGGGCGCAGCGTGGCCGGACCGAGGTTTTTTAATCATGGTTGCGCCTCGAACATGAAGCGCGAAGCATAGCCGATCGCCACCCGCCCCATCCGCACCGAGGGCCCCGAAGGGCCCGCCCGGTTGCTACCATCGTTGCTCCGAACGGAGAACCCCATGCCCGAGTCCAGAATCCGCCTCGAGATCGCCGACCGCGTCGCGCGGCTCACGCTCGACCGCCCCGCGCAGATGAACGCGATCGACCCGCCGTTCTGGCGCGAGCTCGACGACATCCTGGCGACGCTGCAGCGCGATGCGCCGGCGCGCGCGCTGGTGCTCGACGCCACCGGCAAGCACTTCTGCGCCGGCATGTCGCTCGACGCATTCAGCTCGTCGATCGCGCTGGACGACTCGAGCGCCGCCGCGCGCGCCAACATCGCGCCGATGCTCGCCGACATGCAGCGCACGCTCGACCGGCTGGCCGAGTTGCGCATGCCGGTGCTGGCCGCGATCCAGGGCGGATGCGTCGGCGGCGGCGTCGACCTCGTCTGCGCGGCCGACATGCGCTACTGCAGCCGCGACGCATTCTTCTGCGTGCAGGAGATCAACATCGGCATGGCGGCCGACCTCGGCACGCTGCAGCGGCTGCCGAAGCTGATCCCCGAAGGCATCGCGCGCGAACTCGCCTACACCGGGCGCCGGCTGCCGGCCGAGCGCGCGCACGCGCTGGGCCTGGTCAACGAAGTATTCGACGACGCCGATGCGTTGCTGGCCGGCGTGATGCAGGTCGCGCGCGAGATCGCCGCGAAGCCGCCGGTCGCCGTCTGGGCGAGCAAGCAGGCGATCGACTACGCGCGCGACCACTCGGTGGCCGACGGCCTGCGCCAGATGGGCTGGCTGCAATCGGGGCTCTGGGACACGTCGGCGGTCGCCGAAGCCATCCGCGCACGCGCGCAGAAGCGCGAGCCCTCGTTCCCCGACCTCGTCCCGCTGCGCTACTTCACCGACGCGGCCGACGCGCCGAGTCGTGCCGACACCGACAGCGACCCGGCACGCCGATCATGAAGACGGCCCGCCTCGACTGGTACTTCGACTTCATCTCGCCGTTCTCGTACCTTCAGTGCGCGAAGCTCGACGCGTTCGCGGCGCACGCAACGCTCAACTGCCGGCCGGTACTGTTCGCCGCGCTGCTGCAGCACTTCGGCAACGTGGGCCCCGCGGAGATCGAGCCGAAGCGCCGCTGGACCTTCGAGCACGTCGCGTGGCTCGCGCACGAGCACGGCATCGCGCTGAAGCTGCCGCCCGCGCACCCGTTCGTGCCGCTGCGACTGCTGCGACTGTCGATCCTGCTGGGCAATTCGATCGACGTGGTGAAGCGGCTGTTCGCGTTCGTCTGGCGCGACGGGCAGTTGCCCACCGACGACGACGCGTTCGGCCGCCTGCTCGACGAGTACGGCGTCGCGCTGGCGGATCTCGACGCGCCGCAGGTCAAGCAGGCGCTGCGCGCGAACACCGAGGCGGCGGTGGCCGCCGGCGTGTTCGGTGTCCCGAGCGCGGTGATCGACGGCGACGTGTTCTGGGGTTTCGACTCCACGCCGATGGTGCTCGCGCGGCTGCGCGGCGACCCGTTCTTCGCGTCGCCCGCGCTCGAGGCCGCGCGCAACCTGCCGCAGGGCGTGCAGCGGCCGCGCTGAGCGGGGCTCAAGCGCGCGGCAGGATCACCACCTTGCCCTTGACCCTGCGCTCCATCACGTCGCGCAGCGCCTGCGCGGCCTGCTCGAGCGGATAGGTCTTCGTGATCGGCGGGCGGACCTTCTTCGACAGGTACAGCGCGAACAGCTCCTGCATGTGCTCGCGCGTGCGCTTCGGGTCGCGTTGCACGAAGGCACCCCAGAACGCGCCGACCAGCGAGGCGGTCTTCAGCAGCGGCAGGTTCAGCGGAAGCTTCGGGATCTCCCCCGCGGCGAAGCCGATCACCAGGTGCCGGCCCTCCCAGGCGATCGAGCGGAACGCCTGCTCGGTGTAGGGGCCGCCGACCGGATCGTAGATGACGTCGGGGCCCTTGCCGCCGGTGAGCACCTTGATTCGCTCGCGCAGGTCTTCGGTGGCGTAGTCGATCGTCTCGTCGGCGCCGTGCTCGCGGCACAGCGCGAGCTTGTCGGCGCTGGACGCCGCGGCGATGACGCGTGCGCCCATCGCCTTGCCGATCTCCACCGCCGCGATGCCGACGCCGCCGGCGGCGCCGAGCACCAGCAGCGTTTCGCCGGCGGCGAGCTTCGCGCGGTCCTTCAGCGCGAAGAGGCTGGTGCCGTAGGCCAGCACGTACGCCGACGCAGTGGGGAAGTCCATCCCGTCGGGGATCGGCACCACCCGCGCGGCATCGGCCACCAGTTCCTGCGCATAACCGCCATAGGGCACGTTGGCGATCACGCGATCGCCCGGCTTCCAGGGCTTCACGCCCTCGCCCACCGCGCGAACGATGCCCGCAACCTCGGCGCCCGGCGAGAACGGCAGCTCGGGCTGCACCTGGTACTTCTTCTGGATGATCAGCGCGTCGGGGAAGTTCACGCCCGCCGCGTGCACTTCGATCAGCACCTGGCCTGCTCCGGGCACCGGCGTCGGCACCTCTTCGATCACCAGCGACTCGGGCGGCCCCCAGGCCTTGCACAACACGGCTTTCATGCGATCGCTCCCCGCGAAAACGACGGGACCGGCGCGAGGCCGGTCCCGATCAGGTCCCCGACAGGGGATCTTAAGGCAGCGCGGGCTCCCCGTGCACCGGCTCAGGGAAAGACGAAGTCGACGCCGGTCGCGTCGGCCGTCGAGACGTCCACCAGCGCGCTGTCCTGTGTGGTCGCGCCGTCGGTCGCCCGCACCACGTACTTGCCGCCGTTGACCGCCGTGGCCAGTGGCGCGCCGAGCGGCGCCACCTTCGCTGCGCCGGCCGGCACCGACACGGCGTAGTCCCCGGTCATCGCGTCGGCATTCGCGAAGGCGGCCTCGATCACCACGTCGAGCGCGTCGTCGGTGTTGTCGACCACCTTCTGCAGCGCCTGCACCGAGCCGGTGCCTTCCGCGGTGGCGACTCTTCCGTCGATCGCGCGGGCGGTGCTCGTCGACAGTGCGACGGCCGGCACCGCCGTGACGGCGCCGCTCACCACCGGCACATTGGTGTAGACCACGTCGCCGTAGCCGGGCGCGCCGATCACGAGGTTGTAGCCGCGGCTATCCGTGGTGACGGGAACCGGCGACAGCGTCCACGTGCCGGCGTCCTTGCCGTCGGCGGCCACGAGACGCACGCCCGTCGCGCGCACGACCGACACTTCGCCGGTGGCCGGGTCGAAGCGCTGCAGCGACACCCAGGCGCCGGCCCGCGCAGCCTCCGGCGTCACGGCCCCGCCTTCGATGCTCCCGACCAGGATCGGGATCACCGAGACGACCGGCTTCAGGTTGTAGCGGGTGCTGGCGCCCGCCTTGACGATCGACTTGCAGGCGTCGAAGTCGAGCACCAGGTCGACCGTCTCGCCCGCGGCCACGTCGAACCCGTGCTTCAGCTTGAGGCCGCTCTGTTGCGCGCTCGGCGTGTCGAGGTTGACCACCGACTTGTCGCTGGTCAGCACCAGCTGATTGGCGCCCGGCGCCCCGCTGAGCACCAGCCGGACCTGCGTGTAGTGCCCCTCGGGCAACGCCGTCTGGCCCAGCTCGGCGAGTACGCCGTTCTGCAGCGACAGCAGGTCGATGCGGCGACCGTCGCTGCCCGGATCCGGCGTGACGGCCACCTCGGCCCAACCCGGATCGGCGTCGCTGGCGGTGTCGGACTTGTGCACCCGCACCTTCGTGACGGTCACCCACACGTGGTCGTAGCCGCACGCGGGCGCGTCGGTCATCTTGACGCTGAGCGTTCCGGTGCCGACGGAGCCGGCACCGCCACCGCCGCCGCAGGCGGCGAGGATCGCGGCAGCCGCGATCGCTGGAATGAAAGTCGATGGACGCATCTCGAAGGGTCTCCTGGCAGGGGCAGCGGGGCGACCAGTGGCGGTAGCCGGCACCCTCTTCGGTTGGCACGTGGACGGATTGTCGCGCCGACAGGACCCGGACCTCGGTGGGCCGGTTCGCACGATCCGTCGCGCCGACAGGCGGTCGGGCGGCGGGAACCGGCGGCAGCCGCCGCTATACTCGGGGGCCTCCGGAAGCGTGGCCGAGCGGTTTAAGGCACTGGTCTTGAAAACCAGCGACGGGGCAACCCGTCCGTGAGTTCGAATCTCACCGCTTCCGCCACCTGCCGCCACGCGGCCGGTCCCGGGGTCGCGGCAAGCTCCACCCCGCAATCGGGTTATCGTTGCGCCGGTATCGGACGCAACGCAGGTGTGGCATGTCGGTGGCAGCAAGGCGGAATTCGGGCAGGTCGGTCGTGCAGGTCGCGCGTATCGCGGGGGTCGCGGCGAGCGTCGCCGCCTGCGGAGGCGGCGCCAGTTCGTCGAACGGCACCGCCGCGACCGCGCCGGCTGCGACAGCGGCCGCGCCGAAGGCCACCGTGCTCAACGCGTCGCTGTCGAGTCCCTGGAGCCTCGCTTTCCTGCCCGATCGCAGGATGCTGGTGACCCAGAAGGGCGGCACGATGCTGATCCTGAGCGCGGACGGCGCGCGGACCGAGGCGACGGTCAACGGGCTGCCCGCCGTCGTCGCATCGGGCCAGGGCGGCCTGCTCGACGTCGCGCTCGACCCCGGGTTCGACGCGTCGACGAACCCGTGGATCTACTGGACCTACTCCGAAGCCGGCGCCGGCGGCAACGGCACCGCCGTGGCCCGCGGGAAGCTGGCCGGCACGACGCTGACCGACGTCACGGTGATCTTCCGGCAAGCGCCGAAGGTCGCGGGCGAGGGGCACTACGGCTCGCGGCTCGCGTTCCGCGCCGACGGCACCCTCTTCGTGACGCTCGGCGAGCGGCAACAGGACGACCCGTCCAATCCGGGCCTCGACCATGCACAGAACGTCGGAAACCACCTGGGCAAGGTGGTGCGCATCCGGCGCGACGGCAGCGTGCCCGCCGACAACCCCGCCTTCGGCACGAGCGGCGCGGTGCCCGAGCTCTGGAGCTACGGCCACCGCAATCCGCAGGGCGCCGCGATCCATCCGGTGACCGGCGAGCTCTGGGTCACCGAGCATGGCCCGCAGGGCGGCGACGAGTTGAATCGCGTTCAAGGCGGCGGCAACTACGGGTGGCCGCTGAGGAGCTACGGCTGTCCCTACGGCGCGCCGGTGGGCGACGCCTGCCGCGTCGGCGGCGGCACCCACGCACCGGCCTACGTCGAGCCGGTCTCGTACTGGGTGCCGACCTCGATCGCACCGGCGGGGCTGATGTTCTACACCGGGGCCGGGTTCCCGGAGTGGCGCGGCAGCGCCTTCACCGGGGCGCTGGCCGGGCAGGCGCTGTGGCGCATCGCGCTCGACGGCAACGCCGAGGCGTCGCGCGAGCGGCTGTTCGCCGACCTCGGTGAACGCATCCGCGACGTCCGGCAAGGCCCCGATGGCTGGATCTACCTGCTGACCGACAGCGGAAAGCTGATCCGGATCGATCGGTAGTCCGCGTATTCACTTCAACAAACCGCTGCAACTCATTGTTGTAACAGGTTTTTTAGCCTGACATTCTTGCTGCGGAGCCGCATGCGCCGGGACCCTTCAGGCACGCGGTTCGTCCGCGCTCGGTGGCCTCCCGTTGATCTCATGAATTACACGAAGATCATCGCGTAACCCATTGTCAAATCTACGCCATCAGGCCCGTTCGAACGCCGGCCACGGCCACGCGCCCGAGAAGATCCGCTCGAGCCAGAACGTGACGATCTGCGTCTTCACATCGGTGAGCCGCCCCGCCCGCAACTCGTCGACCAGCCAGCCCAGCGTGACGATCTCGATCTCGAGGAACTCGCCGTCGTCGAGCGCCTGGCCCGTGGCGACCAGGTCGCGGCACAGGAACACGTCGATCGCCTCGTCCGAGAAACCGATCGCGGTGTGCAGCCGCGTGAGGAACGCCCACTCGTTGGCGCGATAGCCGGTCTCCTCGACCAGTTCGCGCCGCGCCGTGTCGAGCGCGCTCTCGCCCGGATCGAGCTTGCCCGCCGGCACCTCGACGAAGGTCGCGCCCACCGGATAGCGGTACTGTCGTTCGATCAGGATGCGCTGGTCGGGGAAGATCGGCACCATCGCCGCCGCCCCGGGGTGCACGACGAACTCGCGGTTGGTCGGCCGGCCGTCGGGCAGCCGCACGCGGTCGCGGCGTACTTCGAGGAACCCCCCCTTGAACACCACTTCCGAGTCGATCCGGGTTTCGCGCAGGTCTTTGGCCATCGGCCCGCTCAGGTTGCGAGCGCCTGACGGATCGCTTCCAGGCAGGCCGCCATCAGCGGCCCGGGAACGATGCCCAGCCCGAGCACCAGCGCGCCGTTGAGCCCCATCGTCGCACGGGCGACGGCCGACGGCTCGATCGGCGCCTGGTCGGCCGGCGGATCGAAGTACATCACCTTGACCACCCGCAGGTAGTAGAACGCGCCGACCAGCGAGAACAGCACCGCGACCACCGCCAGCCAGACGTGGCCGGCGTCGATCACCGCCTTGAGCACCACCAGCTTCGCGTAGAAGCCCACGAACGGCGGAATGCCCGCAAACGAGAACATCATGATCAGCATGACCAGCGCCATCCACGGCCTGCGCCGATTCAGGCCCCTCAGGTCGTCGATCTCGTCGGCCTCGAACCCGTCGCGCGCGAGCAGCAGCACCAGGCCGAAGGTGCCCAGCGTCGTCAGCACGTAGGTGACCATGTAGAACAGCGCCGAGCCGTAGGCGCCGTTGGCCGTCTCCATGCTTCCGTCGACGACGCCGGCGAGCAGCCCGAGCAGCACGAAGCCGACGTGCGACATCGTCGAGTAGGCGAGCATCCGCTTGAAGTTGGTCTGCGCGATCGCGACGATGTTGCCCAGCGCGAGCGACGCCACCGCCAGCAACAGCAGCATCTGCTGCCAGTCGGCGGCCACGCCGACCAGCGCCTCGACCAGCAGCCGGAACGCGATCGCGAACGCGGCGAGCTTCGGCGCCGCGGCGATCAGCAGCGTGGCTGCGGTGGGCGAGCCGTGGTAGACGTCGGGCAGCCACATGTGGAACGGCACCGCGCCGAGCTTGAACGCCAGCCCCGCGACGACGAACACGACGCCGAACGTGAAGACGGTGCGGTTCAACTGCCCGCCGGTGAACGCCGCGGCGATCCGCCCGTGCTCGAGCGAGCCGGCCCCGCCGTAGATCATCGACATGCCGTAGAGCAGGAAGCCCGACGCGAGCGCGCCCAGCACGAAGTACTTCATCGCCGCCTCGCCGGAGAGCGGCGAATCGCGGCGCATCGCCACGAGCGCGTACAGCGACAGCGACAGGAGCTCCAGGCCCAGGTAGACGACCAGCAGGTTGTTGGCCGAGATCATCACCATCTGGCCGAGCAGCGACATCAGCGCCAGCACGTGGAACTCGCCCCGGTCGAGCCCGCGGTCGCGCATGTAGCGGCGGCCGTAGACCAGTGTGGCCGCCACCGCGACGTACGCGCACAGCTTGAGCAGGTGCGACAGGCCGTCGGCGACGTACATGTTCGAGAACGCGTACCGGGTCGGCGAACCGAGCTGCCACAGCGTGGCCGCCAGCGGCGCGACGATCGCGAGCAAGGCCAGCGCCGACGTCGGGGGGCGGCGCCGCGCCGGCACCATCACGTCGACGAGCAGCACCGCGCAGATTGCGACCAGCAACGCGATCTCGGGAAGCGCCGCCAGCAGGTTCAGGGATTCGGGTTTCATCGTTCGTTACTTGATCTTCGAGACGGCGACGTGCTCGAGCAGCGCCTTCACGGACGCCTCGGTCATGTCGGTCACCGGCTTCGGATAGATGCCCATGCCCAGCACCAGCAGCGCCATCGCGGCCAGCATCCAGAACTCGCGGCGGCCGATGTCCTGCAGCTTCGCGACGTGGTCGTTGGCCACCGCGCCGAAGATCACGCGCTTGTACATCCACAGCGAGTACGCGGCGCCCCAGATCAGCGTGCTGGCAGCCGCCAGAGCGACCCAGAAGTCGAACTGCACCGCGCCCAGGATGACGAGGAACTCGCCGACGAAGCCCGAGGTGCCCGGCAGGCCCGAGTTGGCCATCGCGAACAGCATGAACAGCGCCGCGAACTTCGGCATCGTGTTGACGACGCCGCCGTAGTCGGCGATCAGCCGCGAATGCATCCGGTCGTAGAGCACGCCGATGCACAGGAACATCGCGCCCGAGACGAAGCCGTGCGAGATCATCTGCACGATCGCGCCCTGCATCCCCATGTGGTTGAACATGAAGAAGCCCAGCGTGACGAAACCCATGTGCGCGATCGACGAATACGCGACCAGCTTCTTCATGTCGGCCTGCACCAGCGCGACCAGCCCCACGTAGACCACCGCGATGAGCGACAGCGCGACGATCAGCCCGGCGAGTTCGTGGCTGGCGTCGGGCGCGATCGGCAGCGAGAACCTCACGAAGCCATAGGCCCCGAGCTTGAGCATCACGGCCGCCAGCACGACCGACCCGCCGGTAGGCGCCTCGACGTGCGCGTCGGGCAGCCAGGTGTGGACCGGCCACATCGGCACCTTGACCGCGAACGCGGCCAGGAACGCGACGAAGATCAGCACCTGCTCGTGCAGCGAGAGCGGCAGCGCGTGCCAGTCGAGGATCGCCCACGAACCCGACTTCATGTACAGGTAGACGATCGCCACCAGCGTGAGCAGCGAGCCGAGCAGCGTGTAGAGGAAGAACTTGAACGCCGCGTAGACGCGGTTCGGGCCGCCCCAGACGCCGATGATGATGTACATCGGGATCAGCGTCGCCTCGAAGAACACGTAGAACAGCAGCCCGTCGAGCGCCGAGAACACCCCGACCATCAGGCCGGAGAGGATCAGGAACGCCGCCATGTACTGCGCGACCTTGTCCTCGATGACCTCCCAGCCGGCCACGACGACGAACACCGTGATGATCGCGGTGAGCAGCACGAACCAGACCGACAACCCGTCGACGCCGAGGTGGTAGTTCGCCGACAGCGCGTCGATCCAGCGCGCGCGCTCGACGAACTGCATCGCGGCCGACGCCCGGTCGAACTCGGTGAACAGCGGCACGGTCGCCAGCAGCCCGAGCAGCGCGCCGACCAGCGCCACGCTGCGCACGACGGCCGCGTTGCGATCGTTGCCGAGCGCCAGGAGCGCGACGCCGAACAGGATCGGGATCCAGATTGCGGCGCTGAGGATCGGAAAGGAGCTCATGTTCTTGGGTCGTCTTCTTCGCGTTTCAGCGCCGCACGAGCGGCAGCACGACGAACAGCAGCAACAGTGCGACGCCGACGATCATCGTGATCGCGTAGCTGTTCAGGCGCCCGGTCTGCACCAGGCGCAGCACCCCGGAGAACCAGCCCACCAGCCGCGCGCTGCCGTCGATAGCGATGCCGTCGATCAGCGCCCGGTCGCCGCCCTTCCACAGGCCACGCCCGAGCAGGCGCGCGCCGCCGGCGAACACCACTTCGTTGATCCGGTCGAGGTAGTACTTGTTGTCGAGCAGCCGATAGACGCCGCCGAACGTACGGCGGATCGCGGCCGGCACCCGCGGGTTGACCATGTAGCAGTAATACGCCGACGCGACGCCGGCCAGCGCCAGCCAGAACGCCGGCGTGCGCACCGAGTGCAGGCCCATCGCCCACCAGCCATGGAACTCTTCGGCGAGCTCGGCCATCGCGGGGTGGCGCTCGACGACGGCGATCACGCCCTTGAAGTAGTCGCCGAACAGCATCGGCCCGACCGTGTACAGGCCGATCAGTACCGACGGGATCGCCAGCAGCACCAGCGGAATCGTGACCACCGCCGGCGATTCGTGCGGCCTCTCGCCCGCGGCCAGGCCGTGGTGGTGATCGCCCGCGTGCGCGTCGTGGCCGTGGCCCGCCTTGCCCCAGCGCTCCTCGCCGTGGAACACCAGGAAGTACATGCGGAACGAATAGAACGCGGTGACGAAGACGCCGGCCAGCACCGCCCAGTAGGCGAAGCCGGCGCCCGGCACCTGCGCGTGCTTCGCCGCCTCGATGATCAGGTCTTTGGAATAGAAGCCGGAGAAGAACGGCGTTCCGATCAGCGCCAGCGAACCCACCAGCGACGTGATCCAGGTGATCGGCATGTACTTGCGCAGGCCGCCCATGTTGCGGATGTCCTGGTCGTGGTGCATGCCGATGATCACCGAGCCGGCGGCGAGGAACAGCAGCGCCTTGAAGAACGCGTGCGTCATCAGATGGAAGATCGCGATCCCGTAGGCCGAGCAGCCCAGCGCCACCGTCATGTAGCCGAGCTGCGACAGCGTCGAATAGGCGACCACCCGCTTGATGTCGTTCTGGACGATGCCGAGGAACCCCATGAAGAGCGCGGTGATCGCGCCGATCGTGATCACGAAGCCGAGTGCCGTGTCGGACAGCTCGAACAGCGGCGACATCCGCGCGACCATGAAGATGCCGGCGGTGACCATCGTCGCGGCGTGGATCAGCGCCGAGATCGGCGTCGGGCCCTCCATCGAGTCGGGCAGCCAGACGTGCAGCGGGAACTGCGCGGACTTGCCCATCGCGCCGATGAACAGGCAGATGCACGCCACCGTCAGCAGCGACCACTGCACGCCGGGAATGAGCTCGACGGTGCGATCGGCCATCGTCGGCGCGACCTTGAACGCCTCGGCGTAGTCGAGCGAGCCAAAGTGCGCGAGCACCAGCCCGATGCCCAGCGCAAAGCCGAAGTCGCCGACGCGGTTGACCAGGAACGCCTTCAGGTTGGCGTAGATCGCCGTGGGCCGCGTGTACCAGAACCCGATCAGCAGGTACGAGACCAGGCCCACCGCTTCCCAGCCGAAGAACAGCTGCAGGAAGTTGTTCGCCATCACCAGCATCATCATCGAGAAGGTGAACAGCGAGATGTACGAGAAGAAGCGCTGGTAGCCCGGGTCGTCGGCCATGTAGCCGATCGTGTAGACGTGCACCATCAGCGACACCGACGTCACGACGCACATCATCGCCGCGGTGAGCGTGTCGACCAGGAACCCGACCTCGAGCTTCACGCCGCCCACGGTCGCCCACGAATAGAGCGTGCCGTTGAAGGTGTTGCCCTGGAGCACGTCGGCCAGCGTCCACATCGACGCGAAGAACGCGACGGCGACGCCGAGGATCGTGACGGTGTGCGCGCCGGCGCGGCCGATCGTGCGTCCGAACAGGCCCGCCAGGATGGCGCCCGCCAGCGGGGCGAATGCGGCCAGGAGATAGGCTGTTTTCATTGTTTCGCTCAACCCTTGAGCCGGTCGAGGTCCTCGACGTCGATCGAGTCGAGCGTGCGGAACAGCACGACCAGGATCGCCAGGCCGATCGCCGCCTCGGCCGCCGCCACCGTCAGGATGAAGAAGACGAACACCTGCCCCGCCGCGTCGCCGAGGAAGTGCGAGAACGCGATGAAGTTCAGGTTCACCGCCAGCAGCATCAGCTCGATCGCCATCAGCACGATGATCACGTTGCGCCGGTTCAGGAAGATCCCCACGACGCTGATCGCGAACAGGATCGCGCCGAGCACCAGGTAGTGGGCGAGCGTGAGGCTCATGGCTGGCTCCGGTCGCGCGGCTGCGCGGGCATCCGCACCAGGCGCACGCGGTCGTCTCGGCGCGTGCGCACCGCGGCCGACGGGTCGTTGTAGCGGGTGTCCTTGCGGCGCCGCAGCGTGAGCGCGATCGCCGCGACCATCGCCACCAGCAGCAGCACGGCAGCGATCTCGAACGCGTAGACGTACTCGGTGTAGATCAGCTTGCCCAGCGCCTTCGTGTTGCTGTAGTCGGCGGGCAGCTGGGGAACGTCGGCCTGCCGCACCCGGAAGCTGGTCATCAGCACGATCGCCAGTTCGATCACCACCACCACGCCGACGAACAGCGCCACCGGCAGGTTGCGCCAGAAGCCCTTGCGAACCTGGTCGAGGTTGATGTCGAGCATCATCACCACGAACAGGAACAGCACCATCACGGCGCCGACGTAGACCAGCACCAGCGTGATCGCCAGGAACTCGGCCTTGAGCAGCAGCCAGATGCACGCGGCGCTGCAGAAGGTGAGCACCAGGAACAGCGCGGAGTGCACCGGGTTGCGGGCGGTGATCACCCGCAGCGCCGAGAACACGGTCACGGCCGCGAAGATGTAGAACAGGACAGTCCTGGCATCCATGTGTGTGGTCTCTGGATCGGCTCTCGGGCTCAGCGGTAGCGGGCGTCGGACTCGCGGTTGGCGGCGATCTCCGCCTCGTAGCGGTCGCCGATCGCCAGCAGCATGTCCTTCGTGAAGTACAGGTCGCCGCGCTTCTCGCCGTGGTACTCGTGGATGTGGGTCTCGACGATCGAGTCGACCGGGCAGCTCTCCTCGCAGAAGCCGCAGAAGATGCACTTGGTCAGGTCGATGTCGTAGCGCGTCGTGCGCCGCGTGTTGTCGTCGCGGCGCTCCGACTCGATCGTGATCGCCATCGCCGGGCACACCGCCTCGCACAGCTTGCAGGCGATGCAGCGCTCTTCCCCGTTCGGGTAGCGCCGCAGCGCGTGCAGGCCGCGGAACCGCGGCGACATCGGCGTCTTCTCCTCGGGGTACTGGATCGTGATCTTGCGCGCGAAGAAGTACCTGCCCGTGAGCCTGAGGCCCTTGAGCATCTCGCGCAGCATGAAACTGGAGAAGAAATCCCTGACCGCTTCCATGTTCGCCACCTCTCGACGCGCGCTGCCGGTCGTCACTTCCAGATGTTCCACGGCGTCTGCATCCAGACCGCCACCACCACGAGCCAGAAGAGCGTCACCGGGATGAAGATCTTCCAGCCCAGCCGCATGATCTGGTCGTAGCGGTAGCGCGGGAACGACGCGCGGAACCAGATGAACATCGACACGACGCAGAAGGTCTTGATGCCGAGCCAGATCCAGCCCGGGATCCAGTTGAACAGCGCCGAGTCGAGCGGCGGGTACCAGCCGCCGAGGAACATGATCGAGGCCACCGCCGACAGCAGGATCATGTTCGCGTATTCGGCCAGGAAGAACACTGCGAAGCCCATCCCGGAGTACTCGGTCATGTGGCCGGCGACGATCTCGGACTCGCCCTCGACGACGTCGAACGGGTGGCGGTTGGTCTCGGCCACTGCCGAGATCACGTAGACCACGAAGATCGGCAGCAGCGGCAGCCAGTTCCAGGACATGAAGTTCACGCCGCGCGACGCGAACCAGCCCTGCCCCTGCCCGAGCACGATGTCGCTCATGTTCAGGCTGCCCGAGACCATCAGCACCACGACCATCGCGAAGCCGATCGCGAGTTCGTACGACACCATCTGCGCGGACGCGCGCATGGCGCCCAGGAACGCGTACTTCGAGTTCGACGCCCAGCCGGCGATGATGATGCCGTAGACCTCGATCGAGGTGATCGCCAGCAGCAGCAGCAGGCCGGCGTTGACGTTGGCCAGCACGAGCTCCGGGCCGAAGGGGATCACCGCCCAGGCCGCCATCGCCGGCATGATCGTCATCACGGGCCCGAGCAGGTAGAGCCCCTTGCTCGCCTGCGACGGGACGATGATCTCCTTGAACATCAGCTTGAGCGCGTCGGCGATCGGCTGCAGCAGCCCCTTCGGGCCGACGCGGTTCGGCCCGAGCCGCAGGTGCATGTAGCCGATCATCTTGCGTTCCCACAGCGTCAGGTAGGCCACGCAGGCGAGCAGCGGCACGAGCACGACGACGATCTTCGCCAGGTTCCAGACGACCGGCCAAGCGGCGCCCAGGTTGCCCGCGCCCCAGCTCGTCACGGCGTTCAGCAGGTTCCCCATGGCGATCAGGCCTTCTCGATCGAGATCGCGCCGAAGGCGCACACGAGACCCGCGGTGCCCGGCTGCCCTGCAGCCACGCGCACCACGCCGTCGGCCAGCGCGTCGTCGCGCTCGAGCTCGAGCGTGGCCTCGCCCGCGACGCCGCCCGCCGACTGGCGGACCCGCACCGGGTCGCCGGCCACCAGGCCCAGCCGCGCGATCGTCGCGCCGTTGGCGCGCGCGCGCGCCGGACGCGCGTCGCGCGTCTTCTGCAGGCTCTCGGCGCGCCGCACGATCGGGTCGCTCGAATAGATGGGCACGTCGGCGAGTCGCTCGAGCGCCCCCGGGGTCGCCGGCACGGCCGGCGCGCCCGCCGCGGGCGCGCTGTCGGCGAGCGCGTTGTCCAGGTGCCCCGCGACGTCGGGCGAAAGCGCCTCCGCGCGCACCGCCTCGGGGCTGTCGTGTTCGAACCCGCCCAGGCCGAGCAGGTTGCCCAGCACGCGCAGCACCTTCCACGCCGGGCGCGATTCGCCCGCCGGACGCACGACGCCGTTGAACGATTGCACGCGCCCCTCGCAGTTCACGAAGGTGCCCGCGGTCTCGGTGAACGGCGCGATCGGCAGCAGGCAGTCGGCGTACTCGAGCAGTTCGGCCGAGCGGTAGGCGGTGAGCGCGATCACCGACTCGGCCTTCGATAGTGCCGCCCGCGCCGCCGCCGGCATCGCATGGTCGAGCGTGGGCTCGTTGTTCAGCAGCAGGTACAGGCCGCGCGGCTGCTCGACCATCGCACGGGCGTCGAGCCCGCCGGCCGAGGGCACTGCCCTCGCGAGGTAGCCGCCGACCGAGTTCGCGGCGTCGCCGACCTGCCCGAAGCGGGCGCCGGTGGCGGCGGCGATGGCCAGCCCGAGCCGCGCGATGCGGGCGTAGTCGGGGTGCTGGACCGCGGCATTGCCGAGCAGCACCGCGCCGCGCTCGCCCGACGACAGGCTGGCGGCGATCGCGCGCGCAGGCTCGCCCGGCACGATCGCGGCAAGGTCGATCGAGACCGCCGCGGCGAGCCCGGCCGGCACCGGCCGGCCCTGCGCCTGCAGCGCGGCAGCCAGCACTTCTGCGAGCACGCGCACCCACTGCGACGGCGCGACGATCGCCTTGTTCGCCAGCGGCATCAGCAGGTCGTCGTCGGCCGCGTGCACGATCGACACCTTCGCGCCGCGCTTGACCGCTTGCCGGATGCGCGCCGCGAACAGCGGGTGGTCCTTGCGCAGGAACGAGCCCACCAGCAGCAGCCGGTCGAGCGCGCCCGCCTCCTCGACCGGCATGCCGAGCCACGGCACCCCGGCGCGGGCGCCCTCGGCGGAGAAATCGAGCTGGCGCAACCGGAAGTCGACGTTGTCGCAGTCCAGGCCGCGAATCAGGCGTCCGAGCAGGTGCAGCTCCTCGACCGTGCTCTGTCCGGAACCCAGCGCGCCGAGCGCCTGCGCGCCGTGCTCGGCGCGCACCGTGCGGATCGCGTGCGCGGCGTAGTCGAGCGCCGTCTTCCAGTCGACCTCGCGCCACTGGCCGTCCTGCCGCACCATCGGTGCGAGCAGCCGCTCGTCGCTGTTCAGGCCCTCGTAGGCCCAGCGGTCGCGGTCGGACAGCCAGCACTCGTTGACCGCCTCGTTTTCCAGCGGCACGACGCGCATCACGCGGTCGCCCTTGACCTGCACGACGAGGTTCGAGCCCAGCGAGTCGTGCGCCGAGATCGACTTGCGGCGCGCGAGCTCCCAGGTGCGCGCGCTGAACCGGAACGGCCGGCTGGTGAGCGCGCCCACCGGGCAGACGTCGATCATGTTGCCCGAGAGCTCGGAGTCGACCGAGCGGCCCACGAAGCTCATGATCTCGGAGTGCTCGCCACGGTTGGCCATGCCGAGCTCCATGATCCCGCCGATCTCCTGGCCGAAGCGCACGCAGCGGGTGCAGTGGATGCAGCGCGTCATCTCGTCGGCCGAGATCAGCGGGCCCATCGACTTGCGCAGCACGACCCGCTTGGGTTCGACGAAGCGCGAGGCCGAATAGCCGTAGCCGACCGAGAGGTCCTGCAACTGGCACTCGCCGCCCTGGTCGCAGACCGGGCAGTCGAGCGGATGGTTGATCAGCAGGAACTCCATCACGCCCTTCTGGGCGCGCACCGCCATGTCCGAATGCGTGCGCACCTTCATGCCGTTGGCGACCGGCGTCGCGCAGGCCGGAAGCGGCTTGGGCGCCTTCTCGACCTCGACCAGGCACATCCGGCAGTTCGCGGCGATCGAGAGCTTCTTGTGGTAGCAGAAGTGCGGCACGTAGATGTCGAGCTTGTCCGCCGCGTGCATCAGCATGCTGCCTTCGGGTACCTCGACTTCCCTGCCGTCGATCTCCAGCTTGACCATCTCGTATCCGTCAGTCGTTCGTTTCGGGGGCGCCGGCGCTCAGAGGTAGGCCGGCACCGCGCAGGTCTTGTGTTCGACGTGGTGCACGAACTCGTCGCGGTAGTGCTTCAGGAACGCGCGCACCGGCATCGCCGCCGCGTCGCCCAGCGCGCAGATCGTGCGTCCCTGGATGTTGAACGCGATGCGGTCGAGCTCGTCGAGGTCGCGCATCGTGCCCTGGCCGTGCTCGATGCGGTTGACGATCCGCCACAGCCAGCCCGTGCCCTCGCGACACGGCGTGCACTGGCCGCAGGACTCCTCGAAGTAGAAGTACGACAGCCGCAGCAGCGACTTCACCGCGCAGCGCGTCTCGTCCATGACGATCACCGCGCCCGAGCCGAGCATCGACCCTGCCTTGGCGATGGAGTCGTAGTCCATGTCGGTGGCCATCATCACGTCGCCCGGCAGCACCGGCATCGACGAGCCGCCCGGGATCACCATCTTCAGCTTGCGGCCGTAGCGCACGCCGCCGGCGAGCTCGAGCAGCTTCGCGAACGGCGTTCCCATCGGGACTTCGTAGTTGCCGGGGCGCTCGACGTCGCCCGATACCGAAAAGATCTTGGTGCCGCCGTTGTTGGGCCGGCCGATCTCGAGGTACTTCGCCCCGCCGTTGCGGATGATCCACGGCACCGCGGCGAAGGTCTCGGTGTTGTTGATCGTGGTCGGCTTGCCGTACAGGCCGAAGCTGGCCGGGAAAGGCGGCTTGAAGCGGGGCTGCCCCTTCTTGCCTTCGAGCGACTCGAGCAGCGCCGTCTCCTCGCCGCAGATGTAGGCGCCGAAGCCGTGGTGCGCGTGCAGCTGGAACGAGAAGTCCGAACCGAGGATGTTCGAGCCGAGATACCCCGCCGCCCTCGCCTCGTCGAGCGCCTCCTCGAAGCGCGCGTAGGTGTCCCAGATCTCGCCGTGGATGTAGTTGTAGCCGACCGTGATCCCCATCGCGTAGGCCGCGATCGCCATCCCCTCGATGACGATGTGCGGGTTGTAGCGCAGGATGTCGCGGTCCTTGAACGTGCCCGGCTCGCCCTCGTCGGAGTTGCACACCAGGTACTTCTGACCGGGGAACTGCCGCGGCATGAAGCTCCACTTCAGGCCGGTGGGAAAGCCCGCACCGCCGCGGCCGCGCAGCGCCGACGCCTTGACCTCGGCGATCACCTGCTCGGGCGTGAGCTTCTCGTCGACGATCCGCCTGAGCGCCTTGTAGCCGTCGCGCTGCTCGTAGTCCTTCAGCCGCCAGCCGTCCGGCGAGGCCAGGCCCGCGTAGATCTGGGGCTGGATGTGGCGGCCGTGAAAGCAGGTCTCCTGGACCTTCGCGTCGATCGTCAGGTCGTTTGCGCCCATCATTTCGAGTTCCGCAGCTCGGCGAGGAGTTCGTCGAGCTTCTGGTTGTCCATGAAGCTGCACATCCGCTTGTTGTTGACCAGCAGCACCGGCGCGTCGCCGCAAGAACCCAGGCACTCGCTCTCGCGCAGCGTGAACAGGCCGTCGGCGGTGGTCTCGCCGAAACCGATGCCCAGCTTGCGCTTGAGGTGCTCGGCCGCCTTCTCGCCGTCGCGCAGCGCGCACGGCAGGCAGGTGCACACGGCGAGGTGGAACTTGCCGCCCGGCTGCGTGCGGTACATGTTGTAGAAGGTCGCCACCTCGTGCACCGCGATCGGCGGCATGCCGAGACAGGCGGCGATCTCCTCGATCACCTGCTGCGACACCCAGCCGGTCTCGTCCTGGGCGATCGCCAGCGCCGACATCACCGCCGACTGCTTCTGCTCGGGGGGGTACTTGGCGATCTCGCGGTCGATGCGGGCGTAGGCCGCATCGCTGAGCATTCGCTGGGGCTGGGGCACGGCGCTCATGGGTCGGTGTCGTGGGGTGGTTTCCGGGCTGTTCGGGCTCGCGCCTTCAGCGGTCGATCTCGCCGAACACGATGTCGAGCGTGCCCATCAGCGTGGTCACGTCGGCCAGCATGTGGCCGCGTGCGAGCTCGTCCATCGCCTGCAGGTGGGCGAAGCCCGGCGCGCGGATCTTCAGGCGGTACGGCTTGTTCGCACCGTCGGACACCAGGTAGATGCCGAACTCGCCCTTCGGGTGCTCGACCGCGGCGTAGGCCTCGCCCTCGGGCACGTGCATGCCCTCGGTGAACAGCTTGAAGTGGTGGATCAGCTCTTCCATGTTCGACTTCATGTCGACGCGCGAAGGCGGCGCCACCTTGTAGTTGTCGACGATGACCGGGCCCGGGTTGTTGCGCAACCACTCGACGCACTGCCGGATGATCCGGTTGCTCTGGCGCATCTCCTCGACGCGCACCAGGTAGCGGTCGTAGCTGTCGCCGTTACGCCCGACCGGGATGTCGAAGTCGAGCAGGTCGTAGACCTCGTACGGCTGCGTCTTGCGCAGGTCCCACTCGACGCCCGAGCCGCGCAGCATCGGGCCGGTGAAGCCGAGCGCCTTGGCGCGGTCGGGATCGACCACGCCGACGCCGACCAGCCGTTGCTTCCAGATGCGGTTGTCGGTGAGCAGCGTCTCGTACTCGTCGACGTAGCCGGGGAAGCGGTTGGTGAACGCCTCGATGAAGTCGAGCACCGAGCCCTGGCGGTCTCGGTTGAGCTCCTCCATCGCCTGCGCGTTGCGCAGCTTCGACGCACGGTACTTCGGCATCGCGTCGGGCAGGTCGCGATAGACGCCGCCCGGGCGGTAGTAGGCCGCGTGCATCCGCGCGCCCGACACCGCCTCGTAGACGTCCATCAGGTCTTCGCGCTCGCGGAACGCGTAGAGGAACACCGCCATCGCGCCCACGTCGAGTCCGTGCGCGCCGATCCACAGCAGGTGGTTCAGGATGCGCGTGATCTCGTCGAACATCACGCGGATGTACTGCGCGCGAAGCGGCGGCTCGATGCCGAGCAGCTTCTCGATCGCCATCACGTACGCGTGCTCGTTGCACATCATCGACACGTAGTCGAGGCGATCCATGTACGGCACGCTCTGCAGGAACGTGCGCGTCTCGGCGAGCTTCTCGGTGGCCCGGTGCAGCAGCCCGATGTGCGGGTCGGCGCGCTCGACGACCTCGCCGTCGAGTTCCAGCACCAGCCGCAGCACCCCGTGCGCCGCCGGATGCTGGGGGCCAAAGTTGAGCGTGTAGTTCTTGATGTCAGCCATACGCACGACCCGAGGCAGTCAGCGGACTGCGCTCAACTTCGGCGAAGGCTGACCTGCGCGAAGCGCAGGTCAAGGCCGGCAAAGCCGGCCGGCCGAAGCCAAAATTGAGCGTGTAGTTCTTGATGTCAGCCATTCGCGCGCGCCCCTACTTCTGCCCGCCCAGCCCCACGTCCGGCCGCTCCGCCCCGTACCGCTCGTCGCGGATCACGCGCGGAACGATCTCGCGCGGCTCGATCGTCACCGGCTGGTAGACCACGCGCTTCTGCTCCGGGTCGTAGCGCATCTCGACGTGGCCCGAGATCGGGAAGTCCTTGCGGAACGGATGGCCGATGAAGCCGTAGTCGGTCAGGATGCGGCGCAGGTCGGCGTGGCCTTCGAAGACGATGCCGAACAGGTCGAAGGCTTCGCGCTCGAACCAGCCCGCAGCGGGCCAGACACCGGTGACCGACTCGATGACCGGCATCTCGTCGTCGGCGCAGAAGCTGCGCACGCGCACCCGCCAGTTGTGCGCGACCGAGAGCAGGTGCATCACCACCGCGAAGCGCGGCCCGCTCCAGCCGCCGCCGTAGTCGCGATAGTCGACGCCGCAGAGGTCGATCAGCGTGTCGAAGCGCAGCGCGGGGTCGTCGCGCAGGCGGGTTGCAGCGGCGACCTGCGATCCGGCGTCGACCACGACGGTGATCTCGCCGAGGCGGACGACGAGCGAGCGCAATGTGTCGCCGAGCGAGGCGCGCAACGCGGCCTCGAGGGTTTCGAGCCGGGTAGCCGGCGTGGTCGGGGACGGGGACATGTCAGGGTGGTGGACGCTGTTCGGTGCGGGCTGCGCGGCGGGTCGACGTGCGCGCTAGCGCGCGATCGTGCTGGTGCGGCGGATCTTGGACTGCAGCTGCATCACGCCGTAGATGAGCGCCTCGGCGGTGGGCGGACAACCCGGCACGTAGACGTCGACCGGGACGATGCGATCACAGCCGCGCACGACCGAGTACGAATAGTGGTAATAGCCGCCGCCGTTCGCGCACGAGCCCATCGAGATCACCCAGCGGGGCTCGGCCATCTGGTCGTAGACCTTGCGCAGCGCCGGCGCCATCTTGTTGCACAGCGTGCCCGCGACGATCATCACGTCGGACTGGCGCGGGCTCGGCCGATAGAACACGCCCATGCGGTCGAGGTCGTAGCGCGATGCGCTCGCGTGCATCATCTCGACCGCGCAGCACGCCAGGCCGAACGTGACCGGCCACATCGACCCCGTGCGCGACCAGTTCACCAGCTTGTCGAGCTGGGTGGTGACGAATCCCTGGCTCAGCAGTCCTTCGATCGCCATTACGCTGCTCCGAACGTTGCCCCGACGGGCGTGCAGACCGGGATCACTCCCAGTCGAGCGCCCCTTTCATCCATTCGTACACGAACCCGACGACGAGGATCGTCAGGAAGATCATCATCGACACGAAGCCGAAGAACCCGATCGCGTCGAGCGACACCGCCCACGGAAACAGGAACGCGATCTCGAGGTCGAACAGGATGAACAGGATCGCCACCAGGTAGTAGCGAACGTCGAACTTCATGCGCGCGTCTTCGAAGGCCTCGAAGCCGCATTCGTAGGGGGAGAGCTTTTCCGGGTCGGGGCGGTTCGGGCCGAGCAGCTTGCCGATCAGCAGCGGGCCGACGCCGACGGCGATGCCGACGAGGATGAACAGCAGGACGGGCAGGTAGTTCTCGAGGATCACTTCGTTCGGCACCCGAATGTTCTTCGCTCAGACCTGTTTCGCACGGGCCTCATCGGCCAGAAAAAAGTCCGCCCGGACTTGCGCCCAGAGCGGACCTCCTCATCAGCTCTCCGCGCTCCGCGGCTCGCCGCGCTCCCGACTGCAGCGCCCGAACCTCCTGTGTCCCCGCGGTTTCCCCACCTCGCGCTCGCGGGCGGATGTCATCGTGTTGGTGCCGACGGCGAGACTCGAACTCGCACAGCTTTCGCCACTACCCCCTCAAGATAGCGTGTCTACCAATTTCACCACGTCGGCAGGGTTCGTCAGTTCGTCAGCCCGCTATTCTACTTCGGAATGTCGCTCGCCGCGCCGGATTTGGGTGTGGCCTGGCCAGCGGCTTGACCTGCGTCAGGCGCCGGGGTAGCAGGGGCCGCCGGCGTGGCGGCACCCGCAGCCGGAGCGACAGTCGCCGGCGCCGAAGGGGCAGTCCCCGAAGCAGGTGCCGCGGCGCCGGGGCCGGCCGGCGGGATATCCGAAGGCGCCTTCGGGGCCGTCGTCCCGGCGGGCGCGGTCGGCGCGCGCTCCATCACGCTGGCCGGGGCCTGGATCGAACGGTGCCCGATCAGCGCCAGCGCCAGCGTGGTGACGAAGAACAGCGCCGCCAGCACCGCGGTCGTGCGGCTCAGGAAGTTCGCCGAGCCGGTGG
>OEIU01000388.1_pt1 | contig 42888 bp, 38 predicted proteins | sample 1539221 | NCBI WGS metagenome assembly OEIU01 (sample SAMN03792071, study PRJEB22550) | activated sludge metagenome | feature: wastewater treatment plant; material: activated sludge; isolation source: Wastewater treatment plant of a petroleum refinery complex | place: Argentina: Zarate | collected... | reverse complement strand
CCGTGCCCTCGCCTCGCCGCCGTGCCCTCGCCTGGCCGCCGTGCCCTCGCCCCGCCGCCGTGCCACACCACCCCGGCACTCCGGGCTCACCCCATCCACGCCCTGCCGCCCCGCCCTCGCGGCTAGGGTCGGGCGCGTGCAGTGGCAGCGTGTCCTCCGGCCGGTCCTCGAGAGCGGGCTGCGGGAGCTGCTGCGCGGCGGCACCCGCCGCAGGCCCGCCCCCTCCCCCGCCCGCGCGCGGGACGACGCGTACCCCGGCGACTTCGAGGGTCGGCTCGACCCCGTCTACGACCCGCACCCCGACGGCCGCCCGGACCCGGGCGAGATCGTCTGGACCTGGGTGCCGTACGAGGAGGACCACAGCCGCGGCAAGGACCGGCCGGTGCTCCTCGTCGGCCGGGACGGGGCGTGGCTGCTCGGCCTCCAGCTGACCAGCCGGGACCACGACCGCGACGCGGAGCAGGAGCGCCGCGCCGGCCGGCTCTGGGTCGACATCGGCTCCGGGGACTGGGACCGGCAGGGCCGGCCGAGCGAGGTGCGGGTCGACCGCGTCCTGCGGGTCGACCCCGACGCCGTGCGCCGCGAGGGAGCGGTCCTCGCGAGCGACCGGTTCGCCGAGGTCGCCGACGCCGTCCGGCGGGCGCTCGGCTGAGGTTCGTCGCCCCCCACGCACGAGGGCCCGTCACCCTCGTGGGTGACGGGCCCTCGTGCGGGCGGCTCGGCTCAGAGCTGAGCGGCGCGCCTGGCCATCGCGGACTTCTTGTTCGCGGCCTGGTTCTTGTGGATGACGCCCTTGCTCACGGCCTTGTCGAGCTTGGTCGACGCGGCGGCGAGCGCCTCGCGGGCGGTGTCGGCCTGGCCGGCGTCCGCGGCCTCGCGGAAGCGGCGGATGGCCGTCTTGACCTCGGACTTGACCGCCTTGTTGCGCTCGGTCGCGACCCGGTTGGTCTTGATCCGCTTGAGCTGGGACTTGATGTTCGCCACTGGTTGTATGCCTTCGGTCGGGTGTCGGTTGCCGTAGAGGGCGGCAGTCGCGCGTCGGGACCGGGCGTGGGGCACCCGTGGTTGACGTGCGCTGGGTGGTGCTCGTGCGCGCGCGACCACACGCGCACGCAGTCGACAAAGGTACCAGCCGGCGCGTCCCGCCACCAAAACGGCGGCCCCCGACCGGGTCGACGGCACGGACCGCCGTCCGGGCTCAGCCCTCGCGGTGCCGGGAGTGCTGCCGGGTCATCGTGAGCACCAGCCGCTCGACGGCGTAGACCGGGTCGCGGCCACCGCCCTTGACCTCGGCGTCGGCGGCGGCGATCCCCTGGAGGCAGGTGGCCAGCCCCTCGGCGGTCCACCCGGACAGGGCCCGGCGGGCGCGGTCGACCTGCCACGGCGCCATCCCGACGTCGCGCGCGATGTCGGCGGAGCGGCCCCGCCCGGCCGACCCGACCCGGATCAGCTGACGCACCTGCTGGGCGAGCACCGCGACGATCGGGACGGGGTCGACCCCGACCGCGATGGCGTGCCGGAGCAGCCGCAGGGCCTCCCCCGGGTCGCCGGCCAGGGCGGCGTCGGCGACCCGGAAGCCCGTGGCCTCGACCTTGCCGCCGTGGTAGGTGAGGACGACCTGCTCGTCGATGACCCCGGTCGTGTCGTCGACGAGTTGCTGGCAGGCGGCGGCGAGCTCGCGGACGTCCTTGCCGACCGCCTCGACGAGGGCGTGGACCGCCTCGGCGGTCGCCTTGCGCCGGGCCCGACGGAACTCGTGGGTGGCGAAGTCGGTCTTGTCGCGGTCGGTCTTGATGGCCGGCGCGTCGAGGACCCGGGCGCCGGCGCCGCGCAGCGCGTCGAGGACCTTCCTGCCCCGCTGCCCGCTCTTGTGGAGGACGACGAGCGTGAGGTCGGGCTCGGGGTGGTCGGTGACCACCGTGAGCAGGTCGGCCTGCAGCTCCTCGGCCGCATCGTCGAGGTCGTGGACGACGACGCACTTCGCGCCCCCGAAGAGCGAGGGGCTGGTGTGCAGGACGAGCTCGCCGGGCTGGTAGGCCGCCGCGTACACCCGGATGACCTCGAGGTCGGGGCTGGTCACCCGCAGCTCGTCGAGGGTCTGGGCCAGCGCCCGCTCGGCGAGGATCTCCTCCGGGCCGGAGACGAGGACGTACGGCGGCACCCGGTGGGCCACGGCGACGAGGTCCTCGGTCATGGCGGCCACTCTGCCATCCCGGGCCGACGGACCGCCGGGCCCGACCGCGTCGCCGGCTCGCCTAGGATCTCCCGGTGCTCCTCGACGGCCCCTTCGACCTCGCCCGCCACCGGCGCGTCGTCATCCTCGGGGTCACCGGCTCGGGCAAGTCCTCGCTCGCCGTGCGGCTGGCGGCCGTCGGTGGGCTGCCGTACGTCGCCGTCGACGACCTCATGTGGCGCCCCGGCTGGGTCCAGCTCGACGCCGCGGGCCAGGTCGAGGCCGTGCGCCCGCACGCCGAGGGCCCGACGTGGGTGATGGACGCCGTGTGGAGCGCCACCCGCGAGCTCGTCCTCGGCCGCACCGACCTCGTCATCGCGCTCGACTACCCGCGCCGGGTCTCCCTCGGCCGGCTGCTCAACCGCACCCTCCGCCGGCTGCGCGACCACGAGGAGGTCTGCGGCGGCAACACCGAGTCGTGGCGCCAGACCCTGTCGCGCGACTCGATCGTCGCCTGGCACGTGCGCAGCTATCGGCGCAAGCACGCGCAGATCGAGACGATGTGCGCCACGCCGGACGGTCCCCCGGTGCTGCGCTTCACCGACCCCCGGCAGACCGAGTCGTGGCTGCGCTCCCTCGAGCACGCCGCGGCCGCGTGAGGCGCGACGTCAGTCGAACGTGAGGGTCGGCCCCCGGCCGGGCTCGAGACCGAGCCCGGAGAGCCGGGCCTCGACGACCTCGCGGGGCAGCTCCATCGACTCGGCGAGCTCGTCGAGCCCGAGGCCGAGCTCGACGCCGTCCCTCAGCTCCTCGTCCTCCTGGGCGCTCCACGCGTGCCCCTGGGTGACGGCGGTGCGGGCCGACGGCGCGGGCGGCGGCGCGTCGGCGACCGGGCGCTCGTCGGCGACCGGGGCGGTCGTGGCCGCGCCGGTCATCGTCGTACCGCTCACGGCACCGGTCAGCCCGCGCAGCGTCGGCTCGGCGACCGGCAGCGGCGGCGGCGCGATCTCGTCCAGCCGCCGGAGCGCGCCGAGCACCATCTCGCGGTCGGCGGTCGGCCAGAACGGAGGCAGCGACCGCTGGAGGAACCCGGCGTAGCGCGCTGTCATCATCCGCGAGTCGAGGAAGGCGACCACGCCGCGGTCGTCCGAGCGCCGGATGAGCCGCCCGGCGCCCTGGGCCAGCCGGAGCGCGGCGTGCGTCGCGGAGACCGCCATGAAGCCGTTGCCGCCCATCCGGGCGATGGCCTGCGAGCGGGCCGAGGCCAGCGGGTCGTCGGGCCGCGGGAAGGGGATGCGGTCGATGAGGACGAGCTGGCACGAGGACCCCGGGACGTCGACGCCCTGCCAGAGGGACAGTGTGCCGAAGAGACAGGTGCGCACGTCCTTGGCGAACTCACGCACGAGCGTCGAGATCTGGTCCTCGCCCTGGCAGAGGACGACGATGTCGGTGTCCTCCAAGCGGTTCCGCATCTCCTCGGTGACCTCGCGAGCGGCTCGCATCGAGGAGAACAGGCCGAGGGTGCGGCCGTTCGCGGCCCGGACCAGCGCCTCGACCTCGTCGAGGGTCTGCGGCGCGGTGCCGTCGCGGCCGGGGGCCGGCAGGTGCTTGGCGACGTAGGCGATGCCCTGCTTCGGGTAGTCGAACGGGCTGCCGACGTCGAGGCCGCGCCACCCCGGGGCACCCTCCCCGCGCAGCCCGATCGTGCCGGCGACCGCGTCGAAGCTGCCGCCCAGCTCCAGTGTGGCGGAGGTGATGACCACCGTGCGCTCGTCGAACACCTTGTCGCGCACCAGCATCGCGACGCTCATCGGCGCGACTCGCAGCACCGGACCGCGGCGCGGGTCCTTCGACAACCAGACGACGTCGAGCTCGCGCTCCTCGAGCACCCGGGCGGCGACGTCGAAGAGCTCGTCGACGGCCGCCTGCGCGACCTTGCGCGCGCCGTCCGCCTCCTCGCCCGCACGCGGCTTGAGCTCGGTCTGCGCCTGCCGGGCCACGTCGCGGATCCGCCCGAGGGCCAGGGCCAGCGCCTCCGGGACCGCGGTGAGCCGGCCCTCCGGCATCGGCTCGAGCACCGACTCGAGGAGCGTCGCGGCGTCGTCGAGGCCCTCGGCGGCGTCGGTCTGCCGGCCGGCCCGCTTCGCGGCGGCCCGGACCGACCCCGGGGTCAGCTCGTCGGTGATCGTCGAGGTGACGCGGTCGACGAGCTCGTGGCCCTCGTCGACGACGAGGACGTCGTGCTCCGGCAGCATCTGACGGCCCTCGAAGGCGTCGATGGCCATGAACGAGTGGTTCGTCACGACGACGTCGACGTCGCGGGCGGCCTCGCGGGAGCGCTCGACGAAGCACTCGGCGACCATCGGGCAGCGTGAGCCGAGGCACTCCTCGGCGCTCACCGACACCTGGCGCCAGGCCCGCTCGGAGACCCCGGGCACGAGCTCGTCGCGGTCGCCGGACTCGGTGACCCCGGCCCACTCGCGCAGCCGGACGACCTCGGCGCCGAGCCGGGACGCCGCGCGGTCGACGTCGCCCACCGTCATCAGGGTGTCGGCGTCGTCGTCGGGGAAGCCGCCCTCGAGCTTGTGCAGGCACACGTAGTTGCGCCGGCCCTTGACGAGCGCGTAGGTGGGCCGGCGCCCGAGCACGGGCGTCAGCGCCTTGGCGAGCCGGGGCATGTCGCGGTCGACGATCTGCGCCTGGAGGGCCAGCGTGGCGGTGGCGACGACGGCGGTGCGTCCGGTGTCCACCGCGTGCTGCACGGCCGGCACGAGGTAGGCGAGCGACTTGCCGGTGCCCGTCCCGGCCTGGACGAGGAGGTGCTCGCCGCGCTCGACGGCGTCGGCGACGGCGTGGGCCATCTCGACCTGCCCGGGCCGCTCCGTGCCGCCGACCCCGGCGACCGCGGCATGGAGCAGGTCGTCGAGGGAGGGCACCCGTGCAGCCTAGGCTGTCGGGCGGTGGCGGCCGGCCCGGCAGTCCACTGTTGCGCATCGCGCGTCGCGTTGCGTTCAGCGCGTCGATTCCCTTGTCGCGGGGTCGCGCGGATGTCACGATGGCGGGCGTGACCACGAGCGCGCAGACCCGCCCCGTCCCCCCTGACATCGAGATCGCCGAGGCGGCCACGCTGACGCCGATCACCGAGCTGGCCCACGAGAAGCTGGGCATCGACCCCGAGCACCTCGTGCCGTACGGCCACACGAAGGCGAAGATCTCCCTCGGCTACGTCAACGGCCTGGCCGACCGGCCCGAGGGCAAGCTCGTGCTCGTCACCGCCATCTCGCCGACCCCCGCCGGGGAGGGGAAGACGACGACGTCGGTCGGCCTCGCCGACGCCCTCACCTCGCTCGGCGAGAAGGCGATGGTCGCCCTCCGCGAGCCGTCGATGGGACCGGTGTTCGGCATGAAGGGCGGGGCCGCCGGCGGCGGGTACGCGCAGGTCGTCCCGATGACCGACATCAACCTCAACTTCACCGGCGACTTCGCCGCGATCGCCGCCGCCAACAACCTGCTCTCGGCGGTCATCGACAACCACGTGCACCACGGCAACGCGCTCGACATCGACCCGCGGACGATCACCTGGAAGCGCGTCGTCGATCTCAACGACCGCGCCCTGCGCGACATCGTCGTCGGGCTCGGCGGCGTGGCCAACGGGGTGCCCCGCGAGGACGGCTTCGACATCGTCGTCGCGTCCGAGGTGATGGCCATCCTCTGCCTCGCCACGTCGATCACCGACCTCCGCGAGCGCCTCGGCAGCATCGTCGTCGGCTACACCCGGGGCAAGCAGCCGGTGCGTGCCCGCGACCTCAACGTGCACGGCGCGATGACCGTCATCCTGCGGGACGCGCTGGCGCCCAACCTCGTCCAGACCCTCGAGCACACGCCCGCGATGATCCACGGTGGCCCCTTCGCCAACATCGCCCACGGCTGCAACTCGGTGATGGCGACGCGCACGGCCCTCAGGCTCGCCGACTACGTCGTCACCGAGGCCGGGTTCGGCGCCGACCTCGGCGCCGAGAAGTTCGTCGACATCAAGTGCCGCACGACGGGCCTGCGGCCGTCCGCGGTGGTCGTCGTCGCCACCGTGCGGGCCCTGAAGTACCACGGCGGGGTCGCGGTCCCCGACCTCGGCGCCGAGTCGGTCGAGGCGGTCACCGCCGGGATGGCCAACCTGCGCCGGCACCTGCGCAACGTCCGGGACGTCTACGGCCTGCCCGCCGTCGTGGCGCTCAACCGCTTCCCGTCGGACACCGACGCCGAGGTCGCCGAGGTCATCCGTCTCGTCGAGGCCGAGGGCGTCCACGCCTACGAGGCGACGCACTACGCCGACGGCGGCCAGGGTGCTCAGGCGCTGGCCCGCGGCGTGCTCGAGGTCATCGAGGCGGGGACCGCCGACATGCAGCTGGTCTACCCCGACGACGCCCCGCTCGCCGAGAAGGCCCGGGCCATCGCGACCAGGGTGTACGGCGCGGCCGAGGTGACCTTCGAGCCCAAGGCGGCGAAGCGGCTCGCGGCGATCGAGGCCGAGGGCTACGGCCACCTGCCGGTGTGCATGGCCAAGACGCAGAGCTCGTTCTCGACCGACCCCGGGCTGCGCGGTGCGCCCGAGGGCCACACCGTCTCGGTCCGTGAGGTGCGCCTCGCGGCGGGCGCCGGGTTCGTCGTCATGGTGACCGGCGAGATCATGACGATGCCCGGCCTGCCCAGGGTGCCGGCGAGCGAGCACATCGACGTCGACGACGACGGGCGGATCGTCGGGCTCAGCTGAGCAGCGGCCGACCGTCGAGGCGGCGGGCCATCCAGATGTCGTCCCGCTCGTCACCGTCGGCGACCCGGATCCCGCCGGGCAGCCGGCCGACCTCCTCGTAGCCCAGCCCGGCGTAGAAGGCGTCGACCCCGGTCCCGCCGCGCACGCAGAGCTCGGCGACCTCGACCCCGTCCTCGCGGGCGACGCGGTGCATCGCGGCCATGAGCAGCCGGCCGAGGTTGCGCCCACGCCGGCCGGGGTCGGTCATCACGCGGTAGGCCGTACGCCGGTGTCCGAGCAGCGGGTTCGGGCCGGCGACCCACCACGCGAGAGCCACGACGGTGCCGGCCGGGTCGCGCAGCAGGACGGCGACGGCGCGCCCGGCCGTCATCTGCTCCTCGTGCGCCGCCAGGGCCTGCGCGACCCGGTCCCGCTGCGTGCCCGGGAGGAAACCCACCGCTCCCCCGCTGTCGTTGGTCGCGCACCACAGGTCGAGGACGGCCTCCCGCGTCGGCGGGTGGAACGGGGCGCCGTGCACGTGGGGCCGCGGGGCCAGGAGGACCACCGGCCCGGGGACGTGGGCCGGGTCGGCGGCCCGGGCGCGGCCGACGACCTCCGGCGGCACGCCGGGCAGGACCGCGCCCGGTTCGGCCGCCCCGACGACGGTCAGCCCGGCCCGCTCGGCCGTGCGGATCGAGGCGCGGTGGTCCGGGCGGGCGGTCGCGGTGAGGGGCAGCGCCGGGCCGTGCTCGACGGTGTCGGCGACGACCGCCCGGGCGACCTCGGGGCCGAGCCCGCGGCCGTGGTGCGGCCGGTCGAACCGGTAGTAGAGGTTGAGGTGGGCTCGCTCCCGCCCGTGGATGACGCCGGCGACACCAAGCGCCTCGCCGCTGCCGCGGTCCTCGGCGACGCCGTACCCGAAGCCGTGCCGGCGCCAGTGCTCCAGCGCGAGGGCCAGCTTCCCCTCCGCCGCCCCCGCGTCCGGAGCGACCGCCCACGGCGCGAACGGATACTGCGCGGGGTCGGTGTGCAGGCGCACCCAGAGGTCGCGGTCGGCCTCCCGGAGGGGTCGCAGGCGCAGGCGGTCGGTGAGCAGGGTGCGGCCGGACGTCACCTGCGCACTCTATTGCAAGTCAATTGCAACAGTGTGCGCCGGGTCAGACGGCGAAGTCGGCCAGGTCGTCGGCCAGCTCGGCCCCGACCCGCGCGGTGAGCCGGGTGCCCTCGGCGACGTGCTCGCTCGCGAGGACCTCACCGGTCTCGTGGACGCGGCTCACGAGGTCGCCGCGGTCGTACGGGACGAGGACGTCGACGTCGACGTCCGGCTGGGGCAGCTCGTCGGCGACGAGGGCGCGCAGCTCCTCGATCCCCTGACCGGTGCGGGCCGAGACGACGATCGAGTGCTTCTCGTGGCGCACGAGGCGGTCGAGGACCTCGGGGTCGGCGGCGTCGGCCTTGTTGACGACGACGACCTCCTTGACGTCGGTGGCGCCGACGTCGGCGAGGACGGCGCGGACCGCGGAGATCTGGCCCTCGGGGTCGGGGTGCGAGCCGTCGACGACGTGGAGCAGCAGGTCGGCGTCGGCCACCTCCTCCAGCGTCGAGCGGAACGCCTCGACGAGCTGGTGCGGCAGCTGGCGGACGAACCCGACCGTGTCGGCCAGCGTGTACAGCCGCCCGTCGGGCGTCTCGGCGCGGCGCACGGTGGGGTCGAGGGTGGCGAACAGGGCGTCCTCGACGAGGACACCGGCGCCGGTCAGGCGGTTGAGCAGGCTCGACTTCCCCGCGTTCGTGTACCCCGCGATGGCCACGCTGGGGACCCGCCCGGCGCGGCGCCCGCTGCGCTTGGTGTCGCGGGTGGTCTTCATCTCCTTGATGTCGCGGCGCAGCTTCGCGATGCGGGAGTTGATGCGGCGCCGGTCGAGCTCGATCTTGGTCTCACCCGGGCCGCGCGAGCCCATGCCCTGGCCGCCCGCGGCCTGGCCACCGGCCTGCCGCGACATCGACTCGCCCCAGCCGCGCAGCCGCGGCAGGAGGTACTGGAGCTGGGCGAGCTCGACCTGCGCCTTGCCCTCTCGACTCTTCGCGTGCTGGGCGAAGATGTCGAGGATCAGTGCGGTGCGGTCGATGACCTTGACCTTGACGACGTCCTCGAGGGCGCGGCGCTGGCTCGGGGCGAGCTCGGTGTCGCAGATGACGGTGTCGGCGCCCTCGGCGATGACGACGTCGCGCAGCTCGGCGGCCTTGCCCTTGCCGAGGTAGGTCGCGGGGTCCGGGTGCGGCCGGCGCTGGACGACACCGGCGAGCACCTCGGAGCCGGCCGTCTCGGCGAGCGCGGCCAGCTCGCGCAGGGAGTTCTCGGCGTCCTCGAGGGTGCCCTCGGACCACACGGCCGCGAGGACGACGCGCTCGAGGCGCAGCTGGCGGTACTCGACCTCGGTGACGTCCTGGAGCTCGGTGGAGAGGCCGGAGACACGGCGGAGCGCCGCCCGCTCCTCGCGGTCGTACTGGTCGCCGTCGTAGCCCAGGGCGTCGTCGTCCAGGACGAAGCCGGAGTCGTCGAAGCGGGGGTCGTCGGCGAGCGCCTCGGCCCGCCCGGAGAGGGTGTGTCGTGCAGTCATGTTCTCCCTAGGGTCGCAGAGTCCAACGACGGGCGGCGACCCGTTTCTTCCGGTGCCGAGGTCCGGGGCCGGGCCCGCTAGCCTCGGGCCGGTGGGCGAGCACGAGCACTACTTCACCGCCGAGCCGGCGAGCGACGCCGACCGCCGGCCGCTGCGGGTGCGGCTCGCCGGGCGCGAGGTCGAGGTCGAGGTGGCCCGGGGCGTGTTCTCGCCCGGCGGCCTCGACAAGGGCACCGCGGTCCTCCTCGACGAGGCGGTTCCGCCCCCGCCGACCGGGACCTTCCTCGACCTCGGCTGCGGGTGGGGGCCGGTGGCCCTGACCCTCGGGATGCTCGCGCCGGAGGCCACGGTCTGGGCGGTCGACGTCAACGAGCGCGCCCTCGACCTCGCCCGCCGCAACGCCGCCGCCCTTGGCCTGGCGCGGGTGCACCCGGTGACCGCCGACGCCGTCCCGACCGACGCACGGTTCGACGTCATCTGGTCCAACCCGCCGATCCGGGTCGGCAAGGCGGTGCTCCACGACCTGCTGCGCACCTGGCTGCCCCGGCTCGCACCGGACGGGCTCGCCACGCTCGTCGTCCAGAAGAACCTCGGCTCGGACAGCCTCCAGCGCTGGATCGGGTCCGAGCTGTCGATGACGTGCACCCGGCGCACGTCGAGCAAGGGCTTCCGGGTCCTCGAGGTCCGCCGGGCCTGACCCGCGGGGCATCCGCGGGCACCCGCGGGGGTCGGGCGCGCGTCAGTCGGGCAGGAGCGCCGTCGGGACGGTGCCGTCGGCGACGAGGACGGCCGGGCCGGCGAGCTCGACACCGTGCCCGTCGGTGAGCCGGACGGTGAGCCGCCCGCCCGGGACGTCGACGGTCCACGTCGACCCGGTGTCGAGGGAGCCGGCCCAGAAGCTCGTCGCGATGGCCACGGCGCACGCCCCCGTGCCGCAGGAGCGGGTCTCGCCGACCCCGCGCTCGTGGACCCGCATCACGACGTGGCCGGGCCCGACCGGACGGACGAGCTCGACGTTGGTGCCGTGCGGCGGCTGGGGCCGGACGACCGGCGCCCGGCCGAGGTCGAGCCCTGCGAGGTCGACGTCCTCCGGGAGTGCGACGACGGTGTGCGGGTTGCCGAGGTCGACCGAGAGGGCGGAGAAGGGGTCGCCGTCGTCTCCGCCGACGTGGACCAGCGCGTCGAAGCCCTCACGCTCGGCGCGCGCCGGGTCGGCCAGCCGCCAGGGCCCGAGCCCGACGGCCCACGTGTCGCCGTCGCGCCGGACCACCTTGGCCCCGGCCCGGGTGGCGATGACGAACTCGTCGGCGGTCTCGAGCCCCTCGCGGCGCAGGAACTCGGCGAAGACACGGGTGCCGTTCCCGCACATCTCGGCCGCCGAGCCGTCGGCGTTGCGGTAGTCCATGAACCACGTGGCCTCGGCCTGGTCGCGGACCGCGGCCTCGCCGGCGAGCTCCGCGGGGACGACCCGGATGACGCCGTCGCCCCCCAGGCCGGCCCGCCGGTCGGCGAGCCACGCCGCCCGGGTGGCGGACAGCCCGAGGGCGCCGTCGAGGTCGGGCACGAGGACGAAGTCGTTCTCGGTCCCGTGGCCCTTGGTGAACGCCAGCCGGTCAGCCATGCGCACCATCGTCCCATCCCCCGCGGCGCAGCCGGTCGGCCGCGCCCTCGACGTGCTCGAGCGCACGGTCGAGCAGGTCGGGGGCGAGCGCGTCGAGCCAGCGGACGCGGGGGTCGGCCCCGAACCACGACTCCTGCCGCCGCACGAGCCGGCGGGTGCGCAGCGCCGTGTCGGCGACGGCCTCCGCCACGGTCATCCCGCCGTCGAGCACCCGGACCGCCTGCGCGTAGCCGACCGCCCGGGCGGCCGTCCTGCCTTGTCGCAGACCCCGGTCGAGCAGCTCGCGGGTCTCCTCGAGCAGGCCGGCGTCGAACATCCGCCGGGTCCGTCGCCCGATCCGCCGGTCCAGCTCGTCGCGGTCGACCCGCAGGCCGAGGACGACCGTGGGGCGGAGGTGCTCGCGCACCGGCATGGTCGCGCTGAACGGCCGCCTGGTGAGGGCGATGACCTCGAGGGCCCGAACCACCCGCCGGGCGTTGCCGGGGTCGATGGCGGCGGCGGCCGCGGGGTCGGCGGCGGCGAGCTCGGCGACGAGCACCGGCAGCCCCTCCGTCGTCACGCGCTCCTCGAGGACCCCCCGGACGCCGGAGTCGGTCGGAGGGATCTCGAGCCGGTCGAGGGCGGCCCGGACGTAGAGGCCGGAGCCACCGACGAGCAGGGGCACCCGGCCGCGGGCGTGCACGTCGTCGAGGTCCGCCCGGGCGTGGCGCTGGTAGGCCGCGACGCTGGCCTCCTCGGTGACCTCGAGGACGTCGAGCTGGTGGTGCGGGACGCCCTCGCGCTCGGCCACCGTCAGCTTGGCCGTCCCGACGTCCATCCCGCGGTAGAGCTGGGAGGCGTCCGCGGAGACGACCTCGCCGCCGAGCCGGTGCGCCAGGGCGACGCCGAGGTCGGACTTGCCCGTGGCGGTGGGGCCGACGACGGCGACGACGAGCGGCTGGTCGCTCAGGGGTGCGCCTCGTCGCCGACCTCGACCGCGTGGTCGCGGTGCTCCTCGTCGACGTCGTCGTGGCCGAACGGGTCGCGGTCCTCGCCGGGCATCCAGGTGAGGCCGGGGGTGCCCCAGCCGTTGGCCTTGACCGCCTTCTTGGCCTTACGCGCCCACTTGCCGGTGAGCCGGTCGACGTAGAGGAAGCCGTTGAGGTGGTCGTACTCGTGCTGGAGCATCCGGGCGAACCAGCCGGTGGCCTCGTAGTGCAGGTCGCGGCCGTCGAGGTCCTGGCCGGTGAGCACGGCGCTCTCGCCGCGCCGCAGCGGGAAGGACTCCCCCGGCACCGACAGGCAGCCCTCGGACTCCTCGTGCGGGTCGGGTTCGCCCGGAACCGGTTTGGCGGGCACGAGGTACGGGTTGATGACGACGCCGCGGGCCGGGATGCCGTCCTCGTTGCCGAGCTGCCAGGTGAAGATCCGCAGGCCGACCCCGATCTGCGGAGCGGCCAGCCCCACCCCGCGGGCGGCGTCCATCGTCTCGAACATGTCGGCGACGAGCTCGCGGATGCCGTCGTCGATGACCTCGACGGCGGCCGCGCGCTGGTGGAGCACGGGCTCTCCGGTGATGACGACGGGACGGATGGTCATGACGCCGATTCTTCCAGAGCCCGACGACCCCGCCGACGCCGTGGGGGCAAAGCACTGGCGCCGGAGACCGGACGGGTGTGGACTGGTGCTGCTCCCCCGGGAGCACGCCACTGCCGCCGAGACGGAAGGAGGTCGCCGATGGGATTTCTCGACAGCGCCAAGGAGAAGCTCACCGAGCTGGCCGAAGAGCACCCGGACCAGGTCGAGTCGCTCAGCGACCAGGCCATCGAGCGCGGCGGTGACGCCGTCGACTCGCTGACGGGTGGGAAGTACGCCGACCAGGTCGACCAGGCCCAGGCCAAGGCCGACGAGGCGATCGGCGAGCGGTAGCCGACCCGAGGCCGCGAGACCCCCGACCGGACGACCGGTCGGGGGTCTCGTCCGTTCGGACACGATGCGGCGGCCTTCGGCCAGACGGCGTGTCGCACGGCCCGATCCGCTGCCCGGGACCCTGTGCGTTCCCTATGGTCGACGGACTCTCGCACCCGTCGAAAGGACGAACTCGTGTCGCACTGGCACTCCGGCCTCCCCAAGCTGGACATCGAGCCGTTCGACCCGACGCCGCTCTACGACGCCGTCAAGTGCACCGTCGCCGAGAACGCCGTCGTCGAGGAGCGCCGTCGCTCGACGCGTCGCACGGCCGCGGTCCTCGGGCTGGTGTTCGCCACCTGCGCGATCGCCGGTTTCGTCCTGGCGCACTACCTCTGAGGGGGTAGCGGCGGCCCGGGCCGCCGGAGGGGTCAGGCCGGGCAGGCCGGCGCCGCGACCGGGGCCGGGCGACCCACGGTCGGCATGCCGAGCGAGACCCCGGGCTTGCCGGGCACCGGCGCGTCCTGCAGCGCCGCCCAGGCGTCGCCACCACGGGTCCGGCGCACCGCGTACCTCCCGCCCCGCACTCCGCTGTCGGCGACGAGGTGGTGCGGTGCCCCGTAGGTGACGCCGACCGTCACGACGTCGCCCGGACGCGGACGCTCGGCGCCCTCGGGCACGGCGAAGTGGACGAGCCGGTTGTCCCGGGCCCGTCCGCTCATCCGCGCCGTCTCACCGTCCTTGCGCCCCTCGCCCGGGGCGACGAGCACCTCGACCTCGCGGCCCTCGAGCCGCCGGTGCTCGGCCCAGGAGACCCGCTCCTGGAGCTCGATGAGCCGGTCGAAGCGCTCCTGGACGACCGCCTTCGGCACCTGGTCGGGCATCGTCGCGGCAGGGGTGCCCGGCCGGACCGAGTACTGGAAGGTGAAGGCGCTGGAGAAGCGCGAGGCCTCGACGACCCGCAGCGTCTCGGCGAAGTCGGCCTCGGTCTCGCCCGGGAAGCCGACGATGAGGTCGGTCGTGATCGCGGCGTCCGGCATCGCGGCACGCACCCGGTCGAGGATGCCGAGGAACCTCTCGCTGCGGTAGCTGCGGCGCATCGCCTTGAGCACCCGGTCTGAGCCGGACTGCAGCGGCATGTGGAGGCTCGGCATGACGTTCGGGGTCTCGGCCATCGCCGCGATGACGTCGTCGGTGAAGGCCGCCGGGTGCGGGCTCGTGAACCGCACGCGTTCGAGTCCCTCGACGTCCCCGCAGGCGCGCAGCAGCCGGCCGAAGGCCAGCCGGTCGCCGAACTCGACGCCGTAGGTGTTCACGTTCTGGCCGAGGAGGGTCACCTCGAGCACCCCCTGGGCGACGAGGGCCTCGATCTCGGCGAGCACCTCGCCCGGGCGACGGTCCTGCTCCTTGCCGCGCAGGCTCGGCACGATGCAGAACGTGCAGGTGTTGTTGCAGCCCACCGAGATCGACACCCAGCCGGAGAAGGCGGAGTCGCGGCGGGTCGGGAGCGTCGAGGGGAAGGTCTCGAGCGACTCGAGGATCTCGACCTCGGCGCGCTTGTTGTGGCGGGCGCGGTCGAGCAGGGCCGGGAGGCTGCCGATGTTGTGGGTGCCGAAGACGACGTCGACCCAGGGAGCGCGGCGGACGATGGTCTCCCGGTCCTTCTGCGCCATGCAGCCGCCGACGGCGATCTGGAGGTCGGGGTTCGCGGTCTTCGCCGGGCGCAGCTGGCCGAGGTTGCCGTACAGCTTGTTGTCCGCGTTCTCGCGGACCGCGCAGGTGTTGAAGACGACGACGTCGGCGACCTCGGGCCGCTCGGCCTCGGGGACGCTCGCGAGGTCGACGTACCCGGCGGTCTCGAGCAGGCCGGCGAGCCGCTCGGAGTCGTGCACGTTCATCTGGCACCCGTGGGTGCGCACGTCGTAGGTCTTCGCTGCAGTCATGGCGCGGTCAAGCCTAAGCGGCACCGCACCGCCCGGGAACCGTCGGGCGGGTCGCGGCGCGGTGTGGCCCGACTCACCCGCGGCGATCAGTCCGGGTCGTGCATACTTGCAGAGTTCTGCAACTCTTCAAGGAGCCGCCGTGCCCGTCCCGCTCTACCAGGCCAAGGCGGAGTTCTTCCGCACCCTCGGGCACCCTGCCCGCATCCGGGTGCTCGAGCTGCTCGCCGAACGCGACCACCCCGTCCACGGCCTGCGCAGCGCCATCGACATCGAGGCCCCCTCGCTGTCCCACCAGCTCGCGGTGCTGCGCCTCGCCGGGCTCGTCACGCAGCGCCGTGAGGGCGGCGAGGTCATCTACTCGCTCGCCCTCCCCGAGGTCCGCGACCTCCTCGCGAGCGCCCGCGCCATCCTGCGGACCAAGACCGCCGACCAGGGCGGCCTCGTCGACGACCTCACCCCCGAGGCCGGACGGCGGTGACCTCCCGGCCCCCCTCCGGCGCGCGGCCGGGGCTGCGCGCCGGTCTGCTCCGGATGGGTACCCGGGTGGGGGCCGTGCGACCCCGCGCGCGGGACCTGCGCGCGATGCTGCGCTCCCCCCGCCACGACGTCGTCGCCGGCGTCACCGTCGGGGTCGTCGCGCTCCCCCTCGCCCTCGCCTTCGGCATCGCCTCCGGCCTGGGGGCCGCGGCCGGCCTCGTCACCGCGGTCGTCGCGGGCACGGTCGCGGCGCTCTTCGGCGGCAGCCACGTGCAGGTCTCCGGCCCGACCGGCGCGATGACCGTCGTCCTCGCCCCGATCGTCGCCCAGCACGGGGCCGACGGAGTGCTCGTCGTGGGGCTGATGGCCGGGGTCCTCCTCGTGGCGATGGGCCTCGCCGGCGCCGGACGCTACGTGCGCCTCATCCCCCTGCCGGTCATCGAGGGGTTCACGCTCGGCATCGCCGCGCTCATCGCCCTCCAGCAGGTGCCGCTGGCCCTCGGGCAGCGCGCCACCCACGAGCACGTCGTCGTGGCCGCGGCGACGGCCGTCCGCGACTGGGCCGGCTCCCCTCGACCGGCCCCGCTCGCCCTCGCGGTGGCCGTCGGTGCCGCGATGCTCCTCGGGGCCAGACTGCGCCCGTCGGTGCCGGTCGCCCTGCTCGCCGTCGTCGCCAGCGCCGTCGCCGTCCGCGTCACGACGCTCCCGGTGCCGACCATCGGCGCCCTGCCGGACCGCCTCTTCCGCCTCTCCCTCCCCGCGGTCTCCTGGAGCGACCTGCGCGTGCTCGCCGCGCCCGCCCTCGCCGTCGCCGTCCTCGCGGCCCTCGAGAGCCTGCTCTCCGCGACGGTCGCGGACGCGATGAGCGTCTCGAGCCGGCACGACCCCGACCGCGAGCTCGTCGGGCAGGGGCTGGCCAACCTCGCCTCGCCCCTGCTCGGCGGCATCCCGGCGACCGCCGCCATCGCCCGCACGGCCGTCAACGTGCGCACCGGGGCCCGCTCCCGGCTGGCCGCGGTCGTCCACTCCCTCGTCCTGCTCCTCGTCGTCCTGCTCCTGGCCGACGCCGTCTCCTGGATCCCCCTCGCGGCGCTCGCCGGGGTCCTCGTCGGGACGGCCGTGCGGATGGTGGAGGTCTCGGCCCTACGGGCACTGACCCGGGCCTCGCGCAGCGACGCCTTCGTCCTGGTGCTGACCTTCGTCGCCACCGTGGTGCTCGACCTCGCGACGGCGGTCGTCCTCGGCATCGTCACCGCCGGGGGCCTCGCCCTGCGCCAGCTCGCCCGCACCACGACCCTGCACACCGAGGGGGTGCCCGACCCGGAGGACGACACGGACCACGGGTCCGAGGAGGCCGCGCTGCTCCAGCAGCACGTCGTCGCCTTCCGGCTCGAAGGGCCGCTGTTCTTCGGTGGGGCCCACGCCGCGCTGCTCGAGCTGACCGAGATCAGCGACGTGCGCGTCGTCATCCTGCGGATGTCCCACGTCACGACCCTCGACACCACGGGCGCGGCCGTGCTCGCGGACACCATCCGCTCCCTCGAGGCCCGCGGCGTCACCGTGCTGCTCTCCGGCCTCCCCGCCCGGTTCGTCACGCGGCTGCGGACCTCCGGCATCCACCAGCACCTCGAGGCGCTGCACCACCTCTTCGCGACCACCCCCGAGGCGATCGAGCACGCTCGCCGGCACGTGGCCCGCGACGCGTCGCTGAGGTCCGCAGGCCCCGTCACGTCGGTGCAGGACCGGGCGTGACAGGCTGGGCCACAGGGACGTCGGCACGAGAGAACGGGAGGCCCGGTGCGCACCCTGCTCAACGTCATCTGGTTCGTCTTCGGCGGCCTCTGGCTGGCCCTGGGCTACGCGGTCGCGGGGCTGGTGCTCTGCGTGCTCGTCGTGACCTTCCCCCTCGGCGTCGCGGCGCTGCGGATGGCGAGCTACGCCCTGTGGCCGTTCGGCCGCGCCGTCGTCGAGAAGCCCGGAGCAGGGGCGGGGTCCGTCCTGCTCAACGTCGTGTGGATCGTCCTCGCCGGCTGGTGGCTCGCCCTCGGGCACCTGGCGACCGCCGTGGCGCAGGCGGTGACGATCATCGGCATCCCCCTGGCCATCGCGAACCTCAAGCTGCTGCCGGTCTCGCTCGTGCCCTACGGCAAGGAGATCGTGCGGACCGACTCGCTGCCGCCCGGTCGGCGCCCGCTGCACTCGCTCTGACGCCGGGCGCGTCAGTCGCGCTGGTGCTCCGGCGCGTCGCGGACGGCCTCGCGCACGACCCGCATCGCCACCTCGCCGTCGTACCCCTTGCGGGCGAGCATCCCGGCGAGGCGCCGGGTCTGCACGTGCGGTTCGAGCCCGTGCATCGTGCGCAGCCTCTTCTCGACGAGCTCGCGGGCCCGCTCCTCCTCGGCGTGCGGGTCGACCTCGTCGAGGGCGGCGGCCGCGGTCTCGTCGTCGACCCCCTTGCGGCGCAGCTCCTGGCGCAGGGCGCGCCGGGCCAGCCCGCGCCCGGCCTGCTGGGAGCGGACGAGCATCCCGGCGTACGCCTCGTCGTCGACGAGGCCCACCTCCTCCATCCGGTCGAGGACGGCGGCGGCGACGTCGTCGGGGCAGTCCTTGCGACGCAGGGCCGTCTCGAGCTGGGAGCGGCTGCGCGGGGCGGCCGTCAGCTGGCGCAGGACGATCTGCCGGGCCCAGTCGTGCGGGTCCGGCTCGTCCCCCCGGGTGCGCGGGTCGGCCTCGGGGTCCGGAGGTGCCGGCGCGCCCGGCCCCGCCGCCCAGCCGGGCGGCGGGGCCGACGCGTCGTGGAACGCCACGGGCTCGGCCTCAGAAGTCGACCGGGACGTCCGGGACGGCCTCGAGCTCGACCTTGGCGCCGACGCCGAGCTTGTCCTTGATCTTCTTCTCGATCTCGTCGGCGAGCTCGGGGTTGTCCTTGAGGAACGCGCGGGCGTTCTCCTTGCCCTGGCCGAGCTGGTCGCCCTCGTACGTGTACCAGGCGCCCGCCTTGCGGACGAAGCCGTGGTCGACCCCCATGTCGATGAGGCCGCCCTCGCGGGAGATGCCCTGCCCGTAGAGGATGTCGAACTCGGCCTGCTTGAACGGCGGGCTGACCTTGTTCTTGACGACCTTGACTCGCGTGCGGTTGCCGACCGGGTCGCTGCCGTCCTTGAGGGTCTCGATGCGGCGCACGTCGAGGCGGACCGACGCGTAGAACTTCAGCGCCTTGCCGCCCGTCGTCGTCTCGGGCGAGCCGAACATCACGCCGATCTTCTCGCGGAGCTGGTTGATGAAGATCGCCGTCGTGCCGGTGGTGTTGAGCGCGCCGGTGATCTTGCGCAGCGCCTGCGACATGAGGCGGGCCTGGAGGCCGACGTGGCTGTCGCCCATCTCGCCCTCGATCTCGGCGCGGGGCACGAGGGCCGCGACGGAGTCGATGACGATGATGTCGAGGGCGCCGGAGCGGATGAGCATGTCGGCGATCTCGAGCGCCTGCTCCCCCGTGTCGGGCTGGGAGACGAGGAGGGCGTCGATGTCGACCCCGAGCTTCTTCGCGTACTCCGGGTCGAGGGCGTGCTCCGCGTCGATGAAGGCCGCGATGCCGCCGGCCTTCTGCGCGTTGGCCACCGCGTGGAGGGCGACGGTCGTCTTGCCCGAGGACTCCGGGCCGTAGATCTCGACGACGCGGCCCCGGGGCAGGCCCCCGATGCCGAGCGCGACGTCGAGGGAGATCGACCCGGTCGGGATGACGGCGATCGGCGGACGGACGTCGTCACCGAGGCGCATGACCGCGCCCTTGCCGTGCTGCTTCTCGATCTGGGCCATCACCGAGGCGAGCGCCTTGTCCCGCTCGCCACCCTCGGCGGCGGCCACCGGGTTGGGCATCACGCTTCCGCGAGCACTACCAGCCATGTCACACCTGTTCCTTCGTCTGTCGTCGAGCGCGCCTACCGGCGACCGGGCCCCGCGGTCGGTCTCGTCGCGAGGTCGTGGTCAGACGCTAGGTGGGGGCACCGACAGCGGTCACGGGCCGCCGTGGAGCCTGTGGACGGATGCGGCCGGGGCCACCACCTGTGGACGAGCGTAGACGAACACGTGTTCGACGTCCGCAGGCGCGCCGCGACACGCCGGTCCTCAGGTGAGCAGCAGGGTGGCGATCCGCCGCGAGGTGCCGACGACACCCACGACACCGAGGGCGGCGAGGTAGCCGACGTGCCAGAGCAGGCCCCACGACACCTCGCCGAGGACGAGCGAGCGCTCGAGGGCCACCCCGTGGTAGAGCGGTGTCGCCGCGACGAGCCACTGCAGCGCCTCCGGGTAGGTGGAGAGCGGGAAGAAGGTGGCGGAGAAGAGGAACATCGGCTGGACCGCGAGGGTGATGTAGTCGAAGTGCTGCCAGGAGCTCATGAAGGTCGTCGCGAACATCCCGACCGCCCCGAACGCCAGGCCGACGAGCAGCGCCGCCGGCACCGCGAGCAGCGCCCACCACGAGTGCACGAGACCGGCGACCCAGGCGACGGCGAGGAACATCGCCGAGTAGAGCGCGCCACGCATCAGCGACCAGAGGATCTCGCCGACCGCGATGTCGCGCGGGCCGACCGGGGTGGCGAGGATCGCGTCGTAGAGCCGCTGGTGGCGCAGCTTGAAGAAGACGTTGTAGGTGCTGTCCGCGATCGCGCCGTTCATCGCCGATGCCGCGAGCAGTGCCGGCGCGACGAACTCTGCGTACGGCACGACGGTGCCGGAGTCCGTGGTGACCGTCCGGACGAGTGCCCCGAGCCCGACCCCGATCGAGAACAGGTAGAAGACCGGCTCGACGAACCCGCTGAGGAGGAGCAGCCAGGCCCGGCGGAAGGCCGTGACGTTGCGCAGGACGACGTACCTCGCCAGGCCGATCCCGGCCGGTGCGGGAACGAACCGCGCTGCGCGCGCGACGGTGGTCACGAGAGGAGCCTGCGGGAGAAGGAACGGTGGGCGAGCACCCAGCCGACCCCGACGTACGCGGCTAGCACGGCGAGGTGGACCGCCCCGAGCCACCCCGGCCACCGGCCCTCCGAGGCGTCCCGGGAGAGCTCGACGCCGTGCGAGAGGGGCGTGACCCAGGCGAGCGGCTGCATCCACGCCGGCAGCTGGGCCACCGGGAAGAAGGTGCCGGAGAACAGCATGAGCGGGGTCATGACGAAGCGGAAGAGGATGCTGAACCCGCTGTCGGTCTCCATCCGCGCGGAGAGCCCGAAGAGCGGCACGGCGAAGGCCATCCCGGTGAGGACGGCGACCGGCACGGCGAGCAGCACCCACCACGAGCCGAACGCGCCGAACGGCGCGGCGACGAGGAGGAAGATCGCCGTCGCGAGGCCGATCTGGAGCGCGACGACCGCGAGGTGGCCCCCGAGCACCTCGCCGACCCGCAGCGGCGTCGCGAGCATCGCCGAGTACATCCGGTTCCACTTGATGTACCCCATGACGGCGTACGTGGAGTCGCCGAACGCGAGCATCATCGCCTGCATCGCGAGGATGCCCGGGACGACGAAGCGCAGGTAGGGCAGGCCCGCGACGCCACCGGCCCGCGCGTCGACGAGCGCGCCGAGCCCGAGGCCCATCGAGAGGAGGAAGAACAGCGGCGAGGCGAATCGCCCGATGATCGAGCCCTTCCACGTGCGCCGGTAGACGAAGAAGTGGTGGGCCATGACGGCGCCGACCCGCTCAGCGCGCGTGGTCGGCCGGCGCGGACCGGCGGCGAGCCGCCCGCTCGGGGCCGTCGAGACGGTGGCCGTCGGCGTGGACATCAGTCGACCAGCGATCGGCCGGTGAGGTGGAGGAAGACATCCTCGAGCGTCGAGCGGCGCACGAGCGCCGACAGCGGTCGGACCCCGCGGTCGTGGAGCGCGGCGAGCGTGTCGTCGCCGTCGGCGGTGTAGACGAGGAGGCGGTCCGGGAGCTCCTCGACGCGGTCGGCCACCCCGCGGACGGCCTCGACGTGCCGCTCCTGCTCGTCGACGGCGAAGCGCAGCTCGACGACCTCGCGCGTGGAGTAGGTGTCGATCAGCTGGCGCGGGCTGCCCTCGGCGACGATCCGGCCGTGGTCCATGACGACGAGCCGGTCGCAGAGCTGCTCGGCCTCGTCCATGTAGTGCGTCGTGATGATCAGGGTGACCCCGTCGCGCTTGAGACGGTACAGGCGGTCCCAGAGCACGTGCCGGGCCTGCGGGTCGAGTCCGGTGGTCGGCTCGTCGAGGAGGAGCACCTCGGGGTTGTTGACGAGCGCCCGCGCGATGGTGAGCCGGCGCTTCATCCCGCCGGAGAGCGGCTCGACGCGGTCGTGCCGGCGCTCGGTGAGCTGGGCGAAGTCGAGCAGCTCGTCGGTGCGGGCCCGCACCTCACGGCGGGAGAGGCCGAAGAAGCGGCCGTACACCCAGAGGTTCTCCTCCACCGAGAGGTCCTCGTCGAGCATGTCCTGCTGCGGGCAGACGCCGAGCCGGGCCCGGATGGCCGGGCCGTCGGCGGCCGGGTCCATCCCGAGGATGCGCAGCTCGCCGCCGGTGGCCGGCGAGACGCAGCCGACCATCTTCATCGTCGAGGACTTGCCGGCGCCGTTCGGGCCGAGGAAGCCGAAGGCCTCCCCGCGCCGGACGAGCACGTCGATGCCGTCGACGGCGGTGAAGTCGCCGAAGCTCTTGGTCAGCCCCCGGGCGTGCAGGAGCACGTCGTCAGTCACGAGGGACGACGCTAGCCGAGCCCGCCGACGCGGGCACCGCGGTTTCCGGCGCGTCATGGCTGCGCAGGGCCGCGCGGCCCGACCCGCCGGCATCTGACGACACCGACGTCACCGCAGGTCAGGGCCGTCCTGACAGCGACCTGACACCCCCTGACACGCGCCGGGGTGTCGGACGGACCGCCCGGGCGGGCACCGTCGTCGGCACCTGCGGAGAACCCACGGGGGGACACCGGACCGCAGGACCACCCCACCAGGAGGGACACCCACCATGACACCCAGGAAGAAGCTGCTCGCCGCGCTGGCCACGGCGGCCGCCGTGGCCGTGCCGATGCTCGGCACCGCCGCCCCGGCCCAGGCCGCGGCCCGCGACGGCGTCTGTCAGTCCGGCGAGTTCTGCTACTACTACAACTCCGACAACGCCGGCTCGGTCTCCGACTTCACGACGTCGGTCGGCGACTACGGCACCACCCAGCCCAGCTGCTACGACTTCAAGGGCCCCGGCAACGGCAAGGGCCAGTGCATCAAGAACAACGCCGCCTCGGTCTGGAACCGCACCGGCAAGACCGTGCGGGTCTACTTCAACAGCAACTACGACGGCAGCCGGTACTACCAGGACTTCGCCGCCGGGGCGAAGAAGAACCTCAACGCCAACCTCAAGAACGACAACGCCTCGCACCGGATCGGCCTCGGCAGTGGCGGCAGCTGCTCCATCGCGGGCACCGGCGACCCGAAGACCTGCGCGCAGGCGGTCACCTGGGCCAAGAACCACGTCCACTCCGGATACCAGGACGGCTACTACAACCTCTGCGACCACCTCGTCGGCCTCGCCTACGGCTGGGCGCACAGCGGCTCGACGACGGCCTACGTCCACTGGACCCAGATCCCGGGCTCGTTCAAGCACCCCGGTGACACGAACGTCCCGGCCGGCGCGCTCGCCTTCTTCAGCGGCGGCTCCGGCCACGTGATGATCTCGATCGGCGGTGGCGAGTTCATCTCGAACGACATCCACGGCAACGGCTCGTACACCCGGACCACGATCTCCGAGATCAAGAGCAAGTGGGGCAAGCCGTACCTCGGCTGGGCCCAGCCCTGGTTCAAGGTCAACCACTGACCCACCACCCCTGCCGGTGACCGGCGACCCGGACGGCTCTCGTCGTCCGGGTCGCCGGCCCGGCCCGACCGGGAGGTCTCCCCGTGCGCATCCACCGACCACTCGCCGCCACCGCGCTCGCGGTCCTGACGGCGCTCACTGCCACCGTGACCGCCGCCCAGCCGGCCGCCGCGGCCGCCCGCGACGGCGTGTGCCAGTCCGGCGAGTTCTGCTACTACTACAACTCCGACAACGCCGGGTCGGTCTCCGACTTCACCGGCTCCGTCGCCGACTACGGCACGACCCAGCCGAGCTGCTACGACTTCAGGGGTCCCGGCAACGGCAAGGGGCTGTGCGTCAAGAACAACGCCGCCTCGGTCTGGAACCGCACCGGCAAGACGGTGCGGGTCTACTACAACAGCGACTTCGACGGCAGCCACCACTCCCAGGACTTCGCGCCGGGCGCGAAGAAGAACCTCGACGCGACGCTCAAGAACAACAACGCCTCGCACAAGGTCGGGGTGAGCAGCGGTGGCGGCGGGGGGTGCTCCACCGACGGCACGAACACGACGCCGCCGAGCAGCATCCTCGTCTACCGGGTGAGCGCCGGACGGGTCGACCGCGTCGCGTTCCGGAGCTACGTCAAGAACGTCCTGCCCAACGAGTGGGTCAGCAGCTGGCCGCGGGCCTCGCTGCGGGCCGGGGCGATGGCCGTCAAGAGCTACGGCTGGTACTGGGCCCTGCACTCCACCCGGAAGACCTCGTGGGGCGCCTGCTACGACGTCCGCGACGACACCGGCGACCAGGTCTACCGGCCGAGCTCGGCGGTCACCTCCACGAGCGCCGCGGTGGACGACACGTGGGGCACCCGGATGACGCGCGGCGGCTCGATCCTCCAGGCGCACTACTGCTCGACGACGACCGCGTGCCCGGCGTGGGTCAGCGGCGACTGGATGTCGCAGTACGGCTCGCGGGACCTCGCGAACGCCGGCCGGTCGTGGCAGTACATCCTCGACCACTACTACAGCGGGATCACGCTGCACTGACCTCCATCCCTCGGAGGCGTTGCGGCACAGGGCCGCCCACCGCGCTGACGCGGTGAGCGGCCCTTCCTCGCGCAGCGACGGGGAGTTCTCCCCGAGACGCGGGGCCCCGGCGGCGGTAGCCTCCGGGAGGAGCGGGTCCCCGGGGGGCGGACCCGCGGGAGGGAGCGACGTGGCGCCACGAGCTGCGGCCAGGGCACGGGCCATCGAGGGGTTCGCGAACGACCTCGCGCAGCTGCGGGAGGGGTGCGGACGCCCGTCCTTCCGCGCCATGGCCGCGCGGTCGAGAGCCATCTCGCACACCACCCTCCACGAGGCGTCGCAGGGGCACCGGCTGCCGAGCTGGGAGACGACGGTCGAGTACGTGCGGGCCTGCGGGGGCGACCCGGCCGACTTCCGGGCGCGGTGGGAGTGCGCGCACGGCGTCGTGGCGGCCGGCCGGCCGCAGCGGTCCACCGACGACGCACCTCCCCCCACCCCGCCGACGGACCCGGCACCCGAGCCCGTGACGGAGGCGGCACGCGCCACGCGGCGGCCGCTCGTCGGGGTGCTCGCCGTCGCCGGCGTGGTCACCCTCGCCCTCGGCGTCGACGCGACCGCGCGGCTCTCCGGGGCCCAGGCGCGCCCGTGGGCGGTCGGCTCGGCCGCGACGGCTCCGGCCCCCACACCGCCGCCGGGCGGGTGCGAGGGCTCCGGGTCGGCCGCCGTCGCGGCCGCCCGGAGGACCACGCCGGGGATGCTCCTCGTCGCGGACGTCACGATCCCGGACTGCGCCACGGTCGCGCCCGGGGTGGTCCGCACCAAGACCTGGCGGCTGCGCAACACCGGGAGCCGCCCGTGGACCGGCTACCTGCTGCGCCGCCTCGACCAGCCGCAGCACGTCGACGACTGCCAGTCGGTCGGCGAGGTCCCCGTCCCGGCGACCGCGGCGGGGTCGACCGCCGACGTCTCGGTCGCGGTCACCGTGCCCTCCGGCACCGGGTCGTGCGACGTGCGGTTCGCGGTCGTCGACGCCCGCGGTGCGGCGCCGTTCCCCGACAACACCCTGCGACTGCGCGTGCGGGTGGGCTGAGCCGCTCCGCTCAGGCCCTCGGCGGGTGGTCGCGCCCGTGCCGGCGCTCCTCGGGGACGTCCATCTGGTCGCAGAGGGCCGTCCACACCTCGCGCGGCGCGACCCCGGCGTCGAGGGCCTCGTCGGCGGTGTGACCGCCGAGCGCGGTCAGGTGCTGGCTGCGCGCGAGCGAGCGCGAGTACGCGTCGCCGAACTCCTCGGCCATGAGCTCCCAGAACCTCGAGTGACGCACCCGTCGATGGTAGGCGGGCGCGTGGACCGCCCGGTCGGGCGGGGCCCGGCGACGGCGGCATACTGGCGCCATGCGCCTCATCACCGCCGACGGGGTCCTCCCCTCGCTCGCCCGCGTCCACGAGCCCTCCGAGCCGCCGGTGCGCGTCGGCCTGGTCCAGCACGCGTGGGACGCGGACGCCGACCGGCTGCGGGCCACCCTGCTCGACGGCGTGCGCACCGCCGCCGACGCCGGCGCCCGCGTCGTGTTCCTCCCCGAGCTCACCCTCTCGCGCTACCCGGCCGACACGCTGCCGGCCGGTCGGCCGGACGCGAGCGCCGAGTCGCTCGAGGACGGGCCGACGCTCGCGTTCGCGCGCGAGGCCGCCGCCACCACGGGCGCGTACGTCCACGCGAGCCTCTTCGAGAAGGCGCCGGCCCCGGACGGCACCGACGACGGGCTCGGCTTCAACACCGCCGTCCTCGTCGCCCCGGACGGCACGCTCGTGGGTCGCACGCGCAAGACCCACATCCCGGTGACCGCGGGCTACTACGAGGACCGCTACTTCCGCGCCGGCCCGCCCGAGGGCGCCTACCCGGTCTACGACGTCGCCGACCTCGGGATGCGCGTCGGGCTGCCGACCTGCTGGGACGAGTGGTTCCCCGAGGTGGCCCGGGCCTACTCCCTCGGCGGCGCCCAGGTGCTCGCCTACCCGACGGCGATCGGCTCCGAGCCCGACCACCCCGACTTCGACACCCAGCCGCTGTGGGAGCACACGATCGTCGGGCACGCCATCGCGAGCGGCCTGTTCGTCGTCGTCCCGAACCGCTACGGCACCGAGGGGCTGATCACCTTCTACGGCTCGTCGTTCATCGCGGACCCGTACGGCCGCGTGCTCGTCCGGGCCCCGCGCGACGAGGCGGCCGTGCTCGTCGCCGACCTCGACCTCGCGCAGCGCCGCGACTGGCTCGAGCTCTTCCCGTTCCTCGCGACCCGGCGGCCCGACTCCTATGCTGCGCTCGCCGCCCCGGTGCGTCCCGAGCACCGCCGGGAGGCGTGAGCCCGATGACCTGGCGGATGCCGCCCGAGTGGGCACCCCACGAGCGCACCTGGATGGCCTGGCCGTCCTCGGGCTACACGCTCGGCGACACCGAGGCCGACGCCGATGAGGCGCGCGCGACGTGGGCGGACGTCGCCCTCGCGGTGTCGCGCTTCGAGCCGGTCACCGTCGTCGTCGACCCCGCCGCCGTGGCCGTCGCCCGGCACTGGCTCGGCGAGGGCCGGCACGAGCACCACCGGCTCGACGTCCTCGAGGCCCCGCTCGACGACGCGTGGATGCGCGACATCGGGCCGACCTTCGTCGTCTCGGACGCCGGCGCCCTCGGCGCGGTCGACTGGGTCTTCAACGGCTGGGGTGCGCAGGAGTGGGCCTCGTGGGAGCACGACGCGCAGGTCGGGACGTTCGTCGCCGGCCGGGCCGGGGCGGAGCGCATCGGGTCCGAGCTGGTCAACGAGGGCGGCGGGATCCACGTCGACGGCGAGGGCACCGTGCTCCTCACCGAGACCGTGCAGCTCGACCCGGGGCGCAACCCCGGGCTGGGACGCGCCGACGTCGAGGCCGAGCTGGCCCGCACCATCGGTGCGACGCACTGCATCTGGCTGCCGCGAGGGCTGACCCGCGACTACGACGAGTTCGGCACCCGCGGGCACGTCGACATCGTCGCGACCTTCGCCGCGCCCGGCGTCGTCCTCCTCCACTGGCAGGGGGACCCCGCCCACCCCGACCACGAGGTGTCCGTCGAGCTCGAGGGCCTGCTGTCCTCCGCCACCGATGCCGCGGGCCGTTCCCTCGAGGTGGTGCGCGTGCCGGCGCCGCGCACGCTCTCCGACGACGAGGGCTGGGTCGACTGGTCCTACATCAACCACCTCGTCGTCAACGGCGGGGTCGTGGCCTGCGCGTTCGAGGACGAGCAGGACGGGGCGTCGCTCGCCGTGCTGGAGCGGGTCTACCCGGGCCGCACCGTCGTCGGCGTCGACGCCCGGCCGCTCTTCGCCCGCGGCGGCGGCATCCACTGCATCACCCAGCAGCAGCCGCGACACTGACACGATGGTGAGCCGGCTCGCGACCGTGCGGGAGGACGAGATCTCCGGGGTCCCCGTCCTCTGGGTCGACAGTGGTCGCCCGACGCTCGCGGCCAGCCTCGTGTTCCGGACGGGGATCGTGGACGAGACGCTCCCGACCAGCGGGTGGACGCACCTCGTCGAACACCTCGCCCTGCGGGGCCGCGGCGGAGGCGCCCTCCAGGTCAACGGCTCCACGTCCCTCCTGCGGACGACGATCGACGCGCACGGGCCGGCCGACGCGGTGGAAGCCTTCCTCGAGGACGCCACCCGCTGGTTCGCGCGTCCGTCCTTCGGGTCGGTCCACGGCGAACGCGAGGTCCTGCGGGCCGAGGCCGCGCAGCGCCCCCGCGGCGCGATGGCCACGACCCTGGTCCAGCGATTCGGCGCGCAGGGTCCCGGACTCGTCGGGTTCGACGAGCCAGGGCTGCGACGGGCCACGCCGGAGCACCTGCTGGGCCTGGTGAGGTCGGCGTTCACGGCGGGCAACGCCGCGTTGGTGCTCGACGGCCCACCGCGCGCGACGACACGCCTCGCCCTCCCCGGCGGCGAGCGACGTTCGGTCCCACCCCTGCCCGGGGGCACGGGTCCCTTCCCGGCAGCGCACGTGCTGGACTCACACGTGTGCTGCTCCGGGCTCGTCCAGCGCGGTGCGGCCGCCGGGGTGCTGGCCGACCTGCTGGCCGGCGAGCTCCGCCGCGAGCTGCGCGACGTGGCGCACGGAGCCTACTCACCGTGGTCCGTCTACGAGCCGGTGGCGGTCGATGCGGCCGTCGTCGGCGCCGGCTCCGCGGTGGCCCCGAGCATCCTCCCGCGCGTCGTCGACCTGGTGTACGGCTCGGTGGAGAACCTGCGCCGCCGTGGCCCGGACGAGCGGGCCCTGACCGCCGCGGTCGAGGCGGCCGCACAGCGAGTCCGCGACCCCTACAACGCGCTCTCTCTCGCCCACATGGTCGCAGGGACCCGGCTCGAGGGCGGCGCCACCCTCGAGCCCGAGGAGCACCTCGAGCAGCTCCTGCGCCTGACGGTGGACGACGTCCGTGCCGCGGCCGAGGTGTGTGCGGACAGCCTCGTCCTCGGCGTCCCCGAGGGGGCGGTGTGGAAGGAGTCCATGCCCGTCATGGGGTGGCGGGAGACGCGCGAGCGACCGGTGGGGACGACCTACCGCTCGCTCAACGCGCCGGGCGATCGCTCCGCGCTCGTCGTGTCCGACGAGGTCGTGGCGGTGGGCAGACGGAACAGGTGGCGCGTCGTCCCCTTCGACGAGGTGGCTGCGGTCGTCGCCGCCCCGGACGGAGGCCGGGAGGTGGTCAGCGACGCGGGGCGGTCGATCCTCGTCGAACCGACGCTGTGGCGCCGGGGTGTGGCTGCGGTGGCGAAGATCGACGAGGCCATCCCGACGGCGCTGGTGATCCCGCACGAGGACCGGCCCGCAACGCAGGTCCCCGCTCCGGCAGGAGCCGCGGCCCGGTGGTCGGCCGTCCCGTACCTGGCGTCGGTGGTGGTCGCACTCGCCGCGATCGGCGCAGTGGCCCTGTCGGTCCGGACGGGCAACATCGCGCTCATCTCGTTCAGCGTGATCGGAGCGCTGATCGCCGTGACGCTGGTCGCCACGAAGGACCGGACCCCGGGTGGCGGCTCGTCCGGTCCGTGAACCCCGGGATGCATGCCGGCGCGCTAGCGTGCGAGGCAACCGGACCCCCGAACGGTCCCGTCGCCGACCAGGAGCAGCCGACATGTCACGTACCCGGGTCCACAACTTCGCCATCTCCCTCGACGGGTTCGGCTCCGGGGAGCCGCAGTCGCTCGAGGCGCCGTTCGGGCACGCCGGCCAGCGGCTGCACGAGTGGATGTTCGCGACCCGCTACTGGGGGCCCGACGGCGGCGAGGGGGTCGACGACGCGTTCGCCCGGCGGTTCGCCGACGGCTTCGGCGCCGAGATCATGGGCGCCAACAAGTTCGGCCCGCCCGGCTGGCAGGACGACCCGCAGTGGCGCGGCTGGTGGGGCGAGGACCCGCCGTTCCACACGCCGACCTACGTCCTGACCCACCGCCCGCGGCCGTCGATGGAGATGGAGGGTGGCACGACCTTCCACTTCCTCGAGGCCTCCCCCGTCGAGGCGCTCGAGGTGGCCCGGGCAGCTGCCGGTGACCTCGACGTGCGGATCGGCGGCGGCGCCACCGTCGTGCGCGACTTCCTCGCCGCGGGGCTCGTCGACCTCATGCACGTCGTGCAGGTGCCGATCGTGCTCGGCCGCGGGGTGCGGCTCTGGGACGGGCTCGAGGGGCTCGAGTCGGACTACGCCGTCGAGGCCGTGTCGAGCCCCAGCGGCGTGACCCACCTGACCTTCACCCGCCGGCCCGCCTCCTGAGCCCTCGGCGCACCCTCGTGTCGGCGCCGGATGAGAGGGTGTGACCAGCATGGATGCCGATGTCCTCGACCGGTTCTCCCCCGCCACGGCCGCGTGGTTCCGGGGCAGCTTCAGCGCGCCCACGGCCGCGCAGACCGGCGCCTGGGAGGCGGTGAGCAGCGGCCACCACGCCCTCGTCGTCGCCCCCACCGGTTCCGGCAAGACCCTCTCCGCCTTCCTCTGGGCCCTCGACCGCCTCGCCGCCGAACCGGTGCCCGAGAACCGGATGCGGCGCTGCCGGGTCCTCTACGTCTCCCCGATGAAGGCCCTCGCCGTCGACGTCGAGCGCAACCTGCGCAGCCCGCTCGTCGGCATCCGGCACGCGGCAACCCGGCTGGGGCTGCCGGAGCCCGACATCACCGTGGCCGTCCGCTCCGGCGACACGCCCTCCGACGAGCGGCGCGCCTTCGCCCGCACCCCGAGCGACGTCCTCATCACGACACCCGAGTCGCTCTTCCTCCTGCTGACCAGCGCCGCCCGCGAGGCCCTGGCCGGGGTCGAGACGGTGGTCCTCGACGAGGTGCACGCCCTGGCCGGCACCAAGCGCGGCGCCCACCTCGCCCTCTCCCTCGAGCGGCTCGACGCCCTGCTCGAACGGCCGGCCCAGCGGATCGGCCTGTCCGCCACCGTCCGTCCCGTCGAGGAGGTGGCCCGCTACCTCGCCGGCGGCCGACCCGTCGACATCGTCCAGCCGCCGTCGACCAAGGAATGGGACCTCAAGGTCGTCGTCCCGGTCCCCGACATGTCCGAGCTCGGCCAGCCCACCGGCGACCTCGCCGGGGCGGCGTCGGGGCAGGAGCAGCGGGCGTCCATCTGGCCGCACGTCGAGGAGCGCATCGTCGACCTCGTCGCCGACCACACCTCCACGCTCGTCTTCTCCAACAGCCGCCGGCTCGCCGAGCGGCTGACCACCCGGCTCAACGAGATCTGGGAGGAGCGGGTCGAGGCGGCCGACGGGGACGACGCCGTCGGGCCCGACGGCGCAACCCCTCGGCCGGCCGTCCTCAGGAGCACCCCGGCGCAGGTGATGGCCCAGTCCGGGCAGAGCGGCGGCGCACCTCCGGTCCTCGCCCGCGCCCACCACGGCTCGGTGAGCAAGGAGCAGCGGGGCCAGATCGAGGAGGAGCTGAAGTCCGGCCGGCTGCCGGCCGTCGTCGCGACGAGCAGCCTCGAGCTCGGCATCGACATGGGCGCGGTCGACCTCGTCGTCCAGGTCGAGTCGCCGCCGTCCGTGGCCAGCGGGCTGCAGCGGGTCGGGCGGGCCGGACACCAGGTCGGCGCCGTCTCCCGCGGTGTCCTCTTCCCGAAGTTCCGCGGCGACCTCGTCCAGACGGCGGTCGTCGTCGAACGGATGCTCGCCGGCTCGATCGAGGCGCTGCACGTCCCGCAGAACCCCCTGGACGTCCTCGCCCAGCAGGTCGTCGCGATGTGCGCCCTCGACGAGTGGACCGTCGACGACGTCCTGGCCCTCGTCCGCCGCTCCGCGCCGTACGCGGCCCTGACCCGGCCCGTCCTCGAGTCCGTCCTCGACATGCTCGCGGGCAGGTACCCGAGCGAGGACTTCGCCGAGCTGCGGGCCCGCATCACCTGGGACCGGTTGTCCGACACCCTCACCGGCCGCCGAGGCGCCCAGCGACTCGCCGTCACCTCGGGCGGCACGATCCCCGACCGCGGGCTCTACGCCGTCTTCCTGGCCACCGGTGAGGGCCCGGGGCGGCGGGTCGGCGAGCTCGACGAGGAGATGGTCTACGAGTCGCGGGTCGGCGACCTCTTCACCCTCGGCACGAGCACCTGGCGGATCGAGGACATCACCCACGACCGCGTGCTCGTCACCCCGGCGCCCGGGCTGCCCGGCCGCCTCCCGTTCTGGAAGGGCGACTCGCTCGGCCGGCCGGCCGAGCTGGGGCGGGCGGTCGGCGAGTTCGTCCGCGAGGTCGAGGCGCTCTCCCCCGACGCCGCCCGCGAGCGGGTCATGGCGGCCGGCCTCGACGAGTGGGCCGCCGACAACCTCCTCACGTACCTGCGCGAGCAGCGCGAGGCCACCGGGCACGTCCCCGACGACCGCACCATCGTCGTCGAGCGCTTCCGCGACGAGCTCGGCGACTGGCGGATCGCGGTCCACTCCCCCTTCGGCGCCCAGGTCCATGCCCCGTGGGCGCTCGCCCTCTCGGCCCGGATGCGCGACCGGTTCGGCGTCGACGTGCAGGCGATGCACGGCGACGACGGCATCGTGCTGCGGCTGCCCGACCTCGAGTGGGACGACGTCGAGGGCCTCGACCGGCGGGGCGTCGGCCGCGAGCTCCTCGCGCTGGTCACCCTCGAGCCCGACGACGTGCGAGCCCTGGTCACCGAGGAGATCGGCGGCTCGGCCCTCTTCGCCAGCCGGTTCCGCGAGTGCGCCGCACGCGCCCTGCTCCTCCCCCGTCGTCGCCCCGACCGCCGTCAGCCGCTGTGGCAGCAGCGCCAGCGCGCCTCGCAGCTGCTCGAGGTGGCGAGCCGCTTCCCCACCTTCCCGATCGTCCTCGAGGCGGTGCGGGAGTGCGTCCAGGACGTCTTCGACGTGCCCGGCCTCGCCGAGCTGATGCGCGACGTCGCCGGGCGGAAGGTCACCGTCGTCGACGTCGAGTCCGCGACCCCGTCGCCGTTCGCCAAGTCGCTGCTCTTCGGGTACGTCGCCCAGTTCCTCTACGAGGGCGACAGCCCGCTGGCCGAGCGCCGCGCGGCCGCCCTCGCCCTCGACCCGAGCCTGCTCGCGGAGCTGCTCGGCGGCTCCGAGGGGCTGGCCCTGCGCGACCTCCTCGACGCCGAGCAGGTGGCCCGCACCGAGGCCGAGCTGCAGCGGCTCACCCCGGAGCGCGCGGTCCGCGACGCCGACGACGTCCTCGACCTGCTCCGGGTGCTCGGGCCGTTGTCGGTCGACGGCGTGGTCCGGCGCTGCCGCGAGGGCGTCACCGGCTCCGACGTGGAGTCGTGGCTCGCCGGGCTCGCGTCGGCGCGCCAGGTCATCCCGGTCCGGGTGGCCGGCGAGGACCGCTGGGCGGCCATCGAGGACGCCTCCCGGCTGCGCGACGCCCTCGGCGCCTCACTCCCGCCCGGTGTCCCGCAGGCCTTCCTCGAGCCGGTCGAGGACCCCCTCGGCGACCTCGTCGCCCGGTACGCCCGCACGCACGCACCGTTCCACGTGGCCGAGGTGGCCCGCGCCTACGGCATCGGCGTCGCCGTGGCGTCGACGGCGCTGGCGCGGCTCGTCTCCTCCGGCCGGGTCGTCGAGGGCGAGCTGCTGCCGACCGGCGGCGGGTCCACCGAGTTCTGCGACGCCGAGGTCCTCCGGATGCTCCGGCGGCGCTCCCTCGCGGCACTGCGGGCCGAGGTCGAGCCGGTCACCCCGGACGCCTTCGGCCGCTTCGTCGGCGAGTGGCAGGGCGTCGGCGGCCGGCTGCGGGGTCGCGACGGCGTGGTCCGGGTCGTCGAGCAGCTGAGCGGCGCGGTGCTCCCGGCCAGCTCGATCGAGTCCCTCGTCCTGCCGGCCCGGGTGGCCGACTACTCCCCCGCCCTCCTCGACGAGCTGATGGCCAGCGGCGAGGTCCTGTGGTGTGGGCACGGGTCGCTCCCGGGCGACGACGGCTGGGTCTCGCTCCACCTCGCCGACTCGGCGCACCTCACGCTGCCCGGCCCGGACCCCGAGCGGGTACCGGACGAGCGCGGTATCGCCCTCCTCGACGTCCTCGCCGGTGGTGGCGCGCACTTCTTCCGCTCGCTCTCCGACCAGGTCGGCAGCACCGACGACGAGGAGCTGGCCACGACCCTCTGGGACCTCGTGTGGGCGGGCCGGGTCACCGGCGACACCTTCGCGCCGGTCCGCGCCCTGCTGGCCGGCGGCCGCACGACCCACAAGCGGTCGGCGCCCGGGCCACGGCGGACCCGCTACGGCGGTCGGCGCGGGCCGCTCGGCGCGCTGGGGTCCGCACCCTCACGGCCAGCCCTCCCCGCGCGCACCGGGCCGGCCCGGGTCACCGGGCGCTGGTCGCTCCTGCCGCCGGCCGAGGACGACCCCACCCTGCGGGCGCTGGCCACCGCCGAGCTGCTCCTCGACCGGTACGGCGTCGTCACCCGCGGCGCCGTCGCCGCCGAGGAGGTCCCCGGCGGGTTCGCCGGCGTCTACCGGGTCCTCGGCAAGGCCGAGGAGAGCGGCCGGGTGCGGCGCGGCTACTTCGTCGAGGGCCTCGGCGCCTCGCAGTTCGGCACCTCCGGGGCCGTCGACCGGCTGCGGGCCGGCACCCAACCGGCCGGGGACCAGCGCCGGAGCGAGCCGACCACCGTCGTCCTCGCGGCCGCCGACCCGGCCAACCCCTACGGCGCGGCGCTGCCGTGGCCCGACCGCGCCGCCGACCCCACCGACGACGCCCCCGACGACCGGCGCCGCCGGCACCAGCCGGGACGCAAGGCCGGCGCCGTCGTCGTCCTCGTCGACGGCGTGCTCGTGCTCTACGTCGAGCGTGGTGGCAAGACCCTGCTGACCTTCGCCGACGACGCCGAGGTCCTGGCGCGGGCGGCGACCGCCCTCGCCGACGCCGTCCGCCGCGGCCACCTCGGCCGGATCACCGTCGAGAAGGCCGACGGCGGTCAGCTCCTCGGCTCGGACCACCCGGTCGTCGCCGCGCTCGAGGCGGCCGGCTTCCACCTCACTCCCCGCGGGCTGCGGATGCGGCGGTGAGGCCACGTGCCCGAGGGTGACACCGTCCACCGGACCGCCGACCGGCTGCACCGCGCCCTCGCCGGGCGCGTGGTGACCCACGCCGAGCTGCGCTGGCCGTCGGTCCCCGACGTCGACCTGCGCGGCGCCACGACCCTCGAGGTCGTGGCCCGCGGCAAGCACGTCCTGCACCGCTTCGACACCGGCTCGACGCTCCACACCCACCTGCGGATGGAGGGCCAGTGGCGGGTCGAGCACCCCGGCCCGCGCACCGAGCGGCGGCTGCGCAGCCCCGACCTGCGCGCCGCCGTCCTCACCGAGGAGTGGTCCGGCCTCGGGCTCCGGCTGGGCATGCTCGACCTCGTCCCCACCGCCCGCGAGGCCGACCTCGTCGGGCACCTCGGCCCGGACGTCCTCGGCCCGGACTGGGACCCCGAGCGCGCCCGCGACCGCCTGCTCGCCCACCCGGGCACCCTCGTCGAGGCGCTCCTCGACCAGCGCTCCCTCGCCGGCGTCGGCACGTTCTGGGCCAGCGAGCTGCTCTTCCTCGAGCGGATGCACCCGTGGGCGCCGACGGCCTCGACCGACCCCGAGCGGCTCGACCGGCTCCTCGACCGGCTGCACCGGCTGATGGCGGCGGCGGAGCGCACCGGGTGGCAGGGCAGCACGGGCATCCAGCGGGCCGGTGAGGAGGCGTACGTCCACGCCCGCTCCGGTCGGCCGTGCCGCCGGTGCGGCGACACAGTCCGGGTCGCCATGGCGGGGGTCCCGCCACGCGAGCGCACCGTCTTCTCGTGCCCGAGCTGCCAGGGCGGCCTCGCGCCGACCGACGACGGACGGCCGCAGCGTCCGCTCGGCAGCACCCCGGGGCCACGCGGCGCCTACCGCCGCCGCACCCCCTGATCCAGGTGGGGTGTCAGGCCGCGGAGGCGGAGACCTCGCCGGCGCCCAGCGCGGGACCGACGGGGAGGGTGACCGGAGCGGTCATCGTCTCGACGTGCTCGACCCGCTCGTGGACGAGGCCGAGGAGCTCGGAGAGCGACATCCCGAGACCGTCGCAGACCGACGCGAGCAGCTCGGAGGACGCCTCCTTGGTGCCGCGCTCGAGCTCGCTGAGGTAGCCGAGGGAGACGGCGGAGGACGACGCGACGTCCCGCAGCGTGCGGCCCTGGGCGGTGCGCACCTCGCGGAGCACCTCGCCCAGCTCGTGGCGGAGCAGGATCACGGCGCCTCCTCTCGAGATCTCGGCCCGTCGGTCCTGGGACCACCGTACCGCGCCGGCCCGGGGTCGGCGCGGAGGTTTCGGGTGGTCCGGGCCACGAGGTCGAGGGCGGCGTCGACGGCCGAACGCCGCACCGTGGCCCGGTCTCCGGAGAACGCGTGCTCCTCGACCGCTGTTCCCGCGGGACCGCTCACGCCGACGAAGACGGTGCCGACCGCCCGGCCGTCGGCGGGGTCGGGCCCGGCGACGCCGGTGGTCGAGACGCCGAGGTCGGCGCCGAGGACCCGGCGAGCGCCCTCGGCCAGCTGGGCGGCGACGTCGGGATCGACCGCCCCCACCCGGGCCAACAGCTCGGCGTCGACCCCGAGCACCGAGGCCTTGACGTCGGTGGCGTACGCGACGACCCCGCCGCGCACGACGGCCGACGCACCGGGCACGTCGACGAGGGTCGCGCAGACCAGCCCGCCGGTCAGCGACTCGGCGGTGGCGACGCTCAGGCCCGCTTCCGCCAGCAGGCCCACGACCTCGGCGGCCGCGGTGGTCGCCGCGGCCCGCGGGGCCGGCGGGGTGCTCACCCCGACCCCTCACCGGCCCGCCGGGCGGCCCGCTCGGCCCGCTCGGCCCGCTTGCGGACCGCACGCTCGCTCGTGCGCCGCAGCCGCAGCGCCTGGACGAGGTAGTCGACCCCGGTGACGACGGTGACGACGACCGCGGCGCCGAGGAGCGTCCACGCGAGGGCGTCCCAGAAGCCCGGGGCCGGCAGGGTCGCGCGCGGCCAGAGGAAGAAGCCGATGCCGAAGGTCTGCAGGAGCGTCTTGAGCTTCCCGCCGCGCCCGGCCGCCATCACGCCGTGCCGGATGACCCAGAACCGCATCGCGGTGATGCCCCACTCGCGGACGAGGACCACGACGGTGACCCACCACATCACCTCGCCGATGCTGGAGAGCCCGACGAGCGCCATCGTCACGAGGGCCTTGTCGGCGATCGGGTCGAGGACCTTGCCGACGTTGGTCACGAGTCCCCGGCTGCGGGCGAGGTCGCCGTCGATGCGGTCGGTGACCATCGCGAGCGCGAACACCCCGAACGCGGCCCAGCGCAGGGCCGGGGACTCGCCACCGCGGGAGAGCAGCAGCGAGCCGAAGACCGGCACGAGGGCGAGCCGGAGCACCGTGAGGTAGTTGGCGATGTTCCACGCGCTCGGGCCGGTCTCGGGCACGACGGGGCTCGCCGGGTCGATGCCCACGCGGTAGGGGTCGCTCATCCGGCCGTCGGCGAGCGGGCCCGGTCGCACCGGACGCGGAGGGTGTGGTGTGGGCTCGCTCATCGCGGCTCCACGAGCAGGTCGACCCCCTCGGCCCCGACGACGACCCCCTCGAGGAAGGTGCCGACCGCGGGGGGCACGGCCTGCGGGCCGAGCCGGACGTGGCAGACGCCGTCGACGTCGGGCCCCTGGTGGTCGGCCCGCCCGACGACCAGGCCGGGCTCGTCGTCGTCGTGCTCCTCGACGAGGACGGTGACCGCCTCGCCGACCCGCTCGAGCGCGCGCTGGGCGGTCAGCTCCTCGACGAGGGCCGAGACCCGCTCGACCCGCTCGGCGACGACCTGCTCCGGTAGGTGGCCGTCGAGCCGCTCGCCCTCGGTGCCGTCCTCGTCGGAGTAGCCGAAGACGCCGACGACGTCGAGGCGCGCCTCGGTGAGGAACCGCTCGAGCTCGGCGACGTCGGCCTCGGTCTCGCCGGGGAAGCCGACGATGACGTTGCTGCGCGCCCCGGCGAGGGGCTGGCGCTCACGGACCCCGGCGAGCAGGCCGAGGAAGGCGTCGGTGCCGCCGAAGCGGCGCATCCGCCGCAGCAGCGGAGTGGACGCGTGCTGGAAGGAGAGGTCGTACCACGGCGAGACCCCGGGCGTGGCGGCCATCGTCTCGAGCAGCCCGGGGCGCACCTCGGCCGGCTGCAGGTAGGACACCCGCACCCGCTCGACGCCGTCGACGCCGGCCAGCTCGGGCAGGAGGGACTCCAGCAGCGTGAGGTCGCCGAGGTCCTTGCCGTAGGAGGTCGAGTTCTCGCTGACGAGGAACAGCTCGCGCACGCCCTGGCCGGCGAGCCAGCGCGCCTCGGCGACGACGTCGGTGGGCCGGCGCGAGACGAACGAGCCCCGGAACATCGGGATGGCGCAGAAGGCACACCGCCGGTCGCAGCCGCTCGCGATCTTCAGGGGCGCCCACGGGGCGGAGCCGAGTCGGCTGCGCACGACGCCGGCGTCGTGGCCGGGCAGCGCGACGGCGTCCGAGGCCGCCGCGCGGTCGACCGGCGACAGCGGCAGCAGCCGTCGCCGGTCGGTGGGCACGTGTGCCTCCGGCCGCGCCCCGCCGAGGATGGCCCGCAGGTGCGAGGACATGTCGGCGTAGGAGTCGAAGCCGAGGACGGCGTCGGCGTCCGGGAGCTCCTCGGCGAGGGTGCGCCCGTACCGCTCGGCGAGGCAGCCGACGGCGACGACCGCCCGCGTGCGGCCGGTCTCCTTGAGGTCGGCGGCCTCGAGGAGGGTGTCGATCGAGTCCTTCTTCGCCTGCTCGACGAAGCCGCAGGTGTTGACCAGCGCGACGTCGGCGTCGGCGGCGTCCTCGACGAGGGTCCAGCCGTCGGCGGCGAGCCGGCCGGCGAGCTCCTCGGAGTCGACCTCGTTGCGGGTGCAGCCGAGGGTCACGAGCGCGACGCTGCCGCGGGTCGCACTGGTGGTCATGGCGCCACTCTAGTTGCGGGGTCGAACGGCCTCGGGCACCCCCGGTAGGGTCGCGCGCATGCTCGACACGACCGGGGGACGCATCCGGGCGCTGCTGCGCGACCACCCCGTCCTCGACGGGCACAACGACCTGCCCTGGGAGGCCCGCGAGCGGGCGGCCTACGACTGGTCCCGTCTGGACCTCGCCGCGGGCGGCCTGCCGACGCACACCGACCTCCCGCGCCTGCGGGCCGGCGGCGTCGGGGCGCAGTTCTGGTCGGTCTTCGTGCCCGCCGACCTCGCCGGCGAGTCCGCGGTGACCGCCACGCTCGAGCAGGTCGACGCGGTGCACCAGATGGTGGCCGCGTTCCCCGGCGACCTGGCGCTGGCGACCACCCGCGCCGAGGTCGAGGCGGCCCTGGCCGCCGGGCGGGTCGCCTCGCTGATGGGCGCCGAGGGCGGCCACAGCATCGACTCCTCGCTCGGCACCCTCCGGATGCTCTTCGCGCTCGGGGTGCGCTACCTGACCCTCACCCACAACGACAACGTGCCGTGGGCCGACTCGGCCACCGCCGAACCGGTGCTCGGCGGGCTGTCGCCCTTCGGGAGCGAGGTGGTCCGTGAGATGAACCGGCTCGGGATGCTCGTCGACCTCTCGCACGTCTCGGCCGACACGATGCGCGACGCCCTCGACGTCGCCGAGGCGCCGGTCGTCTTCTCGCACTCCTCGGCCCGCGCGGTGTGCGACCACCCGCGCAACGTGCCGGACGACGTCCTCGAGCGGCTGCCGGCCAACGGGGGGGTCTGCATGGTGACCTTCGTCCCGAAGTTCGTCTCGTCGGCCGTGCGCGAGTGGGACCTCGAGACCGCCGACGCCGCGGCCGCGGAGGGCATCTCGTCCGCGGACTTCACGGCGTACGGGGCCTTCACGGCCGCGCGCCGTCGCACCCACCCGGCGCCGCGGGCCACGGTCGAGGACGTCGTCGCGCACTGCGAGCACGTCCGCGAGGTCGCGGGCGTCGAGCACATCGGGCTCGGGGGCGACTACGACGGCGTCGACGTGCAGCCCGAGGGGCTCGACGACGTCAGCGGGTACCCGCGGCTGCTCGAGGCCCTCGCGGACCGCGGCTGGAGCGACACCGACCTGGCCGCGCTGACGAGCGGCAACGCGCTGCGGCTGCTCGGCGAGGCCGAGGAGCGCGCCGCCGCCCTGGCGGCCACCCGGGGCCCGAGCGTGGCCCGCATCGAGGACCTCGACGGGCCGCGGCCCTGAGCGCCGCTCCGGTCACTGGCGGGCGCGGATGACGGTCAGCGCGACGAGCCGCGAGATGACCATCGCGACGTAGAGCACGCCACCCAGCTGCTCGATCGTCACCACGGCCCGGGCCTGTGGCCGCACGGGACCGACGTCGGACAGCCCGACGCTCGTGAGGTTCGCGCCGGAGAAGTAGAGCAGCTCGAGGAAGGTGCGCTTGCCCGGCCCGTCGACCGAGGTGAAGGAGCTCGGCCAGAGCTCCTGGATGGCCAGGAAGAGGTAGGCGAAGGCGAAGAGGAGGACGGTGAAGGCCGCTCCGACGGCGAAGAGCTCGTCCTTGGTGACCCAGGCGTCCTCGAACATGTAGGAGATGAGCGCGTACGCGGTGTAGAAGTAGAAGACCGCGAGCACCGCGTGCGCGAGGAGGATGACGTTCCCGGTCTCGTCGACGAGGCTCCAGACCTCGAGGACCGCCGCGGGGGCCGCGAGGGTGGCCGAGAGCCAGGTGAGGGCCGGCGTGCTGCGCACCGTGAAGACGGCGGTGACCACCGCGGCCAGGCTGAGCAGGGAGATGACCGAGCGTCCGCCCCGGGTGTCCTGGAGGAAGGGCAGCAGGAGGATGACGAGCACCTGCACCATGAGCAGGAAGGCCGAGGGCTGCTTGCGGAGGGTGGCCCGCCACCGCCGCCAGGTCGACGGCGGTGCGTCGCGCGCGTCCTCCCACGTCGAGCTCATGGCCGACACGGTAGCCGGGGGTGGTCGAGGATGCCGTCAGGCGGGGCGCACTGCGGGCGTCTCGCGTCAGCGGCGGCCGGTCAGCTCCCAGGCGTCCTCGCCGGAGCCGTCGTCCTCGTCGCCGTACTCCACGGCCACCGGGTAGCGGTCGAGGTCGGCCGCGACGGCGTCGCCGCCGTAGGCCACGACCGGGACCTCGGCGGTGTCGCCGTCCCGGACGGCGCCGGCCTGCTCGAGTGCGTGCGCGTCCCCGTCCATCGCCTCGCCGTCGAAGGGCTCGTCGGCGTCGGGGACGTCCTCGCCGCGCAGCAGCGCGAGGGTCGTCGGCAGGTCGTCCGGCTTGACGAGGACGTCGCGGGCCTTCGACCCCTCGGACGGGCCGACGACCCCACGCGACTCGAGGAGGTCCATCAGCCGGCCGGCCTTGGCGAAGCCGACCCGCAGCTTGCGCTGGAGCATCGAGGTCGAGCCGAACTGGGTGGTCACGACCAGCTCGGTGGCCTGGAGCAGGAGGTCGAGGTCGTCGCCGATGTCGTCGTCGACCTGCTTCTTGGGCGCCACGACGACGACGTCCTCGCGGTAGGCCGGCTTGAGCTGTGCGGTCACGTGGGTGACGACGGCGTGGATCTCGGACTCGGTGACCCACGCGCCCTGGACGCGCATCGGCTTGCTCGCTCCCATCGGGAGGAACAGGGCGTCACCCTGGCCGATGAGCTTCTCGGCGCCGGGCTGGTCGAGCACGACCCGGCTGTCGGCGAGCGAGGAGGTCGCGAAGGCCATCCGCGAGGGGACGTTGGCCTTGATGAGCCCGGTGACGACGTCGACCGAGGGACGCTGGGTCGCGAGGACCAGGTGGATGCCGGCGGCCCGCGCGAGCTGGGTGATCCGGACGATCGACTCCTCGACGTCGCGGGGCGCGACCATCATGAGGTCGGCGAGCTCGTCGACGATGACGAGGAGGTACGGGTAGGGCGTGAGGACCCGCTCCGAGCCCGGCAGCGGCTTGACCTTGCCCGTGCGCACCGCCTTGTTGAAGTCGTCGACGTGCTTGAAGCCGAACTGGGCGAGGTCGTCGTAGCGGGTGTCCATCTCCCGCACGACCCACTGGAGGGCCTCGGCGGCCTTCTTCGGGTTGGTGATGATCGGGGTGATGAGGTGCGGGATGCCCTCGTACGCGGTCAGCTCGACCCGCTTGGGGTCGACGAGGACCATCCGCACCTCGTCCGGCGTCGAGCGCATGAGGATCGAGGTGATCATCGAGTTGACGAAGCTCGACTTGCCGGCGCCGGTGGCGCCCGCGACGAGCAGGTGCGGCATCTTCGCGAGGTTGGCGATGACGTAGCCGCCCTCGACGTCCTTGCCCACGCCCATGACCATCGGGTGCTCGCTGCCGCGCGCGACCTGGCTGCGCAGGACGTCGCCGAGGCTGACCTTCTCGCGGTCGGTGTTGGGGATCTCGATGCCGATCGCCGACTTGCCGGGGATCGGGCTGAGGATGCGCACGTCGGCGGACGCGACGGCGTAGGCGATGTTCTTCGAGAGCGCCGTGACCCGCTCGACCTTGATGCCCGGGCCGAGCTCCACCTCGTAGCGGGTGACCGTCGGGCCGCGGGTGAAGCCGGTGACCTGGGCGTCGATCTCGAACTGGTCGAGGACCGTGGTCAGGGCCTCGACGACCCGGTCGTTGGCCGCGCTGCGCGCCTTGTGCGGACTGCCCGGCTCGAGGATCCCCGAGTCCGGGAGGGTGTAGGTGACGTCGCCGGCCAGCGAGAGCTGCTCGACGCGCTGGGGCAGCTGCGAGGTCGGCGGCGCCTCGAGGGAGGACGTCGCGGCCGCCTGGGCCGGGGCGAGGCCCGCGGCCCCGGCCGGACCGGTCGGGGCGGTCGCGGCGGGAGCCTCCGGCGCGGCGGGGCGCTTCTGGCCCGGACGCAGGCGCTTGCCCGTGCGCGGGTCGACCGCGGCCGCCTGCTCGAAGGCCTCGTCGCCGTGCAGCGGCCCGTCGGCCTCCGCACGCGCCCGGGCCCGCGAGCGGCGGGGCGTGGGCTTCCGCCCCCCCGCGGCCCGCCGCGGGGGGTGGGCGGGGGGGGGGGGGGCGAGCCCCCGCCGCCGCCCCGGGCCCCGGGGGCGGGGGGGGGGGGGGGG
>OEIU01000387.1_pt1 | contig 42901 bp, 41 predicted proteins | sample 1539221 | NCBI WGS metagenome assembly OEIU01 (sample SAMN03792071, study PRJEB22550) | activated sludge metagenome | feature: wastewater treatment plant; material: activated sludge; isolation source: Wastewater treatment plant of a petroleum refinery complex | place: Argentina: Zarate | collected... | reverse complement strand
ACGACCACCCCCCCCGAAAACGGCGACGACCGCGCCGCCCCCTTTTTCCCCCCCTTCCCCCAATAAGAACGGGGGGGATTTCCACGCCCACGAGGCTGCATTTCATATGGCGAACCGCCGCTGCCGGCTGTTTCATGTCGACGCGTTTACGCGTCAGCGTTTCTGCGGCAATCCCGCCATCGTGGTGCTGGACGGCGATCATCTGTCCGAACAGGAAATGCAGACCATCGCCACCGAAGTGAACTGCGAAACCGGCTTCGTGCTCGAAGCGGAAAGCGGCGATCACGACATGCAGGTGCGCTACTTCACGCCGCGGCATCCGGCATCGTTCGTCGGCCACGTCACGATTGCGGCCCAGTACGTTCGCGCCAAAGTCGACGGCAAACCCACCGGCAAACTGCGGCAGCGGACCGGCGCCGGCATCGTCGAAGTCGAAGTCACGGAAGTCGACAACGACCTGCGCGTCGCCATTACCCAGAATCCGCCTTCGCTCGGTCCGACCATTCCCGACCATCACCGCCGCCAGGTGCTCGATGCCCTCGGCATTTCCAGCCCCAGCCTGCACAACGACTGTCCGCTGCAGATCATGACGAAGGGCACGTCGCGACTGCTCATCGGCCTGCGCTCGCCGGACCTGCTGAATTCGCTCAAACCCGATTTCGAAGAACTCACGCGTCTCACGCCGCACGTCGGCGCGGAAGGCTACTTCGTGTTTGCACTCAACGAGCGGGGCGACGGCACGGAGTCGCGCATGTTCTGTCCCGCCCTCGGCATTCCTGAAGATCCGGTGAGCGGCAACGCGCACGGCATGCTCGGCGTGTACCTCGTCAACCACGGGCTGCTGCAACCGCAGGAAGGTCGCGTCGTATTCGAAGGCAGGCAGGGCCAGTGGGTGCGTCGCCCCGGCTCCGTGCGGGTGGAAGTCGAGTCGTCGGGCAAGGTGGCGCAGAGCGTGCGCATCACCGGCGATGCGGTGATCCTGTATGAGGCGGAAGTGCAGGTGTAAGGCTCTTTGGTCTTCCTGTGGGTCAGGCTTCAGCCTGACTCCTCAGAAGGCCGGCTAAAGCCGGCCCCACAGGAAGAACCATCAACCGAAGCTGACTTTTCCACCCTTCCCTATCCTCAACACCCCGCTCACCGCCGGCACGATGTCCTCCGCGTCGTGCACGGCCATCACGATCTGCGTCCCCGCTTCGGCGAGTCGCTGAATCGTGTCGAGGATCTGTTCGCGCATCTCGCCGTCGAGCCCGGTGCACGGTTCGTCCAGCAGCAGCAATTCGGGTTCGTTGATCATGGCGCGGGCGAACAGCGCGCGGCGCAGCTGGCCGTAGGACACCTGCCGCGGGCCGCGCTGACGCAGCGATTCGAGTCCGAAGAATTTCAGCCAGCGGGTGGCCGCCGTGCGATCCGCACGCGTCGCAGGCTCATTGAGGCCAATGCTCGAATAGCGCCCCGAAATGACGATCTCCTCGATCGATTTCGCGGCGAAGTAGTTCGCCTGCAGTTCCGGCGACACCCAGCTGACGCGGCGCTTCCAGTCTTCTATCCGCGTGCCGCGCGACATGCCGTCGCGCTCGATGCTGCCGCCGAGCGCCGGATGCAGGTCGCCATAGATCATGCTGAGCAGCGTCGATTTGCCGGAGCCGTTGGCGCCGAGCACCGCCCAGTTCTCGCCGCGATGCAGCGTCCAGTCGAGGTTGCGGATGACGGGGCGGTAGTCGCGGTAGATGGTGGCGTGGGTGATGCGGACGAGCCATGGCGAAGAAACTCCCTCCCTGCCCTCTCCCCTCGCTGGGGGATTCCGCCGCGCTTCCGCGCGCCTCCTCCCCGCAAGCGGGGGAGGGGGAAGAGGTTTAGTCCTTCGACTCTTTCTTGTCCCCTCCTCCGCTTGCGGGGGAGGGTTAGGGTGGGGGCGTCTCGCCACCGCTTCCGCACTCACGATCCGTCCCGCCGCAATCCGCGCCACATGCGTCAGATTCTTCGGCAACTCCTGCGGCCGATGCGACGTGATCACCCACTCATGCCCGCCGCGCGGCTGTTCCAGCGCACGCTTCAATCTTTCCTTCGCCCGCGCATCAAGCCCGTTGAACACCTCATCGAGCAGCAACACGCGCGCCGGCGATGCAAACGCGCGCGCGACCAGCGTCAGTCGCCGCTGTCCATACGACAGCGACAGGATGTGACGATTGCGCAGCCCCCACAGACTGAAGCGTCGCAGGATGCGATCGACTTTCTCGCGCTGCGCGCGCGTCGGCCGCGACAGCGGAATGTCTTCGTCGAACAGCCCGGTCGTCACGACCTGCGTGACCGTCAGATTCCAGCCGTATCGGACGTACTTGTCCTGCCGCTCCGGCCCGACGTACGCGATCAGTTCCTTGCTGCCCGCGGGCTCGCGACTTGCTGCGCCATCGAGCCGATAGATGCGCCGCTCGCGACCAGTCGGCGTCGGCCAGAGATCACCGCGCAGCATCTTCAGCAGCATCGACTTGCCGGCGCCGTTCGGCCCCAGCAACGCCCAGCGCTCACCGCGACGCAGCGCGAAGCTCACGTCGTCGAGTACGGGATGATCGTCGAGGATCAGGGAACAGTTCGACAGTTCGATCAGGGGGGCGGTTGTTTTCGTCACGAGACAAGACCGGAAAGGAGTAACCGCAAAGAACGCATAGAACGCAAAACGGAAAGAAGCAGGTACACAAAAGAGCACACAGAAACACAAAAGTGATTTTTCTGAAGAAGGCTTTTGTGCTTTTTATGTGCTCCTTTGTGTACCTGCTTCTCTTTGTGTTCTATGCGTTCTTTGCGGTTACTCCTACTTCCGAAACCCGCCAGCCGCCAGAATCTCCCCCGCTCACGACGCCGTCCTCTTCGAGCTTCAGCAGATGCGCCAGCAGCGATGACTTCGCCAGCACGTGCAGGCGCGGGTCGACGTCGTCGTAGACGCGGACGACCAGCGCGTCGAGATCGGCGCTCTGCAGTTGCGCGAGGCGCTCGAGAACTTTCGCTTCGCGCTGCTGCCTGTGCCCGATGATGCGTTCGATCTCCGCCTGTGCATCCTCGATCGTGAGGCCGTGACCGGGTGCGATGCGTGTGGCCGGTTCCTGCTGCAGCCGCCGCAGCGAACGCAGGTAGTCGCCCATGCTGCCGTCGGGCGGCGCGATGACGACGGTCGAGCCCTGCATCAGGTGATCGCCGGTGAACAGCAGGCCCGTGCCTTCCAGCAGGTAGCACAGATGATTCGATGCATGTCCCGGCGTGTGCAGGGCGCGCAGGCGCAGGCCGTCGATGTCGATCTCGTCGCCGTCGACGAGCGTGCGGTCGGGCTGGAATGTCAGGTCCTGCCGGCCATCACCGGGCGGCGCGCGGCCCAGCAGCTCCGCACCCGTGGCTTCCGCAATCACCACGGCAGCGGGCGAATGATCGCGATGCGTGTGGGTGACGAGCACGGCGGCCACCTGGTTGCGGGTTTCCCTGAGGATGCGCTCGACGTGCGCGGCTTCGTCCGGGCCCGGATCGATGACGACGCAGCGCTCGCGGCCCACGAGATAGGTGTTGGTGCCGGGGCCCGTCATGTAGCTCGCGTTGTTGGCGACGAGCCGGCGAACTCCGGGAGCGATCTCGTCGAGTTGCCCAGAGACCAGTGATGGCATGGCCCGGATCCGTCATGAACAAAGGACGCTGAGCATACTGATAGAGCCCAGTTCGATGCCATCGGTCGGGAAGGAAACCTGCGCATCGGTTCCGCCGGCGCCGAGCACGTACAGCAGCGGCAGGTAGTGTTCCGGCGTCGGCACCGACAGACGCGCCGCCTCGCCGGACTGCTCGTAGTCGATCGCGGCCCGATGATCGCCGCGCGCCAGCGCCTCGCGCAGCGTGTCGTTGAACTGCGTGGCCCAGGGATATCCGCTGCCGCTCGCATTCCAGTCGAGACGACGCAGGTTGTGAACGACGTTGCCGCTGCCGAGGATCAGGACACCTTCGTCGCGCAGCGGCGCCAGGCGTTCGCCGAGCCGGTAGTGGAATTCCGGCGACTGGCGCGCATCGATGCTCAGCTGCAGCACGGGAATCTGCGCCTGCGGATACACATGCACGAGCACCGACCAGGTGCCGTGATCCAGGCCCCATTGCCCGTCCGCCGCGACCGGCAGCGGCCGTAGCACGTCCTGCACGCGTCGCGCGATCTCCGGACTGCCGGGCGCGGGATAGTTCTGCGCAAACAGTTCGGGCGGGAAGCCGTAGAAATCGTGGATGGTGCGCGGATGCTCCATCGCGGTCACCGCGGTGCCGTCGATGTACCAGTGCGCGGAGACCGCGAGGATCGCCCGTGGCGTCGGCAGCGATTCGCCCAGCGCACGCCAGGCGTTTGTGTGTCTGTTCGCCTCCAGGGCGTTCATCGGGCTGCCGTGGCCGATGAACACGGTCGGCATGCGGGGTGTGTTCATGGTGTCGTTGTAGCCGCGCAGGCACGGTCGATAAATGCGTGGCGGGAATCGCTGTTATTCGCCCCGACCGCACCGTGAGTGGCATCGTCGAATGGGCACCTCTGGTCCGATCCTCTCCTCCTCGCAGCAGGGAAGGGCCAGAGTGAGGGCTTCTTACTGTGGGGCCGGCTTCAGCCGGCCTCTTTATTCAGAGTCAGGCTGAAGCCTGACCTACAGAAACCCCCGTCCCCCGCTGCGCGGAGGAAGGGACGCATCATTCAGTCTCATCTCTACGACGGTCGTGATCGTCCGCACAAAATCGTTGCCTTCTCACAATGATCTATTGTGTAATCACAACGATCCGTCATGTAATACCCACATGAGCTTACACAACCGAATCGCCGTTCTTCGCGCGGAGCGCAGCATGTCCCGCCGTCAACTGGCCGAGGCGGTCGGGGTCAACCCTCAGACCATCGGCTATCTCGAACGCGGCGACTACAAGCCAAGCCTGGAGCTGGCCCTGAAGATCGCGCGTCATTTCGGAGTGGCTGTCGAGATGGTTTTCTCGCTGGATCGCTTTGCCATCATGACATTCGGACGCACGGGAGAAGGTGAATGAAGCGTAGTCACCAGGGCATGCTGTCGAGACTGAATGACACGCTGCGATGGATGGACAACACCGTGCGGTGGACCGGATTCCCCGCCCGGGTTGCCGATGACATGTCCGATGATCCATTGGTCGATCGCACTCACCGGCCGCTACGCTAGTTCCCGATTTTCTACCTCGCTGTATCGTGCGTCTTACTCGTTCTTCCCTTGATCTGGCTGCCGAAGCTGGACCACGTCCGGCCGGGCGCCATCGTCGCCAGCATGACGGCAATGGTGATCTGCCTCATGACAGGCGCTGTGTCCATCCATACGAGCGGGCCGTTGGGAAAACCGTCTCGCGAAGATGATGAACGCGAGGCGACGCTGAGAAAGGACTCCTTCCTTTTTTGCCTTGGCCTGCTCGCCGCGCTCAATTGCCTGGGCCAGCCCAGCCTCCTGATCCTGTCTCACTGGCAGGGCTGGTCGATCGCGCAGAGTGCGATGGTGGTGTTCTGTACTCTGATGCTGAATGCCGTCCTGCTCGGAACCTTGCCGACCCTCTACGCGAGCTGGAATTTTCCGCGATTGCCGAGAGAGTGAGGGCGAGCTGCAACCGCAGCACCGCATTTCGCGCACGATCTCCTCGCGTCAACGCGTGGACACGCGTTGATTGCGCTGCTCCTGTCCGGATGCCAACATACCGCGGAATCAAAATCTGCATGCTTCGAGGGGGAGGCGATGCGCAAACGCACTCTGATTGCGTTCGTCGCGGCGGCGGTCGCGGTCATCGCAGGCCGATATCTCTGGAACTCGGGAAACACCGGGGGAAACCAGGCTGCGGACAGTCTCACGGTGGCGTTCGCCGGCGAGGCCACCGACATGGACCCGACGAAGAGCGCCGCGGGCATCGACTACTACTTCATTTCGCAGATCTTCGAAGGGCTGGTGCGCGTCGACGCGAACGGCAAATCAATCAACTGGCTGGCCGAGTCCTGGGAAGTGCTCGAAGAAGACGGCAAGCCCCTCATCGACGTGCGCATCCGGCCGAATGTGAAATTCCACAACGGCGATCCGCTGACCGCGCACGATTTCGAGTTCGCCTTCCAGCGCCAGCGCGATCCGCAGATCAGTCGTTGGTCGCACAACCAGGCCCTGGTCGAGCGGTTCGAGATCATCGACGACCTGCACTTCCGCCTGCATTTCAGCGAACCTGACGCGACGTACGTCGCCGACTATCCGGGACTGCGCCTGTGGGCGATACCGAAGCGGTACTTCGAACAGGTCGGCGAGGCAGGCTTTGCACGCGCGCCGGTCGGCACCGGTCCGTGGAAGTTCGTCTCCCGCAAGGTCAACGAGTCCCTGCAGCTGGAAGCCTTCGCGGATTACTGGAATCAGGAGCATCGCCCGCACGTCAAGCACCTGACGATCAGGATCATTCCGGAGGATCTGACACGCATCGGTGCGCTCAAGACCGGCGCGGTCGACTGGATCGACGCGGTGCCGCCGGCAATGATCAAGGACGTGCGCGACACGCCGGGCATCACGACGGCGAGCTACGTCAGTCCCAACAACCTGTTCCTGCAGTTCAACACGCACATGCCCGACTCGCCGTTCAACGATCTGCGGGTGCGCCAGGCCGCGGCGCACGCGATCGACGTCGATGCCATCATCGCCAACGTGCTGGCCGGCCAGGGCGAGCGCTACACGCAGATCGGCCGCGGCCCCAATGGCGACGACCCGGCGCTCCAGCCTTATGACTACGATCCGCAGAAGGCGCGCGCATTGCTGCGCGAGGCCGGCTATCCGAACGGCTTCGACACGCCCTGCTACAACCTGACGACGCCGCGCGAGGTCAACGTCAAGGAAGTCGGCGAGGCCATGTTCGCGTACCTGACCGCCGTCGGCATCCGCTGCAAGGTCGTCGGGCTCGAATATCAGGCGTGGCTCAACATCGGCCGCCGCGGCCGCAACGGTCCGCCGGAAATGGACGGCGTCATCAGCTGGATGTGGGGACACGGCATCAGCAACGATCCCGGCGTCGCCTGGACGGGGTACGTGCATTCGTTTCAGCCCGGCGCGGGCTTCGGCAGCTACTCGTACACGAACGATGCGCAGCTGGACGAACTCATCGAGGCGCAGCGGCGCACGTTCGATGCCGAAGAGCGCAAGGTCCTGCTGCGACGTATCGCGCGCATCAAGAACGAGCAGTTGCTCGGCGGCCTGCCGACCTACCGGCCGTACGTGACCTTCGCCTGGCGCACCGACAAGGTCTCGTTCAAGCCCTGGCCCGATGCGTTCTGGCGCAGCATGCAGGAGATCGGCCTCAAGCCGTCGGCGCAGGATCGAGCCGCGGCGGAATAAGCCGCGGCACCTCAATGTTCCTGCTCAAACGAATCCTGCAGGGCCTGCTCAGCATCGTCGGCGCGAGCATCGTCATCTTCGTCATCTCGCGGCTGTCCGGCGATCCCATCACCATGCTGCTGCCGGTGGAAGCGCCGCCGGCACTGATCGAGCAGACGCGGCGCGACATGGGGCTCGACCGCTCCTACTTCGAGCAGTACGTGATCTTCGCGCGCCATGCGATCGGCGGCGACTTCGGGCAGTCGTATCGCTGGCAGATGCCGGCGCTGGAACTGGTGATGCAGCGGCTGCCCGCGACCATCGAGCTGGCCTGCGCCGCGCTCCTGTTCAGCGTCATGATCGCCGTGCCGCTCGGCGTGCTGTCGGCGGTGCGCCGCGGCTCGTGGATCGATCGCTGCGGCAACGTGTTCGCGATGCTCGGGCAGGCGATGCCCGGATTCTGGGTGGGCCTGCTGCTCGTCTATTTTTTCGCCATACAGCTCAACTGGCTGCCGGCCTTCGGCCGCGGCACGTTCAAGCAGCTCATCATGCCGGCCATTGCGCTCGGCTGGTATCCCGTCGCGGCGCAGACGCGCGTGGTGCGCTCGGCGATGCTCGATGTGCTGGACCGGGACTACATCCGCGTCGCGCGCGGGCTCGGCGTGCCGGAGAACGTCGTGATCTGGAAATACGGGCTGCGCAACGCGCTCGTGCCGCTGATCACGATCATGGGCGTGTACTTCGCCGCGATGCTGGGCGGCGCGTTCGTCATCGAGGTGGTGTTCGCGTGGCCGGGGCTCGGACGTACCGTCGTCGAAGCGGTGTTCGCCCGCGACTTTCCGGTCGTGCAGGCCGGCGTACTGATCACGTCGATCCTGTTCGTGACCTCGAACCTGCTCGTCGATCTGAGCTATCACTACCTCGATCCGCGCATCCGCCATGGACACTGAATCGACGGTCGACGGGCTGGCCGGACCGGCGGTCAGGTATCGGCACTGGGTCGCGAACCTGCCGTGGTGGCCGCTGGCGATCCTGCTGACCGTGCTGCTCGCTGCGCTCTTCGGGCCCTGGCTGATGCCGCACGATCCGCAGCAGATGAATCTCGCCGCCGCGCTGCGTCCGCCGGCCTGGCAGGCAGGCGGCACCCTGGAATACGTCCTCGGCACCGACAATCTCGGCCGCGACATTCTGAGCCGCATCATCGCCGGGGCGCGCACGTCGGCGCTGGTCTGCGCCTATGCGATCGTGTTCTCCGGCGCGCTCGGCGCGCTCATCGGCATGACGGCGGGCTACTTCGGCCGCGCCGTGGACGCCATCATCATGCGCATCGTCGACATCCAGATGTCGATCCCATCGCTGGCGCTCGCGCTGGTGCTCGCGACCGTGCTCGATCAGGGACTGGGCACGGTCATCATCGTCATCATCGTCACGTACTGGACCTGGTACGCGCGCATCATCCGCGGCGAGATCCTGAGTCTCAAGGAACGCGATTTCGTGGCGCTGGCCAAGGTGGCGGGCTGCGGCACGCTGACGATCTTCGCGCGCCATTTCCTGCCCAACATCCTCAACACGCTGCTGGTGCTCGCCACGCTGCAGGTCGGACAGGTCATCCTGTTCGAAGCCTCGCTGTCGTTCCTCGGGCTGGGCATTCAGGCGCCGGACGTATCGTGGGGACTCATGCTCGCCGATGCCCGCGGCTACATCGCCAATGCGTGGTGGGCCATCACGCTGCCTGGCGTCGCCATCATGCTGACGTGCCTGGCGTCCAACCTGTTCGGCGACTGGATGCGCGACACGTTCGATCCCATGCGCCGGCAGGTCTGACATGACGGACACGGCGATCGACACTGCAACGGACCGGACACCCCTGCTCGCGGTCGAGGGACTGAAGACCTATCTGTATCTGCGCCGCGGCGTGGTGAAAGCCATCGACGGCGTCGATCTGCACGTCCACGCGGGCGAATCGCTCGGCATCATCGGCGAGTCCGGCAGCGGCAAGACCATGACCAGCCTGTCGATCATGCGATTGCTGCCGCAGCCCGGCGGACGCATCGTCGCCGGCAGCATCCGCCTGAACGGCGTCGATCTGCTGCAGCTGTCGGAACGCGACATGGCGGCGAACTATCGCGGCCGGCAGATTTCCATGATCTCGCAGGATCCGCTCGCCTCGCTCAATCCCGTGTTCACGATCGGCGATCAGGTCGGCGCGCCGTTTCGCTATCACGGACTCGCGAAGGACGAGGCGGACATCCGTCGCTCGGCGATCGACGTGCTGCGCCGGCTGCGCATCCCGTCGCCCGAGCGCCGGCTGGACGACTATCCGCACCAGTTCAGCGGCGGCATGCGCCAGCGCGTGGTCGCGGCCATGGCCATCGCCTGCTCGCCGCGGCTCTTGATCGCCGATGAACCGACCAGCGCGCTCGACGTGACGATCCAGGCGCAGATGCTGGATCTGCTGCGGGAGATTCAGCACAGCGCGGGGCTCGGACTGATCCTGATCACGCACGATCTCGGGGTCGCCGCCAGCGTGTGCCACCGCATCGCGGTCATGTATTCCGGCCGCATCGTCGAAACCGGCGACGTGCGCGAGATCTACGCGCGCCCGGCGCATCCCTACACGCAGGCGTTGCTGCAGTCGCTGCCGCGGCTCGGCGAAAAAAAGCGGCGCCTGTATTCGATCGCCGGCCAGCCGCCGAGCCTGCTCGACCGGCCGCGCGGCTGCGCCTTCGCCGCGCGCTGCGCGCATCGCATGCCGATCTGCGACGAGAGTCCTCCCCCCACCGTGCAGGCGGCTCCCGGCCAGAGCGCCGCCTGCTGGCTGCTGAAATCATGAGCCTCGTCGCCGTCGAACATCTGACCAAGCACTTCGCGGTGCGCGGCCCGCTCCTGTCGCGCTCGCGGGCAGCGGTGCGCGCCGTCGATGACGTCAGTTTCGAGATCGAGCGGGGTGCGACGTTCGCGCTGGTCGGCGAATCCGGCTGCGGCAAGACGACGCTCACCCGGCTGATGCTGGGACTCGAAACGCCGACCTCTGGATCGATCCGCTTCGATGGCCGCGACCTCGCGACGATGAACCGGCGCGACTGGAAGGGCTATCGCCGCCAGGCCCAGGCGGTGTTCCAGGATCCACATTCGTCGCTGAATCCGCGCCTGCGCATCGCCACGATCCTGGGCGAACCCATTCGCGCGCACGGATTGCTGAGCGGCGCGGCGCTCGAACGCCGCATCGCCGAACTGCTCGACATCGTGGGTCTGCCCGCGGGCGCGGCGCGTCTCTATCCGCACGAGTTCAGCGGCGGCCAGCGCCAGCGCATCGCCATCGCCCGCGCGCTGGCCCTGCAGCCGGCCTTCATGGTGCTGGATGAACCCGTGTCCGCGCTCGATGTGTCGATCCGCGCGCAGATCCTGAATCTGCTGGCGGACATCCAGGAACGATTCGGCCTCACGTACCTGGTGATCGCGCACGATCTCGCGCTGGTCGAACATTTCAGCGATCACGTCGCCGTCATGTATCTCGGCAATCTCGTCGAGACCGGCCCGACCGCGGAAGTCTTCGCGCGGCCGCGGCATCCCTATACGCAGGCGCTGCTGGCCGCCGTGCCGCGGCCCGATCCCGCGCACCGGGTTGCAGCCCGGCTCATCCAGGGAGAAATCGCCAGCGCGCTCGCGCCGCCGTCAGGCTGCAAATTCCATCCGCGCTGCCCGCAGGTGATGCCCGTGTGCCAGACGCAAACGCCGCTGCTGCGCGCAACGGGCGCACAACAGCGGGTGGCATGTCATCTGCCGCAGTCCGAAACGTAGCGCCTACTTTGCCTTCAGGTACTGGTCGAACCATTCGACGGCCATGCGGATCACCTTCTCGCGCTCGGTCGAATAGACCGCGTAGTGCGTGACGCCGGGCAGCATCTCCAGCTTCTTGGGTCCCTTGAGGTTTTCGTACGCCGTCTGGGCCACCGGATTGCCGCCGTACTCTTCGTTCTCGACGAGGATGATGAGCGTGGGCGCCTTCACCTTCCCCGCCTCGTCGACGGGGGCATAGCGCTCGCCCTTGTGGCCGATGGGCGAGCCGATCAGTCCGGGAATCGCCGAGGCGCGCGGCGCCGGATAGCCGACCTCGCCGCGGGCCATGCGGGTAGCCAGGTCGCGACCGGGCTGTTCCCTTCCGGCCGGCGGACGCGAAGTGAAGCCGCCGACCTGGCTCACCACCGCCTTCACGCGCGGATCATTGGCCGCGACATAGACCACGTGGCCGCCTGAGTAACTGGAACCGCGAACGCCCACCCGGCTGGCATCGACCTGCGGTTCGCCCATGATCCAGTCGAGCGCGGAAAACCAGTCCTCGGCCTGCTCGAGCGGATTGATGTATTCGCGCAGCGGCTGCACGCGGGCGGTGAAGGGATCCGCTTCGCCCGGCACGTGCAGCGGCTCCTGGTCGATCATGACGACGGGCGAGGCGCTCTCGCCCCAGCCGCGATAGTCGAACACCAGCACGAAATACCCGGCGCGAGCGATATCCACGGCATCCGTGCGGAACCCGGCCGCGACGCCGCCCCAGCCGTGCGCCATGACGACGGCCGGCAGCTTCGTGCCTGCGGGCGTGTCCTTGGGCGTGAATACCTCGCCATGCAGCCGGATGCCGTCCGAGACGATGGTGACGGACCGGAAGTCGATGCCTGCGGGCGGCTGGTAGTCCGCGGCGCGCACGCGCTGCACGACGCGCGCCGGATCCGGCTGACGCTGCGGCGTCGTGGATTGCTGGGCAAACGCCGGCGTATCCACCAGCGTCAGGGTTGCGATGCAGGTCACCAGACCGAAATTGCGCAGGCTCATGTAGTTCCTCCGGAGCGGGTTTTCGTCAGACGTTGAACCGGAAGTGCATTACATCACCTTCGCGGACGATGTACTCCTTGCCTTCGAGCCGCAGCTTGCCGGCTTCCTTCGCTCCCTGCTCGCCCTTGTAGGCAATGAAGTCGTCGTAGGCGATGACTTCGGCACGGATGAAGCCTTTCTCGAAATCGGTATGGATCACGCCGGCGGCCTGGGGCGCGGTCGCACCGACCCGCACCGTCCATGCGCGAACTTCCTTCACGCCCGCCGTGAAGTACGTCTGCAACCCGAGCAGCTTGTAGCCGGCGCGGATGACGCGATTGAGGCCGGGCTCTTCCAGGCCCAGTTCGTTGAGGAAGTCGGCACGATCGGCTTCGTCGAGCTGCGCGATCTCGGCTTCGATGGCCGCACAGACGGCCACGACCTGCGAACCTTCTTCCGCAGCGCGCGCACGCACCGCATCGAGATAGGGATTGTTCTCGAAGCCGTTCTCGGCCACGTTGGCCACGTACATGAGCGGCTTCAGCGTGATGAGGTGCAGCTCCTGCAGCATGCGCACTTCGTCCGCATCCTTCACCAGCGAACGCGCCGGCTTGCCGGCGTCCAGGTGCTCGCGCAGCTTCTTCAGCAGATCGCGCAGCTTGATCGCATCCTTGTCGCCCGCCTTGGCAGCCTTCTCCGCACGCAGCGCGCCGCGCTCGACGGTATCGAGATCGGCCAGCGCCAGTTCGGTATTGATCACGTCGATGTCGTCGAGCGGGCCGATGCGGCCGGCGACGTGCACGATGTCGTCGTTCTCGAAGCAGCGCACGACGTGCGTGATGGCATCCGTCTCGCGGATGTGGGACAGGAACTTGTTGCCGAGCCCTTCGCCCTTGCTGGCGCCCGCCACGAGGCCGGCGATGTCCACGAATTCCACCGTGGCCGGCAGCGTGCGCTCGGGATGCACGATGGCCGCGAGTTCGTCGATGCGCGGGTCCGGCACCGGCACGATGCCGACGTTGGGATCGATGGTGCAGAACGGATAGTTCTCTGCCGCGATCTGCGCGCGCGTCAGCGCGTTGAACAGGGTCGACTTGCCGACGTTCGGCAGGCCGACGATTCCGGATTTGATGCCCATTTACTTCTTCTGGTGCAGCCCATTCATCGCCTTCTCCGCCCCCTGCCCAAGGAACACCTGCAGGGCATCGAGCGAATTGGCGATCGAGTCGAGGATCCGGTCTTCTTCGGCCTTCGGCGCGCGGCGCAGCACGTAGTCGATCACCTGCGACTTGTCGCCGGGATGACCGATGCCGATGCGCAGGCGCCAGAAATCGGCGCCGATGTGCGTGATCGTGTCGCGCAGACCATTGTGCCCGCCGTGACCGCCGCCCAGTTTGAAACGGGCGTCGCCGACCGGCAGATCGAGTTCATCGTGAACCACCAGCGTTTCCGCCGGCGTGACCTTCAGGTAATCGGAGAGCGCGCGGATCGCGAGCCCGCTGCGATTCATGTAGGTCGCAGGCTTCAGCAGCGTGATCTCGCTGCCGTCGATCGTGACGCGGCAGATCTCGCCCTGAAAACGCGTATGGCTGCGAAAGCGGCCGTCGAGTCGCTGCGCCAGCGCATCGACGAACCAGAACCCGGCGTTGTGCCGCGTGAGCACGTGCTCGGGCCCGGGATTGCCGAGGCCGACGATGATCTTGATGGAAGTACCGGACATGGAAGGAACCGGGCGGCCGGCGAACCGGCCGCCCGACCGCCATTACTTCTTGCCGCCGTCCTTCTTCGCAGCAGCCGGCTTGGCTTCTTCCTTCTTCGCATCGGCCGCAGGAGCTGCGCCAGCAGCAGGCGCTGCCGCCGCGGCCGCCGCCGCAGGCGCTTCCGCCTCTTCGGCACGCGGATGATGGATCGAAACCACCGGCTCGTCGCGACCGTGCGCCAGCGCCACGAACTGCACGCCCTCAGGCAGCGGCAGATCCGACAGACGCTTCATCTCGTTGATGTGCATCTCGGACATGTCGACTTCGACGTACTCCGGCAGATCCTTCGGCAGGCACAGCACTTCGACCTGGTTGAGCAGGTGCGACACGATGCCGCCTTCGGTCTTCACGCCCGGCGAACCCGCCGAACCCTTGAAGTGCAGCGGGATGCTCATGCGGATCGGCTCGTTGTCCAGCACGCGCTGCAGATCCATGTGCAGGACCTGGTTCTTGGCCGGATGGCGCTGCACGTCCTTGAGGATGGCAGCCTGCTTCTGGCCGGCGATGCTCAGCGAGATGATGGTCGAATAGAAGCGCTCGTTCACGAGCAGCGTCAGCAGATTCTGGTGATCCAGCGTGATCTGCCGCGGCTCCTGATGACCGCCATAGAGAATCGCCGGAACCTTGCCGGAACGACGCAGGCGGCGGCTCGCACCCTTCCCCTGCACGCCATCCCGCGGATCGGCGACGAGATCAAAAGAGGTTTTCATGATGACTCCAAACAAAGTGACGAAAGTGACGAAAGTCACGCGAGTGACGCAGGCGCAGAGCACCCGAACCACCAACGCGATCCCGTCACGGAACGCATGCAGATCGATTCGCGACCAAAACTGATCCGCATACTTGGGACACAGATCACCGGGCGATGTCCGTGACGATTCTTGCCCTCGTCACTTTCGTCACCTCGTGACCTGCGTCACTCAATCTATGTACAACGAACTCACGCTCTCTTCATCGCGGATACGACGCATCGTCTCCGCAAGCAGGCCGGCGACGGACAGCTGCCGGATCTGGCGGCAGGCGCGAGCGGCATCGCTCAGCGGGATCGTGTCCGTCACGACCAGTTCGTCCAGCGACGACTTCGAGATGCGCTCGATCGCCGGACCCGAGAGCACGGCGTGCGTGATGTAGGCCACCACGCGCTTCGCGCCGTTGTCCTTCAATGCCTTCGCCGCATGGCACAGCGTGCCGGCGGTATCCACCAGGTCGTCGATGAGGACGCAGGTCTTGCCCGCCACCTCGCCGATGATGTTCATCACTTCCGACTCGTTCGCGCGCTGGCGACGCTTGTCGATGATCGCGAGATCGGCATCGTCGAGCCGCTTCGCCAGCGCCCGGGCGCGGACCACGCCGCCCACGTCCGGCGATACGACGATCAGGTCGTCGTACTTCTGCTTCCAGGCATCGCCCAGCAGCACCGGCGAGGCGTACACGTTGTCGACCGGGATATCGAAGAATCCCTGGATCTGGTCGGCGTGCAGATCGATGGTCAGCAGGCGATCGACGCCCGCGCCCGCGATCATGTTCGCCACCAGCTTGGCCGTGATCGGCGCGCGCATGGCGCGCGGCCGGCGATCCTGGCGCGCATAGCCGAAGTACGGCACGACTGCGGTGATGCGGGCGGCCGACGCGCGTCGCGCGGCATCGACCATCACCAGCAGTTCCATCAGGTTGTCGTTCGCCGGCGGCGAAGTCGGCTGCACGATGAACACGTCGCGACCGCGCACGTTCTCCAGCAGCTCGACCGTCGTCTCGCCGTCGCTGAAACGGCCGACCGACGCGCGCCCCAGCGGCACCATCAGGTGACGCGCGATTTCGAGCGCGAGCTGCTGGTTGGCGTTGCCCGAGAACACCGCCATCGTTGAACGATCCATTCACGCTCCCCGCGAAACAGGTAACGAGGCCGGGACCCGACACCCCACGTCCCACACGCCGTTACTCGAAAACTGGCTGGGGCGGATGGATTCGAACCACCGTATGGCGGGATCAAAACCCGCTGCCTTACCGCTTGGCGACGCCCCAAAAGAAAGTGATCAGGTGATGGAGTGATGAACGCAGCGCAGGAAAGCCCTGGCCTGCCTCATCACCCGATCACCTCATCACTTTCCCTTCCCAACCTTTCCAGCAACGGCGAACGGTTCAGTCCCCGTACGACATAGCCTGACCAGCGCGTCGGCACGCGCCGCAAGGCCGCGCTGGCTGCACTCTCCGAAGCAATGGCAGCGAACACGCACGACCCGGTTCCGGTCAGCTGTGCGTGTCCGAATTCCTCAAGCCAATCAAGCGCTTCGGCGATCTCTGGATAGCGCCCGCGCACGGTGGAAGTGCAGTCGTTGCGGCCACCCCCCGCGAGAAAGGCGCGTATTGTCGTGACGGGGGAATTACGTGTCAATTCAGCGGCCTGAAAGATTTCCGCCGTGCTCACGGCAGCCTGCGGTTTGATGACGAGGTACACGTTTTCGGGCGGCTCGATGGGCGTGAGGTGCTCGCCCACGCCCTCCGCCCACGCGGCATGACCGCGGACGAACAGCGGCACGTCGGCGCCCAGCTTCAGACCGAGCGCGGCGAGTTCGTCGAGATTCAGTCCCGCGTTCCAGAGATGGTTGAGCGCGACCAGCGTCGTCGCCGCATCGGAACTGCCGCCGCCGAGCCCGGCCTGCGCGGGGATGCGCTTGTGCAGGTCGATCGCGACGCCGGGTTGTGGATTCACGTGACTTGCCAGCAACCGCGCAGCGCGAACGACCAGATCGCTTTCCGCCGGCACCTCGGCCATTCCGCCCAACCGCTCGACGACACCGTTGGGGCGAATGAAGAACCGCAGTTCGTCGGCCAGATCGATGAACTGCATCGCCGTCTGCAGCAGGTGATAACCGTCGGCGCGACGCCCGACGATGTGCAGGCACAGATTGAGTTTGGCGGGTGCAGGCCAGGGCGCCGCGTCGCCCAGCGATTCGCCGCGCGTGCCGTCGTTCATTGTCCGAGCTGCCAGCGATCGACCACGATCCGCACGCGCGTCGCGCCATTGTTCGCATTCATGCGCACCGGCACCGGCGCGCCGGCGTCGCTGGAATACTGCTGGTACACGATGCGCCAGCCGTCCTGTTCGAGCGCCTTCTGTCCGGCAGCGGCGGCCGCATCCCATGCGTGATCGCCAGGGGCGGCCAGCCCGAGCATCCAGAAACGCAGATGACCCGCGGGCACGGGCGCGCCCAGCCGCGCTTCCAGTTCATCCCACGCCGCCTGCGATTCCAGCGTCACACCGTCGCCCGTCTGCAGTCGCACCTGCGGATCGGCTTCATCGCCTTCGACCTGCAGGCGCACGCTGCCGATGCCGACCGGCCCGCGAATCTGGATGTCGGCGCGATCGCCGTCCTGCCGCCATTCGAATGAACCGGAGCCGCCGCCTGCCACGCCGGACACGCCGATGCGACCGCGCGCCTGCCAGCGTGCGAGTTCGTTGAGATCTTCAGGAATCTGAACCGGCGCTCGTTGCGGCTGGCTGACGCAGGCCGCGAGCGCCGTCGTGACGACCAGCAGCATCGCGCAACGCTGAAGCACGCCTCGCATGGCGATGACCTGCATCGATGACTATTCGTGCAGCGACTTGACCCGCGACTGCAGATCTTCGTTGTCGGGGTAGCGCTCGCTCGCTTCCTTGAGCACGGTCTGCGCCTCGTCCTTGCGACCCAGCGCGAGCAGGACATCGACCAGATGCACGTCGACTTCGGGATCGCTGATGCGGCTCTTGGCACGCTGCAGGTAGGTCAGCGCTTCTTCGTCGCGCTTCACGCGATGCAGCGCCCAGCCCATGCTGTCGAGTACGGCGCCGCTGTCCGGCGTCTGCGCCAGCGCCTGCTCGATCAGCTTGAGTCCTTCCTTCGCCTTGCCGGTGCGATCGACCAGCGTGTAACCGAGGGCATTTTCGGCCACCGGATCGCCGGGGCGGTCCGCAACGAGCTTGCGCAGCTCCCGCACTGCTTCATCGACATGATCCGCATCCTCGAGCTGGAAGACGCGCGCAAAACGCAGCTCCGCAGCATCGGGATATTCCTTCAATGCCGTGTCGAGCAATGCGATGGCACCCGCCGCATCGCCGCTGTTCGCCAGCAGGCCGGCACGCGCTGTGATCGCGTCGAGCGTGTACTGCGGTCGCGTGCTGGCAAAGTCTTCGAGATGCTTGAGACCGGCGTCGAGTCCTTCCTTCCCGGATTTCAGTCGCGCGACGCGCGACTGCGCCGCCATCGCCAGGTCGCTGCCGGTTACGCGGCTGTAGATCTGGACAGCCTCGTCGGACGCATCGCGCAGCTCTGCGATCGCGCCGAGATAGAACAGCGACTCGTAGACGAAGCGGCCGCTCGTGACCAGGTTGCCGTAGCGCTGCGCCGCTGCGTCGCGATTGCCCGACTGGAACTCGATGTCGGCCAGCGCGCGCTCGGCCACGGCCGACACGGTATCGCTCCCCGTCAGCGCCTCGAGATCCTTGCGACCTTCCTCCTCGCGACCGGCCTGCATTTTCATCAGGGCATACTCGAGGCGGTAGGAATCCTGGCCGTCCTGATCGAGAACCGACTTCGCCGTCGCGAGCGCAGCATCGTTGTCGCCGCGAATCATCTGCACCTGCGCCAGCAGCAGACCCGCGGGCGCCCAGTACGGGCCGAGCTCATGCGCCTTCTGCGCGTGTTGCAGGGCCAGGGCGAAATTGTCGGACTGCAGCGCCGCCCGACCCAGCGCGTAATGCGCCTCGGTCAGATCGGGATACTTCAGGACCAGCTTCTGCAGGACCGCGCTCGTCGCGGCGGGCGATCCTTCATCGCCGAGCTGCGGCAGCAGTGCGAGAAAACCTGCCGGCGGATTGATGAAAGCCGTATCGAGCAGGATCGACAGATGTTCCGCGGCACGATCGATCTGGTACAGATGCAGCGCCGCAAACCCCGCATAGCGTCGCGCTTCCTCGTTGGTCTGATTCAATTCCAGCCAGCGTTCTGCGCCGGCGAGCACCAGCGTCCACTGATGGTGTTCGAATGCGATCTTGGTCGCCTGCTCGGCGAGCGTTTCGTCGCGGGCATTCTGTGCGGCCTTCACGTAGGCCTTCGACGCGGCGAGGTACTGGCCGCGCTGCAGGGCGACTTCCGCCCCGAGGATCAGCGCGTTCGGATCGTCCGGAACCGCGTCGTCCTTGGCGGCCGCCTGCTTGCCGGCACTGGCGCAGCCACCGAACAGCATCGCCACCGACAACATGGTCGCGATGAACAGCAGGCGGCTCGCAGGGAAAAAATCGGGGAATTTGGCGGTGTGACACATCGTGCGGGCACTATATCAGGGAACCCCTGCAAAACTTGTCATCCCGCCGGCCTTCGGCGGACAATCGCGGCCGTTTCGCGATATCCCACATGACACTCGTCGTCATCGGCATCAACCACCGCACCGCTCCCGTCGAAATCCGCGAGAAAGTCGTCTTCGCGGCGACGGATCTGCCGGAAGCATTGCGGAATCTCAAGGCAGTGCCGGGCGTGCGCGAATCCGTCATCGTGTCGACGTGCAATCGCACGGAGCTGTACTGCTTTACCGATCATCCCTTCACCGACACGCCCGGCGCACCCGTCGCCGACTGGCTCGGCGACTGGCATGACCTGGCTTCGCAGAACCTCGACCTCAGGGACTCGCTGTATCAGTTGCATGGCCGATCCGCCGTCGGGCCCGTCTTCTCCGTTGCCTGCGGCCTCGACTCGCTCGTTCTGGGCGAGCCGCAGATCCTCGGCCAGCTGAAGGACGCCTATCGCGCCGCGCTCGACCACGGTGTTACCGGTCCGTACCTGAACCGCCTGCTGCAGACCGCATTCTCCGTGGCGAAACGCGTCCGCACCGAAACGCGCATCGGCGCCAATGCGGTCTCCGTCGCCTCCGCCACCGTCGCGATGGCACGCACCGTCTTCGAGGACTTCGATCAGCACACTGCCCTGCTGGTCGGCGCCGGCGAGACGATCGCACTCGCTGCCCGTCACCTGCACGCCAACGGTCTGCGCCGCATGATCATCGCCAACCGCAGCCTCGAGCGCGCGCAGGAACTGGCGAAGGAATTCGACGGCTACGCCATCGGTCTCGAAGCGCTCGCAACGCATCTTCCCGAAGCCGACATCGTCATCAGCTCGACCGCGAGCCCGACGCCGGTCATCACCTACGACGCCGTTCGTGCCGCGCTGCGCGCGCGGCGTCGCAAGCCGATGTTCATGGCCGACATCGCCGTACCGCGCGACATCGAAACGGAAGTGGCGAAACTCGAAGACGTCTACCTGTTCACGGTCGATGACCTGCAGAACGTCGTCAACGAAAACATCGAATCGCGCCGCGAAGCGGCGCGCGATGCCGGCCAGATGATCGCCGCCGAAATCGCACAGTTCGAACAGCAGCTCAAGACGCTCGATGCCGTGCCCACGATCCGGCAACTGCGTCACGATGCCGACGTGCTGCGTTCGCAGACGACCGAACAGGCCCGCCGCATGCTCGCCGCCGGCCGCGACGCAGGCGAAGTCATCGACTTCCTCGCCGCGACCCTCACCAACCGCCTGCTGCACGGCCCCAGCCAGCGCCTGCGCGAAGCCGCCGAACGCGGCGATGCGGAGATCGTCGCGGCGGCGAAGGCACTGCTCGTGTCCGAACAGACAAGACCCGAAGGAGAAGATCTCCACGGGGGACACGGGGAGCACGGGGCGGAAACAGAAAAAACGTCAGTCCGCTGACCGCCTGTTGCCCTGTACCCATGAGCTTCAGTTTTTCTTACCCCGTGATCCCCGTGTTCCCCGTGGAGATCTTCTGATTTCTTCTTCATGAAAGATTCGATCCGCAACAAACTGGAAAAGCTCGTCGAGCGGCACGAGGAAGTGAGCGGGCTGCTCGCCGACCCGCAGGTCATCGCCAACAACGACAAGTTTCGCGAGCTGTCGATGGAATACGCGAAGCTCGAACCCGTCGTCACGCGCTATCGCGACTATCAGCAACTGCTGGGCGAACGCGCGCACGCACAGGAAATGGCGGACGGCGACGACGCGGAGATGCGCGAACTCGGACAGGAGGAACTGAAAAGCCTGAACGAGCGCATCGACGACGAAAGCGGCGAACTGGCGAAACTGCTGCTGCCGAAGGACGCGCGCGACGAAAGCAACATCTATCTCGAAGTGCGCGCCGGCACGGGCGGCGACGAGGCCGCGATCTTCGCAGGCGACCTGTTCCGCATGTATTCGCGCTATGCGGACGGTCAGGGCTGGAAGGTCGAAGTGCTTTCCGAAAGCGCGGGCGAACACGGCGGCTACAAGGAAGTGATCAGCCGTATCGTCGGTCGCGGCGCCTTCTCGCGCCTGAAATTCGAAGCGGGCACGCATCGCGTGCAGCGCGTGCCGGCGACGGAAGCGCAGGGACGCATTCATACGTCCGCCTGCACGGTAGCCATCCTGCCGGAGCTGGCGGAGATCGAAGCGATCGATCTGAATCCGGCGGAGCTGCGCATCGACACGTTCCGGTCCTCGGGTGCCGGCGGCCAGCACGTCAACAAGACGGACTCGGCGATCCGCATCACGCATCTGCCCACCGGCATCGTGGTCGAATGCCAGGACGAACGCTCGCAGCACAAGAACCGTTCGCGCGCGATGTCATTGTTGAAGGCGCGCCTGATGACGGCGGAACAGGAGAAGCGCGATCAGGCCGAAGCCCAGTCGCGCAAGTCGCAGGTCGGCTCGGGCGATCGTTCCGAACGCATCCGCACCTACAACTTCCCGCAGGGGCGCGTGACCGATCACCGCATCAATCTGACGTTGTACAAGCTCGCCGACGTCATGAACGGCGAGCTGGAACCCGTGATCCAGCCGCTGCAGCAGGAATACCAGGCGGAACAGCTGGCAAGGATCGTCGAATGAGGACGTGCAAGCGGTGACGCGGACCGTGTAGGGTACGGACAAACGACGACGACAACCCGGACCGTCACCCTCCATGGCTTCCACTCCGACCATCACCCTGCAGAGCGTCACCGGCGTCGACGTCGAACTGCGCATCGCGGGCGCCGGCAGTCGCAGCTACGCCTTCGTCATCGACTGGCACATCCGCCTGGTGCTGGCGCTGGCGTGGCTGTTCACCGCCCTGTTCATCCGCGCCGGCTCGCTGAACCTGTTCGATGACAGCACGCCGCGCGGCGGCATGGGGCAACTCGCGATCTGGATTCCGACGACGGTCATCTACTTCCTGTATCACCCGATCCTGGAAATCGTCATGCGCGGCAGCACGCCCGGCAAGCGCATGGCCGGTGTGCGCATCGTCTCGCGGACCGGCGACATTCCCGGCGCCGGCGCCCTGCTCCTGCGCAATGTCTTCCGGCTGGTCGACAGCCTGCCCTTCGTCTACCTGCTGGGTCTCGGCGTCGTGATCTTCACGGAACAGCACGTGCGTATCGGCGATCTGGCGGCCGGCACGCTGCTGGTCCACGACGATGCCGGCGCGGTGAAGTCCTTCGATGGCCTGCGCAACGACACGCCCGAGAACGGACTGTCGCCGCAGTCCGCCGATCTCATTCACGAGCTGCTGGATCGCTGGTGGACGCTGGATGACACGATGCGCGCGAACATCGCCCGCTCGCTGATCCTGCGCGTCGATCCGGCGGCATCGACCGAGGCGCTGCTGCTGCAGACCTCGCCGCAACTGCGCTCGCATCTGCAGGCACTGCTCAAAGGGACGGCACGCGCATGAGTAGCGAAGCCGGTCTGCAGGCGTGGCTCAACTCGCGCATCGAAACCTGGCAGCAGGTATTGCCGCAGCTCGACCGGCTGGAACGCCAGCGCGATCACACGACGGCCGACGCGCTGCACGCGATGGAGATGTACCGCGCACTCGGTCGCGATCTGTCGATTGCACGCCGCATCCTGCCCGGCAGCCGCGTGACGCGCGCGCTCGAAGCGCGTTACGCGAAACTGCACGCCATCATCTATCGCAAGCCGCACGACTGGCGCGCGCGGCTGCGCACGCTGTTCCGCGAGGAAATTCCGGAAGTGGTGCATGACCTGCGCTTCACCATCCAGTGGGTCGGTCTGCTGTTCGCGCTCAGCGCCGCGGCGGGCTGGTGGCTGGTCTCGAGTTATCCGGAACTCATCGGCCTGCTGGCGAGCGAGGAAATGATCAACGGCGTCGAGGGCGGCAAGCTGTGGACGGAAGGTCTGCTCAATGTCATGCCGTCATCGGTGCTGTCGGTGGGCATCCTCACCAACAACATCGTCGTCAGCCTGACCGCATTCGTAGTCGGCGTCTTCTTCGGACTCGGCACGTTCTACATCATCGGCATGAACGGCCTGATGCTCGGCGGCATCTTCGCCTTCACGCATCAGCACGGCATGGCGGGCGAACTGCTCAAGTTCGTGACGGCACACGGCGTGGTCGAACTGTCGGTGATCTGCATTGCCGGCGCGGCGGGCGTGATGCTCGGCGAATCGCTGATCCGCCCGACGCATGGCACGCGGCGCGAATCGTTCCAGCACGCCACGGCGCGCACCAGTCGTCTGCTGGTGCTGTGCGCGCTGCTCCTGGTCGGCTGCGGTTTCATCGAGGGCTATCTCTCGCCCGACCCGGATTTCCCGATGATCAACCGCGTGATCGTGGGGTTCGGCTATGCGGTGGTGATGGTCGCCGCCCTTACCGGACGACTGTTCGGGCGCAAGCCCGAGCCGGGTGCGACCATTCCCTCCTGAAGAATCAATGACTTGACCTCATCGCCAGATTGTCCTTGCTGATAGATATCATTTTGATATCTTTCCGGCACACAACACACAGCAAGAGCGGGAGCAAGGCCATGCAGGAGCGACAAGTCAGAACCCTTCCGGGCGTGCCCATGGTGATCGTGCTGGCGGCGGCCACGCTGCTCACGGGCTGGTGGATCGTCCTGACGCTCGCCGAACAGCGGCTGCCGATCGCGGGCGGGCTGCTGCTCCTGCTGATCGGCGTGCTCTGGCTGGGATTCTTCATCGTGCAGCCGAACACGGCGGCGGTCCTGCAGTTCTTCGGCCGCTACGTCGGCGTCGAACGCAACAGCGGCCCGCGCTGGGCCAATCCGCTCTACACCAAGAAGCCGGTGAGTCTGCGCGTGCGCAATTTCGAATCGGGCAAGCTCAAGGTGAACGAACTCGACGGCTCGCCGATCGAGATCGCCGCGGTGGTCGTGTGGTGCGTGCACGACGCGGCCGAAGCGATCTTCAACGTCGACAGCTACGAGAACTTCGTGCAGGTGCAGGCGGAATCGGCGCTGCGCCAGATGGCCACGAGTCATCCCTACGATTCGCACGACGACGGCAAGATCGCGCTGCGCTCGCATGCCACGGAGGTCAATTCGCATCTGCGCGAGGAGATCGAGGAGCGGCTCGCGAAAGCCGGCGTCACGGTGCTGGAAGCACGGGTCAGCCATCTCGCCTACGCACCGGAGATCGCGCAGGCGATGCTGCAGCGGCAGCAGGCGGCGGCCATCATCTCGGCCCGCACGCGCATCGTCGAAGGCGCGGTCTCGATGGTGCACATGGCGCTGGAGCAGCTGGCGCAGAAGGGCGTCGTGCATCTCGACGAGGAGCGCAAGGCCGCGATGGTGTCGAACCTGCTCGTGGTCCTGTGCGGCGAGCGCGGCACGCAGCCGATCGTCAACACCGGCACGCTTTACAACTGACGTCGTAAGTCGTTTTGGCAGAGAAAAAAGCGTATCCGCTGCGCATCAGCAGCGAGGTTCTCGATGCCGTACAGGGATGGGCGGCGGATGAACTGCGCAGCGTGAATGCGCAGATCGAGTATGTGCTGCGCGAGGCGTTGCGGAAGGCGGGGCGGATCGGGTCAGGAACGCCCCCGTCCAGGGAATCGGAACCGGAGTAGGTTGCAGGAGCCTTCTTCCTGTGGAGCCCGGGCTTCAACCCAGTGGCACTGACTTGAGGATTTGCTCTGCCTGTGGGGCCGGCTTCAGCCGGCCTGAAAAGAGTCAGGCTAAAGCCTGACCTACAGTAAGCACCGCCACCCTCACACCCGTCGCCGCTGCCTGAACCCCGCATACGCATCGAACACGGCGCGTTCGAGTTGATCCGGTCGTGCGAGTACCGCGGGCGCACCCAGCGCCCGCAGCGCCAGCACGTTGCGTTCGAGGCGCGCACAGTACTCCTGCGCCGCGAGCGATTCGTACGGATCGAGCCACGAATGCGCCACGGCGTGCCGCATGTTTTCGGCTTCGGGACTGGCGAGGCCGGCAATCAGCGGCAGGTGCTTGGGCAGCAGCAGTCGCGCCGCTGAAGCGAGCTGGCCGGCAACCGTCGCATCATCGAGATCGGTCAGCAGCACGACGAGGCTGCGATGCCGGACGAGCGAGCGGATGCGCAGGGCCGCGTTGAGCGGATTGGATTCCGCCTGCACCGGTTTCGAGGCCGCGAGCAGTCTGCGGATGCGCACCACGGCGCTCGTGCCGCGTCCCGGCGCCAGGGCCGCGAGCGGTCGATCGGCGAACAGCACGAGGCCGACGCGGTCGTCCTGCGCGATGGCATGCTCGGCAAAGCGCGCCGCGAGATTCGCGTAGTGCCCGAAGCGGTCCAGATCGCCGGCACGCAATGCGCCGGTGCGTCCGGCGTCGATGGCGATCACGATCTCCAGATGCTGGTCTTCGGAGAAGTCGCGACTGACGAGGCGGCCGCTGCGGGCGGTCGCTTTCCAGTCGATGAGCTGCTGCGGATCGCCGGCGCGATAGTCGCGCAGTTGCAGTACCTCCGAACCCGTGCCCGCGAGCTGGCGCGGCTTGGCACCCGATGACACGGCGCCCGCACGGCGCGCATCGTCGCGCAGCACTTCGGGCATGACCTGCAGCCTGAAATCCGTCGCGAGCCGCTTCGGCCACCAGGCGAGGCCAAGCGGCCCGGCGATGCGCGTGCGGATGGCGGGCCAGGCGTGCTCGCCCAGTCGGCGTGGCGTGATGCGCAGATGCGTGTGCGCTGGTGCACCGGCGGGCGCGATGAGCAGCTGCACGGTTGGATCGACTTCCACCAGCGCGGGCGCATCAGGCGCGAGTTCCACCAGCGCGTCGCGGTGCAGCTGATGCTGCACGCTGATCTGCAGCGACCCGCCGCGTCCGAGAATGCCGCGTTGATCGGGTTCGATGGTCAGGCCGAGATGCGCACGCGTCGTCATCCAGCCTTCATAGGCGAGCCCGAGCAGCAGCAACCCGAGCGGCAGACGCCACAGGCCTGCGAGCGTCGCATCGCCGCTCCACGCGCCCATGATGGCGACGAGGGCCGTCAGCACGGCGAGCACGAAGGCGTTCTGGCGCAGGCTCATTGGGGGCAGGCTACAGGAGACAGGCTACAGGCTACAGCCAGAGCCGGAACCAACACCCGCCTGTGGCCTGTAGCCTGTAGCCTGTCTCCTCATCTCGGCACCGGCGTCTGATCCAGCAGCCGCTGCGTGATCACCTGTTCGGTCACACCTTCGAGCACGGCATCGGAAGCGAGCATCAGGCGGTGCGGAATCACCAGCGGCGCGACCTGCTTCACGTCGTCGGGCGTTACGAAGTCGGCGCCGCGCATGCCGGCAGCAATCCGCGCAGCGCGCAGCAATGCCAGCACACCGCGCGTCGAGAGGCCGAGACTCACATGCGCGTGCGAGCGCGAAGCGGCGGCGATATCGACCACGTAGCCCGACAGTTCGGGCGCGACATGGATGGATTCGACCTCGGCACGCGCCGCCTCGATCGCCTCGGCACCGATCGGCTGCTGCGACGTGCCGGATGCATGCGCATCGACATTGCCGTAACGGGCGAGGATCGCCAGTTCGTCGTCGCGCTGCGGATAGCCGAGATCGACACGCAGCATGAAGCGGTCGAGCTGCGATTCGGGCAACGGATACGTGCCTTCGAACTCGCGCGGATTCTGCGTGGCCACGACGAGGAAATTCGGCGGCAGCGAGTAGTTGTGACGATCGACCGTGACCTGACGCTCCTCCATCGCTTCGAGCAGCGCCGATTGTGTCTTCGGCCCGGCGCGATTCACTTCGTCGACCAGCAGCACGTCCGCAAACACGGGACCGTGACGGAACGTGAAATCCTTGCGCTCGGCATCGAAGACGTGCACGCCCGTGATGTCGGCCGGCATTAGGTCGGACGTTCCCTGCACGCGCTTGAACGTGCCGCCGAGGCTGGCGGCGAACGCCTTGCTCAGCAGCGTCTTGCCGAGACCCGGCGCGCCCTGCAGCAGCACGTGACCGCGCGCGACGATCGCAATCGCAAGGGCCCGCACGACGGGCTGCAGCCCGACCACGACGCTGCCGAGTTCCTGTTGCAGTCTGCGTTCGAAGGATTCCAGTGCCTTGCTCATGCGGGTCTTCCAGTCCAGTGAATCAGGCGAGCTGCTGTCGCACATGCACCAGCAGGTTCTGCAGCTTCGGCAGGTCGATGCGCCGGCCGCGTTGCGTGCGTTCGTGCAGATCGCGCAGTTGCTGCAGATCGCTCGCGGCGAGCGAAGCGCGGGTTGCCATCCAGTCCCACAACGGCGCGCCGTTGGCCGGCTGTCCGGTCTGGCGACGCAGATCGTTGAAGAAGTTCGTGAACAACTGCTGCGCGGCGGTCGCCGGCTTCAGCACGCGCGCCAGAAATCCGCCGCTGGCGCGGACGAAGTTCGTGATGTCGATGGGCTGCCAGCGGCTGTCGAGTGCGCGCAGGCGCTGCGAACCCAGGACGAACACCAGCCACAGGCCCAGCAGCCACCACAGCGACGCGTGCAGTCGCCGGTCGCCGTAGAACTTCTCGGGATCGTAGAAGGCGACGAGCCCCTGGTGCGCATCGTCGATCACGACACGTCCCTGCGGACCGAGCGACCCGCGCACGATGTTCGCCAGCAGCCGCGCATTGTCCTGTTCGCCCAGCAGCTTGTTGACGAAGACGCTGCCATACGCGCTGACCAGGATCTGGCCGTTGCCATAGCGCATGAGCCACAGCACCGGTTCGCCGGTCTGCGGATCGCTCGCCAGTTCCAGCACCAGGTCCGACATCGAGGCCGTCGAGACGCGCCATTTCGACGTCGCGTATTCGGACCGCGCATCGACGCGCTTCACCCCGCTCAGCAAGGGATGCTCGCCGTTCGGCACCATCGAAAATTCGAGCGGCTCGTCGAGCTTCTGGAAGGGATTGGCGAAGGGCCTGGGCTTTTCGGCCGGCGTCTTCGTTGCCGGTTCGACTTCGTCGGCGGGCTCGGTCGTTTCCTCGCCCTCTTCCGCCGCTGCCTCGTCGTCAGCATCGGCTTGCGCATGGGCCTGCGTGAAGCGCAGCCCCGTCATCGCTTCCATGTGTTTCATGAAACCGGTATCGATCCCCTCGCCCATCGACCATTCCGGCGTATCGGACAATCCAGCGACGACGAGCAGCGTGTTGCCGGCCGAAACCCAGTTGCGCAACGGCGCGGTTTCGGAATCGCGCATCGGGTAGCGGTGCGGCGCCGTACTGATGAGGAGATTGCCCGTCGCAGGCACGCCTTCGAGTTCACCGAGCGCCTGGAACCGCTCGCGCAAGGACACGGGCTGCACGTCGATGGCCTCGAACCAGCGCATGAGCGCGAGATAGCCGTTTGGTCCTTTTTCTGTCGTGATCGGCCGCGTGACCTGCTCCCGGGGCTGCGACGGCCGATGCAGGAACAGGACATAGAACAGCGCGAATGCGCCGATCGCGAGCGCGAGGGTCAGCAAGCGGTCCTTCATGTCGCCGCCCGCGGCACGTTGAGCTGCCGATCGAGCGCACGCCCCGTTTCGATGACGGCGTCGATCTCTTCAGGCGGCACGTTGCGATTGCCGTAGAGCATGCGCTCGCCGAGCGCTGCGACACGATTGAAGGACTGGCGCTGGTCGATCGCATCGAAAGCCGCGCGCGTTCCGAGTTCGCGGTGCGTGAGACTCTTTTCCGTCCTGAGCCGGCCGGTGCTCACGAGCGTGTTCACCAGTACACGCAGCAACAGCGCCGGACGCTCCGACAGCGCTACGCGATCCAGGTCGGCCAGCGTCGCGCGGGACAGATCCAGCACGTCGCCGCTCGCGGCCGGCGCTGCAGCCAACCGGCGTTCGCGGCGGCGGAAGACGCCGGCAGCGCGCAGTTCGTTCACGATCACGGCAATCGCGAGCGCGATGATCAGCAGGACCGACACATAGACGATCGCGCGCACGATGCGCTCGGACACATCGAGATCGCGCAGCCAGTTCGCCAGCCAGGGATCCTGCTCCTGCTGCTGGCGGCGGATCAGGCTGTTCAGCCAGCGCTTGAAACGCTCCAGCAATGTCGGCGGCCGGTCGGCGCGCTGCTCTTCCTGCAGCGCATCGAGAATGGAGGCGAGCCGATTCACGTCGTGCTCGGGCAAGGCGCCGCCATCGGTGGAGTACGGGTAACGCTCGATGAAGTACTGCAGGTCGGCGAGACCGTAAGTCGTCAACTGCTCCGTTTCCGTCTCGCCGATGAAACCGACATAGCCCGACTGGGTCAGCGCGTGTTCGATGCCGGGACAGGCCGCTTCGAGATCCGCGAGTCCCACTTCATCGCCGGTCGCCGTCTCGATGCACCGGGCAAGCGAATCCTGAGCCGCAACGACTGCGCCGGCCGCAGGATCCGCTTCCTGGGATCCGGCGGCCGGCGCAGCCAGCAACAGCAGGGTGATGAGCCAGGCTCGCACGTATCAGGCGGTCCCGAGCGAACCGACGCGGGCCGCGAGATCGCCGCCTTCCTTGCGCATCTTGAGATCCCAGTAGAGCGCGATACCCATCGAAACGTAGAACGGCGTCAGCACCACGCTCGCAAGGACGCCGATGATCACGCCGCTGATGAGACCCACCATCAGCGGGTCGCCGGCGCCGAGGCCGATGAGGGGAATCGCGACGCCCAGCACCACGCCGACAGCCACGTAGATGACCATCACGATGATGAGACCGACGGTAAGGACCGCGGTCGTGCGCCACCAGTTGCCCCAGACCAGATTGTGACTGCCGGTCAGCGCGGCGATCGGACCCTTGTCTTCGAACAGGACCAGGTTGAAGCACAGCATCAGACTGACCATCAGGATGAGGCCGGGAATGACGAGGAGTACCAGGCCGACGGCGAGCGCGATGCCGAACAGCACGCCGGTCACGAAGAGCAACGGTACCTTGCGCAGGCCGGTCGTCAGCGCTTCGCCCAGACCCATGTCGGTGTCCGTGCCGATCGCATGCACCTTGAGATACACGGCACCCATCGACCACAGCGACAGAATGATCGTCGCAAGATTGGCCAGCCAGTAACCGGGCTTCGACATCATGCCGAGCGCGGCCAGCGGATCCGCAGGATTGGCCGAACCGCCGAACACCATGTACAGCGACGGCAGCGTGCCGCCGATCGCGCCCAGCAGACACAGGATCCACACCTTGCCGATGGAGCCCTTGTAGAGCTGGAACGTGGTATCGAGAACACCACCGATCGTCTGCGGTTGCGTCGGTTGAATCGCCATCGTGAGCCTCCCTTGCGTTCTGTTGTATGAGCCGCGCCCGGTACACGGCGGCCCGATCATCGCGGAGCGACGGGATGGATGGCAAGGAGGTCAGGAAGGGCTTTCTTTCTGTGGGTCAGGCTTTAGCCTGACATTCCAGGCCGGCTGAAGCCGGCCCCACAGGAAGAATCATCCTGAATCAGCCGAGCGCTTCGCCCAGATCCGCCATCAGATCGTCGGTGTCCTCGATCCCCACCGACAGCCGCACCAGCGAATCATCGATCCCCAGCGCCTTGCGCTTGTCCGCGGGAATCGAGGCATGCGTCATCAGGCCCGGATGATCGACCAGGCTTTCCACGCCGCCCAGGCTCTCGGCGATCGTGAAAATGCGCAGGCGTTCGAGGAAGGTGCGCGTCTCTTCGAGTCCACCCTTGACGAAGAAGGTGACGATGCCGCTGTAGCCGTTCTTCATCTGGCGCTTCGCCAGCTCATGCTGCGGATGGCTCGGCAGGCCCGGATACAGCACGCGCGACACCTGCGGATGCTTCTCCAGCCACTGCGCGATCTGCAGCGAACTCTCGCTGGCCTGGCGCATGCGCAGCGGCAGCGTCTTGAGACCGCGCAGCGCGAGAAAGCTGTCGAACGGCCCGGCGATGCCGCCGATGGCGTTCTGCAGGAATCCCACCTTGTCGGCGAGCTCGGCATTCGCCGCGACGGCGACGCCACCGACCATGTCGGAGTGACCGTTCAGATACTTGGTCGCGGAATGCACGACCAGGTCGGCGCCGAGTTCCAGCGGCCGCTGCACCCACGGACTCGCGAACGTGTTGTCGACCACCGTGATGAGACCGCGCTTGCGCGCGAACTCCGCCACCTGCGCGATATCGACCAGCCGCAGCGTCGGGTTGGTCGGCGTTTCGATCCAGATCATCTTCGTTTCCGGGCGTATGGCGGCGGCCAGCGCTTCCGGGTTCGACAGATCGACGAACGTGACGTCGAGATTGGCGGTACGACGACGCACGCGTTCGAACAGGCGGAAGGTGCCGCCGTAGAGGTCATCAGTCGCAACAATATGGCTGCCCGCATCGAGCAGTTCGATCACCGTGCTGGTCGCCGCCATGCCCGAGGCGAAGGCAAAACCGCGCACGCCGCCTTCGAGATCAGCGATGCAGCGCTCATAGGCATTGCGCGTCGGATTGCGCGTGCGCGAATAGTCGTAGCCCTTGTGCACGCCGGGGCTCGACTGCGCATACGTGGACGTCGTGTAGATCGGCGGCATCACGGCGCCGGTCGACGGATCGGGCGACTGGCCAGCGTGGATGCAACGGGTGGCGAAGCCGAGGGGGCGGGGGGAGTGGGACATGGGGATTGGCGGTGACAGGTGAAGGCTACAGGCTACAGGCTACAGGCTACAGCGAGATTCTGGGAGAGGAATGGCGGCCGTGAAGGACTGTTCCGGCCAGTCGCCTGTAGCCTGTAGCCTCATCTCACCTGCCTCCGCAAATAATTCAATACATCCGAGCGCGTGATCAGCCCGAGGAACCGGTCGCCATCCATCACGGCGGCCGATGAGCGCACTTCCAGCATCGCGACCAGATTGTTCACCGAGGTGCTCTTGTCGACGCGCAGGAAGGCCTTGGTCATGGCATGGCGCACCGGCTCGTTGAAGCATTCCGGACGGCCGAACGCAAACCGCAGGATGTCGTCCTCGGTGACGACGCCGATCAGCTGGTCGTCTTCCATCACCGGCAGCTGCGAGAAGCCGGCGTTGCGCAGACGGTTGTGTGCCGTGGTGAGCGCATCGTCGGGGCCGACGGTGATCGTGGCGCGCTGGCCGTGCGGGCGGCCGATGAGGTCACGCAGGTCGCCGAATTTCTCGCGCTGCGTGAAGCCCTGATCGTCCATCCAGAAATCGTTGAAAAGTTTCGACAGGTAGCGCGAGCCGGTGTCGCAGGCGAGCGTGACGACGCGCTTCGGTTCCTTCTGTTCGCGGCAGTAGTGCAGCGCAGCCGCGAGCAGCGTGCCGGTCGACGATCCCGCGAGCACGCCTTCCTTCTGCAGCAAGGCCCGCGCGACCGAGAACGACTCGCCATCCGGAATGCTGTACGCGCGGCGCGTCAGCGAAAAATCGCAGATCGACGGAATGAAATCCTCGCCGATGCCTTCGACCAGCCACGAACCTTTCTGGGTCATCTTGCCGGTGTCGATGTACTCCTTGAGGATCGAGCCCTGCGGATCGGCGAGCACCAGTTCGACGTGCGGCGCGTGCTTCTTGAAGTACGCGGCCAGGCCCGCGATCGTGCCGCTGGAGCCGACGCCGATGACCACGGCATCGAGCTTGTGCTGCATCTGTTCCCAGATTTCCGGCGCGGTGGTTTCCTCGTGCGCCTTGGGATTGTCGGGATTGGCGAACTGGTTGATGAAGTACGCGCCCATCTTCTGCGCGATGGCGGCGCCGAGATCCTGGTAGTACTCGGGATGTCCCTTGCCCACGTCCGATCGCGTCAGCACCACTTCCGCGCCCATCGCACGCAGGTTGAAAATCTTTTCCTGGCTCATCTTGTCGGGCAGCACCAGGATCATGCGATAGCCCTTCTGCGCCGCGACCAGCGCGAGGCCGAGGCCTGTGTTGCCGGCCGTCGCTTCGACGATCGTGTCGCCCGGCTTCAGCTGCCCGCGTTTCTCGGCCTCTTCGATCATCGACAGGCCGATGCGATCCTTGATCGAGCCGCCGGGATTCATCATTTCGAGCTTGAGATACAGCTCGCACGGACCGGTATCGAAGCGGCTGAGCTTCAGCATCGGCGTGCGGCCGATCATTTCGAGTGCATTGGAATAGACGTGCATGACGAAGAGGCTCCGAGGGCGGCTGGCGACTGGCCAGAGCGCGACCGAGTCGCGCGGATCGGATAATGTGCGCGAATTGTACGTGACCTGCCGATCCTCATGCCTGCCGTAGATACCTCACAGACCGTTTCCGACGTGCTGCATACCGCGAGCACGATGCTCTCGCGCGTTTCCGCTTCGCCGCGGCTCGATGCCGAATTGTTGCTCGAACATGTAACGGGCCTGTCGCGCACGGCTTTTCGCAGCGCGCCGGAACGCGAGCTGCCGCCGAAAGCGGGCTGGGCTTATCAGCAGCTCGTGAAACGGCGCATGCAGGGCGAACCCATTGCATACATACGCGGCCAGCAGGAATTCTGGTCGCTGCTGTTCGAAGTGAGTCCCGCGGTGCTGATCCCGCGTCCGGAAACCGAACTGCTGGTCGAGCGCGCACTCGAACACATCGGCAAGGACGCGACGGCGAACATCGCCGATCTCGGCACCGGCAGCGGCGCCATCGCGCTCGCCATCGCGAACGAACGGCCGCAGGCGCAGGTGTTCGCCGTCGATGCGTCGACACCCGCGCTGGAGATGGCGACGCGCAATGCCGCACGCCTGCAGATCGCCAACGTGAAACTGCTGCACGGCAGCTGGTTCGCGCCGCTGGCGGGCCAGCGCTTCGACCTGATCGTGTCGAATCCGCCCTACATCGCCTCGGAAGATCGCGACCTCGACCCGGGCGTGCGCCGCTTCGAACCGCACATGGCCCTGATCAGCGGCCGCACCGGTTTCGAGTCCATCGAACAGATCGTTGCAGCCGCGCCGGCGCATCTCGCGCCGGGAGGCTGGCTGGCGCTGGAACACGGCTGGAAACAGGCCGCGGCCGTCCGCGATCTGCTTGTGCGCGCCGGCTTCGGTCGCGTACGCTCCCACGCCGATCTGGCCGGCCATGAGCGCGTGACGGAAGGAAGCATCTGAGGCCGCAAAAAACCGCATGAAGGAGCGATCAGCCGGACACCGGCAATGACGCCCCTTCCGGTCATTGCAGACACTTTTTCCGCCGTCATGTTTCTTTTGTGCGGTCTTTCGCGGCTCTTCCTCTTCCTTCTGAAGTGACACCCATGCTCGAATTCAAAACCTCCAAAGGCACCTTCACCGTCCAGCTCTTCGACAAGCAGGCGCCGATTTCCGCCGAGAACTTCCGCAAGTACGCCGAGGACGGCTACTTCAACGGCACGGTGTTCCATCGCGTGATCCCCGGCTTCATGGTGCAGGGCGGCGGACTGACCGAAGACATGGACAGCAAGCCCGGCCAGCGTGCCGCGATCAAGAACGAAGCGACCAACGGCCTCAAGAACAAGCGCGGCACGCTCTCGATGGCCCGCACCAGCGCCATCGACAGCGCCACCTCGCAGTTCTTCGTCAACCTGGTCGACAACGACTTCCTGGATCACAAGGGCCAGAGCAACTACGGCTACGCCGTGTTCGGCCGCGTCGATTCCGGCATGGAAGTGATCGATGCCATCGCCGCCGTGAAGACCGGCAACCGCCGCGGGCATCAGGACGTGCCGACCGAGGCGATCGTCATCGAGTCGGTGACGGTGATTCCGGATTCGAAGTAGAGATACCTCCTGCTGTGGGGCCGGCTTCAGCCGGCCTTTTGAAGAAGCCGGCTGAAGCCGGCCCCACAGTGGAAAAACTTCCGTCCTTGCTTGCATGTTCCGCCGCCTGCTCCGCTTCATCGGCTGGCTGCTGCTGAGCTGGTTCGTCGTCACGATCCTCGTCGTCCTGCTTTTCCGCTGGGTCGACCCGCCCACGTCCGCCTTCATCCTGCGCGAGCGCGTCATCGGCGCGACGGCCAATCCGTCGTACCAGGTCAAACAGCGCTGGGTGGATTGGCCGCAGATCTCGCCGCAGATGAAGGTCGCCGTGATCGCCTCGGAAGACCAGACCTTCCCCGATCACTTCGGCTTCGATTTCAAATCGATCGACAAGGCGCTCGATGATCGCGAGCGCGGCCGCCGCGTGCGCGGCGCCAGCACGCTGTCGCAGCAGGTCGCGAAGAATCTGTTCCTGTGGCCGGGCAGGAACTGGATTCGCAAAGGACTCGAAGCTTATTTCACGTTGCTGATCGAAACGCTGTGGCCCAAGCAGCGCATCCTCGAGACGTATCTGAACATCGCCGAATTCGGCAAGGGTGTGTTCGGCGTCGGGGTCGCGAGCGAAACGTATTTCCGAAAGCCGGCGGCGAAGCTGAACGCCTACGATGCCGCGCTGCTCGCGGCGGTATTACCGAATCCAAAACGCCTCAAGGCGAACGCCCCGTCGAGTTACGTGCGCTCGCGACAGCAATGGATCGTCGGGCAGATGCGCGGGCTCGGCGGAACGGCGGTGCTGCAGCGACTGGAATGAGAAAAAGGATGGCCGCGAAAGACCGCATAAAAGAAAACATGTTCTGGTCCGAACAATCGCCATTCTTTATATGCGGTCTTTCGCGGCCTCTTCATTAATCTTCCCTGAGCGACGTTCAGCCTGCCGCCGCCAGCCCGATCGGACACGACACTCCTGTGCCGCCCAGTCCGCAGTATCCCTGCGGATTCTTCGCCAGATACTGCTGGTGATAGTCCTCGGCGTAATAGAACGTCGGTGCGTCGAGGATCTCCGTCGTGATCGGCGCGGTGTGTCCGGCCCTGTTCAACGCAGCAGCGTATGCCTTGAGACTCGCTTCGGCCGCAGCCTTCTGCTCGGCATCGAAGGTATAGATGCCTGATCGATACTGCGTGCCGATGTCGCCGCCCTGGCGCATGCCCTGCGTCGGGTCGTGGTTCTCCCAGAAAACCTTGAGCAGATCCTCGTAGTCGACGTCGCGCGGATCGTAGATGACGAGGACGACTTCGTTGTGCCCGGTATAGCCACTGCACACTTCCTCGTAAGTCGGATTCGGTGTCGATCCCGCGGCGTAACCGACCGCCGTGCTGTAAACGCCGGGCAGCTGCCAGAACTTGCGCTCCGCACCCCAGAAGCAGCCCAGGCCGAACAGCGCCTGCCTCATGCCTTCCGGAAACGGCGGCACGATGCGATTGCCGTTGACGTAGTGCTTGACCGGGACGGACAGCGGCGTCGAACGACCGGGAAGTACATCGGCCGGATCGGGCATCTGGGCTTTCTTGCGGAATGAAAACATGGCGACCTCGCGGGGAATGAACCGGCCGGACGCCAGACTACGAAGATGCTTCCCTGCGGGCAACCTGCCGGACGAGGCCAGAGATGTGGGCGGGCCGCTATTTTTCCAGGATGTTCAAGAGGACGAGAACCGCAAAGACCGCATAAAAGAATGTCTGGCTTCGGCTGCAGCCGGCCTGCGCGATGCCAGGCCGAATGCGTGGTCTTGGTCCGAAGACAAGAGCTTCTTTTATGCGGTCCTTGCGGCTCTCTGGGTCTTGTCTAGTGTGCCGCAGCGAGCACCGGCCGGGCGCCACCTTCATCACCGGCCGTCCATCCGCCGTTTCCCGTCGTCTGCCCCATGAACACCGGCGTCTCCGTGGCGTGCCGGCATTCGCGCGGCGTCAGGCCGTGAAAGCGCCGCAGCGCGCGGAACAGTGTCGAGCGGGAATCGAAGCCGACTTCCTTGACCACTTCATCCACCTGCCGATGGCTGCTACGCAGCAGCCGCGCCGCGACCGATGTGCGCTTGCGCTGCAGGTACTCGTGGGGCGTGATTTCGTGGATCTGCTTGAACAGGCGCAGGAAGTGATGGCGCGACAGGAAGGCCGCGCCCGCCATGTCGCTGAGCATGAGCGGCCGGGCGTAGTTGGTATGAATGAAATCGGTCGCCAGCGACACGCGGCGCAGGATCTCGCGGCGCGTCGAGGCGCGACGCACCGGGATCTGGCGCGCACGCACCAGCCGGTGCCGATGATTGATCAGCAGGCGCTCGAGCAGGAAGGCGAGCTGTTCCTCGTACCAGAGCGCATCTTCCAGTCCCATTTCGCAATGCCGGCGGATGAACAGCAGCACCGGCGTGACGCTGCGATCGTGAGTGTGCAGGTGCGGAGCAAACGGCAATGCCGAACCCGTCGGCATTTCCCCGTCTTCGAGCATGCGATCGTCCGGCGTCGTCAGTGCGCCGAGCACTTCTTCCGGCATGCCGGGACGGAACAGGATGGTCAGCGAATGCACGTTGTGCGGCGAGCGGATGCGCACCGACAGCGGCCCGGCCGGCGAGAGCATCCAGGTGTCGTCATCGATCGCAATGCGCCGACCGTCGACTGCGACTTCCTCGCTGCCGCTCCATGCGCTGAGCAGCACCAGACGGCGGCCATCCAGCGTGAAGTCCACGAGCTGGGTATTCAGGTCGAGGATGACGTTGTCCTCGTGGCCGGCGCGCGCGGACAGCGCGGTGCTCTGAAGCTCCTGTGTTCTGCGAACGATCATCCTCTCTGTGCTCCCCATGTGTGTGCCTGCCGCGCGTTTAAATGACATCCCCAGGACGCGGTATACAAGTCACTTACGACCATGAGATACACGAATGCGACGAAAGGTTTCGGCGCTTGTGAAGGTTGATGCCGGCAACACACAAAAAAGCCATGGATGAGACAAACCGCAATGAATGCACGCAGATGAGTCCATGCGGGGCCGTGGCGCGAACGCTAAAAAACAGCTGTTCATCAGCATTCGATGTACGAGCGTCAAACGGAAGATGACAGTCGTATCGCCCACGGCAGCCGATTACGGACAGATCGTCGCTTCGTGCTTGCGGCCGGCCATCTCTTCTGTGGGGCCGGCTTCCCCGTGGGATTCCCTTCGGTCACAGCCGGCCTGAAAACTGTCAGGCTGAAGCCTGACCTACAAAGAAGCAGGCCGGCTGAAGCCGGCTCCACAGGAAGAGGTATCATCGCGGCGTCGCATCAACCGTCATCCGATCATGCCTATCTGCCACGAACACAATCTTGCCGCCCCGATCCCGGCGAAATGCCCTTTTGGTATCCGCGTCCGCCTGCGCTCCACCGATCCTTTCCGGAATCTGGTGGGCAGCGACTGGAATCGCGAACACTGGTTTGCCACTCGCGAAGAGCGCGACGAGGCACTGCAGGAAATGAGCGGCCGCTACGTCTACTTCCGTCCGGGCGATCAGCCCAGCCTGGAGTTCGAGAAGGTCGACAGATAGGAGTCTTCCTGTAGGTCAGGCTTTAGCCTGACTCTTCAGAGGCCGGCTGAAGCCGGCCCCACACGAAGAACAAAGTCCTCAGAACGATCGGCCGAGAAACAGATAGAACTGCTTGTCGCCGCCTTCATCGAAACCGGCGGCCAGATAGACCGGCCCCAGCGGCGTATCCACGCCGAAGAACAGGCTTCCATCCTTGCGCAGATCGCCGGTGCTGATGTCGTCGCGCCGCAGCCAGGTATTGCCCGCCTCCGCCGAGACGCCGATGTACGCCGGCAGGTCGAGGACGCCCGAACCGCCGCGACCGATCTTGCGGTAGTAGATGAACCGCGCGATGCCGTAGTGCGGGCCGGACAGATAACCGGGCGGCAGCCCGGACAGATTCCAGAAACCGCCGAGCGAGAAGAAATCCTCCGGACGCGTCAGGTCGTCGATCGTGGTGCCGATGTCGGTCCAGAAAATGAAGGTGTTGCGGTCGATGGAACGCGCGATCAGCCAGTTCGTGACGAAGGCATCGAATTCCTGATCGGCGCCGAAGCCGGAACGCTCGCCGCGCCATTCGAACGTGAACTGCTGGCCGCGCCGCGGAAAGAAAATGCTGTCGAGCTTGTCGTACGAGAAGCGCGCGAACATGCCGCCGCGATTGAATTCATCGCCGGGCAGCATCGGATCGCCGATGAGCACGTGCGAACGACCTTCGCCGCGGCGCACGCCGAAGCGGAACTCGCCCCAGTTCGACAGCTCGCGTCCCACGTCGAGCGCGCCCTGCAGCGAGCGCACCCGGTACTCGGCGAAGCGGCGATCGCCCTGCAGCGCATAGACGCTGCGTTCCTCGAACTCGATCTGCGGCGCGACGAAGTAGCGGCTCGCCAGCGACAGCGGCTGGTAGAACTCGGTGAACACGCGCGGGTTCTCGCCGATCTGCAGGTCCGTCAGCCATTCGGCGCCGAGCGCATTGAGCTCGGTCATGATGAAACGCATCGCCGCGTTGTAGCGGCTGTTGCCTTCGAAGTCGTCTTCGAGATTGAGTCCGAAGCGCGCGTAATTCGGCCCCCAGCTCTTGCGGCGCAGGCTCATCTCCAGACCCGTGGCGCCGTTCTCTTCCACCAGCGAATAGTCGATCGACTCGAACAGGTCGAGCGCATACAGCGACGACAGCTGCTGCTGCATCGTCGCCGGATCGAGCGGCTTGCCGACGACATCGCTCATCGTCGCATCGACCAGTCGCGCGTAGTCCTGCGAACGCGAGTCGGCGTGCACGAATTCGATCGTCGGCCGCTGCGTCGCCCGCGGATTGCGGCCGGCCAGGTATTCGCGGTAGTGCGCCTCGTCCAGCGCCAGCGCGCTCAGCCGATTGCTTGCCGCCTGCGCGGCCTGTTCGCCCGCGCGCAGTGTTTGCGTCATGCGGGTGAAGTCAGTCGACGTCAGCTTGCCCAGCGGCGGATCGATGACGATGTCGCGCTCCGTGAGCTTGCGACGCTCTTCGAGCGTGCGCGAGCGGATCATGATGGCGAAGGCCTGGTTCGTCACTTCGATGGGCGATGCGAGCTGATCGCGCGAATACAGCGGAAAGCTCACGTCCACCACGATCAGCACGTCGACACCCATGTCGCGCGCGATGTCGATCGGCAGGTTCTGCACCAACCCGCCATCGACGAGCAATCGACCTTCGCGCTGCGCCGGCGCGAAGACGCCGGGGGCCGACATGCTCGCGCGCAAGGCCGTGACCAGATCGCCGGACTTCATCAGCACGGCTTCGCCCGTTTCCAGATCGGTGGCGATCGCGCGGAAGGGAATGGGCAGGCGATCGAAGTCCTGCACTTCGGCCACGGGCAGCGCGGCGTTGCGCAGCACCTGTTCGAGCTTCTGGCCCTGCACCAGTCCCTGGGGGAGGACGAAGCCATCCTCGCGCACGCCCAGCGAATAGCGCACCAGGAAATTCCGGTCGTCCTGCTTGCGACGGAACCCCAGCTCCGCACGCGGCGGCCGGTCCAGGAACGCGTCCTGCCAGTTCACCGAATTCATCAGCGTTTCGATTTCGCGGGCGGACATGCCCGAGGCATAGAGCCCGCCGACGACCGCGCCCATGCTCGTTCCCGCAATCGCGTCCACGGGCACACGCATCTCGTCGAGCACCTTGAGAACGCCCACATGGGCCGCGCCGCGGGCGCCGCCGCCGCTCAGCACCAGCCCGATCCGCGGACGCGCCGTTTCGGCGGCGAATGTCGCGGTGGACGTGCAGGCGAGCAGGCAGAGCGTCAGTGCGCGGAGAGTCGATGCGATCGGTCGTTGCATGGGCGGTTCGTGGCGCGCAGCGGAAATCCCGGGCGATAGTAGCGTAGGCATCCGCCTGTGGGGCCGGCTTCAGCCGGCCATCCCGGAGGGTCAGGCTGAAGCCTGACCTACAGTAAGAGAGCCGGCCCCGGCAGAAGAAAGTGGTTTAGGCTGCTTCACATGTCGCACGCCCGCCGCATTGCGCTGCTCGCTCTACTGGCCCTGCCGACGCTGGCGGCACCCCCGCGCCGGCAGCTCGTTGAGGCCGACGCGGACGGGCGCTTTTAGGGGGGTGATGCCGGCGGCAGCCGTTATGGGGTTCTGAAGCAGATGGACCGCCGCAACGTCGACCAGTTGCAGATCGCCTGGACCTACCGCAGCGGCGAACTCGGCGCCGGTTTCGCGCGCGCCGACAAGCTGTCGTTCGAAGCCACGCCGATCCTCGCCAACGGCTCTCTCTATCTCAGCACGCCGACCAACATCGTCATCGCGCTCGATCCGGCCACGGGACGCGAACGCTGGCGTTACGACCCGAAGATTCCGCGCGACCTGCACTACTCCGAAGCCACTTCGCGCGGTGTGTCGTGGTGGGTCGATACCCAGCTCGAATCCACCGCGCCCTGCGCGACGCGGATCTTCATCGGCACGCTGGATGCGCGACTGATCGCAGTCGACGGCGCCAGCGGCCGTCCGTGCGCCGGCTTCGGCGTCGATGGCGTCGTCGATCTGGGCGCGGGCGTGCGCCTCGTCGAGCGCGGCGACTATCTCGTAACCTCGCCGCCCGCGATCTATCGCGACCTCGTCATCACGGGCTCGGCCATCGGCGACAACCGCGGCGTCGAACTGGAGCGCGGCGTCGTGCGCGCGTTCGATGCACGCACCGGCGCGCTGCGGTGGTCGTGGGATCCGATCCCCATCGCCGAAGCGAATGATCTCGCGACGCGCGGCTGGACGGCCTCCGCTGCGCAGCGGACGGGCGCAGCGAATGCGTGGTCGATCTTTTCCGTCGATGCGGGCCGCGACCTGGTGTTCATTCCGACCGGCTCGGCGAGTCCCGATTTCTTCGGCGGCGAACGCGCGGGCGACAACCGCTACGCGAATTCGCTGGTCGCACTGCGCGCCAGCACCGGCCAGCTCGTCTGGCACCGCCAGCTCGTGCATCACGATCTGTGGGATTACGACCTCGCTGCGCAGCCACTGCTGGTCGACATCGAACGCGAGGGCAAGTCCATCGCCGCAGTGATCCAGGCCACCAAGACCGGCATGCTGTTCGTGTTCGATCGCGAAACCGGCGAGCCCGTGTTCGAGATCGTCGAGCGCGCCGTTCCGGCCAGCGATGTGCCGGGCGAGGCGGCGTCGCCAACGCAGCCTTTTCCCGCAACGCCGGCGCTCGTCTCGCACGCGGCGGTGACACCGCAGGACGCCTGGGGACTGACGTTCTATGACCGCGGACGCTGCCGCGAGCTCATCGAGAACCATCGCTCCGAAGGCATTTTTACGCCGCCGAGCCTGCGCGGCACGATCATGTCACCGGGTTACGCCGGCGGCGTGAACTGGGGCAGTCTCGCCTTCGACAGCGAACGACAGCTCGTCCTCGCAGCCGTCATCAACGTGCCGATGGTGGTGACGCTGGTGCCGCGCGACGACTTCGACACCGCACGCAAATCGGGCCAGTGGCCCGATTCCGAGTTCGCGCGCCAGGCCGGCACGGCGTACGGCATGCGACGCGAGGCGTTGATGTCGCCGCTGGGATTGCCCTGCACGCCGCCGCCGTGGGGAACGCTGGCGGCGGTCGATCTCCGGCGCAACACCATCCGCTGGCAGGTGATGCTCGGCTCCACGCGCGACAAGACGCCGTGGTTCGTGCCGTCGGCAACGCTCGGCATGCCCAACATGGGCGGGCCGATCGCAACGGCCGGCGGCCTGGCCTTCATCGGCGCCGCCACCGACAACTATCTGCGTGCTTTCGACCTCGAAACCGGTCAGGAACTCTGGAAAGGCCGACTGCCCGCCGGTGGTCAGGCCACGCCGATGACCTACGAGATGAACGGACGCCAGTTCGTCGTCATCGCTGCCGGCGGACACGGCGGGCTGGACACGACGCGCGGGGATTACGTCGTGGCGTTTGCGCTGCCGCAGAAGTAGCGGCGCGGCCTTCTTCCTCTTCCTGTGGGGCCGGCTTCAGCCGGCCTCTGAGTGTAGGTCAGGCTTCAGCCTGACTTCTTCGACAGGCCGGCTGAAGCCGGC
>OEIU01000386.1_pt1 | contig 42949 bp, 35 predicted proteins | sample 1539221 | NCBI WGS metagenome assembly OEIU01 (sample SAMN03792071, study PRJEB22550) | activated sludge metagenome | feature: wastewater treatment plant; material: activated sludge; isolation source: Wastewater treatment plant of a petroleum refinery complex | place: Argentina: Zarate | collected... | reverse complement strand
CGACATGGCGATCGCCGACTCCCATCAGGTAATCGGTGATCTTGGCGCGCAACGCCTTGAAGGCCTCGTCCGAATTGACGGCGGAACGGTCGCGGGGGCGTCGAATATCGACGACGAAGGAGGGACCGAGCGTCGCGCGCGGACCGGGATTGAGGGGGATGATCCGGTCGGCGAGCAACAGGGCCTCGTCGACGTCGTTGGTGATGAGAAGAACGGTCTTCTTCTCGCTGCGCCAGATTTCCTGAATCTCGTCCTGCAGCTTGGCGCGGGTCAGCGCGTCGAGCGCCGACAGCGGTTCGTCGAGCAGCAGGATCTGCGGGCTCATCGCCAGCGCGCGCGCCACTGAAACGCGCTGGCGCATGCCGCCGGACAATTCCGCCGGACGACGGTCGAGCGCGTGCGACAGGCCGACCATTTCGATGTAGCGGCGCGTGCGCGCATCTCGCTCGGCCCTGCTCTCCTTCGCGAAGACCGCATCGACCGCCAGCGCCACGTTTTCGTAAACCGTGAGCCACGGCATCAGCGAATAGGACTGGAACACCAGCCCGCGGTCGGGGCCCGGTCCGTCGATCTTCGCGCCGTTGACGGACACTTCGCCGATGTCGGGCTCGATGAGGCCGGCGATCAGCGAAACGAGCGTGCTCTTGCCGGAGCCGGAGAAGCCGACGATCGCGACGAAATCGCCCTCCTCCACCGCCAGGTTCACATTGCTGAGGACCTCGCGGCGTTGCGGGCCCGCGCCATACCCCTTGCTGACGTTCTTCAATTCAAGAAAGGCCATGTCCGCCTCCTCAGCGCGCCGGCGAATAGGTGAAGGCCGTCTGCAGCGCGAGCATCAGGCGATCGAGCAGGAAGCCGATCACGCCGATCGTCAGCACCGCAACGATGATGCGCGCGAGCGAATCCGACGAGCCGTTCTGGAACTCGTCCCAGACGAACTTGCCGAGGCCGGGGTTCTGCGCGAGCATTTCGGCGGCGATCAGCACCATCCAGCCGACGCCCAGCGACAGGCGCAGGCCGGTGAAGATCAGCGGCAGCGCCGACGGCAGGACGACCTTGCGGATCGTGGTCGACGTCGGCAGGCGCAACACTTTCGAGACGTTGACGAGGTCCTTGTCGACCGACGCGACGCCGAGCGCCGTGTTGATCAAGGTCGGCCAGAGCGAGCAGAGCGTGACCGTGACGGCGGAAATGACCAGCGATTTCGGCAAGGCGTCCGACGGATTGATATAGAGGGCGGAGACGATCATCGTGACGATCGGCAGCCATGCGAGCGGAGACACGGGCTTGAAGATCTGGATCAGCGGATTGATCGCGCCGCTGATCGTCCGCGACAGGCCCGACGCGATGCCGAGCGGAACCGCGATCAGCGTGGCGATGACGAATCCGAGCGCAACCGTCAGCAGGCTGGTCTCGATCTGGTCGAGGTAGGTCGGCCTGCCCGTGTAATTGCGCCAGCGGACGCGATCGGACTGGCCGTCGGCGACGAGCTTGGCGTTACGCTCCTTCTGGCGCGCGTAAAATTCCGCCGCCCTGGCGCGCTCGGCTGCATGATCGGCCCAAAGGGATTTGGCTTGGTCGTAGACCTGCGCGGGACCGGGGATCGCGCCGAGCGAGGTGCGCACCTGCGGCGCCAGCACGCCCCACGCGATGAGAAAGGCGACGACGCCGGCGATCGGGATCAGCAGATCGCGTGTGATCGACGCAAGCTGCGCGCGCGGATGATCGCCCATGGCGAGCCGCACGATCGGCACGAGCCAGCTCAGGCCGACAACGCCGAGCGCCTTGTCGGCGCGATTGAGATAGAAGTCGATGCGCGCGCGGCGCTCCCGTCGCGCCGTATCGGCTTCGACCGGCTTGATGATTTCGGTCGTGCTGCTCATCTGCCTTCCTCGTGCTGGATGCGTTGGCGGCCGGGCGCGCCTTCGTCGCCCGGCCGGTCCGGATCAATTGCCGACGACCTCGGAACCTTCGACCGTCTGCTTGCCTTTCAGGCCGATCTTCAGCGAGTCGATGTAGGCGTGGGGTTTCCTGCCGTCGTAGGTCACGCCGTCGATGAAATCGCTGGTCGGCGCCCTGTAGCCGTCCGCGCCCGCCGGGAATTCATCGGGCTTGGCGAGGCCGTCCTCGATCAGCAGCTTGGCCGCCTGCATGTAGACGTCAGGCAGATAGACGGATCTGGCCGTGTCGGCGTACCAGCTATCGGTCTTGGCTTCCGCGATCTGGCCCCAGCGACGCATTTGCGTCAGATACCAGACCGCGTCCGAATAATAGGGATAGGTCGCGTAATAGCGGAAGAAGACGTTGAAGTCCGGGACGGAACGCTTGTCGCCCTTCTCGTATTCGAACGTGCCCGTCATCGAATTGGCGATGACCTTGGCGTCGGCGCCGACGTAATTCGGCCGCGACAGGATTTCGACCGCCTCCTTGCGGTTGGCGTCGTTGTTCTCGTCGAGCCATTTCGCCGCGCGGATGAGCGCCTTGGTCAAGGCGAGCGTCGTGTTGGGATACTTTTTGACGAATTCCGCGGTCAGGCCGAACACCTTTTCCGGATTGTTCTTCCAGATTTCGTAATCGGTGACGACTGGAACGCCGATGCCCTTGAACACAGCCGCCTGGTTCCACGGCTCGCCGACGCAATAGCCGAGGATCGTGCCCGCCTCCATCGTCGCCGGCATCTGCGGCGGCGGCGTCACCGACAGGAGAACGTCGGCCTGGATCTGACCGGACGTGTCGGTCGGCGAATAATATCCGGGCTTCACCCCGCCGGCCGCCAGCCAGTAGCGCAATTCGTAATTGTGCGTGGATACGGGGAACACCATGCCCATGTTGAACGGCTTGCCCTGCCGCTTGTAATCGTCGACGACGAATTTGAGCGCGTCGGCCTTGATCGGATGCTCGGGCTTGCCGTCCTTCATCGGGACATGGCTCTTCATCTGCGCCCAGACGGCGTTGGAAACGGTGATGGCGTTGCCGTTGAGGTCCATCGAGAAAGGCGTGACGATATGCGCCTTGGTGCCGAATCCGATCGTCGCCGCCAGCGGTTGTCCGGCGAGCATGTGCGAGCCGTCGAGCTCGCCGGAGATCACGCGGTCGAGCAGCACTTTCCAGTTCGCCTGCGGTTCGAGCGTGACGTAGAGGCCCTCGTCCTCGAAGAAATGCTTCTCCAGCGCGATGGCCAACGGCGCCATGTCGGTCAGCTTGATGAAGCCGAGCTTCAGCGTGTCCTTCTCGACATTGAGCATTTTCGCGTCGGCGGAGCTTGAAAGCGCCGCCGCGATTGCGACCGCTGCGACAGCGCCGCGGATCGAGGGCGCGAGGTTCGTGATCAAGACAGATCTCCGTTGCACATGCCATTCCCCCTTCATTTCGCCATCGCGGCCGTCGCGGCCGTCTCGCCTTCTTCCATCGCCGACTTGAGGATCCGGCCGATCTCCGGCCGGCAGGAGCCGCATCCCGCGCCGGCCGCCGTGGCCGCGCCGATGGCCGCGACATCGCGGCAGCCGCGTGCGATCGCGTCGCGGATGGCGTTGGCGCCGACGTTGAAGCAGACGCAGATCTTCTGGCCGGGATCCCTGGCCTGCGCGCGGGGGCGTCCCGCCAGCATGGTCGCGGGATCGGAGGTCGGATCGGCGAAGAGTTCACAGAGCCACGCGCGCGCTGCGGCGATCGGCGCGCGCGCGACGAACAGCAGGCCGGCGACGCCGCCATCGCGGACGGCCACGCAACGGTAGGACCCAGCGCGCGCATCGCGGGCGGAGAGAATGAAGACATCTTCGCTCGCGCCGACGCCGAAAAGATCGCGCGCGCGGGCTTCCCAGTCGGCGACGGGCGTGTCGCCGGCAAGCTCCAGGCGCCAGCCGCCGTCGGTGCGCGCGAGCGCCCAGTAATCGGCTTCGAGCCGTTCCGGCTTCTCGCGGACGAGCGCAAAAGCGAACCAGTTCGGCGCCAGCGCTTTCGCCTCGACGTAGGCGCCCTTGGATTCCGGCTGCCCCGAGACCGGATCGAGCTTCGGCGCCACAAGCGCGTCGATGCGCGCGTTGCTCGCGAACTGATCCGTCCAGTGGATCGGCGCGAAGATGCTGCCTTCGCGCTGCCGATCCGTGACCAGGGCGCGCAAGGTCGCGGAGCCCCGCGTGTTGGACAGCCGCACGAGTCCCGCCGCCGCGACGCCGAGCCGCGCCGCATCCTTCGGGTTGATCTCGGCGAATGGTTCGGCGATGTGCTGCGACAGGCGCGCGGCGACGCCCGTGCGCGTCATCGTGTGCCATTGATCGCGAATGCGGCCGGTGTTGAGCACGAATTCGCGCGCGACGCCCTTGCGTCCCGCGAGTCCCCGGAACGGCGTCGGCACGAAACGCGCGCGGCCGTCCGGCGTGTAGAAGCGGCCGTCCGCGAAGAAGCGCTTCGGCGCGTCGCTCGCCGCCTCACCCGCGCGCCACGGCCACTGGAACGGCCGCAGCGCGTCGAACTCGATATTGGAGATTCCTGCCAGCGCCGATATGTCGAAGCCGCGCGCGCCGCCGTTGCGATAGCCCGACAACGCCGCGTGCTCGCGAAATATGGCGGCCGGACCGGAATAGTCGAAGGCCTTGCCAAAGCCCATGCGGCGCGCGACGCCCGCCATCGCCCACCAGTCGGGCATGGCCTCGCCCGCGGCTGCGCGCAGCGGCCGCTGGCGCGAGATGCGGCGCTCCGAATTGGTGACGACGCCGTCCTTCTCGCCCCAGGCCTGCGCCGGCAGAAGCACATGCGCGAATTTCGTCGTGTCCGTGCGCGCGACGACGTCGGAGACGACGACGAACGGACAGACGCCGAGCGCGGCCGCGACACGGTTTGCGTCGGGCAGGCTGTCGACGGGGTTGGTGCCCATGATCCAGACGGCCTTGATGCGCCCCTCGCCGATCGCGCGAAAAAGATCGACCGCCTTGAGGCCGGCGCGCGTCGCCATTGTCGGAGATTTCCAGAAATCCCGGACGAGAGCGCGATGGCCGTCGTTGTCGATCTCCATGTGCGCGGCGAGCTGGTTGGCGAGCCCGCCGACCTCGCGCCCACCCATGGCGTTGGGCTGGCCGGTCACCGAAAAGGGTCCGCAGCCCGGCTTGCCGATGCGCCCGGTCAGCAGATGGCAATTGACGATCGCGTTGACCTTGTCGACGCCGACACTCGACTGGTTGACGCCTTGCGAATAGACGGTGACGGTCTTCGCGGTCGCTGCAACGCATTCGTAGAATCGGCGGATGTCCGCGAGGGAAAGGCCCGTGCGGCGGGCGACCGCGCCCGGCGTCCATTGCGCGGCAGCGGCGAGCGCCTCGTCCGGGGCTTGCGTATGCGCGTCGACGAAAGCCTCGTCGACGGCGTCCGACTTCGACAGATGACGCAGGAGGCCGAGAAACAGCGCGACATCGGCTCCGGGCTCGATGGCGAGATGCATGTCGGCGATCTCGCTGGTCGCGGTGCGCCGCGGGTCGATGTTGACGACAAAAGGCTTGCCGCCGCGTTTCTCGCGCGCCTGCGCAAGGCGCTGGAACAGAACGGGATGGCACCAGGCGAGATTGGAGCCGACGAGCACGACGAGATCGGCCGCCTCCAGGTCCTCGTAGACGCCCGGCACGATGTCGGCGCCGAAGGCGCGGCGATGGCCGGCGACGGAAGCCGCCATGCACAGCCGCGAATTCGTGTCGATGTTCCCCGAGCCGATGAAACCCTTCATCAGCTTGTTGGCGACGTAATAATCCTCGGTGAGGATCTGTCCCGACACGTAGAAGGCGGCGGAATCGGGTCCGTGCAGTTCGATCGTCCGCGCGAAGCGTCGCGCGACGAGATCGAGCGCCTCGGACCAGGCGGCGCGTCTGCCGCCGATCTGCGGATGCAGCAGGCGGTCCTCGTCGCCCAGCGTCGCGCCGAGCGCGGCGCCTTTCACGCAGAGCCGGCCGAAATTCGCGGGATGATCGGGATCGCCCGCGATCTCGATCTCGCCGCGCGCGCCCGCGGACGCCTTCACGCCGCAGCCCGTGCCGCAATAGGGGCAGGTTGTCGCAATCGCCTTGCCGGACAAGGTCGCTGATCCTTCTTGCATCGCGCTCGTCCGTATCTCAGGCCGGCGCGGCCACGCCCATGTCGAGATAGATGCGGCCGTTCTCGAGCTTGACCGGGAAGCTGCGCGCGCAGCCCTGGTCCGCGCCCATCGCCTCGCCGTTCTCGAGATCGATGATCCAGTTGTGCAGCGGGCAGGCGACCTTGCGGCCGTGCACGATGCCTTCGCTCAGCGGGCCGCCCTTGTGCGGACAACGATTCTCGAGCGCGAAGAATTCGTCGCTCGCGGTGCGGAACACCGCGATCTCGCGACGCGGCGTGCGCACGGTGCGCGCGCCGCGCTTCGGGATGGCGTCGATGGGCCCCAGATCGAACCAGTAGCGGTTTTCGTTTCGCATGATCTGCGTCCTTATTGCGCGGCGACGGGCATGAGCACGGCGAGCGGCGCGAATTCGCGGGCGTCGCGGCCGGCGGCGCGCTCGGCCCAGGGATCGCGGCGCGCGACGCGCTGCGAGATCACGAAACGCTCGTAGAGCGCCTTGCGATTGTCGTGATCGTCCATGATCGCCGCGCGCACCCGCTCGAGGCCGGTCTTCTCGACCCATTTGTAGAGACGGTCGAGATAAGCCGCTTCCTCGCGATACATCTGGATGACCGCCGCGACATGTTCGAGCGCGGCTTCCTCCGTATCGACATGGCCGAGCAGATCGGTCGCGCGCACATGCAGGCCCGCCGCGCCGGCGATGTGCAGGTCGTAGCCCGAATCGACGCAGATGACGCCGACGTCCTTCACCGTCGCCTCCGCGCAATTGCGCGGGCAGCCGGAGACGGCGAGCTTCACTTTCGCCGGCGTCCACGAGCCGCAGAGCAGGCGCTCCATCTTGATTCCGAGGCCCATGGAATCCTGCGTGCCGAAGCGGCACCAGTCGGAGCCGACGCAGGTCTTCACCGTGCGCAGGCCCTTGGCGTAGGCGAAGCCCGAGACGAGGCCGGCGGCGTTGAGCTGCGCCCAGACGGCCGGCAGGTCTTCCTTCTTCACGCCGAGCAGGTCGACGCGCTGTCCGCCCGTGACCTTGACGGTCGGAATCTTGAACTGGTCGGCGACGTCGGCGATGGCGCGCAATTCGTCGGGCGTCGTCAGGCCGCCCCACATGCGCGGCACGACCGAGAAGGTGCCGTCCTTCTGGATGTTGGCGTGCACGCGCTCGTTGACGAAGCGCGACTGGTAGTCGTCGCGATGGTCGTAGGGCCAGGCGCAGATCAGATAATAGTTGAGCGCCGGGCGGCAGGTGGGGCAGCCGCAGGACGTCTTCCAGGCGAGTTCCTGCATGACGGCGGGAAGCGACTTCAGCTCCTTTGCCTTGATCTGATGACGCACTTCCTCGTGCGTGAGGTCGACGCACTTGCACATAGGCTTGCGCGCGCCGGCGACGTATTTTTCGCCGAGCGTCGCCATCAGCAGGGTCTCGACCTTCGACGTGCACTGGCCGCAGGAGGCAGATGCCTTCGTCCTGGCGCGCACCTCGTCGATCGAGGTCAGGCCGCCGCCCGTGATGGCCTGGACGATCGTTCCCTTGCACACGCCGTTGCAGCCGCAGATTTCCGCATCATCCGGCAAGGCTGCAACGGCCGCCGTAGGGTCCAGCGGAGACCCTCCCTGGTAGGACTGGCCGAAGATCAGCGTTTCGCGCATCGGGGCGACGTCGACGCCCTTCTTCAGCATGTCGAAATACCAGGCGCCGTCGGCCGTATCGCCATAGAGAACCGCGCCGATGACCTTGTTGTCGCGCAGCACGACGCGCTTGTAGATCTGGCGCGCTGGATCGCGCAGGATGACTTCGTCGGTGTCGTCGCCTTCGGAGAAGTCGCCGGCCGAGAAGAGATCGATGCCCGTGACCTTCAGCTTGGTGGAGGTGATCGAGCCGGCGTAGCCCACGCTTTCCTCGCCGGCGAGCTGGCCCGCGAGCACTTTCGCCATGTCGTAGAGCGGCGCGACGAGGCCGTAGCAGGCGCCGCGGTGCTCGACGCATTCGCCCACCGCATAGACGTCGGGATCGTTGGTGCGCATGAAATCGTCGACGACGACGCCGCGCCTGACGTCGAGGCCGGCGTTTTTCGCCAGCGTCGTGTTCGGCCGGATGCCGACCGCCATGACGACGAGGTCGGCGGGCAGCGTGCGGCCGTCGTCGAGGAGCACGCCTTCGACACGCGCCTCCCCGACGATCGACTTCGTGTTGGCCGATGTCACGACCTCGATGCCGCGCTGCTCGATCGCCCGCTGCAGCAGATAGCCGGCGTTGGGATCGAGCTGGCGCTCCATCAACGTCGGCATGAGGTGGATGACCGACACGTTCATGCCCTTGGCGGCGAGGCCGGCCGCCGCCTCGAGGCCGAGCAGGCCGCCGCCGATCACCACCGCGCGTCCGCCGCCGGCGGCCGCCTTCAACATGGCGTCGACGTCGTCGAGATCGCGGAAGGTCACGACGCCCGGCAGCTTGGCGCCGGGCACGGGAATGATGATCGGCATCGAGCCGGTGGCGACGATCAGCTTGTCGTAGGGCTCCATCTCGCCCGACGCCGTGCGCACGACGCGCCTGGCGCGATCGATTTCGGCGATCGTCTCGCCGCGACGCAGCGCGACCTTGTTCGCCTCGTACCAGGCCTCGTCGTGAATGACGATTTCGTCGAAGGTCTTTTCGCCGGCCAGCACCGGCGAGAGCATGATCCGGTTGTAGTTGACCCGCGGCTCGGCGCCGAAGACCGTCACCTCGTATCGGTCGGGCGATTTCTCGAACAATTCATCCAAGACACGGCCCGCGGCCATGCCGTTTCCGATCACCACCAGTTTCTTGCGCATCGGCCAGCTCCGAAGGAAGTTTGCATTCCTTTCGCAAGCCGCGTGCCAAATAGCCGTTTATTTTCAATCGGTAAGAATGATGATTGAAATCAATTCGGAAATTGATATCTGTTAGATCGACGCCGGCCGACGCCGAATGTCCGGGCCGATCGCATGCCGCGCAGACAATCCGCGCGTGATTTGTGCAATGCACACAAATCGGACATTTGCCTACCAGTCGACAGACTCGTTCAAAAATACGGCGAACCGCATGCTACGCCGTGCCGCCCGAGGCAAGGGCCGCGAAGCGCTCTCAGTGCGCCGCGCCGAGATATGCGGCCTGCACCGCAGGATCGTTGCGAAGCTTTTCGGCCGGGCCCGAAACGCTGATCGCGCCGTTCTCCAGAACATAGCCGAAATCGGCGACATGGAGCGCGGCGGCCGCGAATTGCTCGACCAGCAGCATCGTCACTTTGGCCTGTTTCAACCGCGCGACCGTCGCGAAGACTTCCTCCACGAGACGCGGCGCCAGGCCCATGGAGGGCTCGTCGAGCAGCAGCACGCGCGGATCGAGCATCAGCGCGCGCGCCATGGCGAGCATCTGCTGCTCGCCGCCCGACAGCGTGCCGGCGAGCTGGTCGCGACGTTCCGCCAGCCGCGGGAACAGGTCGAACATGCGGTCGAGATCGCGGTCGACGTCGCCGCGCGGGCGGGCGCCGGTCAGCCGCGGGAATGCGCCGAGCAGCAGATTGTCGCGCACGGGCAGCGTCGTGAATACGCGCCGGTTCTCCGGCGAGTGGGCGACGCCGCGCCGGGTGATGCGATAGGCGGGCTCGCCGGCGATCTCGTCGCCGCCGAGCCGGATGGAGCCCGACTGCGGCTTGATCATGCCGGAGACGGCGCGCAGCGTCGTCGTCTTGCCGGCGCCGTTGGAGCCGATCAGCGTGACGAGCTGGCCTTCCTGCACCTCGAGCGAGATGCCGTGCAGCACCTGCACCTTGCCGTAGCCGGCGACGAGATTGTCGACTTTGAGCATCGGCCCGCTCCTCAGACTGCGGTCGCGGCCGCGCCGCCGAGATAGGCTTCGATCACGCGCGGGTTGGCCTGAACCTCGGCGGCCTTGCCCTCCGCGATCTTCTCGCCGAAGTCGAGCACGGTGATCGTGTCGCAGATGCTCATCACCACATCCATGTGATGCTCGATCAGGATGATCGTGATGCCGTGATCGCGAACCTTGCGAATGATGCTCATCAATTCCTTGATGTCGGGCGCGGTGAGGCCGGCGGCGGGCTCGTCGAGCAGCAGGAGCTTGGGATCGAGCGCAAGCGCGCGGCCGATCTCGAGCAGGCGCTGCTTGCCGTAAGGCAGATTGCGCGCTTCCTCGTTGGCGAGGCCCGCCAGGCCGACGAAATCGAGGATCGCCGCGGCGCGGTTGCGCGCGGCCGCCTCGTCGCTTTTCGCACGCGGCAGCCCCAGCGCGATTTCGAAAATGCCGGAGCGATAGGTGTGCTGGAGCCCGACCAGCACATTCTCGATCAGGGTGAGCTCGCCGAACAATTGCACGTTCTGGAAGGTGCGCGCGACGCCGCGCGCCGCGATCTGCGGCGACTTGAGGCCGGCGAGGCTGTGATTCTCGAATTTCACGTCGCCTGACGTCGGCGTGTAGATGCCGGTGAGCACGTTCATCATCGTGCTCTTGCCGGAGCCGTTCGGGCCGATCAGGCCGTGGATCGCGCCCGGCTTGACCGAAAGGTCGACGCCGCCCAGCGCCTTCAGGCCGCCGAACTGCATGACGACCTGGCCGACGTCGAGCAGCGGCCGGTCTCGGTCGACGATCGGGGCGGCGACGAAGGCGTCGCTCTCCGCGCCGCCTCCGGTCGACATTTGCGCCCGGCCGAACAGGCTCGGCATGACCTGCGCGAAGATCGCCTTCAGGAAGCCGACGATGCCGTCGGGCAGATAGTAGACGACGAACAGGATCATCATGCCGAACAGCGTCAGCTTGAAATCCGTGATCTTCTGCAGGAAGAGCGAGAAGACGAAAAAGGCGACGCACAGCAGAACAGGCGTGATCACGCGCGACCTGCTCTCGGGATTGCGGATGGCGGACGCGCCGCCCGCAAGAACCGCGACCGCCGCGATCACGCCCGCGACGATGCGGAAGAGGTCGATATCGGCGAGAAGGTTCGGCAAATAGACGATGATCGCCGCGCCGATGATCGGCCCGAGCCGCGATTTGCGACCGCCCATGGTGACGGCGAGCAGGAAGAGCACCGACAGTTCGAAGGAGAAATTGTTCGGCGCGATATATTGTTCGGAATAGGAGAAGAAAACCCCGGCGAAACCAGCGAACGCCGCGCTCGTCACAAAGGCGATCACCTTGTGGCGATAGACCGACACGCCCATGCAGTCGCAGGCGATGGGGCTGTCGCGCAGCGCCTCGAAAGCGCGGCCGAAGCGCGAGGCGAGAATGCGATTGATGACGACGATCACGCCGATGAGCGCGAGGCCGCTGATGATGAAGAATTGCGATTCCTTCATGCGCTTGGCCGACATGTCGAGGAACGGCAGGATGTTTGAATAATCGCGCCAGTCGAACAGCGCCGGCGTCGAGAACTTGACGCCGAGGGGACCGTTGGTGAGCGGCGTGATTTCATTGATCAGGATCTGGATGATCGTGCCGAAGGCGAGCGTCACCATCGCGAGATAGGGACCGGTGACGCGCAACGCCGGCAGCGCGAGAATCGCGCCGAATGCGGCCGCCACGATCGGCGCGGCGACCAGCGAAGGCCAGAAGCCGATATCGAAATGCATCGAGAGGACGCCGGCCGTGTAGGAGCCGATGCCGAACAGCGCCGCATGGCCGATCGAGACTTCGCCGGTGTAGCCGAAGACGACGTCCAGCCCGAGCACGACGATGGAGAAGATCGCGATGGTCTGCAGCAGATGCAAGTAATAGGGGCTCGTCACCATGAAAGGGATGGCGACGACCGCAGCGAGACCGAGAAGAAGCGAAAGGATGTTGCGCATCGCCTCAGACCTTCTTGATCGTCGCCGTGCCGAACAGGCCGGAAGGTTTGAGCGACAGGACGAGAAGCAGCAGCACGAGCCCGGGCACGTCCTTGTAGCCGGTTGAAATGTAGAAGCCCGTCAGCGTCTCGACGATGCCGAGGATGAGGCCGCCGACGATCGCGCCGACGCCCGAGGACAGGCCGCCGATGATCGCGACCGCGAAGGCCTTGAGGCCGAGCACCGCGCCCATGGTCGCGCCGGTCAGCGTCACCGGCGCGACGAGCACGCCGGCGAAAGCGGCCGAGAGCGACGAGAGCGCATAGGAGAAGGTGATGACGCGCGAGGTGTTGATGCCCATCAGGCCCGCCGCGTCGCGGTCGTTGGCGGTCGCGACGACCGCCTTGCCGAAGATCGAGCGTCGATTGAAGATTTCGACGGCCGCCATGAGAACGAGCGCGCCGGCGACGATGGCGATTTCCATCGGCTGGATGCGCACGGGCCCGATCTGCAGGGCCGCCTCCGGCAGCGGCGAGGGAAATTTCAGCGGATCGCGGCCCCAGATGTTTTCCGCGAGATTCTTGAAGATGATGCCGAGCGCGATCGTGGCCATGATCCAGCCCGCTTCCGACTTGACGCGGATCGCCTGCCTGACGCCCAGCCATTCCACGAAGGCGCCTTGCGCGAGGCCGAAGGCGAGCACCGCCGGCAGCATCAGCAGATAGGCCCAGAACGTGCCGATCGACTGGCCGATGAGAAAGTTGATCGTCGTCAGGCCGACGAGCGCCCCGAGCATCAGGGCCTCGCCCTGTCCGAAGTTCAGCGTCTTGGACGTCGCGAAAGTGAGCTGGTAGCCGAAGGCGATGACCGCATAGATCATGCCGACGGAAACGCCGCTGACGATAAGCTGGGCGAAGATGTTCATGGCAGGCGCGCTCGTGTGGAAACGCCGCGCCCTCCAGGGCGCGGCGCTCGTTTAAAATCCGGGGCCCGTGCGCCCCGGCGGCGTGTGCGAATCAGCCCTTCGGCTTCACGCGCAGCGCCTTGTCGCCTTCGATGTCTTCGGGATGCGCCGGCACGACACGGCCGCCCTTGACGAGGCCCATGACCGGGATGTTCGCCGATATGGCTTCGTGATCGATGGCGCTGAACGGCTTGTCGTAGGTCGTAACGACGCCTTCGATCTTCGTGTTGAGGTTTTCGAGCGCCTCGCGGACCTTGCGTCCGTCGGTCGAGTTCGCCTGCTTGATGGCGGCGGCGAGCAGATAGACCGAATCGTAGCCCTGCGCGGCCGAAACCGGCGAAGGCATGCGATCGATATTATACTTCTTCTGATAGGCCTCGATGAACGCCTTGCGCTTGGGCGTCGTCGGCAACTGGATGAAGGTCTGCGGCATGATCGCGCCGTCGCCATTGGCGCCCGCCGTGTCGATGTAGCTCGCCATCGACAGCGTCCACGAGCCGATCAGCGGCACCTTCCAACCGAGCTTCGCCATGGCGTTGGCGATCTGGGCGAGCTCCGGGCCGATGGCGTAGGTGAGGATGACGTCGGTGCCGGCTTCCTTGGCGCGCAGCACCTGCGCCGTCATGTCGGTGTCGCCGATATTGAACTTCTCGGTCGCCACCGCCTTCACGCCGTCCTTCTCGAGCGCCTTGATCATGTCGGCCTGGCCGAGCTGACCATAATTGGTGGAATCCGCGAGAATCGCCGGCTTCTTGAAGCCCTGGCGCTTGATCGCCTCGTTGGCGATCATCGCGGACTGGATGGCGTCGTTCGCCGACGTGCGGAAGATGAAGTTCGGCGCCTTGAACTGCGTCGAGATCGCGGTGCCGGTCGCGACGTTGTTGATGACGGGAATTTCCGCTTCCTGGTAGAAGCGCTGCGAAGCGAGCGCGACGCCGGTGTTGATGTAGCCGAGCGTTGCGACCACCTGCTCCTTGTTGATCAGCTCCTGCGCGACCTGCACGCCGAGCTCGTTCTTGGCCTCGTCGTCGCGTTCGATCAGCTGGATCTGCTTGCCGAGCACGCCGCCCGCCTTGTTGATTTCCTCGGCGGCGAGCTTGACGCCATCGCGCATCGAAACGCCCATGGAGGCCGAGCCGCCGGTGAACGGACCGGAGAGGCCGATTTTGATGGTGTCGGCCGCGTAAGCCGAGGCCATTGACGCCGTCGAGGCGGCGAGCGCAATCACGAAATACTTGAGCTTCACTATCTTCTCCCTCATCGCACGGACAATTCTTCATCCGCAGCTTTTGATTCGGGGCCAGCGGCCCCTCTCCCCGACGGCAAAAACCCGGCGCCGCCGCCGCTCGCTTTCTAGCATGCCTGATTTCCGGCGTCTCGCGCCCAAGCAGATGCTGCATCGCGGTATTTCTTGCGCGGGCCCGGCAAAAAGCCAGCGGCGACATACGCAAAAGCCGACTGGCGTCCGGCCGCCGGCGGCGCCTCTTCGCGCGCCGACGATCGTTTCGATCAGGTTCTGTCTGGTCGATTGCCCATCGACGGTCGCAAGGCTAACGCGATGGCCGTCAGATGCGGGACTTCGTCAACGGCCTGGCGGCTCCTAGATCTCGACGATTTCAACGCCTGGGAGGGTGTTTTCGCCGGGATAGCCCCATTGATTGCTGACAATGCGGGTCGCCCCGATGCAATAGTCGACGTTGTGATGGGTATGGCCATGCACCCACAACGCGGGCGCATGAGCCTCGATCAGCGCGGTCAAATCGGAGGCGAACGCCGGGGAGAGATTGTCGCCGCGATAGCGCGGCTCGATCGACAGCGGCGACGGAGCATGATGCGTCACCGCGATTGTCGGGCCGGAAAAAGCGTCTGCGAGCGCGGCGGCAAGCCAGCCCTTCGCTCGTTCATGCAAGACGGCGGCGTCCTGAGGCCGGAAGAGCGCGCCGGGACCGAAACCGATGCGTCGATGATCGTACATGACCGCATCGGCGCGCAGCATCGACTCGCCCGCCCTCTCGGCGCCGTAGAGGCAATAGTTCGTCCACGCCGTGCATCCCAGAATGCGCATCGGCCGCCCGCACAGATCGAGCGTCATGCCCGCATGTTCGAGAAACGCGACATTCTCCGTCGCAGCGGCGGCAGCCTGCAATTCCCCGAGCAGGGCCGCGTGGTCAAATCGATAGAATTCGTGGTTCCCCGCTACATAGACGACCGGACGATTGGGAAAGGCCGCGGCGCCCCAGCGCAGACCGTTCACGCCGTCGGCGATGTCGCCGGCCAGCACCACCAGATCCGCCGCCGCCATCGCGTCGCGCGCCGCATCCGTCAGTTGCGCCATGGCCGTGGCGCAGTCTTCCTCGCTCGCGCCATTGCGCGACATTTGCCGATGTCGAATGTCGAGGTGGAGGTCGGACAGGACGCCGATCCGGACAGGTCTCACGTCAGGCCTCGTATAGCGCGCGGTCGACGCCTGATGAGCGATCAGCCGAAATCGTGCGCAAAATTTTCTCTCCATGAACGGCGTGGCGTTCGACGAATGCTTCAGGAGGAAACCGGAGCCGAACGCCGGCTTGCAGCGACGGCCGGCCCCGGGCCGGAAAAATCAGACGCGCGTATTGTCGTCCCCTTGCGAAACCGCCGTCTCGAACGGAGGAAACAATATCTCGTTCTCGAGACGAATATGCTCTGAAAGATCGGCGACGAACGACCCCAGCCTGGCGTAGAGCGTTCGCCAGCTTCCGCACGCATCGCCAGGCGCCGTGAGCCGGTTGGTCATGGCTTCGATACAAGCCATCTCGACTCCATGGTCGTCATGGTCGGCGCGCATGGCGGCGATGGGATTCTCGATGCCAGGTCCCCCGCCGCGACGTATCGCCGGAAAGAGGATCAATTCCTCCTTCTTCATGTGAACCTCGAGTTCGCCGATTAGCTTTCGCAACAAGCCGGCAAGGCCCCGGGGCACGCCGGGCGCACCTTCATGCACCTGTTCGACCCGCGCCGCGAGCGCGGCGATCTCCGGCAATTCGGCGCGATGCCGGGCATGGTAGCGCTCTTCGATGTAGCGGGTGAGCGCGGCCGGATCGTCAAGCGGCGCAGCGTCAGACATGGCGTATCTCCGATCTTTCAGTCACAGGCGAACCTTCGCGCCGCGGGCGTCCTCCACCGCCATGTTGAGCGAACGGGCGATGCGTTCGGCGCGTTCGATCACATGCCGGGCCCCGTCGCGCGTGCAAGTCTCGACGGCGGTTGCACGGAACAGCTCCAGCCATCGCTCGAAATGGGACCAGTCCACGGGAAGGCGCGCATGGGCGGGCATCGGCGCGCCGCGGTAGCGGCCGGTCATCAACGCCACCGACGACCAGAATTCAACCATGCGCGCGAGATGGGAATCCCAGTCGTGGATGCGTTCGACGAAGATCGGGCCCAGAACGGGATCGCGGCGGACCTTGTCATAGAAGCGATGGACGAGAGCGGCAAGTTGCGTCTCGTCCAGCCCGGTCTGCGCCATGAGCGCCGCCGTCATCCCGGGGCGGATCGAGCCTGTGACGGCGAGAGAAAAATCAGACATTGCGCGCTCGAAGGTTCTTGTCGCCTTGCGCGCAAGACTAATCCGGTGAATAGGTATTGTAAATACCACTTCATTCGCCGCGGAGAAACGAATGCGGTTGACGTCCTTCACCGACTACGGATTGCGGGCCCTGATGCGCATCGCCAGCGATCCCACGCGCGGATTTTCGACAAATGAGCTCGCGGAAGAATTCGAGCTCTCGCGCCATCACCTTGCGAAAATCGCCCAACGCCTGTCGCAAGCGGGGATCGTTGCGACACGGCGCGGCGGCGGCGGCGGACTGACCCTGGCGAAGCCGGCGCAGGACATCCGGCTCGGCGAGATCGTGCGTGTGCTGGAAGAGAACCAGATTCTCGTCGATTGCCTGACGCCGGGCGGCGGGAGCTGCACGATCAGGAACTGCTGTCGCCTCAAGCAGCGCATGCTCTCTGCCGAGAAGGCGTTCATCGACGATCTCAACAGGTCGACATTGGCCGACATCAGCTTGCCGGCGCTGCGGACGAAGGTTCGCTCCAGCTCGGTCCGTTAGCCGACGTCAGCGATGTCCGCCGTCACGCCGACCTCGAACTTTCACCCGGCGAATTAAGCCTTCGTGCGCGACGGCCGGGCGCGGGGCGCGATCGGCTTCGGCAGGCCGGGCTGTTCGCAGGTAGCCGCGACGTGGTTCAAACCTCGGCGGACCTTGTGAATCAGGTCGTTGTCGCTTCGCTCGGCGTAGACGGCGTAGGTCGAGTGCGAAAATTCAGGCGCGCTTTTCACGCGCTGCAATTGGCCGTTCGCAAGAAATGGCCGAACGGCACCGAACCGGAAATATCCGCACCCGCCCACGCTCAGCAGATACGTCAAGGCGAGCGGGCCGAGCGAGATCGACACCGGCGGGTTGCCGAGCTCGGGAAATGCGGACTGGTGACTGACTGCAAAGACCGGGCTCCAGTCGACGTGAATATAGTGCTCGGGGTTCAACTCGCCGTTCGGCGAGGTCGTCACCAGGACAAGCTTCTCCTCGCGCAGCAGTTCGGCGACGAGATTTGGCCGTGCAGGCGGATTGTAGAGAACGGCGAGATCGAGCGAGCCGTCCTGAACGCGCGTCAACAGGCTCGCGGGATTGTCGACCTCGGCGCGCAAGGCGATTTCCGGACATTCCCGGTGCATCCAAACGAGCCAGTCCGCCAGGAGCGGATGCCAGAGGCTGAGTTCGCCGCCTATGCTGACGCCGTCCTCGCGGCCGCGGGGAAGCGCCACCTGCTGCCGCGCGCGCTCCCAGACCTGGACCATCGTCGTGGCGTGCCGGACCAGCCGCTCGCCAGCGGGGGTCAGTCGCGCGCCGGCCTTGTTGCGGACGAACAGGCGCCGGCCCAGCAGATCCTCCAGCGCGCGAACGCGCGCGCTGATCGCGGTCTGCGTGACGTGAAGGCGCTCGGCGGCCGCGACGAAGCTTCTGCTCTCGGCGATCTCGAGAAAGGTTCGCGCCTGGGTGACGTCCATGTTTTTATATGACGATCGTTGCAGATAAACGCAATCAAATGAATTTGTGCAACGCATGATGCGGCGCCATGTTCGGCTGCGGGAACGGAGCGCGCGGGCCTCCGGAACGAGCGATTGCGATTGCGTCCCGGAGGCGGGCGCGCGACGCGTCGCCATGAATTCGCGCAGCCCGATCGCCCGTGCGCAGGATATCCGGCCATGTCGATCGTCGCATGCGAGCTTTCCGAACGTATCGGCCGGGCTCTGCTCGCATCCGCTTCCGACGCCATCCTGGCGACCGACCGCAATGGCGTCATCGAGTTCTGGAATCCCGGCGCGGAACGGATATTCGGTTTTTCCGCCGGACAGGCCGTGGGCCGCTCGCTCGACATCATCATCCCGGAAAATCTGCGCGCCCGTCACTGGCGCGGTTGGGCGCATGCGCTCGAGACCGGCCAAAGCCGATATTCGGCGGGCGAATTGCTGTCCGTCCCCGCCCTGACCGCGGACGGGCGGCGCATTTCCGTCGAATTCACCATCGTCATTCTGAGGGATGACGACGGTCGGCCGAGCGGCGTCGCCGCGATCCTGCGCGACGTCACCACGCGCTTCGACGAGATGAGAAGTCTGCGCCGTCAAATCGCCGAGCGCGCGAGCGCCCGGTGATGCGAATTCCGAAGAACGCTTTCCGCGCTAACGCAGGATCCGCCGGCAAGGATTCGGCCGGGGCCGCGGCGCAGATCGTGCGGCGGGAGAAACCATCATGCGGATAGTTGAAAGCCTGACGCGGACCGAACGCCAGTTGGCGCTCGTCATCGCCGCGGCGGTGGCGTGCGTCGGCCTGTCGATGTCCGCGTTGGGACGCAACGACATGCTCGGCGTTCATGGCGCCGTCGTCGTTTGCGCCGCGCTGGCCGCAGCGGTCGCGCTGCTCATCCGTTACGACGCGCCCGAACCGCCGGCCGAGCGGCTCGCGGAATATTACGACGAACCCAGCAAGCTCGGGATCGCTTTCGCTCTCGTCTGGGCCGTCGTCGGCATGGCGTTCGGCGTGTGGGCCGCTTCCCAGCTCGCCTGGCCGGACCTCGCATTCGACGCGGCATGGTCCACGTTCGGCCGCATCCGGCCTGTCCACACCACCGGCGTGATCTTCGGGTTCGGCGGCAATGCGCTGATCGCGACGTCGTTCCTGGTGATGCAGCGCACGTGCAGGGCGCGCCTTCGCGGCCAGCTCGGCCCGGTTTTCATCCTGTTCGGCTACAATCTGTTCTGCCTGCTCGGCGTCACCGGCTACCTGATGGGCGTCACGAAGTCGAAGGAATATGCGGAGCCGGAATGGTACGCCGGGCTCTGGCTGCTCGTCGTGTGGATCACGTATTTCGTCGTCTACCTGCGCACGCTCGCCCGCCGGCGCGAGCCGCACATCTACGTCTCCAACTGGTATTATCTCGCCTTCGTCGTCGTCGTGGCGATCCTCTATATCGTCAACAATCTCGCGGTCCCCGTCTCGCCCGGCCACGCCAAGAGCTACACGCTGTTCGGCGGCGTGCAGGACGCGATGACCCAATGGTGGTACGGCCACAACGCGGTCGCGTTCTTCCTGACCTCGGGATTCCTCGGCATGATGTATTACTTCATGCCGAAGCGCGCCGGCCGGCCGATCTATTCCTACCGGATGTCGATCATCAGCTTCTGGGGCATCACCTTCTTCTACATGTGGGCGGGCTCGCACCACCTCCACTACACCGCCCTGCCCCATTGGGTGCAGACGCTCGGCATGACCTTCTCCCTCATGCTCCTCGTCCCGTCGTGGGCGTCGGCGGGCAATGCGCTCATGACGCTGAACGGCGCGTGGGACAAGGTTCGCGACGACGCGACGCTGCGCTTCATGATGGTGGCGGCCGTCTTCTACGGCCTGTCCACGTTCGAGGGATCGTTCATGGCGATCCGCAGCGTCAACGCCCTGTCCCACTATACGGACTGGACGATCGCGCACGTGCACGCGGGCTCGCTCGGCTGGGTGGCGATGATCACCTACGGATCGATCTACGCCGCCGTGCCGTGGCTGTGGAAGCGCGAGCGCATGTATTCGCCGGCGCTGGTGGAGCTTCACTTCTGGCTCGCCGTCGCCGGAACGGTCGTCTACGTGATCGCCATGTGGAATTCCGGGATCGTCCAGGGGTTGATGTGGCGGACCTATACGGAGGACGGAACGCTCGCCTATTCCTTCCTCGATTCCGTCGTCGCCATGCACCCCTACTATATCGCCCGCGCATTCGGCGGACTGCTGTTTCTGACCGGCGCGGTCGTGTGCTGCTACAACGTCTGGATGACCGCGCGCAGGGCGCCGGCGCAATCCGCCTCGACGCGCGAGCAGCCCTCCTATGCGCCGTCGCCCGCTTTGCAGGCGGGAGAGTGAGATGGTGTTCAATTTCCACTATCGTCTCGAGCGCAAGGCGACGACCCTGATCCTGGGCATCATCCTGGCGGCGAGCATCGGCGGGTTGGTGGAGATCGCGCCGCTGTTTACGATCCATCAGACCGTCGAGGACGCCCCGGACATGCGCCTCTATACGCCGCTGGAGGTCGCGGGTCGCAACATCTACGTTCGCGAGGGATGCTATCTCTGCCATTCGCAGATGATCCGCACCCTGCGCGACGAGGTCGACCGCTACGGTCCCTATTCGCTGGCGGTCGAATCCAAATACGACCATCCGATGCTGTGGGGCTCCAAGCGCATTGGCCCGGATCTCGCGCGCATCGGCGGCAAGTATTCGGACGAATGGCAGGCCGCGCATCTGCGCGACCCGCGCTCGGTCGTGCCCCAGTCGATCATGCCCCGGTATGCGTTTCTGGCGGACACGCCGCTTCGCATCGACGATCTCGGCCTGCACCTGACGGCGCTGCGTCGCGTCGGCGTTCCCTACGGCGACGACATGATCGCCAATGCAACCGCCGACGCGCGCGCCCAGGCCATGCCCGACTCGCCGGGGGTCGCCGACCTGACGAAGCGCTACGGCAAGGCGACCCATATCGGAACCTTCGGCGGCGCGCCCGGCCGGCTGACCGAGATGGACGCGCTGGTCGCCTATCTCCAGATCGTCGGCCGCCTGACGGACGTGGCCGGCAAGATCGAGAAGGTTCAGTAGGGAGCACGCGGGATTGGCCGATCTGCACGAATCTCTGGTCTGGGCGGCCAAGTCGGTCGGGCTGTTCTATCTGCTCGGCCTGTCGGCGATCGTTCTCGTCTACGCATGCTGGCCCTCCAACAGGCGGCGTTTCGATCAGGCCGCGAACGCGATCCTCGACGAGGAAGACAAGCCATGTCGATAGAAGAGCGCGATCCGCATACCGGATATCTGACGACGGGCCACGAATGGAACGGCATCACCGAACTCAACACCCCCGTGCCGCGCGTCGTGTATTTCTTTCTGATCGTCACGGTCGCGTTTTCGCTCGTCTACTGGGTGCTGATGCCCGCCTGGCCGCTCGGTCGCACCTACACGAAGGGCGTTCTGGGCGTCGATCAGCGCCGGGCCGTCGTTGCTTCGCTGGAGCAGGCGGCTCAGGATCGCAGCGTCTGGACCTCGCGCATCGAAAAGGAAAGCTTCGCGCAGATCCAGGCCGACGCGGGCCTGATGGACGTGGCGCGCCAGACGGCGCCCGCCCTGTTCGGCGACAATTGCGCCGCCTGCCACGGCCGCGACGCCAAGGGACGCAAGGGCTTTCCGGACCTCACGACCAATTGGTGGCTGTGGGGCGGATCGGCCGACGCGATCTTCGAGACGATCCGCGTGGGCGTCAATTCATCGCATCCGCAATCGCGCAGTTCGCAGATGCCCGCCTGGGGCGTCGACAAGATGCTGCCCCCTGCCGACATCGACAAGGTCGTCGCCTATGTCGAGAACCTGAGCCAATCCGCGCCGGCCGGCGCCGCGGCGGCGGACGTCGCCGCGGGAGAGACGATTTTCGCCGCCAATTGCGCGGCGTGCCACGGCGACAAGGCGCAGGGAAACCCGGAGACGGGCGCGCCGACCCTGCACCGGCACGCGTGGCTGTATGGCGGCGATGCGCAGTCGATCCATCAGAGCGTCTGGAACGGCAGGCAGGGCCACATGCCGACCTGGGAAGGGCGCCTTTCCCTCGTCGACCGGAAGATACTGACGCTCTATCTGCTCGACTTGCGCAAGGGCGGGTCGTGAGCGGGCTCGCCCATGGCGGGACGGGCGAGCGCGCGCTCGTCTGGGCGCTGGTCGCCATCGGCCTGCTGATCGTCGCCGTCGCCAACTGGCGTCTCGTCGATCTCGCCGAAAGATCGCAGCCTGAATGCGTGGCCCACCGGCGCGCCGGCGTCGAAGCGCGCGGGGACGCGTCTTATGCGGCGGCTGCGTCCGCCTGCACGCCATGACAGGCGGGCGTCATGCGGCGCAGCCCGCGATCGAGGAGGCATAGATGGATATTCTTCCGGCCGCCGTTCCGGCCCTGCCGCGCCAGAACCGCTGGCGCCGCGACGTCGCGCCGGCCTCGGCGCCCCGCTGGCTAGCGCTGGGCTGGCGGGACTTCCGCACGCATCCCGGCGCGAGCCTCGCCTACGGATTTCTCGTCTATCTCCTGTCGGTCGCGATCGTGGGCGGCCTGATCTTCTTCGGCCTCGACTACATCCTGTTTCCGGCGCTGGCGGGCTTCATGGTCGTCGGCCCACTGCTCGCGGTCGGCCTCTACGAGAAGAGCCGCCGCATCGCGGCGGGCCTTCCGGTCAGCCTGTTCGACATGGTGTTCGTCCGGCCGGCGTCCGGCGCACAGCTTCTGTTTGCGGGCGTCCTTCTCTGCCTGCTGATGCTGCTCTGGATGCGCGCGGCCGTGATCATCTACGCGCTTTTCTTCGGCCTGCGGCCGTTTCCCGGGCTGGATCACATCGCCCCGATGCTGTTCGCCACGCCTGTAGGATGGGCGATGCTGCTTGTCGGCGGCGCCGTCGGCGCGTTGTTCGCGGCGTTTTCATTCGCGATCAGCGTGCTTTCGATTCCGATGATGCTGGATCGGCGCGTGGACGCCCTGACGGCCATGGGGTCCAGCGTCGCGCTCGTGTGGCACAATCTGGGAGCCATGCTCGCCTGGGGCTTCCTCGTGCTCGTGCTCATGCTGGTCAGCGTCGCGACCGGGCTGCTCGGCCTCATCGTCGCCTTCCCCGTCCTCGGGCATGGCGCGTGGCATGTCTACGAGGCGATGAAACCTGTCGGCGCCGCTGCGGCAACGGGACCGGCGAACCGCGGGACGCCGTGAATGGACAGCATCGGCTACCTGATCCCGATATCGCTCGGCCTCGGCCTGATCGCGCTCGGCGCCTTTCTCTGGTCGCTCGGCCGCGAGCAATACGCGGATCTGGAAGGCGCCGCGAGCCGCATTCTCGTCGACGAAGACGCGCCAGCGCTCGACGAACGCGCATGCCGCGAGTCCGCCGACGCGCCTTCGGCGGCGTCAAGACATGACGGTCGCGTTCCAATGTCTTGACGGCGCGCCATTCAGAGCAAAATCCCGAACTCCTGATCGTCGCCCGCAAGAAATTCCATCAGACGGCGCTGAGCAGGTCTCCGACCCGTTCATAAGCTTCGCCCCTGAAGCGCATCAGCTGAAATTTCTTGATCGCGGCGTAATCGGTCGGCGTCGTGTTCATGGCGATGCCGGGGATGAGCAGCGGGGCATGGAAGTCGCGCAGGCTGGTGGCCTGCCGCAATACGTTTTCCCGGGTCAGCACATCGCCGCACTGGCGGATGACATGCGCGGTCGTCGCGGCGAGGGTGTAGCCGATGGCGTAAAGATCGTCGCCGCGATCCGCGTTCGGAACATAGCGATCGAGAAACGCCATATACGCCTTCATGTCGGCTTGGTCCGCCCACAGCGGATTGCCCGGATCTTGTCGGGTCGCCAGCGCCAATACGCCCTGGACGTTCTCGAAGCCGGCCGGCTTGAGGGTCGCCCGCGTCGATGAATTGCCGGCGCCGAGAAACACCTGCGGCTTCCAGTCCAGCGCCGCCATCTTTCGCAACGCCTGGCTCGCCATTTTCGGAATGGTGATCAATGAGACCACATCCGCGCCGGACGCCTTCATCTGAACGATCTGGGAATCGATCGTGGGATCGCCGACGGAATAGTTCAGTTCGGACACGATCTGCGAGGCCCGTGCGCCCAGGCCGGCCTTGAGTCCGGACAGCGTCGCCTTGCCGGCGTCGTCGTTCTGATAGATCACGGCGATCTTCGCATCGGGCAGCGCGCTTGCGATATATCTGCCCGATACGCCTCCTTCGATCTCATAGGTCGCGCCGCCGAGCATCGTCCACGGATTCTGGGCGGGATCCGCGAGCTTGCTCGCCGCCGCCGCGAGAAAGATCTGGGGGACTTTTCGGGCGTTCATGTATTTCTGAACGGCGATATTGCCCGGCGTCCCCATCGCGCCGGCAATGAACAGAACTTCGTCGCCTTCCGCCAGACGCCGCGCGGCTTCCACCGATTTCGGCGGGCTGTAAGCGTCGTCATAGTTGATGAACTTGATGTTGCGGCCGTTGATTCCGCCCTGCTCGTTCAGCATGCGGAAGTAGGCATCCATCGCCAGTGCGAGGACGCCGAAGGACGACACCGGACCGCTCAACGGACCGAACTGCCCGATCCGGATTTCCTTGTCGCTGGCGCCCGGGTCGTAAGCACCCGCCGCGAATGCCGGACGCTTGATCAACCCAGCCGCAAGTCCCGTCGCTGCTCCACCGAGCAGCGCACGCCTGTTCATCCTCATGTCATGCTCCCTTTGATGCCGGCTTATGGATTGCCGTTCGCGAGCGCCGCTTCATATTGCGCGGCGAGTTCATCGACGAGATCGGCGACGCTGGTGATCGAGCGCACGCCCGAGACGGAATGTCCTGCGCTCCAGACCTCGATCCAGCGGCGGGGTCCGTCTGCGGCGTTCTTGCCGCCGAACGTCTCCCTGGCGCGGGCTTCCGACACCGATTCATCGAGGTTCGCGGGATCGAGACCGGCGGCGACGATCGAGGGCCGCAACATGCTCGCATCGAGTCCGGTGAAGGCCTTGGTCAACATGACGTCGTCGAGCGTGCTGTCGCCCAGCATCTGGCGATACCCATCGCTCGCCATGCTCTCGCGCGTCGCGATCAAGCCCGTGCCCATATAGGCGAGGTCGCAGCCGAGCCCGCGCCCCCCCCCCAGCGCCGCGCCGTCCGTGACGCCGCCCGCAAGCACGATCGGGCCGTCGAACATGGCCCGGACCGCGCGCACGAATGCGAATGGATTGGCCCAACCGGTCTGCCCGCCTGCGCCCGCCGTCAGCAGGATGAGTCCGTCGGCGCCCGCTTCGATCGCTTTCTCGGCGTGACGCAGCGACGCGATGTCGGCGAACACCAGACAGCCGATATCGTGCAGCGGCGCGACCGCCGCGGCCGGCGATCCGACGCTGGTGATCACCATCTCGACCTTGTGGCGCACGAGACAGGCGAGATCGTCCTTGAAGCGTGGCTGGCGAATGATGAGGTTCGGACAATGCGGCGCGGCCGGCCGACCGAGATCGGCGACGTTGCGCTCGATCTGGCCGAGCCAGGCGTCAAGCTCCTCGACCGAGCGGGCGTTCGCGGTCGGAAAGGCGCCGATCACGCCGGCCCGGCACGCCGCCGTGACGAGATCGACTCCCGACACGCGCAGCATAGGCGCTGCGATGAGCGGCAGGCGAAGCCGCGTGGCGATTGCATCCGGCAGGGCGCTGCGGCGAAGGGCGTCCATCGTCATCTGCCCTTCCAGACCGGCTTGCGCTTTTCGGCGAACGCCTTGAGACCCTCGGTGCGATCCTCCGAATTCAGCGCGCGCGCGGCGATCGGCATCTGCTGCGCCCAGCCGGCCTCATCGGTCCAGTTGGCGGACTGGAAGATGATCTCCTTTGACGCCGCAAGCGCGGTCGGGCCGTTGACGAGCAGTTCATCGGCGAACGCGACGGCGGCGTCGAGCGCCTGCCCCGGCTCGACCAGCCGGTTGACGAGTCCGAGCCGTTCAAAGAACTCGGCCGTCCTGAACTGGCCCGTCAGCGCCAGCTCCATCGCGATGTGATAGGGAATCCGCTTCGGCAACCGAAACAATCCGCCGCCGATCGCGACGACATTATGCCGGACCTCCGGCAATCCCATTCTGGCGTCGCGCGCGGCGACGATGAGGTCGCACGACAGGCACAATTCCAGACCGCCGCCGACGGCGTAACCTTCGACCGCCGCGATCAGCGGCTTTCGCGGCGGACGATGGAACAATCCGAAGCCGCCGCGATCGGTGACGGCGCGTTCGCCGCGCGCCACTGCTTTCAAATCGGCGCCGGCGGAGAAATTCCCTCCGGCGCCGGTGATGACGCCGACGAAAAGCTCGTCCTCGGCGTCGAGCCGGTCCATGGCCGCGGAAACGCCCTGCGCGACCGCCAGGTTGCAGGCGTTCTTCGCTTCCGGCCGGTTCAGCGTGACGACCAGAACATGTCCGCGCTGCTCGGTGAGAACCGCCTGTTCGTTATTGTCCGTCATCGATCCGCCTCAGAGCGCAAAAGTGAAGCCGCCGTTGACCGGATAGGTCTGGCCCGTGATCCAGGAACTCGCGTCGGAGGCAAGGAACAGGACCATGTTCGCAATGTCCGTCGGCTGGCCCGGGCGGCGGATGACGTATTTCTCCATCATCTTCTTCAGCATTTCGGGATTGGCCTTCAGCCGCGCCTCGATCGCGGGCGTCGCGGTGGCCGCGATCGCGACGCAGTTGGCGGTGATCTGATAGCGCCCGAGAGAGCGCGCGATCGCGCGCGTGAATCCGGCAGCGCCCGCCTTGGCGCCCGAATAGACCTCGAGGCCTGCTTCGCCTGCGCGACCGGCGTCCGAGATGATGGTGATGACCCGACCACCCCGACGCTCGATCATGCGTGGAATGCACGCCGACGCGCAGTTGATGACGCCGTAGAGGTTGACGCCGATAAAGCTGTTCCAGACTTCGGGCCCGGTTTCCCAGAATGGTTTGCGGGCGTCGGGATCGGGCGCGGCGCCGGCGTTGCCGGCGTTGTTGACCAGGATATCGACGGGGCCAAAGGCCTGCTCGGCCGCGCCGACCATTTTCTTCACCGACGCCAGATCGGTGACGTCGGCCTGCGCGGCGACAGCCTTGCCGCCGGCGTCGTTGATCTCCTTCGCCACCTCTTCAGCGCGCTCGAGGAAGTAGTCGTTGACGATGACGCCGGCCGCGTCGTGAGCCGCGAAGTGCAGCGCGATCTGGCGGCCCACCCCCTGACCGGCTCCCGTGACCAGCGCCACCTTGTTCTTCAGATCGAGCAGATCGCTCATACGTTTCTCTCCCGTCCCTTCCAGTAAGGTTCGCGCAGCTCCCGCTTGAGCAGCTTGCCCATCGTGTTGCGCGGCAGCTCGTCGACGATCGACAGCGACTTCGGTCGCTTGTAGGAAGCGAGATGGTCGCGGCAGAAATCGATGATCGCGCTCTCGCTCGCGACATGTCCGGGCTTCAATTCGCAAAACGCCTTGACCTGCTCGCCGAACTCGTCGTCGGGAATGCCGATGACGGCGACGTCCTGCACGTCGGGATGCTTCAGAATCGCGGCTTCGATCTCCGCCGGATAGATATTGACGCCGCCGGCGATGATCATGTCCTTGGCGCGATCGGTGATGAAGAGATAGCCGTCGTCATCGAGCATTCCGACATCGCCGACGCGGAAGAATCCGTCCGCATCGAGCGTGTCCGCGCCAAGCGGCTTGGCGTTGAGGTAGCTGCGGATCGTCACCGGCGTCCTGATCCAGATCTCGCCCGATTGATTGCGCGGCAGCTCGCGGCCCTCGGCGTCGCGAATGCTGATCTCGACATGCTTGTGCGGCAGTCCGCTCGACCCCGGCTTCTTTTCCTGCATCTCCGGCGCAAGGAAGCTGATCATTCCAACTTCCGTCGCGCCGTATCCCTCGCCCAGCACGTTCGCGCCGAAATAGTCGATGATCCATTGCTTCAGCGCATAAGGCACCGGAGCGGCCCCGACCGAAAGCGCGCAAATCGAGGACACGTCGTAAGCGGCGAGCGTTTCGGGCGGCAATGCCGCCAGACGCTTGTACATGGTGGGCACGCCGACCCAATTGGTGACCTTGTACCTTTCGATCAGCTTCAGCGCGCCTTCGGGATCGAACCGGCGCATCAGGATCGTCGGATTGCCGAGCTGGATCGCTCCCCAGACCTGCGACGGCCCCGCGCCGTGATGCAGCGGCAACGTCAGCAGCGACACGCCGCCAGGCTGCCCTCGGCGGGTCCGCGCCACATCCACGAGATATTCATTCGCCTTGGGATCGATCTGCGCGCCCGGCTGAAGCACGGACACCACGCCCTTCGGCAGGCCGGTCGTGCCGGAAGTGTAAAGGATCAGGGGCGGGCGGCCCTTTCCGAACAAGGCCGGCTCGGCCGGCGCCTGCAACAGGTCGTCGAAGGCGACGAAACCCGCCGCCCGTTTTCCGATCGAGACGGCAAGCTTGATCGGCAGGCCATCGAACGCGGGCGCGAGCGCCTCCGGATCGTGGTCGTCGCAAACCACGACGGTCGCGCCGCTGTTCGACAGCACATACTGCGTCTCGGCCGGCGTCAGCCGCCAATTGAGGCCGAGCAGCGAACAGCCGAGCTTGCTGATCGCCTCGCCGAGAATCGGCCACTCGATGCGGATCTGGGTGCGCGCCACGACCACATCGCCAGCGACGACGCCGCGCGCGGCAAGACCATGCGCAACGCGATTGGCCGCATCGTTCAACTCAGCCCAGGTCAGTCGCCGGTCGCCTTCGATGAAGGCGACAGCGTTCGGATTTGTCTCCGCCCAATATTCGGCGGTGTTCGCTTGCGCCGCGCTCATTTCTCCAGACCTCGTTTGAGCATCGCGATGAAATCCTCGCTCAGGCGCGGCAGATCGATCCGCTCGGGATCGGCGAGCCATTGCGCGACCACGCCGCGCAGGCTCGCCAGGATCAGAACGCTCTGCGTGTCCGGATCGATGTCAGCGCGCACTTGTCCGGCGGCGACCCCGGTCCTGATGCCCGCCGCGATCTCGGCCACGGACTTGCGATTGAGCTCCGCGACGGTCGCCTTGATCGCGGGCGTGTTGAGCGCGCCCGCGAGCACCGCATGAAAGGCGCGCACGGTGGTCGGGCTCTCGAGCGGCAACCGGAAATAGTCGCGAACCGATTCAATCAGGCCGTCGTAGCCGGAAGCCGCGCTCGCGCGGCGGCGCGTCAGAAACAACTGGACGACATAGACGCCGAGCGCCGAGAGCAGATCGTCCTTGGTGCGGAAGTAATGCGACGGCAGCCCGCGGCTGTAGCCCGCCCGCGCGCCCGCCTCGGCCAGCGTGATCGCCTCGAATCCGCCTTCCGCCACGATGTCGGCCGCAGCTTCGAGGATGCGGCGCTCGGCCTCATCCCGGCGCTCCGCCTGCGTGCGCGCCTTGCCGCCCTGTTCCTCGGCTAACTGTTCGGAGACACGCCGCGCCGCCCGGATCATTCGCTTGCCCTCCCGGTGTTTTCGCTTGCATTGCGTTTAGAATAATGTTTGTTGGTTAGTCAACAAGTATTTTCGGGAGATTTCGATGCCGACGCTCAAGCTGCTGAAATCACAACTTTATTCGGAAGGCGACCCCGATGGGCGCTCCGCCGATCCCGTCCTCCGGGGCGGTCGCTGCCGTTGCGGCTACGTGTTTTTCCCGATGCAGACCTATGGCTGCGAGCGCTGCGGCGGCCATGGCGACGCGCTGACGCCGCAGGCGCTTTCGACGAACGGCGTCCTGCTGGCCTCGGCGGTCGTGCATATTCATGCCGACAAGAGCCGGCCCACCCCCTTCACCATCGTCAAGATCGCACTCGATGACGGGCCCGTGGTCCGCACGCTGCTGGCCGACGACAGCGGCGAGATCGCGATCGGGCGGCGAATGAAAGCGAAGCTGACGCCCGTCCAGCAGGGCGACGGCGAAACCGTCTTCGACCTCCGCTTCACCGCAATCGCTTAAATCTCACCGGAGCAAAACCATGGCGCGCGTCCTCAACGAATTGCGGCCGGTCTACGTCGTCGGCGTCGGCTGGCATCGCTACCAGAATCCGAGCGAGACGCCATACGTCGCCCTCGGGCTCGCCGCTATCCGACAGGCGTTGGCCGACGCACGCATCGAATGGCCGGCGGTCGAGTCCACCTATGTCGCGACCGCCCTGCTCGGCATGGCCTCGGGACGGCCCATGCTGCGGCACCTCGGCGCTACCGGAGCGCCGCTGCTGCACATCGAGAATGCATCGGCTTCGGGATCGACCGCGTTCCGGCAAGCATGCATCGAAGTGGCGAGCGGTATCAGCGACGTTGCGCTCGCGGTCGGCGTGGACAAACGCAACATGGTGCGACGGTCGGATACCGGCATCGATCATCTTGCCGATGACGCCATCGCGCCGTTCACGCATTTCGCGCTGCTGACAAACGAATACGCGAGCCGGCATAACGTTTCGGTCGAGGATATCGCGCGCGTGGCGGTGAAGAACCATCGCAACGGCGCGAAGAATCCCAACGCGCAGCGGCAACAGGAGAGGACGCTCGACGAAGTGCTCGGCGGCAGGAAAGTCTCGGGTTCCCTGACAGCGCTGCAATGCACGCCGGTCGGCGAAGGCGCGGCCGCCGTGATCGTCGCATCCGATGAAGGGATCAAGCGCTTCGGGATCGATCCCGGTCGCGCTGTCCGCGTCACGGCATCCGTCGGACGCAGCGAGCGCGTCTATCCGCCCGGCGTCGGCTTCGACGCCGCGCTGACGCGGGAGACCGTGGAGATCGCCCTTGCAGAAGCGAAGCGCGCGCCCGGCGACCTCGACATCATCGAATTGCACGATGCGTTCACGGTCGAGGAACTGCACTACATCGAGAGCATCGGCCTATGCGCCGAGGGCCAAGGCGTCGCGATGCTGAAGGATGGCGCGCTCGACATCGGCGGACGTTGCGCCGTCAATCCGTCTGGCGGCCTGATCGCAATGGGACATCCCATCGGCCCCACCGGGATCGGTCGGCGAGATCGCGATGCAGTTGCGCGGGGAGGCCGGAACGCGACAGCATCACGACGCACGCGTAGGTCTCGCCCACATGGTCGGCGTCGGGGCGGTCTGCTACGTGCACATTCTGGAGCGCCCCGTCTGATCCGGGCGCTTCGACTTTAACGTCCGATGCAGCGAACGTCGTTCCGCGAAGTCTTCTCCGGCGTGCGCGCCGTTCTTTTTCCCGGCGCCCGCAGGGAGCCAACGCCTATCCGATCGCCATGAGGCTCGCGTTGCCGCCCGCCGCCGCAGTGTTGATCGAGATCGAAACCTCTTCAAGCAACAGATCGAGGCGATAGGCTTCCGGATTGCGGATCAGGTCGTCCGTCGTCGCCGCCTGAGCGACGACGATCGGCCCGCTCAGGCCCGCGATTTTTCTGTTCGCGGCCTTGACGCGCTCGACGCCGCCTTCGATCAAGGCGCCGGCGAACGGACCGTCGGCCTCCCAATTCGTCGTCCAGGAGATGTGCGCCGAGACGTTCGGCGGCAGATCGGCGATCGCATCCTGCAATCTGCTCGCTTCATCAATGGCGATATCGTTGCCGGCGGCCAGCGCGGCCGCGATCTGACAATACAGGCCCGCCTTCGTCGCAGGGACGAGAAGGATTCGTCCGCGCGGACGCAGCATGTAGACATTCTGCTCGCCGACAGGACCGGCGAGATCCTTCCGCAATCCGAGAACGGATCGTCCGACGAGTTCGCGCGCGACGCCTGCCGCGCCGTGGCCTTTTTGATTCAGCCACGCGGCATAGGCCAGCAAGGCCGGATCGGCATGCGTCGAGCCGTCCTGCGGCGGCGCCGGCGCATGCTGGACGAGCCGGCCGATGTAGAGCGGGCCGCCGGCTTTCGGACCCGTTCCCGACAATCCCCGGCCGCCGAACGGCTGGACGCCGACGACCGCCCCGATGATGTTGCGGTTGATGTAGAGATTGCCGGCTTTGACGCGGTCCGTCACATGCGCGATGGTTTCATCGAGCCGGGTGTGAAGGCCGAAGGTGAGGCCGTAGCCGGAATTGTTGATCTCGTCGATCAATCGATCCAGGCTCTCGCGCCTGTAGCGGATGACGTGCAGGACCGGCCCGAATATTTCGCGCTGGAGATCCGACAGCCTGTCGATCTCGATGATGGTCGGTGCGACGAAAGCGCCTCGCGCGGCGTCCGCCGGGAGCGTCGACTGCTCGACCTTGCAGCCGAGATTTCTCATCCGTTCGATATGCTCGTCGATGACGGTCTTCGCCCCGTCGGTGATGACCGGGCCGACATCGATGTCGAGACGGTCGGTGCGGCCGATCGCCAGTTCGGCCAGCGCGCCCTTCAGCATATGCAGCGTCTTGTCCGCGATCTCCTGCTGAAGACACAGGACGCGCAAGGCGGAGCAGCGCTGGCCCGCGCTGTCGAAGGCCGAAGCGATGACGTCGCCGACGACCTGCTCGGTCAGCGCCGACGAATCCACGATCATTGCATTCTGCCCGCCGGTCTCCGCGATCAGCGGAATCGGCTTGCCGGACGCGGAGAGCCGTTCAGCGAGCTGCCCTTGAATGAGACGCGCAACCTCCGTCGAACCGGTGAACATCACGCCGGCGGTCTCGAGCGCGGCCACGAGCGCAGCGCCCAACGCGCCACCGCCCGGCGCGAACTGCAAGGCGCCTGCGGGAACGCCGGCTTCGTGCAGAATCCTGACGCCTTCACACGCGACGATCGGCGTCTCCTCCGCGGGCTTGGCGATGACCGCGTTTCCGGCCACCAGCGCCGCCGCTATCTGTCCGGTAAAGATCGCCAGCGGAAAATTCCAGGGACTGATGCATACGACCACGCCGAGCGGCGCGTGGGCCGCTCCCAGCGTGCGGCGAGCCTGGCTGGCGTAATATCTCAGGAAGTCGACCGCCTCGCGCACCTCGCCGACCGCGTTCGCGGCGGTCTTGCCGGCTTCGCGCATAACGATCCCCATCAGAGTGTCGATGCGCGATTCCATGATGTCGGCCGCCCTGTCGAGGCAGGCCGCCCGTTCGGCCGGCGGGACCGCGCTCCACGTCGCCGCATGGAATGCGGCGATCCGCGCGATCTGCGCGGCGTCTTCGGCGGCCAGTTCGGTCACGCGCCCGACGATATCGTCTCGATCCGCCGGATTCAGCACCGCGCGCGTCACGCCTGGCGCAACGCCTTCCGCCAGCAGCGGGCCGGGGCGCCAGTCTGTTTCCGCCGTCGCGCGAAGATTTTGCGAGAGCTGCGCCAGGACCGCCTCGCTCGACAGATCGACGCCCTTGGAATTTCGCCGTTCGCCCCCATAGATCGCCGGAGGAAGCGCGATCTCGCCATGAGGCGCCCCGATCGCCGGCATCGCCTTCACGATATCGACGGGATCGGCGATCAGATCGGCGACCGACACATTCTCATCCGAAACGCGATTGACGAACGACGAATTGGCGCCGTTCTCGAGGAGCCGCCGAACCAGATAGGCCAGCAAGGTCTCATGCGTGCCGACGGGCGCATAGATTCGGCAAGGCCGATTGAGATTGGTCTTGCCGACGACTTCCTCGTAGAGCGCTTCGCCCATGCCGTGCAGGCACTGGAATTCATATTTGCCGACGAAGAAATCCTGGCCGGCGAGATGATAGATCGTGGCGAGGGATTGCGCGTTGTGGGTTGCAAACTGCGGAAACACCGCATCGGGCGCCGCGAGAAGCTTGCGCGCGCAAGCGATATAGGCGACGTCCGTGTAGGCCTTGCGGGTATAGACCGGGAAGTCGGATAGACCGTCGAGTTGCGCGCGCTTGATCTCGGCGTCCCAATAGGCGCCCTTCACCAGGCGAACCATGATGCGGCGGCCCGAGCGCCGTGCGAGGTCCACGATATAATCGATGACGAACGGGCAACGCCTGCCATAGGCCTGCGCCACGAAGCCGAGGCCGTTCCAGCCGGCCAGTTCCGCGTTGAAGCTCAACGCCTCCAGGAGGTCGAGCGACAATTCGAGCCGGTCCGCTTCCTCCGCATCGATGTTGAGGCCGATGTCGTATTGTTTCGCTAGCCGCGCCAGCGTCTCCAGCCGGGGCAGCAACTCGTCCATCACGCGCCGCGACTGCGCCCGCGTATAGCGGGGATGCAGCGCGGACAGCTTGATGGAAATGCCGGGCCCATCATAGACGCCCCGGCCGCCCGAGGCTTCGCCGATCGCGCGGATGGCGTCCATATAGCTTTGAAAATATCGCTCGGAGTCGCGCGCCGTGACGGCCGCCTCCCCCAGCATGTCGTAGGAATAACGGAAGCCTTCCGCCTCCAGCGTCTCCGCGCGCTTCAAGGCCTTTCCGATCGTCTCGCCGGTGACGAACTGCTCGCCCATCATGCGCATCGCCATATCGACGCCGCGCCGGACCACCGGTTCGCCGCATCGGGAAATCAGCCGTGTCAGAGCCGCGCCCAGGCCGCGGTCATTCACCGTCGAGGTCAGCTTGCCGGTGATGACGAGGCCCCAGGTCGCGGCATTGACGAAAAGCGACCGGCCGCCGCCAAGATGCGACGTCCAGTCTCCGGCCGAAATCTTGTCGCGGATCAGCGCGTCGCGCGTCGCATTGTCGGGAATGCGCAGAAGCGCCTCCGCCATGCACATCAGCGCCACGCCTTCCTGGCTCGACAGCGAATATTCGTGCACCAGTTCCTCGACAAGGCCGCCTTCGTGCTTGGCGCGCAGCGCCTCGACCAGTTTTCGCGCGGTCGCGGCGATGGCCTCCTTCATCGGCGAAGGTAATTCGGCGGCCTCCAGCAGCGGCGGAACGCACTCAGGCTCCGGACGCCGATACGCTGCGGTGATCGCCCGCCGAAGCGCGCTTTGCGGCCGTATCGGCGAAGCGAATTGCGCGAACGGCGGAGCGACGCCGGTCGATCTCTCGTCCGGGTCATTGGCGACGCTATCTGACATGCCGATGGCTTCCGAACATAATGTGACGCGGTCCTCGCAAAAGGTCATTCAGGCATGCGCTGCATGATCGGAATGGCGCGTTGGGCCAACGTCGTCAGACGATCGAGATTGCAGTCGCCATACCCGCCGCCCTGATGCAGCAGGTTACATGTCGCAATGACATGTCCATTCCACCGCACCGGAAGGTTCACGACGCTTTCGCATCCGAGCGATCAGATTAGCTCATAATCGGGAATGCCCCGAAAAGGTGTGTCCGCCAGTAGGGAGCGTGAGGCAATTCCGCGTGGCGTGGCGACTCGGTGGGTTCAACGGGGCAATCGAGCGCGCATCGCCTGATGCAAAATACAATCCGTTGATTTCCTTTGGAAAATGGCGCGCCTGGAAAGACGAGACCGCTAACAGCTATATCATTGAAATTTCTTCATAAAGACCGAGGCGGCTCGACCAGGGAATCATCGTCCCGCCCTGTATCCGCCGCAGACTACGATGCGCCACGAGACGGCGGAGATGCGCCGACAGCGGCTATTGGACTTTCACCCGATACCGGAAGTTCGCCATCAACCGATGATCGGCGAGCGCGGAAGCGACAAACGCCGTCTCAGGCGCGCCCCCAGAACTCCCTGGCCGTATCGACAACAAGGCCAAGCTTGGCGATTTCGTCGTCGAGCGTGATCAGGTTGCCCTCGACGACGCTGGCGAACCCGCATTGCGGACTGATTGCGAGGTCGTCGCCGTCGACATATTTCGTCGCCTCGTCCAGACGCCGCTTGAGATCGTCCTTGTTTTCGAGCCTGGCGCGTTTCGTCGTCACGAGACCGAGAACGACTTCCTTGCCTTTCGGCATGAATCGCAAAGGGGCGAAAGAGCCGCTACGCTCGTCGTCATATTCGAGCAGGAAGCGATCGACCTGCAGGCCGCCGAAGCAGGCTTCGGCGAGACCCTCGTAAGTTCCCTCGGCGATCCAGTTCGAGCGTGCGTTGCCACGGCAAAGGTGGATGCCGATGGTCGTGCCCGGACGCCTGGCCGAGATGCATGCGTTAATCAGCCGAACATAGCGGCCAAGCCGGGCGTCGGGATCGTCCCCGTCGGCGCGCACTTCCTCGCGCAGCGTCGGATCCAGAAAATAAGTCAGCAGTGGATCGTCGATCTGGATATAGCGGCAGCCTGCTTCTTCGAGCGCGGCGATCTCGCGGCGATAAACGTCGGCGAGGTCGGCGAAGAATTCCTCGATGTCCGGATAGGCCGCTTCCGACACGACCTTGCGGCCGCCGTGGAAATGCATGCGCGTTGGCGAAGGGATGGTGATCTTGGCCATCTCGCGCGCGCGGGAAGCAACGAAGCGAAAATCATCGACGAGCACGGGATTCTCGACGCCGAGCTTGCCGACCGTCTTCACCGTCTTCGGCACATAGTCCGACGGCTTGCCGTGATCGTGAGAAAAGGCGGTCGTCTCGCCGTCGAGGATGGCGACGCCCGTCAAATGCCTGACAAAGTCGATCCACCAGTTCTCGCGACGAAATTCGCCGTCGGTGACGACCCGCAGGCCGATTCGTTCCTGCAGCGCGATCACATCGGCGATGGCGGCGTCTTCCACTGCCCGAAGCGCCGCGTCGTCGATCTTGCCAGCCTGGTGGCGCGCGCGGGCTTGATGAATGCTGTCAGGCCGCAGGAGGCTGCCGACCGTATCGGCGCGAATTCTGTCGCCTTTCCCGGAGGCTTTGTCGCGAAGGCGGGAATTTTGCATGGAAATCTCCTCCAGGGCGCGGTTCGCCTCTCAGGCCGGTCGTCTCAGGTATCGGGCGGGCGGGCGCGCAGCCTATGCGGATCGCGAAAGACCCCTTGCTGAATCGGTATTTGGCCGGTCGATCCGTTCGGCTCGGCCTCCATCAGGATTTCGATGAATTTTGTCTGCACGACCGTGAGAGGCTGATTTTTTCGGAATGTCAGCCCGATTTCGCGCTCGCTGTCGAGCAGATCGACGGGAAGAATCTTGAGGTCCTTGCGCAGCGACGCTCGCTTGCGCTTCGAATAGGTGAGCAGGCCGATCGCGTCGCTGCTGAGGATCATCTGTTCGGCCAGCGAGAAGGTGACGATCTCGCAGGTCTGGGCTGGCGGCGTCAGCCCGTGGCGGATCAGCAGCTCCTCGAAATACCTTCGGGTCGGCGTGCCATGCGGCGCGACGATCCAGTTTTCGCGCGCGAGCTGTTCGAGCGTGGGGCGCCCCTTCGCCAGCGGGTGATCGGCCCTGGTCACCATCGCGTAGGACTCGCGCAGAAGCGGCGTCTCCTCCAGCGCATCGTAGGGCGCGGGTTGGCGGGGGCGCCGGAGGACGACGTCCGTTTGGTTCTGCGGCCGCCCGCCGACAGGGGGGGGAAACCCGCCGGTGACCGCCTGAAGTCGGACATGCCGGTAGCGGCGTAGCATTGCGCCGAACGCCTGCATGACCATCGCTTGCTCGGAAAACGGAAGCAGGCCGATCGAAATGCGGCCCGTCACCTCGCCGGTCATGACCGCAAGCCGCGTGGGAAGCGCCAGCACGTCCTGCATCAGGCTCTTGTAGAGGGCGCACAGCAAACCGACGTCGTCGTTCCCCTCCATGCCCGTCCGCGTCCGGTGAAAGAGCTGACGGCCGACGGCGGACGACAGGCGCGCGATCGCCCGGCTGACGTTCGGCTGCGACTGGCCGAGATAGCTGGCGGCTGCAGAAACGCTGCCGGCTGTCCGGACCGCGTCGGCCGCCGCCAGCATGTCCCAGCCCAGATGGTGGGCGAGGTTTCTCACCTTTCCGCCACGCGCGCTCAACCGCTCCTGCGCTTCCTCGATACGCGCGATCATGCGGCGGCAATGCGCGATGACGACCTCGCCGTGCGAGGTCGGCTCCATGCCCGTCCAGCCCCGCTGGAAGAGCGTGTGCCCCAGAGCCTGCTCGGCCTCCGCGACCGCGCGCGAGAGGCTGCTCTGGCTGACGTTCAGACGTTCGCCGGTTCGAGCCAGGCTCGCATGCGCCGCCACGCCGTCGATGATCCGCGCGTGCCGGATGGTGAGAGGAGGAGTTTTCTTCATCCTGCAAAGAGCCTTTGGCGCTGTCGCCGTCTTCAGCCTCACCCAATCATGCAGGTTTCGCAACCGACCTTACAGAAACTGCATAAGCGTGATTTGCGGTCTTTGGCTAGGGTCATTGGCAACATCCGGGAAAAACTCGCGGCGCATCGGAAGGGAGCGATGTCAGAAAAGCATTTCGACGCCGTCGTGCGCGCTCGCCGGACGCTGACCGACCGAATCGCCGAGTTCGAGATTGCCGCCGCCGACGGCGCGCGGCTGCCGATGGCGCAGGCCGGAAGCCATATCGAACTCTTGTTTGGCGGCGAGGGCGGGCGCTTCCTGCGTCACTATTCGGTTGTGGGGCCATTGACCTCGAACGGCGATGCCGAACCGTTCTGGCGCATCGCTGTGCAACGGGAAAACCTTTCGCGTGGATCGGCCTTCATCCACGACCGTTTTCGCGCAGGCGTGCGCTTGCGGGTGTCGCGCCCCATCAATGCCTTCCGGCTTTTGCGCGACAGCAATCATACGCTGCTGATCGCCGGCGGCATCGGGGTGACGCCGATGGTCGCGATGGCGCGCTCGCTGTCTGTTCGGAAAATGCCCTTCTCGATGTTCTATGCCGGCCTTAAGCGGTCGGCGATGGCCTACGTCGACGATCTCGCGCGCCTGTGCGGCGATCGGCTAACGGTCCACGAAGCCGCAGATCAAGGCGTCCCCGATCTCGAGGCTCTGTTTCGCGCGCAGCCGGACGGGACGGCCGTCTACATCTGTGGGCCTGGCCCGATGATAGAGGCGGCCCGCGCGGCGGGCCGTGCTCTCGGCTGGGACGGTGCGCGTATCCGTTTCGAGGTCTTCAACTCGGCTCACAAGCCAGACGATGCCGATTTCGAAGTGAGGATCAGGTCGGGACGCACGATCCGCGTCGGCGCCGGAACGACCATTCTCGATGCGCTTGATGTCGCGGGCGTCGACACGCTGTCCGATTGCCGGCGCGGCGAATGCGGCCTCTGTTCGACTGATGTCGTCGCCTACGACGGCGAACTCGATCACCGCGATCGCTTCTTCAGCAAGGACGAGCACGCCAGGGGCGAGCAGATCACGATCTGCTGCTCGCGGTTTCGCGGACAGCTCCTTCATCTGGACATCTAAGTTTCAAGGAGAGCAGGAATGCCGACCGCAGGTCTTCAACTGGCGCACGCCGAACTGCCCCATCCCAGCGACGCCGCGGTCTACGCCGCGATGGAGCCGCACGACGCCGGCCATTTCGCCAACAACGAGACGCCGCTCGTCCGCAATTGCTGGTATGTCGCCGCGCGCGCAAACGAAGTCGGGCGCAAGCCGCTCGCGCGAAAACTCCTCAACGTCGATGTCGTGCTATGGCGGACGGAGGCTGGCGCGGTCGTCGCCATGCGCAACCGTTGCCCGCACCGCTCCTTCCCGCTCGCGCGCGGCAAGCTGATCGGCGACCGCCTGGTCTGCGGCTACCACGGGATGGAATTCGGAGCGGACGGCGTGTGCGCGCACATGCCGGCGCTGAGCCGCGCGCCCTCGACAGCCATGGTGCAGACCTACCCGGCTGCCGACCGCGGTCCCTTGACCTGGATCTGGATGGGCGCGCCCGACCTTGCGGACGAAGCCGCGATCCCGGACACCTCCTGGCTCAGCGACCCCAAGTGGGGCACCGTGACGGGAAATTTCCATGTCGGCTCGGATTATGTCGCGATGCACGAGAACCTGATCGACCAGACCCATTTCCCGTTCCTGCATCCCGGCACTGTCGGCACGCCGGAATACGCCCGCTCCAGGCTCACCGCCTCGACCGACGACAACCAGGTGGTGATCCGGCGCGAGCTCCTCAATTCCGCGCCGCCCGGCGTCTACGGCGTACCTGCGGACATCATGGACAAGAAGGTCGACAGAACGTCGGAGGCCCGCTTTGTCTCGCCGGCTCTGCATACGGCGTTCGCGCGGATCCATGTGGTCGATCCGGATCCCGGCCGGCCGACTGACTATCGCTACAACATCACGCACGCCTTCACGCCGGAGACCAACAATTCGATCCACTATTGGTGGTTCAACTCTCGCGATTATCGGCCGGGAGATGCAGAGATCGACACGTTCATGCGTGAGGCGCACGCTCAGGCCTATTCCGAGGACGTAGAGGCGCTGGAGTGGATCAACGAGGTCGTGCGCAAGGACGGCGAGGCGCAGTTCGACCTCAGCTTCGCCCCCGACAAGCCAGGACTTATGGCGCGCAGGATTTTATTTCGGCTCGCCATGAAGGAAGCGCGTACGATTTGATTGTCGCGCGTCATTGGGCGCCGTCGTCCAATCTCCGACGACGGAAGCCGGCGACGAGCAGTTTGGTCTGAAACGACGAGGGCTGAAGAATGAATAGAATTGTCATGATTGCCGCTCTGGGGGCGATGCTTTGCTGCTCGTCCGTGGTCCAGGCCGAGGACAACGTCGTCAAGATCGGTCTCGTCATTCCGACGACCGGCATTTTCTCGACGAACGGCCGCCAGATAGCGACGGCGGTCAAGACGTTCATGTCCGTCAACGGCGACACGGCCGGCGGCAGAAAAGTCGAGGTTCTGATCCGGGACGACGCCGGATCGCCCGATCTGTCCAAGCGCCTGGCGCAGGAACTCGTCATCGCCGACCATGTGAATTTTCTCGCCGGCTTCGGGAATACGCCCGCCGCGTTGGCAGTCGCTCCGATCGCGACGCAAGCGAAGACGCCTCAGGTCGTCATGGTCGCCGCCACGTCGATCATTCCGACAAGATCTCCTTTTATCGTACGCTCTTCGCAGACGATTCCGCAGATCGCGAGCGCCGCGGGCGACTGGGCCGCGAAGCACAACATCAAGCGCGCAATCTCCATCGTCTCGGACTACGGTCCCGGGCTCGACGCGGAGCAATGGTTCGCCAAAAGCTTCGAAGCGGGCGGCGGAAAGGTTCTGGACAGGCTGAGAGCGCCTTTGGCAAGCCCTGAATTCGCGCCATTTCTTCAGCTCGTGAAGGACAAGGCGCCGGACGCGGTCTTCGTCTTCGTTCCCACGGGCGCCGGAGCCGTTTTCATGCGCCAGTTCTCCGACCGTGGGCTTAAAGCCGCCGGCGTCAAGCTGCTCGCGATGAGCGACGTGATGGACGACGAACTCTTGAACTCGATGGGCGACGCGGCGATCGACGCAATCTCGATCGGTCCTTATTCCACCAGTCACGACTCGCCGGAAAACAAGGCGTTCGTCGACGCGTTCTACAAGACGAACGGGAAGGAGTTCCGCCCGAACATCGTCGCCGTGAGCGCATACGACGGGATGAAGCTGATCTACGATGCGCTGAACGCGACCAAGGGCGCTCCGGACGGAGAAACTCTTGTCAATGCGATGAAGGGAGCTTCCTGGAACAGCGCGCGCGGCCCGATCACGATCGATCCGGCGACGCGCGACATCGTGCAGAACATCTACGTGCGCAAAGTCGAACGCGTGAACGGCGAGCTCTGGAACACCGAAGTCGAAACGATTCCGGCAGTGCGAGACCCGGCAAAATAGACGGGCCGACTCCGCCCGGACGGCAGTCGGATGGCGGTGTCGCTAGAGCAGGCGTCTGGAGGCGACGACGGCTTCACAGCCACTCTCTAATGGGTAGGAGACAAGGTCGAATGCGCTTCAGGGCCGGTTTTGCGCCGACCATTCGGCCGACGCTCCACGGATGATGAGACGTCATGCGAGCGGAGGTCCTGGCCAACTCCCGTCCTGGAGCGCCGCGTCCAGCCAGACTATGGACAGGTGCGCCCAGCCAGTCGCTGGCGTCGCTCAATTTTCCGACCCCCTCGCGCCAAGCCTGGCCGAACGCGAACCGCGACAAGAGAATCGTCGACCTGTCGCGGGCGGCCCAAAGCGTTCGTGATGAACGGCCTCCGAGCCGCCGGCGGGTGCGGAGGCGCGCACACGAGCAACACGTTCCCCGACAGATTCAAGGGATGCCGGTGAAATCGGCCAGCTTTGACCAGCCGAACGACGGCGCAATAATGGTCACGCGCGCGCGTTCCTTCGAACCGGGTTTGCGTGGAAACCGCCATGTGGTCTCGCCTGCTTGTCATTGCCCTGCTCTTGCTGCCGGCCCGGGCCCTCGCCGGGCTCAAGGAGCAGGTCGCGGCGCTGGCGCCCTCGGGACTGGTGCTCGTGGTCGACGCCGAGGGCAAGGAGCTGGTCGCGCAGAACGCAGACGAACCCTTCGTCCCCGCCTCGGTCGCCAAGCTTGTGACCGCCTGGCTGGCGCTTGAGACGCTCGGCAAGGACTACCGCTTCCAGACCCGCTTCTACCTGGACGACAAGCGGGTGTTGTACGTGCGCGGCGGCGGCGATCCCTTCCTGATCTCCGAGGAGCTCGCGCCGCTCGCAAAGGATTTGGTCGCCGCGACCGGCAAGGCGCCGTTCTCCGGCATCGTGCTCGACGCGAGCTACTACCCCGCCGACCTGCGCATTCCGGGTATTGAGGACTCGACGGACTCCTACAACGCCCTGAATTCCGCCCTAGCCGTCAACTTCAACACGATCTACGCCGTGCACCGCGGCGCGAGCGTCCTTTCCGCCGAGAAGCAGACCCCGATCACGCCGTTGGCGATCAGCCAATTCCGTAACCGCGCGCCCAAGGGGCGAGACCGCCTCAGCCTGGCTCAGGACCCCGCGCTGAGCCTGCAATACGCCGGGGAACTGCTCGCCGCGTTCATCGAAAGAGCCGGCGGCGGCGTCAAGGGCGAGATCGCGACAGGATCGACGCCAGCGGGCCTCGCGCCTGTCTACGTGCACCTGCAGTCGCGTCCGCTGTCAAAGGTCCTTCACGAGTTGCTCGTCGGTTCGAACAACTACATAGCCAACCAGGTGTTCCTGGAGATCGGCGGGCGCCGCCTCAGCGCCCCCGCCGGCCCACCCCAATCAACGCAAAGCGCGGCAAGAACGATCGCCGCGCCAGCGCACCCCCACTACCCTCCCCCGAAGGA
>OEIU01000385.1_pt1 | contig 42957 bp, 39 predicted proteins | sample 1539221 | NCBI WGS metagenome assembly OEIU01 (sample SAMN03792071, study PRJEB22550) | activated sludge metagenome | feature: wastewater treatment plant; material: activated sludge; isolation source: Wastewater treatment plant of a petroleum refinery complex | place: Argentina: Zarate | collected... | reverse complement strand
CGATCGTGATAACCAACTGACTTTGTTCGATTCTTAACCGGACACTAGTGGGCTTCAGCCTGACAGTTCTCAAGCCGGCTGAAGCCGGCCCCACAGAACACTCGCCGGTGATCACGAGTCAGTCAGCGTTTCACGCCGCCCGCGCGCGGCTCGATTTCCTCGATCGGCGCGCCATACAGCATCTCGATACCTTCCATGTCGGGCAGGCTGTGGGCGATGCCCTTGTGGCAGTCGATGCAGGTGTGATGATCCTCGCCTGCCAGGGCCTTCGAGTGCACGTACACGGCGCGGGCGCTCTGGCGCGTCCAGTCCATGAACTTGTAGTTGTGGCAGTTGCGGCATTCCAGCGAGTCGTTGGCCTTGAGCCGCGCCCATTCGTGCTTCGCCAGTTCGAGGCGATGGTTCACGAACTTCTCGCGCGTGTTGATGGTGCCGAAGATCTTGCCCCACACTTCCTTGGAGGCCTGCATCTTGCGCGCGATCTTGTCGGTCCAGTCGTGCGGGACGTGGCAGTCCGGACAGGTCGCCCGCACGCCCGAGCGGTTGCTGTAGTGGATGGTGTGCTTGAGGTCCGCGAACACGTTGTCGCGCATCTCGTGACAACTGGTGCAGAACTCCTCGGTGTTGGTGACTTCGAGCGCGGTGTTGAAACCGCCCCAGAACAGCACGCCGCCGATGAAGCCGCCGATGGTCAGGAATCCCAGGCTGAAATAGCGACTGGGCGAGCTGACCACCCGCCACCAGCCGCGCAGCATGTCCCACAGGCGCTTCATTTCTTCTTTTCTTTGTCGTCCGACCCGGCCGCCGCGGCGCGCTGGCGCGCGATGATCTCGTCGACGTCCAGGAACGTATTGGCCACCGGCGGCGTGACTTCCGACTGCGGCACGTGGCACTGGGTGCAGAAGTAACGGCGCGGCGAAATCTCGGCGAGGAAATCGAACTCGCGATCCATGTAGTGCGTGGCGCTGACCATCGGCGCGCCGAACTCGTTGTTGCGCACGCGCGCGTGGCAGTACATGCACATGTTCACGTTGCGCGTGATTTCATACTTCTCGATCGAGTGCGGGATGGTCGGCGGCTGGCTGGTGTAGGCGCGGCCGCGCTTCACGTCCTTGTTCTCCACCGGCCAGATCTTCGGGGCCTGCGGCTCTTCCTTGAGCGGCGTGTTGCCGCGCAGGCCGTTCACCAGGTCCTCCGCCGGCAGCGACATGGCCGCAAGCGCAATGACGGCCGCACCCATCGCAGCAATGACCCAGCGTGCAGCGCGCATCACACGGCTCCCAGCGGCACGATCTTGACCGCGCATTTCTTGAAGTCCGTCTGCTTGGAGATCGGATCGGTCGCATCCAGCGTCACCTTGTTGATGAGCTGGGAGGCGTCGAACCAGGGCACGAACCCCACACCGCGCGGCGGCTTGTTGCGGCCACGCGTTTCGACGCGCGAGCGGATCTCGCCGCGCCGCGATACGACCTTCACCTCGACGCCGCGACGGATCTTCATCGCCTCCGCGTCGTCCGGATGCATGAACACCAGCGCATTCGGGAAGGCGCGATACAGTTCCGGCACGCGCGCAGTCATCGAACCCGAATGCCAGTGCTCGAGCACGCGCCCGGTCACCAGCCAGTAGTTGAACTCGGTGTCGGGCGACTCGGCCGGCGGCTCGTAGGGCAGCGCAAAGATGTTGGCGCGGCCATCCTTGTTGCCATAGAAATCGAAGCCGCTGCCCTTCTTCGCGTACGGATCCGCTCCCTCACGGAAGCGCCACAGCGTCTCCTTGCCGTCGACGACTGGCCAGCGCAGGCCAGCCACCTGGTGATAGACGTCGAACGGCGCGAGATCGTGTCCGTGGCCGCGTCCGAAGGAGGCGTATTCCTCGAACAGGCCCTTCTGCACATAGAAGCCGAAGTGCTTCGACTCGTGATTGTCGTACTCGCGATCCATCTCGCTGACCGGGAAACGGTTCACCTGGCCGTTCGCGAACAGCACGTCGAACAGCGTCTTGTTGCGGTACGACGGGTTCGCGTTCAGCAGTTCGGCCGGCCACACTTCGTCGGTCTTGAAGCGCTTCGAGAATTCCATGAGCTGCCACAGATCCGAACGCGACTCGCCCGGCGCATCGACGAGCTGATGCCAGAACTGGGTGCGGCGTTCGGCATTGCCGTAGGCGCCCTCCTTCTCCACCCACATCGCGCTCGGCAGCACCAGATCCGCCGCCTGCGCCGTGACGGTGGGATAGGCATCGGACACGACGATGAAGTTGGCGGGATTGCGATAGCCCGGCAGCCCCTCCTCGTTCATGTTGGCCGCGGCCTGCATATTGTTGTTCACCTGCACCCAGTACGCGTTGAGCTTGCCGTCCTTGAGCATGCGGTTCTGTTCGACGGCGTGATAACCCGGCTTCGGATTGATGGTGCCGGCCGGCAGCTTCCACAGTTCCTCGGCATGCTTGCGATGCTCGGGGTTCACCACCGTCATGTCCGCCGGCAGGCGATGCGCGAACGTGCCGACCTCGCGCGCCGTGCCGCAGGCCGAGGGCTGACCGGTGAGCGAGAACGGACTGTTGCCCGGCGTCGAGATCTTTCCCGTCAGCAGGTGCAGGTTGTAGACGAGATTGTTCGCCCACACGCCGCGCGTGTGCTGGTTGAAACCCATGGTCCAGAACGAAGTGACGCGCACTTTCGGATCGGCGTACAGGTCGGCGAGCTGCTTCAGCCAGCCTTCCGGACAGCCCGACATCTTCACCGCGTACTCGAGCGTGTACGGCTTCACGAAGGCGGCATATTCCTCGAACGTCATCGGCTCGGCGTCGTTGGCGCGGCCGGCGTTCTTCGCCTTCATTTCCAGCGGATGATCGGGCCGCAGTCCATAGCCGATGTCGGTCACGCCGCGCTTGAAGTTGACGTGCCTGCCGACGAAGTCCTTGTTGACCTTGCCTGTCTGGATGATGTGGTTCGCGATGTAATTCATGATCGCGAGGTCCGACTGCGGCTTCATCACCAATGGAATGTCGGCGAGATCGAAGGAGCGGTGCTCGAAGGTCGAGAGCACCGCGACCTTGACGTGCGGCGCGGACAGCCGGCGATCGGCGACGCGCGACCACAGGATGGGATGCATCTCCGCCATGTTCGAGCCCCACAGCACGAACGCATCGGCGGATTCGAAATCGTCGTAGCAGCCCATGGGTTCGTCGATGCCGAAGGTGCGCATGAAGGCGTAGGCGGCCGAGGCCATGCAGTGACGCGCATTGGGATCGACGTTGTTGCTGCGGAAGCCGGCCTTGAACAGCTTGTTCGCGGCATAGCCTTCCCAGACCGTCCACTGGCCCGAGCCGAAAATGCCGACGCCTTCCGGCCCCTTCTCGCGCAGCGCCGCCTTGAACTTCTCCTCCATGATGTCGAAGGCCTGCTTCCAGGTGATCGGCGTGAACTCACCGTTCTTGTCGTACTTGCCGTCGGTCATGCGCAGCAGCGGCTGGGTCAGCCGGTCCGAGCCGTACATGATCTTGGAGAGGAAGTAGCCCTTCACGCAGTTGAGACCGCGATTCACTTCGGCATTCGCATCGGCGTGCGTCGCGACCACGCGGCCGTCCTTCACCGCCACGCGCACGCCGCAACCGGTGCCGCAGAAGCGGCACGGCGCCTTCGACCACTTCATGCGGGTGAACTGCGATTCGGTGATGATGTTCGAGGCCTGCGAAGGCGCGGCGGTGGCGGCGGCAATCGCGGACGCCGCGGCGCTGCGGCGCAGGAACTGGCGTCGGTTCATGCCTGTTCCTCCATCGGTTCGTCGAGATCGCGCGCGCGTTCGCTCAGGTGCGCGACGATCGATACCGTCAGCACGCCGCGCAGATCCTGCAGCCGCTGCGTCGCGTCGGCGAGCGAGCGGGCATCGGCCGCCTCCAGCACCACGGCGAACTTGGCGGGATGGGCGGTGGCGTGCAGCTCGGCGCCGGGCAGTTCCGCGACCGTCCGGCGCAGGGTGTCGAGACACGAGGGCACGATGTGCAGCAACAGGCTGGCGATATGGACGATCTCTTCCTGCAACTCACGAGGCGTGGCCGTGAACAGATCGCGACGGGACAGCAGCGTTCGCATCAATGAGATCCCTCGTTGTCAGACGGACGGCGGACCGGGCGGACCGGCGATGAGCTGGTACATCCAGACGGCGAAACCGAAGCCGGCGACCACCAGCACGGCCAGGATGGGCACGAGCACGAGGGCCAGGAAGGCAAAGGCCGCCAGTTCGCGCTTCTTTTCGGTGTGCATCGCCTCTCCTGAATCCCCGGGAGTTCTTGTAGTGCCGCGCCGCCGCTGCCGAAAGTTCGGATTTCCGCAGCCGTCCACGCGGAATACCCGAAAGACAGATCCGCGGTCGGGCGTTATCGCCGCCGCTACGGGCGCATTCGCCGGCAGTCGGCCGCTGCTCACCGGTATTTTCGATCTCGGTGTAACCCTGAACGCTCCTGGCGTGTCCTAACGCCAAGACCGCAACAACGCGGAAACGAGTTCAGACCACCCAGGAGATCGTCATGTTTGCCCTCAGCATCAACAACAGCAAAGTCCAGAGCGCCGTGTGCATGGTTCTGTCGGCCCTCATCGTCAGCGTCAGCCTGTCCCTGGGCGCCTTCGCTGCCGAACGTGCCGCCGACGTCGGCTACTCGGTGACCATCACGCAGCTGTCATGAGTTTCCACTCGCCCCCTGCCGGCGTTGCCTATCGCGGTGCGCCGGCAGGCTTTGGCCCGGAGGTCGGAGTTGGAAGTTTCACACGGAGATCACGGAGGACACGGAGGTCGGAAGAGAAGATTTCACACAGAGATCGCAGAGAACACAGAGTTCAAGAAAAGGCGATTTTCCTTCTTCTGACCTCTGTGTTCTCTGCGATCTCTGTGTGAAATCTTCTCTCCGCAGGAAGATCATCCCAGGTAGGCGCGCGTCAGTTGCTCCGACACGGTCCAGAGCCGCGCCGCCATCGCGGCATCGGTCTGATATTCCCCCTGCGGTTCGGGCGCGCAGTTCTTGAAGTACCCGCCGCTCACCTTGCCCAGCGCGGGATTCGTAGCGACATAGCACGGCGTCGCTGCCCCTTGCCCGACGGAGTTGCGATAGTTCGCCGTGCTGCCGGCGGTATTGCGAAGAATCGCCGTCCGCGTCGGCCCCGGCGTCACGCAGTTCGAGGTGGCGCGCGTGGATTGCAGGCGCTTCGACAGCTCCAGCGAGAACAGGCCGTTCGCCAGCTTGGAATGGGCGTAGCCGCGCTTGAACCAGTCCTTGCCCGACAGATCGTCGAACTGGATGCCGCCCGGCGGCGCATCGCGATGATTGTTGCTGCCGAGGACGACGACCCGGCCCTGCGGGGCAGCGGTCACCCGGTCCAGCAGCCGGTTGACCAGAATGAAATGCCCGAGGTGATTGACCACGAACTGCTTTTCGAGACCGCGCACCCGCTCCCAACGATCGAGCACGATGCCGGCGTTGCAGATCAGCATGTCGATGTCGAGATTCATCGCGCGGATGCGATCGGCGCAGGCGACGACCGAATCGAAATCGGTCAGCTCCAGCACGGCGGGCACGGCTTTGCCCTTCACGCTCCGGCACGCCTCTTCGGCCTTGTCCTGCGTCCGCCCGGTGCCGATCACCCGTGCGCCGCGCAGCGCAAGGACGCGCATCGTTTCGTAACCGATGCCGGAGTTGCAGCCGGTGACGAGCGCCGTCCTGCCGGTCAGATCGAGTCCGGCGGTGACCTCCTCCGCAGTCGACGAGGCATCGAATGCAGGCGCGGCGCGCGATGCGCCCGCGATGAAGGAGAAGAGTGCAGCCGCGTTGAACTGCCGACGCGTCATGGAATTCATCGTCGCCGAAATCGATGGCACGTATACGAGCAGTCTGTATCCATCGCTGAGGTCGTAAACGAGATACGAATAGCCATCGCCGGCCTTTCGTTTGAGCAGGCGCGGACGTTTGGGCTTGGCGCTTTATCTATCACGCGCCCGCTCCAGCGAGGTGTTAGGCGGCGCCCCAGAAAACTAGTGATCATCTGCTGGCCCAGCATACCGCGAACTTGCGACAAGCTCCGACTTCCATGTAACGCGACAACCGACTTCTCCCATGGACTCGGGCGAGACCATGAAGCTGACATCTGAAGTTCGAGATCGGGCATCAAGACCTTTGGCCGAAGCTATCGACTTGACCTGTGACATGGTCATGCCGGTAGTGATCTCGGAGCAGGCTGACTTGACGCGATTCTCTAGAGTTACGAACCGATGCCCCCAATATCCGAGGAGACTCAGAAACGCGATGCCACCCAGGAGATTCAAGCGGCGTCGCCAGGTTGGAGCTGCAGAAGCGCTTGAGGTACTCACAGGTGCCGCCCAACGCCATGCTCACGCGAGCGCGTCTTCGCGCGTCGCGTGCAGCAATTTGTTGGGCACTGTTGGATTGAACCGCCGATCTTCATCTCTGACCCCGAAAGACAACCGTCTTCAGCAATCGATCCGCAATGTCACCGCGTTACCTGCCGACGAACTTGGCGGCGAAAGCGAACAATACTACGACGATAAGCAATGAACCGGTAAAGCGAGCCCTACGCGCGGCGGCATATGCAAAGCCACCACTCAAATAACCATTGGACCAGCCCATTCGGGCGCGAAAGCGGACTACGCCTTCTGGATTCACAACGCACCAGAGCCCGCTTGCGAGAACTGCCAACAGAAACAGGATCAGGAAAATCTCTTCCATCATGACGCCCAACGCCGCGCGTAAGCCGCGAGCAAAAGCTGGAGGCTTTTGCGAGTCGAGCGCGCGAACTTGACGCGCTTGTTCGGCATTCTAGAAATCATGATGTACGGCGCTCATGCAAGTTGGCGTCAGACCTTGCTCTCTCGCCTGCCTTATCGCTGAACCTTCCGCACTCCAATCCAAAGGCGCATCGCTTTTGCGAGTCGGGCGCGCAATGCGCGTACTCTCATAGAACCTTGTTATCCGATGAGCTTGTCGTACTCGGCATGACTTCCAATCCAAAACCACGAGATTCCGTTCTCAACGTCGGTGCCAACGGCCCGCCAATGAAGGCCAACACGAGCAGACCAGAACTCCCCGACATGCTTGAGCCGTATGGAAGGATGGCGCAGATTGGATCTCATCAGTTCAAAGCAGCGATCCGCCAGCTGCTGCACGTCGGCGGGCAACGCGCGATAGTGATGCCAGAAGTCTGGTGAAGCGAAGTGCTTCAAAATTCTGTGCTCTTGCCTTCCTTATGCGCCTTTCGAACGGCCTCGGCCAACCTGTCCAGTTTCCCCGCCTTTACGTCAGCCTCGAACTGGGCATCCCAAGCCTGAGCATCGAATTCTGAGTACCACTTCCGAAACTCCACCAGTTCGGTGCCACTCAAACTTCGAATCTGATCTTCAATCTCTTCCAGTTTGCGCATATGTCACCTCGTGAAGCCGAGTATATGCCGGCGCTCATCTATCGTCTTCTCATCGGATAACGTTCGCGTTAAGGCGCGTGCGTCTTCGCACGTCGCCTCTTGAACGCATTGTTGGGCTTACCCTGCATCGCGTTCTCGAACCTTCTGAAGGAACTGTTCAAATGCTGGAAGTAGCTTCAATCTCTCTTCGCCGCCCGACTGGCTGTCAAAGTGAGCGAACGCGTCACGCATCTTCTCTTCTGTGAACCACTTTCCATAGTGCAGCAATGACTCTGGAATGTTGTGAATCGCATTCATGAGCTGATGAATCTCCCGAATGTGTTCCTCGGTGATCCTCTCAGGCACCGACGTACGCGCACGCACATATATAGCGACTTGAAAGAGCAGCGCGAGTGATGCACTGAAGTACGGCTCAGGAGCCTGCGATACTGGTTCGGTAAGCATTCTCGTCTCAAGCCCAACTTATATATCGACCGCCAAAGTGCGGTGCTCGGATGCCGCTGCAGATCGTTGGAATGACAAATTTCATTGTGTTCATCCGTGATTTGTAAGCGCTTCCGGCGCGGACCATCCAGGAATCAGACCGCAGTCAGCTTTTGTCTGGCTCAAGATAGTTGTGTCGTGTTGGCCGGTCAACGATCAGACTGTTGATCTCCGCATCTCTGGTCAGGAGGCGGTCGTGTCGACATCTGCCGGAAGCAGCGTGCCAGTCCCGCCTCAACCAGCCACCAGCCGGATGCGCGTGATCTCCGACGGCGCACCGAAGCGCTTCGGCGGTCCCCAGTAACCCGTGCCGCGGCTCACGTAGACCCACAACCGGTTCAGCCGATGCAGACCCGCCGTGAACGGCTGCTGCAATGGCACGAACAGATTCCAGGGCCAGAACTGGCCGCCGTGCGTGTGTCCCGACAGTTGCAGATCGAAACCTGCAGATGCCGCTGCAGGTGCAGTGCGCGGTTGATGCGCGAGAAGAATCCTCACCGCCGCATTGACCGGTGCGCCCGCCAGTGCCGCCGCCGGATCGCTGCGCTGCTGCGGATCGAAATGATGCGCGCCATAGTCCGTGACGCCCGCGAGCACGAGCGCCGCTTCGCCGCGCGCCACGACGACATGTTCATTCGCCAGTACGCGCAGCCCCAGCCGTCGCAGCTCGCGCGTCCAGGCGGGCTCGCCCGAGTAGTACTCGTGATTGCCGGTGACGAAGTACACGCCGTGACGCGCATTCAACCGCTGCAGCGGCTGCACGTCGGCGGCGAGCTGCGGCACGGTGCCGTCGACCAGGTCGCCGGTGATGGCGATGACATCGGCATCGAGCCCGTTCGCTGCGTCGACGATGGCATCGACATAGCCGCGCTTGATGGTCGGGCCAACGTGCACGTCGCTGATCTGCACGATCGAGAATCCCTGGAGGCCCGCCGGCAGATGGGCGATCGGAATGTCGACATCGACGATGCGGGCGCGACGCCGGGCATTCACGAAGCCGACGATGGTGGCTGTCGCAGACAGCACGACGACGAGCAGTGCCGAGACGTACGTGGCGGTTGCCGCCTTCGTCGGCGAGAAGATCACAACGATGAGCAGGACAATGTCCCGCAGCAGGGTCAGAACGAGCAGCGAAGAAAAAAGACCCATCATGATCATGCCGCCCCAGGCGATCCGGTCGGCGAGCGGCTGCCGGCCCATCGACCGGGTCACCATGCCGAGCGGCATCAACAGGCACGACGCCGCCAGCACGGACACGCCGACGATCCAGCCCGGCAACGACAGGGCCAGATCCGGCAGCAGACGACTGCCGATATAGAAATGCAGCAGCACCAGGATGGCGATGGCGATCAGGAACGGGCGGCTTGGACGCACTGGGCGGACATTCAGCAGGAGGGAGCGGGCAGTATCGGGATCGCGGCGCGGCTTTCAAGGCGCCGCCCCTTCACGGGCGTCGGCAACCGTCGGACAATGCTGCGCCGGCGGGCCAGAGAACGAGACCAGTGCTCAAGGATTACCTGAAACAGGGCGTGCGGATCGAAGGACTGTTCGAACTGATCAGCAAGGGCCAGGACGCCTTCGACGGCAGCTGGATGTTCGAAACCCATCTCACCTCGCCCAACCTGATCCGTTTCGCCGCCGACGACAGCGGCACGAATCCGATCCGCATCCTGCCCTACAAACGCGGTCACAACGCCAGCACGCCGATGGCCGGCGGCGAAGTGATTTCCGGCGAATTCACCGGCTGCCTCATGGGCGTGTACAAGGACCAGGGCATCGCCATGGTCAACCACGTCGACACCGAGAAGGACGGCGACGGCCACACACCGCACAAGGACGCCTGGCAGAAACTCAAACAGACCAGCGGTTTCGAACTGTTCAACGAGTGCTCGACCGCAGGAATGATCCCGAACCTCATCCGCAGCATGAAGGACCGCAAGCTCATGCAGCACGGCGCCGGCATCGCGATTCTGTGCGTCGCCTCGCCCACCAGGTACTACAGCATCACCAAGGCCGCGGTCTTCCGCGACCTGGACCACAGCTATCGGGTGCTGAAGATTCTGTGAGACGGAGATGGTTTCACACGGAGATCACGGAGATCACGGAGGTCAGAAGAAGAGAATTTTCCACGGGGGACACGGGGAACACGGGGTTCGGAACAGAAAATTTCTTATCCCCGTGCTCCCCGTGTTCCCATTCCTCCCCCGTGGAAATTTCTTCTTCCGATCTCCGTGATCTCCGTGATCTCCGTGATCTCCGTGTGAAATTCCTGTCTTCTCCGGGAGCCGGCCGGGTAGTCTCGCGACATGACACGATCCTGGTGGCTCTACCTCCTCGCCTGCGAAGACGGCCGCACGTATGCGGGCATTGCCATCGACGTCGATGCACGCTTCAGGGCGCACGCCGCAGGCAAGGGGGCGAAATTCACGCGCTCGAACAGACCCGTGCGCGTGCTCGGCGCAAGAGCGTTCGCCAGCAAATCCGAAGCGCTCAAGGCCGAGGCTGCATTGAAGCGGATGTCGAAGGAACAAAAGCTGGCATGGGCGGCTCCCTGTGGGGCCGGCTTTAGCCGGCCCGAGAATGGTCAGGACAAAACCTGACCTGCAGGACGAAGCTCAACCGTTCGCCACCGCGATCTCATCGCGGAACCTGCGCCAGCCCGCGCCGCGCGCCATGGAATACGGCGGCGGGAAGTGCGCCCTGGCACCCAGCGCATCGGCCGCGCGCCAGCCCCAGCGCGGATCGTCCAGGAAGGCGCGCGCCAGCGCGATCATGTCGGCGCGACCTTCCGCCAGGATGCGCTCGGCCTGATGCGGGTCGGTGATCAGGCCGACGGCGCGTGTCGGCACACCCGTCGATGTCTTCACTTCCTGCGCGAACTCGACCTGATACTCCGGCGCGACCGGCACTTTCACGCCGGCACGGATGCCGCCGCTCGATACGCACACATAGTCGATGCCGGGTTGCTTCGCTTCGCGCACATAGGCGATGGTCCGCGGCAGATCCCAGCCGCCGTCGACCCAATCCGTCGCTGACACGCGCAGGCCGACCGCGACCGATGCCGGCACGGCGGCCCGCACCGCCGCAATCACGGCCAGCGGCAGGCGCATGCGGTTGTCGAGCGATCCGCCGTAGCGATCGGTACGCGCATTCGCGAGCGGCGAGAGGAACTGGTGCAGCAGGTAGCCATGCGCGCTGTGGATCTCGATCACTTCGAAACCGATCCGCACGGCGCGCTGCGCGGCCTGCACGAACGCTGCGATGGTCGCATCGATGTCATCGACGCCGAGCGCCTGCGGCACATGCCAGCCTTCGCCGTAGGGCGCGGCAGACGACGAGACGGTCAGCCAGGGATCTTCGTTCGCAGCGAGCGCCGATCCGTCTTCCCACGGCCGGCGCGAAGACGCCTTGCGGCCCGCATGAGCGATCTGGATGCCGAACTTCGTCGGACCCGCGAGCCGGCGCGCGGCGGCGATCGCTCGCGCGAGTGCGGCTTCGTTGTCGTCGCTGTACAGCCCCAGGCAGCCGTGCGTGATGCGTCCGCGCCGCTCCACCGCGGTCGCTTCCACCATGACGAGGCCCGCGCCGGAATACGCGAGCTGCGACAGATGCTGCAGATGCCAGTCGGTGGCAGAGCCGTCATTCGCGCTGTACTGACACATCGGCGCGACGACGATGCGGTTGGGGATCTCGACGCTGCCGATGCGCGCGGATTCGAACAGACGACTGGCCATGAATGCTCCTGAGGAAATGGATGGGCCGCATTCTACGAATGCTGCCGTCAGATGCAGCGCTGCTGGACGTGCTGGACGGCCGGCTCGAATGACGCCGCTCAGCGGCTCGCAACGCTGACCGACTGGTCCGGCGTACCGCCGCCGAGCGCCACGAACAGCCGCGCCGTGTCCTGCAGGCGCTGCGCCTGCGCGCGCACGAAGCCGAGCCGTGCCTGCTGGTACAGGCGCTCGCTGTCCAGCACCTGCAGCACGCCGGTGTTGCCTTCGTTGTAGCTCTCGCGCGTGAGATCGAGATTCTGGCGCGCCACGTCGAGCGCCCGCGACTGCGCGTCGAGCTGTTCGGCGCCGTGATCGAGCGCATCCAGCGCATCGGCCACCTGGCCGAATGATTCCAGCACCACCTGCTGGTACTTCGCCGACTGCACCGACAATGCCGCGAGCGCCGCACGGCGCTCGGCGCGCAGCTTGCCGCCGTCGAAAACCGGCGCGGTGAGGCCGACGATGAGTCCCCAGGCCGTGCTCTTCGAATCGAACAGCTCGCTGGTTTCCAGCGCCTGCTGGCCCACCGTCGCCGACAGTGTGATGCGCGGATAGAGATTCGCCGTGGCGACACCGACGGCGGCAGTCGCAGCACGAAGCTGCGCCTCCGCGGCGAGAATGTCGGGCCGGCCATGCACCAGCTCCGAGGGCACATTCACGGGAAGCCGGGCCGGCAGCGTGAGCTCGCCGAGTGCCGGCGCCGTGAAATTCGCGTTCGGCGGAAGTTCGCCGGCGAGCACGGCCAGTCCGTGACGCGCAACACTCAGTCGCTGCCGCAGCGGCGGCAACAGCGTTTCGTCGCTGGCGAGCTGGCTTTCGGCGCTCAGCACATCGACGCGACTCACCGAACCCGCGGCATACGCGTCGCGGATCATGTCGAGATTGCGACGGTCGTCGGCGAGCACTTCCTGCAAGGCCTCGATCTCCGCCTGCGCCGCGGCGACCTCGATGGTCCGTTGCACGACATTGCCCGTCACCGACAGATGCGTGGCCTGCAGTTCGCGCGCCTGGTACTCGGCGAGCGCCTGCTGCCGTTCGATGGCGCGGCCGACGCCGCCCGTGTAGTCGAGCGTGTAGCTGACAGCGGCGCCGAAGGCGAAGTACGTGAACGGCGGCGTCTGCATCGGACCGAGGAACTGTGCGCCATATTGCTGGCGACCGGTGCCCGCAGTGAGATCGACTTGCGGATAGCGCGTACCGGTCTTCGCTTCGACCAGCGCCTGCGACTGCGCGAGCGTTGCCTGCGCGGCGGCGAGCGTCTGGTTGCGCTGCTGCGCCTGATCGACGAGCTGGTTCAGCTGCGGTGATTCGAACAACCGCCACCAGTCGGCAGGAACGGCGGCGCCCGTTTCCACCTGCTGGCGCGTCGTCGAGGCGAGCGGTGGCGCACTGGCGTCGGTGGTGTAGCGATCCACGGACGGCGCGGCAGGGCGTTCGAACTGCGGCCCGACGGCGCAGGCGCTCAGCAACGCGGCGGTGGATGCGAGGATCAGTGTGCGTTTGAGTGTATTCATGGAAGGTCAGTCCGCGACGACATGCATATCGGTACGCGCCGCCTGCGGCTTGCGGAACAGGAACACCAGCGGAATCGCCGCAAGACTCAGCACCAGCATCAGCTTGAAGTCGTTGTTGTAGGCGATCATGGTCGCCTGCCGCGTGACTTCGCCGTTGATGGCGGCCAGCTCCGTCAGACTGTGCGCGTTCGCGCCCAGCGATCCGGCGAACGGCGTGACGTGCTCGCCGAGCCGCGCGTGCATGATCTGGGTATTGCGGATGAAGAGAGCCTGCACCGCGGCGATGCCCACGCTGCTGCCGAGATTGCGCAGCAGATTGAAGACCGAGGTCGCCTCGTTGCGGAAACGCGGCGCGAGCGTGCCGAACGTGAGCGTGGCCAGTGGAATATAGGCAAGGCCGACGCCGAAACCCTGGACGACGCTGGTCCATGCCACGATCGAGTCATCCATCTGCAGATAGAAGTTGCACATCTGGCCGAGCGATATCGCCGAGATCGCAAAGCCCGCCGCGATCACCCACCGCACATCCACGTTGCGCAGCAGCCGGCTGAACACGAGCGATGCCAGCACGGTGCCGAAGCCGCGTGGCGCGGTCAGCAGTCCCGCCGTCATGACGGGATAGCCGAGCAGGTCCTGCAGCAGCGGCGGCAGCAATACCAGCGTGGCGAACAGCAGCACGCCGATCAGGAAAATGAAGGCCGCGCCGGTGCTGAAATTGCGGTCCTTGAACATTTTCAGATCGATGAACGGTTCGCGTGTCGTCATGCTGTGCACGACGAACAGGTAGAACCCGACGAGCGCGACGGCCGCGTAGATCCAGATTTCGGTGGCATCGAACCAGTCCTTGAGCTGGCCGCGATCCAGCATGAGCTGCAGCGCCGCGATGGCGATCGACAGCGTTGCGAAGCCCATGAAATCGAAGGCCGAGCGACGCGTCTTCGATTCGGTCAGGAAGCTGCCGAGACCGAGCAGCGCCAGCACGCCGATGGGGATGTTGATGTAGAACACCCAGCGCCAGCTCATCTGGTCGGTGAGCCACGCGCCCAGCGCCGGGCCGAGGATCGGGCCGAGCGTCACGCCCATCACCCACGTCGACATCGCGCGCGCATGGCGCTCGGGCGGATTGATGTCGAGCAGGATGGCCTGCGACAGCGGCACCAGCGCCGCGCCGGCCAGTCCCTGCAGCAGGCGAAACGCCACCATCTGCGACAGGTTCTGCGCGAGGCCGCACAGCACCGACGCCACCGTGAAACCGACGATGGAGATCAGGAAGACTTTCTTGCGGCCGAACTGGCCGGCGAGCCAGCCGGTGAGCGGCGTCATGATCGCCACGGCGAGGATGTACGACGTCAGCACCCACGACATCTGTTCCTGCGTGCCGGCGAGACTGCCCTGGATGTGCGGCAGCGCGACGTTCGCAATCGTGCCGTCGAGCGACTGCATCATCGTCGCCAGCATCAGCGACACCGTGATGAGCTTGTGGTGCGGCACCACGGGTCGGGAAGTTTCCGTCGACACGATGCGGGTTCCGTCAGTGGTGCGCCAACCGCTGGAACTGCGTGTCGACTTCGACCTGCGCGCTCAGGCCGGACTGCAGCGCGATGGACGCATCGAGGCCTTCGAGTTCGAGACGCACGGGCACGCGCTGCACGACCTTCACCCAGTTGCCGGTCGCATTCTCCGCCGGCAGCGCCGAGAACTCGCTGCCCGTGCCCGGACTCAGGCTCGCGACCTTCGCCGCGAATCTGCGGCCCGGCATCGCGTCGATCGTCACCGTGGCAGCCTGGCCGGGATGCATGTGCGCGAGCTGCACTTCCTTGAAGTTGGCTTCGACCCAGACGTTGTCGCGCGACATCAGCACGAACACCGGCTGCGCGGCGGCGATGAAGTTGCCGACCTGCAGCTGCTCGACTTTCGCCACGACGCCGTCGGCGGGCGCCGTCACCGTCGCGTACGACAGGTTGAGCTGCGCATGATCGAGCTGCGCCTGCGCTTCCAGCACCAGCGGATGCTTCTCCACCGCAATGTCCGGATCGCCGCCGAGTGCGGCCAGCGCCGATGCGATCTGCTGCTGCGCGGCGCTGTAGGCCTGCTGCGCGCTCTCGCGGGCATGGGTCGCCGCATCGAACTGCGACTGCGAGGCAATGCCCTTCGCGAGCAGGCGCTGCTGGCGTTCGTACTCCGTCTGCCGGTAGACGAGCGTCTCGCGCGCGGCGGCCAGATCCGCCTGGCGCTGGCGATAGATCGCGCGCAGCGATTCGACCTGCAGCTTCTGCTTGCCGAGCTGCGCCTGCGCCTCGGCGACGGCGATCTCGAACGGGCGCGCATCGAGCCGGAACAGCACATCGCCCGCGTGCACGAGCTGGTTGTCGTGCACGCGCAGTTCGGTCACGCGGCCCGCGACATTGGCGCTGATGCTGACCTGCCCGGCGCGCACGTAGGCATCGTCGGTGTCCTGATAACGGCCGCCGAACAGATAGAAATAGCCGCCGACCAGCAGCACCAGCAGCGGACCGCCCAGCATGAGCGGCAGGCGCAGGCGCTCGCGGCGGCTGCGCGGTGCGATGACGGGCGCAGAATTCTCCTGCGGGTCGCGGCTGATTTCTTCGCGCAGGACCTGCGGCTGAACGGCAGCATTCATCGGGCGGATCTAGGTTTGGTGGCACGGGAATTCGGAGTACGGGCAACGGCGGCGCGCGATGCGGGGAGCTCCTCCGCGCGCGCAGCCTCATCGGCCTTCGTCGCGATCAGGTTGTCGTGCGCGCGACTCAGCAGTTCGATCAGCAGGTTGCGCTCCTGCGCCTTGAAGCCGGCGAACGCTTCCGCGCGCACGGCATCGCTTTCCTTCCAGATCAGTTCGAGGATGGGCTGCGCCTTCTGCTTCAGATAGAGCTGACGCGCACGCCGGTCGGTCGGATGCGGACGGCGCTCGATCCAGTCGTCGCCTTCCATGCGATCGAGGATGCGCACCAGCGTCATCGGCTCGATGCCGCTGAGTTCTGCCAGCCGCACCTGACTGATGCCCTCGTTGCGCGCGAGTCGCGCCAGCACCTTGCACTGATCCAGCGTGACGTCCATGTGACGCAGACGCTGCTGGAACAGGCGCGTGTACAGATGGGAGATGTCCTTGATCAGGAACCCGAAATTTCTGGTGATGTCCATTGGGCGGCTACCCTCCGGACGAGATAATAACAGTTGTTACTATATCGAAGCCTACGAATCCGTAATGTGTGACCGGAGTCCCGGGCAGAGGGGGGAAGGACAGGATTGGAGGGGCTGCAGGTCAGGCTTTGGCCAATGGCACCGACTTGAGGATTTGCTCTGCCTGTGGGGCCGGCTTCAGCCGGCCTGAAAACAGTCAGGCTGAAGCCTGACCTACAGTAGGAGGCTCCTGCCCTGACCCTCCCCCGCTGCCATCAACGCCAGTCCCTGCGCGACCGACGAGAACTCGTCGCCGCCGACGAGTTTCTCCGCACCGAACCGGCGGGCGAACAGCTCGCGCACTGCGGGCACCAGCGCGCTGCCGCCGGTCAGGAAGACGCGCGTGACGTCTGCGGCTTTCACGTTCGCGATGGTCAGCGCCTCATCGGCCGTCGCAGCGACCGCCGCGAGATCGTCGGCGATCCAGCGTTCGAAATCGTTGCGCGACACGACACGGTCGATTTCCACCGGCCCGGCCTTGAAGCGCAACTGCGTGACGTCCGCCGAGGTCAGTGCCTGCTTCACGCTCGACACGGCCTGGAACAGCGAGAAGCCTTCCTCGTTGCGGATCACGTGCACCAGTCCCTCGAACGCCTCGCGATCGTCGGCGGTCTTGAGGATGTCGCCGATGAGTCGCAGCGTCTGGCGGTTGTTCATCATCGAGAGCTGGTGCCAGCTCGAAAAATTCGAGTAGATCCACAACGGAATCGGCAGCGCCTTGGCTTCGGGGCGGAATTCCGAACCCATGCCGAGCGCCGGACACACGACGTTGTAGACGATCTGATAGTCGAAACGATCGCCGGCGATGCCGATGCCGGTCTGCGCGAGCGGCGCAATCTTCGGCTGGACTCCGCCCGCTGCCACTTCGACGACGGAAAAGTCGCTCGTGCCGCCACCCAGATCGGCGACCAGCACGAGATGCCGACCGCTGACCTTGCGCGCGAATGCATACGCCGCGGCTTCGGGCTCGAGACCGAAACGATCCGGCGCCTTGCCGGCGAATTCGAATGCCTGCGACAGGCGCGTCTGTGCGAGTGCGTCGTCGGGATTGGTGCCGGCAAAGCGGATCGGCCGCCCCGCAACCAGCGGCAACGCGGTCACGACCGCCTGCGATGCCGTCGCCTCGTACAGATGCCGCAGCAGCGTACCGACCAGATCGTCGAGCGCGTACACCTGCGAGAACATGCGCGTCTCGGTGAAGGTGCGACTGCCGAGAAAGGACTTCATCGACTGCACCAGCCGCGCCGGCCCCGTGCGCGCAAGGTAGTCGGCGATTGCATCCGCCCCGGCGCTGCTCACCGGCCGCTCGTGTGCGTTCTGCTCGTTCGGCCGGAAACACAGGATGGATGGCAGCACCGCCGCGACCCCCGAACGCGACGGCACGGGCAGCACGGCCGAGCGGCCTTCCCGATCGACGACGGCAATGACGGTATTGCTGGTGCCGAAATCGACACCGACGGCCAGCGGCTGCATGGGATTCACGGGGAAAAACGGGCGGCGGAAAGTACAGGCGCTGTCTGCTCGGGTCAATCAGGTTTCGCCAGAGAGAAGGTTCACACCGACGCAGAGCACGGCGGTCAAGACAAAGACAGAGAGATTTCCACGGGGGAAGAAGGGGGAACACGGGGGACACGGGGTTCGGAACAGAAAATTTCTTATCCCCGTGTTCCCCGTGTTCCCCTTTCTTCTCCCCGTGGAAATCTTCTTCTCCGATCTCCGTATGAAATCTTCCTCTTCAGCGCGAATTCACCGGCAAATCCACCGGTGAACGGATTCCCGCCCGCGGCCGCAGTCGCTTGCCGGCAGGTCGCCGCAACTGACCGGCCGGGTGCAGATTCGCAAGAACGTCGCGACTACTGTTCTCCCACGCTTCAGCAACCCGCAATACCGCGGAACGCAGCGAGAAAAGGGAGATTCAAATCATGTTCGCCTTCACCGAATTCAGCCGCCGCACCCGCAACACGCTGTGCCTGCTGATGTCGGCCGTCATTGTCGCCGGCAGCCTGTTCGCAGCCTCGTATGCCGCGAAGATGGCCGAGCACAACGGCTACTCGGTGACGATCACTCAGCTGCAGTAGGCATCCCCCTTCGCCGGTGCACGTCCACGCCGTGCGCCGGCGCTTTTTTTCCGGCGGAACCCTGCAGTCCGATTGATTCGTTGACCGAATGACACTTATCGCTGCCGCCCGAATGATCCGGGCGCGTCGAGCGGTTAACGTGTCGTCAACCCATCGACCGCAGGAGACTCCCGATGCCTTACAAAGTTGCCGTCCTCGTTGGCAGTCTGCGCAAGGACTCTTTCAGCCGGAAAATCGCCAATGCGATTGCCGATCTCGCGCCTGCCGGACTCACCTTTGAACAGGTACCCATCGGCGACCTGCCGCTCTACAACCAGGATCTGGAAACCGATTCGCCGCCGGCTGCGTGGACCGCGTTCCGCGACAAGGTCCGTCCGGCCGATGCCGTGCTGTTCGTGACGCCGGAGTACAACCGCTCCGTGCCCGGCGCGCTCAAGAACGCCATCGACGTCGCTTCGCGCCCCTACGGCAAGAGCGTGTTTCAGGGCAAACCCGCCGCCATCGTCAGCCTCTCGATGGGCAATCTTTCGGGCTTCGGCGCCAATCACCACCTGCGCCAGTCGCTGGTGTTCCTCGACATGCCGGTGCTGCAGCAGCCGGAGGCCTACATCGGCAACGCGCCGACCCTGCTCGACGACGCGGGCAAGGTGAAGAACCCCGACACGGAAAAATTCCTGCGCGGCTTCGGCGAGAAATTCGAGAAGTGGATCGGGAAGACCCGCTAAGAGGAAGATGGGTACGCAAAAAGCGCAAGGCGGAACGCAAGAGGCACAAAGGTTCTTGAAAAAAGACGCTTCTTCGTCTGCGCCTTTTGCGTTCCGCCCTGTGCCTTTTGCGTACCTGTTCTTGCTTACAACGTCGTGCAGGAACTCGACGCCGCGGCATCCAGGCGCGGGAAAGCCTCTTCCGCGACTTCCGAGCGGCAACGCTCGGGGCCGGCGGACGCGGCACAGGAAATCGTCACGTCCTTCAATGAACGCCGGGCGGTGTCGAGGCAGCGCACCGAGTAGGTCGTGGGTCCGTCCGCCTGGTTCTTCTGCTGGAAGCGCAGATACCAGCGCTCGCCGGACAGCGTGGCGAGTTGCATGACGCGGTTGCGACACTCCTGTGTCGCGCCGTCGCGGCAGTAACGTTCCTCGCAGGCCCTGATCGAGCCCGACTCGCAGCTCGCCTGCAATTCCTTCTCATGCGCCTTGAGTTCGGCCGGACCGCCGCCCTTGGTCCACGCCATGCACGCCGTGTTGTCGCCGGCATTGCACTGCTGCAGCAGCGCTTCGAGTTCGGCCGGGGACTTCCGCGGCACCGGCGTACGAGGGGCAGCACTGGATGAACGCTTCGTCGTGGTGATGCCCTGGACAAGCTTCGCGTCCGTGCCGCAGCGCTTGTCGGAGAAGATCTTCGAACCGTCGGGCGCGGTACACGTGTAGATCTGGGCCGGCACCTGCGAGGATGCCAGCAGCAAGCTCAGAACCAGCAGGGTGCGCCAGGACAGCCCCATCGAAACTCCCGAAAACATCCAATCCGCGACGGCGCCGATCTTACTGCAGGCGCCGTGCCTATCCCGACCGCACTGGGTCATGGGGATCTCGTTTTGTGCACCAGCGCACACCTGGAAGTTCGCCAATCCTGGGCTACTTCTTTTCCTCCAATTCGACGAACCCGATGGGTCGCCCCTTCGGCACGGGTGGCTGCATGAGTTCGCGGATGGCTTTGAGAATTCCAGTGATCGCCTGATCGTGGGTAGCGAGCTTGCGGGTAATAAGCGTTTCGAGGTCCTTGAGTTGCTGAGCGAGTTCCTTGTTGGAGGCGAGCAGTTCACGCATCTGCACGAATGCCCGCATGATTTCGATATTGACGGTGATGGCGCGCTCGCTCTTGAGCACGGAAGACAACATGGCCACGCCCTGCTCGGTAAAGGCGTAGGGCAGATATTTTCGGTGCTGCCCGCGGCCACGCTTTAAGGTCACAAGTTGTGACCTTAAAGCGGCCCACTCCAGCTTTGCTCCTGGTCATCCTTGACTCCTTGGGTTTCGATAGTGTGCGCGGGACGTACGAATGTACGGGCATCACCCTGCCTTGGCGAGCGCTCTGACCGAGTTCCGTTCTGTGCACCAGCGCACAAAGCACCGCAACAGGCGGCGGTTTGCCGCCGGTCGGGTACAGAGAGAGGCGCCCCGGCCGTTAAAGAGAAGGCGAGAAAGCAGCCAACGCCTCATGAGCACCTCATCCGACAACACTCTGCCCCGCCGCGCGCTCGTCGTCGACGCCGACCCGGCGACGCGCGAGTCGGCTGCCGCCCTGCTCAAGCTGCAGGGTTTCACGGTCACCACGGCGAGCGATGGTGCGGAAGCGCTGACGGTCTTTGCGCGCGACTGGTATCCGCTGGTTCTGCTCAGCCGCAGCATTCCCACGCTCGACGGCATCGAACTCGCCTCGCGCCTGCGCGTCATCGCGCTCGCGCCGGTCTACCTCATCATGCTCACCGGCAGCACCGATGCGCGCGACCATGAACTCGGTTACTGCGCCGGCGTCGATCAGTACCTGCTGCTGCAGAATTTTCCGGGCGAACTCGTCGGCAAGGCCGAAGCCGGCATGGTCGCGCTGCGCCGCCGGCGTTCGTCGCGGACCGGTCGGCTCGATGAACCGGCGACCGTCGATCTGGAGAACGGCGCACACACCGCCCGTCATCTCGTCGGACGATTGCGCGCCGAGATCGCGCAGGCGGCCCGCACGCGCGGTCTGCTGCAGATTCTCAGCGCCAGCCTCGAGACCGATGACGATGAAGCCTTTGCACGCCAGAACCTCGGCGCGTCGGCCTCGAACGCCCTGCTGCAGGCCGTCCACGATGCGATCCGTCCGAAACTCGACTGGGTGACCCGGCTGCCCGCGCCGGCGCACACCTGCCGGCTCGCGGTGGTGATGCCGGAAAGCTCGCCGATCGACGGGCCTGCCGTCGAACAGCGCATTCGTAATGCGTTCGTGCACTGGAACACGGAGTCCGCGCAGAGCGAAGTGCGCCTGAGCTGCGGGCTCGCGTCCATCTCGCGCAACGAAGCGCCGCCGACCGCACTGGAATTTCTCGGCCAGGCCGAACGCAATCGTCGCGGCAAGGACAACGCACGCACCGGTATCTTCCAGGTGCAACGCGACCACGCCGCCTGACGGTCCGACCGTTGATTGGTCACCGGTGTCGCGTCTGCCGTCGCGATAATCCACAGAGCCTGTGGATAAGCCCGGGAAAAGCGTACCTTGACTTTGCTGGCGTGCGGGAAATCGCCCGCTGCGCGTTGGATTGATCAAATTGCGAGCAGTCGGGCGGAGAAGCGCGACGGCTCGCGACGGCTCAGGCGCGACGCCTGCGGGCAGTCTTTGTCGGCCTGCCTTTCGGCGCCGCCTTCCTGGCCAGCAGTTTCTTGAGCTTGCGGCTCAGGACCTGCAGCTCCTGCTTGGCGCGCTTGGCCACTTTCTTGGCCTGCTTCATCAGCTTCCGCGCTTCCTTGGCCTGTCGCTTGGCGAACTGCCGGCGCTCGCGCGCTTCCCGATGCCGCGCTTCGAGTTCGGTGAGTTTGCCGTTGACTGCCGTCTTCTTCCCGGGACGCCTGGCCATGCGCTCTTCCTCTCGTTGTCCTGGTCGGGTCGCGCGGCAGAATAGCCTGCGCTTTCAAAAATCAGCAACTTGAGCCTCTGGTCAGACCTCCTTCGATGTGCGCGAGAGCGAACCGGACGGCGTCGCGCTCACTTCATATTTCTGTAACAGCGTGCCCTTAGTAATGGCGGCTCAACCAGAACACGCCCAGGCGTTCGTCTCGGGCGGCCCGCAGCTCATCGGAGGTTTCCATGTCCCATCGCCTCGCCCGCCGCACCTTGCGCGCCACGATCGCCCTCGTCCTCGCCGGTGCGACCTTCATCGCCACTGCGCATGACCGCGACCGCGATCGTGACCATCGCCATGACCACGGCTGGCACGACGGCCACGAGCGCGATTGCCACGACCGCGGGCCGATCACGCTCAAGGCGCTCGGCACCTACGATGCGGGCGAAGCCGGCTCGGCGGAAATCGTTGCCTACGACGCGAAGTCACGCCGCCTGTTCGTCGTCAACGCCGCGACCTCGACCGTCGACGTGCTGAGCGCACGCAATCCGCGCGCGCCGGGCAAAGTGACGACGATCGACACCTCCATCTTCGGCGCGCCGAACAGCGTCGCCGTCAACGACGGCCTCGTCGCCATCGCCATCGAGAGCAAGCCGAACAAGACCGATCCGGGCCGTGTCGCGTTCTACGACACCGACGGCAAACTGCTTTCCTCCGTGCGCGTCGGCTCGCTGCCGGACATGGTCACATTCACGCCGGACGGCAACTACCTGCTGGTCGCCAACGAAGCCGAGCCCAGCGGCTACGGCGCCGGCCAGGTCGATCCGGAAGGCTCCGTCAGCATCATCCCGGTGCCGAAGAACGAAAAGCAGGTGCGCAAGCTGAAGGACTCTGACGTACGCACCGCATCGTTCAAACAGTTCAACGGCAAGGAAGCCGAACTGCGCAGCCAGGGCATTCGCATCTACGGCCCGGGCGCCACCGCGGCCCAGGACTTCGAGCCGGAGTACATCGCCGTCTCGGAGGACTCGCGCAAGGCGTACGTGACGCTGCAGGAAAACAATGCCATCGCCGAGATCGATATCCAGCGCGCGCAGGTCACGAAGCTGCGCCCGCTCGGCTTCAAGGACTACAGCGAAGAACCGCGCGCCACGGCCACCTATGAATGGAAGGATCGCCCGTCGATCGGTGCGACCGCCGCAGGCCAGAAGCTCGCCCTCGGCGGATTCTCCGGCCTCGCCTTCGAAGGCGTCACCGGCGACGGCAAGCTGAAGTTCATCACGCACACGGATCGCGGCCCCAACGGCGAACCGGTCGGCGTGCGTCGCCCGTTCCTGCTGCCGCAGTTCAATCCGCACCTGGTGCGCTTCACGCTCGATCCGGCCAACGGCCGGTTCGAACTCACCGAACAGATTGCGCTGCGCGCCGCGAACGGCCGCCTGCTCACCGGCGTGTCGAACATCCTGCTGTCGCAGGACGGCAATCAGCCCTACAACGACGAAGTGCCTGTCGATCTGCGCGATCGGCCGCTGCCGCTCGATCCGCTGGGCGGCGATTTCGAAGGCATCGCCATCGATGCCGACGGCTGTTTCGGTAGGCCCGACAAATATCCCCCCCCCTTCTATCCCTTCAGAAAGCCGGGCGGGCTGATCGAACGGCTCTTTCCGGCCGGCCCGCAGGAGGGGGGGGGCGCTGGGGTGCCCGCCGCTGGCGTCGCCGGCATTTACGGCACGGAAGTGCTGCCGGCCGTCATCGCGCAGCGTCGCCAGAATCGCGGCATGGAAGGCATCGCGATCCAGGACGGCAAGATCTATGCGTTCGTGCAGAGCCCGATCCGCAATCCGGCGACGCTGGCCAATGGCGCGCTGAATGCCATGAAGAACGTGCGCATCGTCGAATTCGATCCGGCGACGCGCGCAACCCGCCAGTTCCTGTACATCATGGACAACCCCGCCGCGGTCAGCGCCGACGACACGCGCGCCGACAAGATCGGCGATGTGGCGGCGATTCCCGGCGGCGGCTTCCTGGTGCTCGAACGCGACGACGACGCGGTGCCGGAAGATCCGATCGAGACCATCACCAAGAAGGTGTATGCCGCCTCGCTCACCGATGCGACCGACATTTCCGGCCTCGGCGCATTCATCGTCAACGGCGTCTCCCGGAGCGTCGATCAGATGACGGCCGAAGAACTCGCCAGTGTCGGCGTGAAGCCCGCGACCAAGAAGCTGCATGTCGATCTGGCACAGGCCGGGTATGCCGGCGTCGAGAAGGTCGAAGGTCTGGCATTGCTGCCAAGCGGCCAGCTCGCGCTCGTGAACGACAATGACTTCGGCGTGGCCGGCATCGTGATCGACAACGCGACCGGCCGGTTCACGATCGCGCCGGGCTACGTTCCGGAGAACGTGGAACTGGGCATCGTCAATGTGCCGGGCCTCGACGCCTCCGATCGCGACAATGCGATCAACATCCACTCGTGGCCGGTGTTCGGCATGTACCAGCCCGATGCCATCAAACTCTTCACGGCGGGACGTTCGAGCTACCTGATCACCGCCAACGAAGGTGACGCACGCGACTGGACGGGCTTCGCCGAGGAAGCCCGCGTCGGCTCGCTGACACTGGATCCGACCGCATTTCCGGATGGTGCGACGCTGAAGAACAATGCCAACCTCGGGCGTCTCAACGTCACCAAATCCCTCGGCGACATCGACGGCGACGGCGACTACGACGCGCTCTACACGCTCGGCGGCCGTTCATTCTCGATCTGGAACCTGGACGGTTCGCTGGTGTTCGACAGCGGCAGCGACTTCGAACGCATCATCGCGGCCCGCGAGCCGGCGTTCTTCAACGCCAGCAACGACGACCGCGCCTTCGACAGCCGCTCGGACAACAAGGGACCGGAACCGGAAGCCGTCACCGTCGGCCAGGTCGGAAAACGCACGTATGCGTTCGTGGGTCTGGAGCGCCAGGGCGGCATCATGATCTACGACGTCACCACGCCGCGCGCGCCGGTGTTCGTCGACTACGTGAACAACCGCGATTTCTCGGTCGATCCCGCCACGGCACCCGCCGCGAAGGATCTGGGCCCCGAAGGCGTGATCTTCATCGACGCCAAGGACAGCCCGACGCGCGATCCGCTGCTGGTGGTCGCCAATGAGGTCAGCGGCACGGTGACGATCTATGCGGTGACCGCCACCGACAGGAAGTGAAGTCGTCGACGTGGAGGCCGGCACTCGCCGGCCTCCACCCTGCCGTGAGAATTTCTATCGCACGAGCTGCCTGCGGCAGTTCCTGAAGCGTTCGGCGAGGCGCAGATAGCTGACCTCTTCGACCGGCCCCACCGCCAGCCATTCGAAGGCGAGCGCATCGAGCGACTCCGGCGCCGCCGATCCCTGTCCCATGCCCTGCTGCAATCGTCGCAGCTGATATTCGCGGCGCAATGCCAGATCCTCGGCAGGAGACGCCCGGTCCGCGAGGATCTCCGCACGGATGCACAGCTGTCGCAGCGCCAGTTCATTCGCTGCCAGATCGTCGTCGCCGGCGCGTTCGAGAGCGGCCTGCAACGCCTCCACGCTTCCCTTGGGAAACGGGGCCGCACCGGCCAATCGCGCCTCTGCGGCCTGCTTCAACGCGTCGAGTTGCGCCGCATCGGCCTGCTTCGCCGCCGCGAGCCGATAGGCGCGCACGGCGTTCGCCGCGTCGAACAGCTCGATCCAGCCGCGCTCGGCATCGCGCGCATGCTGTTGCGCGACCGCACGCCTGCACCGCTCGAAGGCCCGCTCGAAGCGGTCCTGAAGCTGTCGCGTGCTCGCCCGCGGCAGTTCTTCGATGGCATCGAAGGCGAGACGCAGTTCGGGCAGCTTCCTGGCGCCTTCGAGCAGCGCCTGACCCGTAAGGCCGGCGATGGCATCCAGCTCGTCGCACAACCCGCTCGCCTGGAGCCGGTGGGTTTCCAATGCGGCGTTGCGGCTGTCGAATTCCTGCTGGCGCTTCTGGAACAGGGCATCGCACTGCTCGCGGAAGGCTTCCCACAGCGTGCGATCGTCCTCGCGCGAGACGGGGCCGACCGACTTCCAGGTGTCCTGCAGCCGTTTCACTTCTTCGGCGGCGGCGCGGCTGTCCGGCGCCGACAGCAGGCCGCGGGCGCGTTCGATGAGCGATTTCTTCGTCCTGACATTGCGGGCGTATTCGGCATCGATGCGGCCCTGCAGCGCGGCCGCAAGCTCACTGAACTGTTGCTCCAGCGGCTCACCCGCCACCGGATCCACAGGCGAATGGCCGCGCCACAGCTGCCTGGCTTCACGCAGCGCCGTGATCGTCATGCGCCAGTCGGGCTGCTCCCAGTCCTGCCGCTGCTCGAAGGCGAGCAGGCGCTCGAACAGCTCGCCGCGCCGCTGCAGGTTCTCCTGCTTCAGCCGATCCTGCGCCTCGAAGAACTCGCGGCACGGCTGGAACGCCTGCTGCGACGCTTCGTGAAAGCGCTGCCACTCGGCCTCCGCCTCGCCGCCGCCCGCGCCCTTGCTCAGGGTGCGCCACTGTTCCTGCAGGCTCCGGATCTGGCCGGCGAGTGCGGTCGGATGCATGGTCGCTCCGATCAACGCTTCCATCCGTTCGATGAGTTCAATCCGCTTGGGCGCGACCGAGAAACTCTTCCAGTCCTTCAGTTCCTCCAGGCGGGTGTCGAGCTGTTTCAACTGGCTGGCAAGATGCGCCGGCAGCGGCGGCGCACCGGCAATTTTTTCTTCGATGGCGCGACGCAGCCCGGCGGCGGTGCGGCTGCTGCCCGAGGCCAGCGCGCCATGCGCCTTGCGCAGCAGGCCACCGATCTGGCCGAGCGCCTGGGCCTCGGCTTCGAGTTTCCCGGAGCGGGCCTTGCGATCCTCCTCCTCGACTCTCGCACGCTCCGCGGCTGCCTCCGCTGCCGCGTGTTCTTCCTGTTCGCGTTGCGCGCGAGCTGCGGCCGCCGCATTCGCCGCGGCCAGTTCGGCAGCGGCCTGCGCGGCCACCTGGCGCAGATGCTGCGCGATGACTTCGCGGGCGCGGTCGATCGCCTGCTGTGTCTTCTGCGCGATGGCCGGCTCCGCGCCGGCCGCGACGGCATTCCAGCGACCCTCGAGCTGCTCCAGATGCGGCGTGAACAGCGAATCGTAGACCCGTCGGCTGTGCCGCTCGATTTCCGCGGACGCTGCGCCGATCTCGGCCTGCTGCAACTCCACGTCGCGCTCGCGCGCCAGCAGCGCATCGCGCTTGCGCGTCAGGATCCGGTAGACGTTCTTGTCGTTGCCGCCGCGGACCTTGCGGATCAGCTCGCGGATCTGCTGCGGATCGTCGATGGCCTCGGCGGCGAGCTGCCTGATTCGGGTGGACGATCCACCGACGACCGCGCGCGATACCGCCGGGAAATCTCCCGACGCCATCGCGTCACGCAGCGTCGCTTCCTCCTGGGCCGCAGCCGCGGCTGCATCGACGGCTGGCGTGGCAGGTGCGGCCGGCGGTACGGCGTCCCGTGGCTCCACCGGAGCCGGAGCAGGCGGCGCTTTGCGAAAGCGCGAAAAAAACGACATCGATCGATCCTTGTCGGGCGGGGATGGACTTCATTCTACTTTGCCATCCACGCCGACAAGCAACGGATATGGAGCCGCCTCCGGGATCGAAGAAGTCAGGCTAAAGCCTGACCCACAGGGAAAGCCCTCCGTCTCAAGCCGCGAAGCCCGCCAGCCGGCCGCGGATGATCGCGCTCGCTTCTTCGATCATGCGCGTCAGCAGTTCGGCGACGGAGGGGATGTCGTGGATCAGGCCCTGCGACTGACCGGCCCAGATCAGGCCCGCATCGAGATCGCCGGTTTCCAGCAGCTTGCGGCCCTGCGCGCCCTTCACCAGGTGCGCCACGTCTTCGAACTTCGCCTCGGACTGCGCGAGGATCTTCACGACCTCGTCCGACACGCTGTTCTTGCCGACGCGCGCCGTGTTGTGCAGCTTGCGGAAAATGAGATTGGTGCCGCGCTCGTCGTTCTCGACGATCAGCTGCTTCGCCCGTTCGTGGATGGGCGCTTCCTTCGTCGCGCAGAAGCGCGTGCCCATGTTGATGCCCTGCGCACCGAGCGCCAGCGCCGCGACCAGGCCGCGCGCATCGGCGAAGCCGCCGGAAGCGATGATCGGAATCTTCACCTTGTCGACGGTGGCGGGAATCAGGATGAGACCGGGAACATCGTCCTCGCCCGGATGACCGGCGCATTCGAAGCCGTCGATGGAAATGACGTCCACGCCCATGCGCTCCGCCGACAGCGCATGACGCACCGACGTGCACTTGTGAATGACCTTGATGCCGTTGGCCTTGAATTCATTCACGTGTTCCTGCGGCTTCGAGCCCGCCGTTTCCACGATCTTGATGCCGCTTTCGATGATCGCGCGGCGGTACTCGGCGTACGGCGGCGGCGTCATGGTCGGCAGGATGGTGAGGTTCACGCCGAAGGGCTTGTCGGTCATGGAGCGGCAGCGTTCGATTTCCTTCGTCAGCGCCTCGGGCGTCGGCTGCGTGAGCCCGGTGAGCACGCCGAGGCCGCCCGCGTTGGACACGGCCGCCGCCATTTCGGCGCGACCGACCCACTGCATGCCGCCCTGCACGATCGGGTGCTCGATGCCCATGAGCTTCGTGAATGGAGTCGTGATCGCCATGATCCTAAAGCGCCTCGATGATGGTCATGTTGGCGAGGCCGCCGCCTTCGCACATGGATTGCAGTCCGTACCGCTTGCCGCGCGCACGCAGCGCGTGCACCAGCGTCGCCATCAGCTTGGCGCCGGTCGCGCCGAGCGGATGACCCAGCGCGATCGCGCCGCCGTTCACGTTGAGCTTGTCGGGATCGGCGCCGAGCGCCTTGAGCCAGGAGAGTGTCACGGAGGCGAAGGCTTCGTTGATCTCGAACAGATCGATGTCGGAGAGCTTCATGCTCGCACGTTCCAGCGCGCGCTTCGTACCCGGGATCGGCTGTTCCAGCATGACCACCGGATCGCCGCCGACCACGGTCAGGTTGTGGATGCGCGCCAGCGGCTTGAGTCCGTGCGTCTTCAGCGCACGTTCGCTCACGACCAGCACGCCGGCCGCGCCGTCGCACATCTGGCTGGCATTCGCCGCGGTCAGCACGCCGCCTTCCTTCAGCAGCTTCACCGAGCGGATGCTTTCGATGCTCGCGTCGTAGCGGATGCCTTCGTCTTCGGTGTGCAGGCCGCCGTCGACGGCGACCTGCACGATTTCATTCTTGAAGGCGCCGGCGCGCGTTGCCGCGGCGGCGAGCTGATGACTGCGCAGCGCATACTGATCGAGTTCTTCGCGGCTGAGCCTGTACTTGTCGGCGAGCATCTGCGCGCCGGTGAACTGGCTGAATTCCTCGACGCCATATCGCTTGCGGATGCGCTCGCTCCACGGACCGCCGAGCCCGGCCTTGACGGCGAGATCCGTCGGCGAACCCATCGGCACGCGCGTCATGCTCTCGACACCCGCGGCGATCACCACATCCTGCGTGCCCGACATCACGGCCTGTGCCGCGAAGTGCACGGCCTGCTGCGACGAACCGCACTGACGATCGATCGACACCGCCGGCACGCTGTCCGGCAGCTTCGAAGCGAGCACCGCGTTGCGGCCGACGTGGAACGCCTGCTCGCCGACCTGGCTCACGCAGCCGAACACCACGTCTTCGACGGCCGCCGGATCGATGCCGCTGCGATCGACCAGCGCATTCAGCACTTCGCCCGCCAGGTCCGCGGGATGCCAGCCGGCCAGCCGGCCCTTGCGGCGACCGCCTGCCGTGCGCAGCGCCTGAACGATGTATGCCTCACTCATGCGAACCTCTCGTCAAGTGAAATCCGGCTTGCGGCGCGTGACGAACGCGGCGACGCCTTCGCGGCCGTACCTGGTCCTGCTCGAATCGGCGATCGAGCGCGCCTCGGCTTCCATCTGCGCTTCCAGCGTCGAGCTGAAACTCGTCAGCAGCAGGTTGCGGACCTTGCCGAGCGCCGGCGTGGCCGACGCCGCGAGCTGCTGCGCGATCTGCCCGGCCTCCGCACCGAGGCCGGCGTCGTCGACGGCGCGCGTAACCAGTCCCAGCGTCGCAGCTTCTTCTGCCGACAGGCGCTTGTTCAGCAACGCCAGTTCCTGCGCGCGACGCAGACCCACCAGGCGCGGCAGCAGCCAGGTGGAGCCGCCGTCCGGCGTCAGCCCGAGCGCCGTGTAGGCCAGCGTGAAATGCGCGGAACGTGCCGCGAGCGCGATGTCGCCCAGCACCGCGAGACTATAGCCGGCGCCCGCGGCCGGGCCGTTGACTGCAGTCACCAGCGGCTTGCCCATACGCGACAGGCGCGTGATCGCGGCATGCAGGTACGCGGTGATTTCCTTGAGCATCGCGGGCAGGGAATCCCCGGCCGCGGCGAAGGCGCCGACATCGCCGCCGGCGCAGAACATGCGTCCATTGCCGGTCAGCACGACGCAGCGGATCGCATCGTCCTCGTCGCACTGGATGGCCGCCTCCATCAGCGAGCGCGCCAGCGGAATGTCGAGTGCATTGCCGACGTCCGGACGATTGAGACGCAAGGTCGCCACCGCGCCCTCGCGTTCGAAGAGGAGAGAAGGATTCGTGCTCATGGGAATCGCCTGTCGCAGGGAGGGTCAGGGAGGGGGCGACTCAGGCGGCGGAACGGGCCAGAGGCCGAGCCGCACCTTCGACACCGCGTCCAGCGGTGCGATGCCTTCCTCCAGTTGCACATTCACGCTGTTCGCAAACGCGCACAGCGATCCGAAGCAGCCGACGAGCAGGACGAAGTCCATCATCTGGCGCGTATCGAAGCACCGCGACAGCCGCGACCACGTGTCGTCGGCAAGCCGCGCGTCGCGGTGCAGTTCTTCGACGCCGCGCAGCAGATCAGCGTCCTGTGCGCTCCAGCCGTCCGCCGCCGAACCCGACGGAATCCGCTGCAGTTCGATCTCGCTCAGCCCCGCCTTGCGCCCCTGCGGCAGGTGCTGCGCGTACTCGTACTCGCAGCGCTGCAGCCAGCTGATGCGCAGGATCGCCAGCTCGCGTTCGCGAAACGGCAGCGAACTGGCGCTGAACACATGCTTTTCGAAAGCGAGGAAAGCCTTGCACAGCTCGGGGTGATGCAGCAGCGCGCCCATCAGATGGAGGCCCGCGATGTCGCGACGGCCCGATTGCCAGGCATTGACCAGGAAGTCGCGCGCGCCGGGGAACGTGCTCATCGCATCGAGCGCGACGGCGTCGTAGTGCGACGGCAGGATGGGTTCGAGGCGCGGGGGGTGGTCGGTCATGGGATCAGAAAGAAGAATGGCCGCAAAAGGCGCAAAAAGCACAAAGGAGAATCCAAGGTATTCCGGCTATTTTTGCGCCTTTTGCGGCCATCTGCTTTCTCCTACGTGATCGCTTCAATGCCATCCAGCACCGTCCGATGCATCATGCGTCCCGACGTCGGATCGTACGGCAGCGCGCGATGCATGACGCCGCAGTTGTCCCAGATCAGCAGATCGCCGACCGACCACTCGTGGCGATACACGTTCTCGGGACGCGTGGTATGCGCGGTCAGCCGTTCGACCAGCGCGGCGCTCCCGGCAGCCGGCATGCCGACGACGTAGTCCACCGTCATGCCGAGCACCAGCGACTTGCGGCCCGAGGCGTGCTTCCACACCAGCGGATGTTCCTTGGGCTTGCGGTGATTGCGCCAGCGTGTGCGTTCTTCCTCGCTCGCGCCGGGATTCCAGACGCGGTTCGACGCTTCGAGGCTGTGCATGATGCGCAGCGAATCGCATGCGCGGCGGTCCGCCTCGCTCAGGTCTTCGTAAGCCGCATACACATTGCAGAACTCCGTCTGGCCGCCGGTGGGCGAGAGTCGCCGGCCCGACAGCAGCGTCGCCCTGGGCGGCGGTGTTTCATCGAACAGGCCATCGATGTGCCAGTGCACCGTGGACTTCAGATACTCGGCGGCATTGTTCTCTTTCTGGTCCAGCGTGATCTTGAACACGATCTCCCGCGTGCCGTCGGCGCGCTTCGGCCCCTGCGGAATCACCTTGCCGAGATGCGAGCTGAATTCCACCTGCTGCTCGTCGGTGAGGTGGACCTGCGGAAACAGCAGCACGCCATGCTTTTCGAGCGCCGCGAGACACGAGCCGGCGAATGCGGGATCGAGCATCTCTTCGCGCGTGACCTGCGCTTCGGCGCCGATGCGCGGACGCAGCGGAATGAATGTGGCCATGGTGTTCTCCAGGTCTTCCTGTAGGTCAGGCTTCAGCCTGACCTACAGGAAGAATCAGTAGACGATCTTCTCCGCAACCAGACGTTCGCGCTCGGCCTCGCTCAGACCGAGCAGTTCGCCGAAAACATAATCATTATGCTCGCCGAGCCGCGGCGCCGAGCGCGTGATCTTCGCCGGCGTCAGCGACAGCCGCCACGGCGCGCCGGCGATCGACATCTCGCCGCGCGCCGGATCGCTCACGTGCTGGAAGAAACCGCGACGCCAGAGATGATCGGAGCTGACGAGGTCGATGGAATTGAGGCTCTTGAACGCGGCGACGCCGCGCGCGCGCAGACGCTCGCCGAGTTCCTGCGCATCCTGCGGCTTCGTCCAGGCTTCGAGCAGGACATCGAGTTCCGCGGCGTGCTGCTGGCGTGCGGCGCGATCGACGAAACGCGGATCCGCCGCCAGCGCGGGATTGCCCATCGCCGCACACAACGCATGCCACTCGTCCTGGGTGCGCACCGCGATGCTGATCCAGTCTTCGTCGCCGCACGGATAGACGCCGTGCGGCGCCATCTCCGAGTGACGGTTGGCATTGCGCGTCGGCACCTTGCCCGTCAGGAAATATTCCATGAAGGCATCGCCGACGACGGAAGCGAGGGTCTCGACCGCCGATACGTCGACGTACTGTCCTTCGCCCGTGCGACGACGGTGATACAGCGCGACCAGTGCGGCAAATGCGGCCGCCGAGCCATAGCTGCTGTCGCCGTAGCGCACATTGAGCAGTTTCGGCGCGCCGTCCTTCAGGCCCACGAGATGACACACGCCGCCCAGCGCCGAGAACGAAGGCGCGTAGCCGGTCTGATAGCTCAGCGGGCCTTCCTGCCCGTGCATGCTCATCGCCACGGCGATGATGTCGCGCTTCAGTTCGCGCAGCTGTTCGTAGCCGAAACCCAGGCGTTTCGCGGCGCCGGGTCGCAGGTTCTCGATGACGATGTCGGACTTCTTCACCAGGTCGGCAAGCAGGCGCTGGCCTTCGTCGGATTTCATGTTGAGCTGGATGCTGCACTTGCCGGGATTCACGGCCTGGAAGCCCGGAGCGGCGTTGATGTCCTTCACGCCGAAGCGGCGCGAGGCGTCGAGCGAATCGAGACTTTCGACGCGGATGACTTCGGCGCCGAGGAAGGCGAGCAGTTTGCCCGCGTAGGGGCCGGCCCAGATCTTGGTGAGTTCGATGACGCGGACGCCGTGCAGCGGGCCGGTGGAGAGTGGGGTCATTGATGCTGCCCCCACCCTAACCCTCCCCCGCTGCGCGGAGGAGGGGACCGGAAGGTGCTGCGAAGTTGGACAGAGCGTCCCCTCCTCCGCGATAGCGGGGGAGGGACAGGGTGGGGGCAAATCATGGCACGCAGGTTCACGCTTCCACCCCACTCAACACCTGCTCCGTATGCTGCCCCAGCAACGGCGCCGCAGAAGCAATCCCCGCCGGCGTCGCGCTCAACCGATACGGCACCGTCGGATACGACCGCCGCCCCAGCACCGGATGCTCGACTTCGACGAAGAACCCGCGGAACTGCATCTGCGGCGATTCGACAATATCCGCCGCCGTGTTCACCGACGCGAGCGGAATGCCGAGCTTCTGCGCCCGCGCTACGACGTCCATCTTCTGCTGATCCTTCATCCACTCGCCGATGTGCGTGCGGCAGCGCTCGATGCGCTCCGGCGTGAGATGCAGCTCCAGCCAGCGATCGGGAAACTCCGTCATCCATTGCGGATCGCCCATCAGCGTGCTCAGGCCCTTCCAGTGGCCCGGCTCGGAAATGAACAGGTAGACATAGCCGTCGGCGCAGCGGAAGAACGTCGCCGGCCCGCCGAGATCGAACGCCGAGCGCCGCGTGCTCACGTCCATCGCGCCGTCGACCATCTGGCTGAGCACGTAGTCGCTGAGCGAGGCCAGCGATTCCTGCTGCGATACATCGATGAACTGGCCGCGACGCGAATCCTCGCGCCAGTAGAGCGCAGCCATCAGCGCGATCGCGGCGCTCAGTCCCGATTCGTAGTCGACCACGAACCGTCCCGCGCCCTGCAACGGCGGCGTGCCCGGATCGGGCGCACTCGGCGAGTGATACCCCCAGCCGCTGCTGTGAAAGACGTTGAGGCTGTAGGCCTTGTGCACGTCAGGAGGCGCGTCGTAGCCGAACGGCGTGATGCAGCAGACGGTCAGGCCCGACTCGTCACTACCGCAGCGTGACGGATCGATACCGAGCGCTTCGAGATAGCCCGGCGCGTGATCGTCGAGGACGACATCGATCCGCGCGAGCAGCCGCTGCAATACCTGCCGGCCTGCATCGCTGCCGAGATCGAGCGTGACCGAGCGCTTGCCGGTGTTGAGGTAGGCGAACAGTCCGCTGTTCTCGTTGGCCTGCGCTCCTTCGGCGAACGGCGCCATGCGCCGCGTCTCGCTGCCCGTCCCGGGCGCCTCGATCTTGATGACTTCCGCGCCGAAGTCCGCCAGCAGCTTGCCGCAGTTTCCGCCCGCCACGCCGCCGGCCAGTTCGAGAACCCGTAGATTGCTCAACGCGCGCACCGCGCCACCCCTGTGTGGAACCGCGGGCACTATCGCTCATCGGCTTGCCCGGTGCCGCGAGGGTGCAAGGTCAACCAAATGCCATTGCGGACGGAGGCAAGGAGAGACCGATCAAGAGTCGGAGCAACCGCATAGAACGCAAAGACGGAGAGAAGAGATAACCGCAAAAGGCGCAAAACGGAATCCTTCGGACTTTGCGCCTTTTGCGGCCATTTTCTTCTCTGACTATGCGTTCTTTGCGGTTACTCCGACTCCGGAGAATGCCTGCAGCAGAACCTGACCTTGCCCCAGGGTGGCGGGCGCAGGACGGACGGCGCGGGACGCTCCACACTGCCGGCTCGCAAGTGTCAGCGGGAACGGGATTCATGTCGGCAAGCACCCTGCACGACGAGGCGCGGATCGATCGCGACGACCGGCTGTCGGCCGAACGCGCGAAGCCGGCCGTGCGCGCCGTGGCGGTTTCGATCGCGATCCTGCGTCACCTCGCGCTGAGCCGCCGGCCCATGGGCGTCAACGCCATCGCGCGGGCGGTCGGCTGCACGCCGAGTGCGTGTTTCAACATCCTGAAGACGATGGCGGCCGAACACTTCGTCGAGTTCGATCGCGATACCAAGGCGTATTCGCTGGGCCGCGGCGTGGCCGCTCTCGCGCGTCATGCGCTCGATCCCAATGCCATGTACGGCTGGATGCGCGAGCGCATCGAACAGCTCGCCGACGACTGGGCGCTCACGATCGGATTGTGGCGCGTGCAGAAGACGTCCGTCCTGCTGGTGGGCTACGCGACGGGCTTTACCAGCACACGCATCCATCTCACGATCGGCCAGCGCGTACCGCTGCTGCTCGGCGCGACGGGACGTTGCATCGCGGCAGCCTGCCAGCTCGCCGATGCCGACATTGCCGAGCAGTTCGCCGCCCTGCGCTGGGACGAGCCGGTCGCGCTCGATCGATACCTCGCGGAAGTGGCCCAGACGCGGCAGACGGGCTGGGGTGTCGATGACGGACACCAGCTGCGCGGCGTCACGTCGATCGCCACTGCGGTGACGGACGATCTCCAGCAGGTCCGCTTCTGTCTGAGCGCGCACGCCTTCAACGGGCAGCTGTCCGACAGCGCGCGGCAGGAACTGGCGGGACAGATGCTGAATGCGTCGGCATGGGCGTCCGAGCGGATCGGCTCCTCCTGTGGGGCCGGCTTCAGCCGGCCTTCTTCAGAGTCAGGCTGAAGCCTGACCTACATCTGAGGCCGGCTGAAGCCGCCCCCACAGGAAGAACCCCCTTCTCCGGCGCTGCCCCGCACGTTGCCCTTCCCTGCAATGCCAGTCCGCTCCTCACCCGCGCTGGCTAAGATCACGCTTTCCGCTTCCACGACTGTCGAGGACCGCCCCGCATGGCCGCCAACTCCCCCACGAATGATTCGGTCCAGCTCGATCTGAGCGACGTCGATCCGCGGGTCGGCAAGGAAGTGGGCGGCGGACAACTGTGGGAACCGTGCGGCGCGCAGGACATCCGTCGCTGGGTGCATGCGCTCGACTATCCGAACCCGCTGCACTGGAACGAGGACTTCGCCCGCAACAGCAAGTTCGGCGGCATCGTCGCGCCGCAGTCGTTCACGGTGTCGATGGATTTCGCGCACGGCGTACAGCCTGCCTGCGTGGGAAAGATTCCCGGTTCGCACCTGATCTTCGGCGGCGAGGAATGGTGGTTCTACGGTCCGCGCATCCGCCCGGGCGATCGTCTGTCGCAGAAGCGCTGGTTCCACAGCTACAAGGTGGCCGACACCAAGTTCGCCGGCCCGACCATGTTCTCGAACGGCGATACGATCCACACCAACCAGCACGGCGATCCCGTCGCCAAGGAACGCGCCACCGCGATCCGCTATCTCGCCGACGAGGCGAAGAAGCGCGGCATGTACGAAAACACGCTCGCGCCGGTGAAGCGCTGGACGCGCGATGAACTGAAGCAGATCGAGAAGATCCGCTTCGACTGGCTGATGTCGAACCGTCTCGGCCTCTCGCCGCACTTCGATGAAGTGAAGGTCGGCGACAAGCTGCCGCGCCGCGTGATCGGCCCGCATTCGATCGCCTCGTTCACCTGCGAATACCGCGCCTTCATGTTCGACACCTGGGGTTCGTGGCACTGGGTCATTCCGAAGGACGTGGAAGATCCCTGGACCGACCAGGACGCCGGCTGGCTCGAAGGCTTCACCTGCGACTACGAGGAAGCGAAGATCGATCCGCGGCGTCGCGACGGCCTGTTCAACGGCCCTTCGCGCGGCCACATCGACGACGATCGCGCCGGCGAGATCGGCATGGCGCGTGCGTACGGTTACGGCGCGACGATGGGCGCGTGGGTGCACGACTATCTCGGCTACTGGGCCGGTCACGACGGCTACATCTGGCACTCGAAATCGCAGTTCCGCGGCCCGGCGTTCGAAGGCGACGTGACGTACTGCGAAGGCGAAGTGATCGGCAAGGATCCCGAAGCCGCCAACGGCCGGCCGCTGGTGCAGATCGCCGTGCGGCTGAGCAATCAGGATGGGCAGCGGCTGGTGGATGCGAAGGCCGAGGTGGAAATCCCGTTGTGATGGCAATCAACAGGATTGCCTCTCCTTCCTTCCCCTCCTCCGCTTGCGGGGGGAGGGCAGGGAGGGGGCTGCTTCGCCGCAGCAGCACTGCCGGAAACACCCCCATCCCAACCTTCCCCCGCAAGCGGGGGAAGGGGTGAAGCATGAACCCCGCAGCCGCCATCCTCTCCGGTCCACCGCTCGCCGAAGAACCCGGCCTCGGCCCGCTCACGCTGTCCGGCTACATCCGTGAAGTCACGACGCGCTACGCCGATCGCGAAGCCATCGTCTGCCGCTCGCCCGAAGGCACACAACGCTGGACCTACCGGCAATGGTGGGATCGTTCAGTGGAAGTCGCGCGCGCCCTGCTCGCCTGCGGGCTCAACAAGGGCGGCCGCGTCGGCATCCTGATGACGAACCGGCCGGAGCATCTGGCCGCCGCATTCGGTACCTCGCTCGCCGGCGGCGTGGTCGTCGGACTCAGCACGTTCTCGACGCCGTCCGAACTCGATCATCTGCTGCAGGCTTCGGGCATTTCGATCCTGCTGTTCGAGCGCCAGGTCCTGAATCGCGATTTCGCTGCAGTCCTCAAGGAACTCGAACCCGCGATCGGCAACGCCACACCGGGTGAGCTCGAATCGTTGAAGTATCCGTTCCTGCGTCGTCTCGCCGTCCTCGACGACGGCGCCAGCGGCGCGATCGAAAGCTGGTCCACCTTCCTGCGACAGGGCGAATCGGTATCGCCGGCGCTCGTCGATGCGACGGCTGCGACCGTGCAGCCGAGCGATCCCGGCGTGCTGTTCTTTTCTTCCGGCACGACCAGCAAACCGAAAGGCATTCTCAATGCGCATCGCGGCGTCGCCATCCAGATGTGGCGCTGGTGCCGCATCATCGGTGTCGAGAACGTGCGCTGCTGGCCGGCCAACGGATTTTTCTGGTCGGGCGTGTTCGGCATGGCGCTCGGCATCACGTTCTCGTCGGGCGGCACGCTGGTGCTGCAGCCGACGTTCTCGCCCGCCGAAGCGCTGGCACTCATCCAGGCGGAGAAAGTGAACCTGCCGCTCGCCTGGCCGCATCAATGGTCGCGACTCGAAGAAGCATCGAACTGGAACGATGTGGATCTCTCCAGCGTGCGCTTCGTCGATCGCAAGAGCGCGCTCGCGCGGCACCCCACCGTGCACTCGGAGTGGACCGAGCCGCGCGCCTACGGCGTCACCGAAACCTTCACCATCGTCACCGCCTACGACTCCGGCACTTCACTGGACATCGTCGGTGACAGCTACGGCCAGGTATTGCCGGGCAACACGCTCAAGATCGTCGATCCGCTCAGCGGCGAAATCGTGCGGCGCGGCGAACGCGGCGAGATCGCCGTGAAGGGCGCGACATTGATGCTCGGCTACGTGGGCATCCCGCGCGAGGACTCGCTCGATGCCGAAGGATTCTTTCACACCGGCGACGGCGGCTATGTCGACGACCGCGGCTTCGTGTACTGGGAAGGCCGTCTCAACGACATCATCAAGACCGGCGGCGCGAACGTTTCGCCGGTCGAGGTCGATCTGATCCTGAACACGTTTCCGGGCATCAAGATCGGCCACACCGTCGGCGTACCGCATGAAACGCTGGGCGAGATGGTCGTTTCCTGCGCCGTGCGGCACGAGGGTGCGTCGGTCGATGAAGCCGCGATTCGCGATTTTCTCAAGGAACAGCTCGCCAGCTACAAGGTGCCGCGGCGTGTGCTGTTCTTCGAGGAGCACGAGCTGTCGCTGACCGGCAGTGCGAAGGTGAAGTCGGCGGCGCTGCGGGAGCTGGTTGCGAAGCGGCTGCAGGCTTCAGTCTGACTCTGAAGCGGCAGGGACTCTTCCTGTGGGGCCGGCTTCAGCCGGCCTGAGAACTGTCAGGCTAAAGCCTGACCGACAGGAAGAGCCCCCACCCCAACCCTCCCCCGCTGTCGCGGAGGAAGGGGTGAGAACAGCAGAACACGATTTACATCGAATGCGGGGAACACCATGACGTCTACAAAACCAGTCGTTCTGATCACCGGCGCCAGCTCAGGCATCGGCGATGCCGCCGCACGGCGCTTCGCCAAGGGCGGCTGGAACATCGTCGCCGTCGCGCGCCGCAAGGAACGGCTCGAACAGCTCGCGAAGGAACTCGCTCCGGCGGAAGTCGACATCGTGGTCGCGGACGTCACCGCCGCCGACAGCCCGGAACGCGCCGTCGACGCGGCGATGAAACGGTTCGGCCGGCTCGATTCGCTCGTCAACAACGCGGGCGCCGCGAAGTGGGCGCCCGTGCACGCCACCGACGACGCAACCATGAACGAAGTGATCGACACCAGCCTCAAGGCGCCCTTCCGTTTCACGCGCGCGGCGCTCAACGTGATGAAGCCCGGCTCATCGATCGTCATGGTCGGCTCGGTATTCGGCCTGCTCGGCGGCCTCGACGGCGGCATCTACTGCGCCGTCAAAGCCGGATTGCAGGGCCTCACGCAGACACTCGCCGTTCAGTACGGCGCGAAAGGCATCCGCTCGAACGTCGTCGCACCGGGCGTCATCCGAACGGAAATGACCGATGCCTACTGGGACGCGCCCGGCTTCCGCCGCATCAACCAGGAAATGACGCCGTTCGATCGCGAAGGCACGGTCGAAGACGTCGCCAATGCGATCTTCTTCCTCGCCTCGCCCGAGGGCAGCTACATCAACGGCCAGACGATCGCGCTGGACGGCGGCTGGTCGACGACGAAGTTCCTGTGCATGGAAGCGCTGGTGGCCGAGCGCGTACCGCCGAAGGCGGGGTGATTTCTGCCTTCCTCTTCCTCTTCCTGTGGGGCCGGCTTTAGCCGGCCTCTGAGGAGTCAGGCTAAAGCCTGACCTACAGCAGAATTCTCACCGGCCCTTCCCAGGCCGGCGCACCGTCCTGATCCTGCCGCTGCGGGCGCCGCCGCAGAAGAAGCGCTCGCGGCCGTCCGATTCCAGTCCGGACACATTGACGCCGGCCGGCAGGTCGAGTTGCTCCAGGACCTCGCCGGTCTGCGAGTCGATGCGGCGCAGAGCGTTTTCCTCACCTTCCCAGACGCCGTGCCACAGCTCGCCATCGAGCCAGGTGACGCCCGTGACGAAACGGTTCGACTCGATCGTGCGCAGGACGTTGCCCGTGTCCGGATCGATCTGGTGAATCTTGCGATCGCGATACTGACCGACCCACAGCGAGCCCTCTGCCCACGTGAGCCCCGAATCGCCGCCGCCACCGGGCGCGGGAATGGTCGCCAGCACGCGGCCGGTCTGCGGATCGATCTTCTGGATGCGGTTCTCCGCGATCTGGAACAGATGTCGGCCGTCGAAGGCCGTGCCCGCATGTGCGGCCACGTCGATCGAGCGCAGCGTTTTGCCGCTTTGCGGATCGAGCGCATTCAGCCGTTCGCCCGAGGCGAACCAGACGCGCTCGCCATCGAACGTGACGCCGTGGACGGCGTCGACTCCGGGAAAGGGTCCGTATTCATCGATGATGTCGGCGGTGGTGCGTTTCATGTTCGGGTCTCCGGGTAACTGGCTTCTTTCCTGCTGTGGGGCCGGCTTTAGCCGGCCTCTGAAGAGTCAGGCTGAAGCCTGACCTACAAAAGCAGGAAACAAGACTAATCATCCCGGCAGCGGCGCCGGGAGTAACAAAGTCGTCGCGAATCCCGGCAGCGGCGGTGTCGTCCAGCGACGCGCGCGACCGCGGCCGAAGCACTGCACCTTGTCCGCAGCAGCGAGCGCATCGAGCGAGCGCTGCACGGTCCGCTGGCTCGTTCCCAATGCCAGCGCCAGCGCTGAACTCGACCATGACTCGCCGTCCGCAAGCAGGGCAAGCACGTTCGCATGTTCTTCTTCGACGGGACGCGCCAGCACGACGACCTCGCGCGCACGCTGCGGTGTCAGCACGAAACCGCCGGGCGTGGCATCGATGCCTGCGATGCCGCGCAACGCCCGGCGCAGCCGGCCGATCTCGACGCGCAGGCGCGCGCGATACGACTCGTCGACGTGCTTCACCCTGAAGGTGCGTGCCACCAGTGTTTCGCGCAGCACGTCGTTCGGCCACGCCTCGGCCAGCACGCGCGCGAGCACGAACAGCACCGGCCGCTTCGCCAGCGCAACGACGTTGCGCCGTTCGCGCACGACATGGCGGCACGCGTCCACGATCAGCGCCTTCGACTCCAGCAGCGTCTCGACTTCGTCGAGCACGATCGGCCGCTGCGCGCCGCGCGTCATCAGGCGCGCGGCCGGCGCATCCACGATCGACACCGCACTCTCGACTTCCGCCATCAGCGCCGGAATGGCGGCGCGACGCGCAGCGTTCCGTGCGCGGGCCAGCGCGGCACGCGCAGACTTCCCCTGCAGGCGGCGCCCCCCCATGCCCGCCACGACCAGTTCATGAAAAGCGGCGAGCGCCGGCGGCAACGGTTCGACATCCAGTTGCGCCAGTCGCTGCTGCGCCTCCTCCAGACGCCCGAGCAGCAACAGGCGGCGAATCGCGAGATAGCGCGCATGCGCGACGTTCACGCGATCGCCGTGGGATTCGAGCGTGGCCTGTGCGGCGTCCAGCGCCTTCTCCGGCCAGCCCAGGTCGCGCGAAGCGAAGGCGATCTCTGCTTCCGCGACGATGCAGCGGGCGCGCGCCACCGGTTCGCGCGGACCGAACGCACGGATTGCGCTGCGCATCAGCGCCTTCGCGCGCCCGAAATCGCCGAGCTGCGCCATCGCGATGCCGCGCAGCGCGAGCGCCGGCGCATCGCTGCGCAATGCCACCCGCTTCAATGCCCCGAGCGGATCGCCGACGGCCAGCGCGCGTGCTGCCGCCGTGATCAGCGAATCCATCCGAATCCCGTCACACTTGTCACTCCCACCTGGCGCGCCTTCGCTCCTAATTTATCTCACGACCCATCCACTGCTGGAGTGAGACGATGACTACACATCAGACTGCGACGCGCGAACAATGGCTGGCCGCGCGGCTGAATCTGCTCGAGGCGGAAAAGGAACTGACCCGACGCAGCGACGAACTGGCCCGGCAACGCGAGGCGCTGCCCTGGGTCCGGGTCGAGAAGGACTATCGCTTCGATACCGATGCGGGACAGGCGTCGCTCGCCGACCTGTTCCAGGGCCGCTCGCAACTGCTCGTCTATCACTTCATGTTCGGGCCCGACTACCAGGCGGGATGTCCATCGTGCTCGGGCATCGCGGATGGCTTCAACGGCATCGCCGTGCATCTCGCGAATCACGATGTAAGCCTCACCGCCGTGTCGCGGGCGCCGCTGTCGAAGCTGCAGTCCTACAGGCAGCGGATGGGCTGGACCTTTCCCTGGGCGTCGGCGCACAGCAGCGATTTCAATTTCGATTTCAACGTCTCGATCACCGAGGCGCAGCAGCGCAGCGGCAGCATCGACTACAACTACACGCGCAACGGCCACGCGACTGCATTAATGGTTTTCTGCGTTGCGCGCCTCTGGTCTGATCCCCTCCTCCGCGAAGCGGGGGAG
>OEIU01000384.1_pt1 | contig 42967 bp, 44 predicted proteins | sample 1539221 | NCBI WGS metagenome assembly OEIU01 (sample SAMN03792071, study PRJEB22550) | activated sludge metagenome | feature: wastewater treatment plant; material: activated sludge; isolation source: Wastewater treatment plant of a petroleum refinery complex | place: Argentina: Zarate | collected... | reverse complement strand
GCCACGTCGGTCTGGATGAAGGGCAGATAGTCGCCGGTGTCGCGCTGCTTGGCGCTGACGATGCCGGCGGTGACGGTGTTTTCCAGGCCGAAGGGCGAGCCGATGGCCACCACCCATTCGCCGACCTTGAGCTTGTCGCTGTCGCCGATCTTCACGAAGGGCAGGCCGGTGGCCTCGAGCTTGACCACGGCGATGTCGGTACGCCGGTCGGCGCCGACGATGCGCGCCTTGAACTCGCGCTTGTCGGTCAGCGTGACCAGCACCTCGTCGGCGCCGTCGACCACGTGCGCATTGGTCATCACGAAGCCGTCGGCGCTGAGGATGAAGCCCGAACCGACGCCGCGCTGCTGCGGCTCGTCGTCGCCGCGCGGGCCACGACGGGGATCGGGCCGGCCGGGCAGCGGGATGCCGAAGCGGCGGAAGAATTCCTCGACGTTCGGGTCGACCTCGATGCCCCCGCCCGCCGCCTGGCGGCTGCGCTCCAGCGTGCGGATGTTGACCACCGCCGGGCCGACGCGCTCGACCAGTTCGGTGAAGTCGGGCAGCGTCTGCGCGCGCAGCAGCCCTGGCCAGGCCGCAAGCAGCGTCAGCAGCAGCAGGCCGGCAAGGACTGCCCGGGCCCGCGCAGCGGCTGGAAACGGAAGAACGCTGGAACGCATGCAAACTCCTGGAGAACCGAGCGGCGGCGCCGCGCCGTCAAGCGCTATGTGGGGCTCATCGGCGCCGTTCAAGGGCCTGATGGAACTGCTTCAGCGTGGCCGCCGGCACGTCGCCCATCACCGTGACCCACCAATCGTTGTCGTAGGCCTGCATCAGCGTGTACGTCGCGCCCACCTGCGTCAGCAGCGCACGCGTGTGGCGCGTGCGGTCGATCGGCTCGATGAACATCGACACATATGTCAGGCCGTCGGAAAAGACCGCCTGCAGCACGGACGACGCAGCCGCTGCCGGCGCGGACGCCGGCAGCGCCCCGCCGTCCAGCGTATCGAGCGTGCGGCGCGTGGCGCTGCTGAGCTGGAAGCCGGGCACGACCGCTCTCAGCGCCCATCCCTCCTGGTCCAGCCGAGCCGGTTCCTGCGACGGGCGCACCTGGCGGTAGCCGTCCAGATGCTTCATGCGCTGCAGCACCGACTGCGGCTTCGGCTTGACGTCGATCTCCACCTGCGAGAACGCGCTCGACTCCAGCACCTCCTGGCGCGGGCCGAGCACGTCGGCGCGCAGCATCAGGCCGCTGCGGCTGTCGATCCACAGGCGCTGCGCAAAGCGGTTCCCGTCACGCGGGCTGAGCAGCAGCACCTGCGCTTCGCGGCCCGCGACATGCTCGGTGCCCTGCTCGCGCAACTCGTACTGCTCGGCGGCACGCGGCTCGATTACCGGCCGCAGCGAAGCCTGGCGCGGATCGCGCTCCTCGATCATGGCCACGCGCGCGCGCGGCCACAGCGTGTAGACGCGGTCGTTGTGGCGGTAGATCTGCTGCATGCGGCCGTCGAGCACCTCGACGCGCTCGTACGACTGGGGACCCTCGCAGAAATGGGCGACACGCGCGCTGGACAGCGCGCCGTCGGCGCTGAACACCAGCGTGCCCTGGTAGTTGCGTTCATGCGCCGCTGCGTGGATGCGCGACAGCCACTTGCGCGCCTCCTGCGGCGACAGCGGCGGCCGGGCTTCGTCCTGCGCGCCGGCATGCGCCGGCGCCAGCAGGCTCAGGCCTGCGCACAGCGTCAGCAGACCGAACCAGGACAGGCGCATCGATCGGGCGCGCATCCGGCCTCAGAGCCTGTGAAGCATTCCGGCGCGTCCGAGCGGGCGTCCGAAACGGTGTCGATCTAGGCGCAAAGCGCAGTCGTAGCTCGGGCTACGGCGAGCATTTGCAACGACGAGCGGCGCCGTTTCGGGCGCACGAGCGGGCGTGGCGGAATGCTTCACAGGCTCTCAGCGCTCCAGCGACACGGTGGCGATGCTGCGGCCCGAGCCGCCCGGCAGCGAGCCCGGCAGCGCAGCGGCGTAGTCGCGATGCGCGCGCAGGTAGCGGTCGAGTTGCGCGTTGCGCACCACCGCGCCGCCCGGCGGCACGGCTTCGGCCACGGCCGACGGCGCGGCGGCTGCCGCCACGGTGGCCGGTGGCGCGCCTGCGGCAGGGTTGTCCGGCGCCGCCGGGGCGGGCGCCGCGGCGAGCCGCGGCGACGATGCGCCGCCAGCGGAGGGCACGAGCGACGACACCAGCACTGTTGCCAGGCCCATCACACCGGCGGCGATCACCGCCGGCACCAGCCATGGCCGGCGGCGCCGCGACGCACTCGTCTGCGGCAACGGCTGCGGCGCCAGCACCGCCGGCAGCTCGTCCAGACGCACGCGCAAGCGCTGCAGGAAGCGCTGGTCGTGATCGGGCGCGCTGGCCAGATCCTCGCTGCGCAGCACGTCGCCGATCAGATGGTAGGCATGCCAGCACTGTCGCAGCCGCGGATCAGCGCCGGACCAGGCGCCCAGGCCGCGGCTGAATTCGGCCCCATCGGCCTCGCCGTCGGCCATGGCCGACAACAGCCGACGGTCCTCGTCGGCATCGGCAGCGGGTTCGTCGAGTGTTCTTTTTTCCATCACGGCACCTACCAGCGTTTTCCGTCCTTGACCTCGATGTGCGGGCGCAGCCGCTCGGCAATCGCCTCGCGGGCGCGGAAGATGCGCGAACGCACGGTTCCGATCGGACAGTTCATGGCTTCGGCAATTTCTTCATAGCTGAGGCCTTCGATCTCCCGCAGCGTGATGGCCTGGCGCAGGTCGTCGGACAAGGCTTCGATCGCGGCGTTCACCGTCGCGGCGATTTCCTTGCTCGCCAGCAGGGATTCGGGGGTCTCGCCATCGCTTAGTTCGACGCCGGCACGGGAAGTTTCGTCGTCGTCGTCGCGCTGCGCGAAAGCCGACTCGGTGATGACCGGGTCGCGCTTCAGATCGCTGAGCGCCTTCTTCGCCGAATTGACGGCGATCCGGTACAGCCAGGTGTAGAACGCGCTCTCGCCGCGGAACTGCGGCAGGGCGCGGTAGGCGCGGATGAAGGTCTCCTGGGCGATGTCCTCGACCAGGTCGGTGTCGCGCACCATGCGCGCGATCAGCCGCTCGATGCGCCGCTGGTACTTCACCACCAGCATCTCGAAGGCCCGGCGCTCGCCGCGTTTGAAACGCTCGACCAGCTGGGCGTCGGAATCGGCGGCATTCATGCGGCGCGGCGCGCCGGCTGCGGCGCATGCAGCGCCACGCGCAGCGCCGGCCAGGCGTGCGGGTTCTCGCGGCGCGACAGCGGCAGCCACACCGCACGGCGCCACGCCGTCCGGCCGGCGTCCTCGGGCGTGAAGCGCACCAGCATCCAGTGGCCCAGGTCGAGCATCGGCAGCGCCTGCCCGGCGCGCGGCTCGCCGCCGGGCGCCGCCAGTTGCCAGGCGCCGCCGTCCCAGGCCAGCGACAGCGCCGGCGTGCGCCAGCGGCGGCCGGCCCAGACCGCGGCGACCCCGGCGGCCAGCAGGCTGCCCAGCGCCAGCCGTCCGCCGGCTTCTGCGAACTGCGCGCCCACCCACCAGGCGGCGACGGCCGCGGCCAACGCACAGAGCAGTTGCTGGATCGGCTGCCATGCCCCGGCAGCGCAGGATCGGGCCTGTACAGGAGGGGCAACGCGCATGCGCGGCACCGGCCGGTCTAAGGCTCTAGGCCCGGCGGAAGACCAGCGTGCCGTTGGTGCCGCCGAAGCCGAAGTTGTTCTTCACGGCCCAGTCGATCTTCAGGTCGCGCGCGGTGTTGGCGCAATAGTCCAGGTCGCACTCGGGATCCTGGTCGAAGATGTTGATCGTCGGCGGCGACACCTGGTGGTGCAGCGCCAGCACGGTGAACACCGATTCGATGCCGCCGGCGCCGCCGAGCAGGTGGCCGGTCATCGACTTCGTGGAATTGACCACCATGCGCCTGGCATGGTCGCCGAAAGCCAGCTTGATGGCATTGGTCTCGTTGAGGTCGCCCAGCGGCGTCGAGGTGCCGTGGGCGTTCAGGTACTGCACCTGGTCGGCGTCGATGCCGGCGTTGCGCAGCGCGGCGCGCATGCTGCGCTTCGGCCCGTCGACGTTGGGCGCGGTCATGTGGAAGGCGTCGGCGCCCATGCCGAAGCCGGCCAGTTCGGCGTAGATCTTCGCGCCGCGGCGCCTGGCATGCTCGTACTCCTCGAGCACCAGCACGCCGGCGCCCTCGCCGAGCACGAAGCCGTCGCGATCCTTGTCCCAGGGCCGCGACGCGGTCTGTGGATCGTCGTTGCGCGTGGACAGCGCGCGGGCCGCGGCGAAGCCGCCCAGGCCCAGCGGCGAGATCGTCGATTCGGCACCGCCGGCGACCATCACGTCGGCATCGCCGTATTCGATCAACCGGCCGGCCTCGCCGATGCAGTGCAGCCCGGTGGTGCAGGCAGTGGCGATCGCCAGGTTCGGGCCGGTGAAGCCGTACTTGATCGACAGATGGCCGGAGATCATGTTGATGATCGAGGCCGGCACGAAGAAGGGCGAGATGCGGCGCGGGCCGCGGCTGCGGTACTCGCCGTCGGTGGCCTCGATCATCGGCAGCCCGCCGATGCCCGAGCCCACCAGACAGCCGATGCGTTCGGCCGTCTCCTCGTTCAGCGCGTCGCCCATCGGCAGCCCGGCATCCTGCACCGCCTGGATCGAAGCCGCCAGGCCGAAGTGGATGAAGCTGTCCATGTGCCGCGCTTCCTTGCCGGGGATGTAGTCCTCGACATTGAAGCCCTTCACCTCGCCGGCAAACTTGCAGGCAAAGGCCGCGGCATCGAAGCGCGTGATGTTGTCGATGCCGCTGCGCCCAGCCAGCAGGTTGGCCCAGCCTTCGGCCACGCTGTTGCCCACCGGGCTGACCAGCCCGAGCCCGGTGACGACGACGCGGCGGCGGCTCATCGGCGGCTTCCGGCTCAGGCCTTCTGGTGGCTGGTGGCGTAGTCGATCGCCAGCTGCACGGTGGTGATCTTCTCCGCCTCTTCGTCCGGGATCTCGATGCCGAACTCGTCTTCCAGCGCCATCACCAGTTCCACGGTGTCGAGCGAGTCCGCGCCCAGGTCGGCGACGAAGGCCTTGGCATTGGTGACGTCGGACTCGGGTACGCCGAGTTGTTCGGCAATGATCTTCTTGACACGCGCTTCGATATCGCTCATGACTCCTCCGGGAGTTGTATTCAGTAAAACCGGGCGATTCTACAAGTGCGCCCGCCCGGCGCCGTGGGCCCGCGCCTGGGCATTCAGTTCATGAACATGCCGCCGTTGACGTGCAGTTCGGCGCCGGTGATGTAGCCGGCCAGCGGCGAGACCAGGAAGGCCACCGCATGCGCGATCTCCTCGGGCGTACCCAGCCGGCCGAGCGGGATCTGCGCCTGCAGCGCAGCCTTCTGCGCCTCGGGCAGCGCCTCGGTCATGTCGGTGGCGATGAAACCCGGCGCGATGCAGTTGACGGTGATCTGGCGGCTGCCCAATTCACGCGCCAATGCGCGGGTCATGCCGGCGACGCCGGCCTTGGCCGCGGCGTAGTTGGCCTGGCCGGCGTTGCCGCTGGCGCCGACCACCGAAGTGATGTTGACGATGCGGCCGCAGCGCTGCTTCATCATGCCGCGCATCACCGCGCGGCACAGGCGGAACACCGCGCCGAGGTTGGTGTCGAGCACCGCGTCCCAGTCCTCGTCCTTCATGCGCATGGCCAACTGGTCGCGCGTGATGCCGGCGTTGTTGACCAGCACGTGCAGCGCGCCGTGTTCCTTGGCGATGGCCTCGACCAGCGCGTCGGCCGCCGCCGCGTCGTTGACGTCCAGCACGGCGCCGCGACACCCGGGAAAGGCCGCCAGCGCCTCGCTGATGCGCTGCGCCCCGGCCTCGCTGGTGGCGGTACCGACCACCTTGAAGCCCTGCTCGGCCAGCGTGCGCGCGATCGCCCGGCCGATGCCGCGCGAGGCGCCGGTGACCAGCGCGACCTGGGCCGCCTCACTCATGCCAGCGCCTCCCTGCACTCGGCCAGCGTGGCCGGGTCATACAGCGCCAGCGCCTGCGCATCGGCATCGATGCGCTTGACCATGCCGGCCAGCACCTTGCCCGGGCCGCATTCGACGATGGTGTCCAGGCCGCGCCCGCGCAGCGCCTGCACCACCTCGACCCAGCGCACCGGCCCGTAGGCTTGGCGGTAGAGCGCGTCGCGGATCGCCGCCGCCTCGGAAACCACCGCCACGTCGACGTTGTTGACCAGCGGGATGCGCGGCGCGGCAAAAGCCACGCCGGCCAGGCGCTCGCGCAGGGCGTCGGCCGCCGGCTTCATCAGCGAACAATGGAACGGCGCCGATACCGGCAGCTGCACCACGCGCTTCGCGCCCATGGCCTTGAGCACCTCGCGCGCCTTTTCGACGCCGGCCGCCGAACCGGAGATCACCGTCTGGCGCGGGTCGTTGAAGTTGGCCGCCGCCACCACCTCGCCGCTCTCGGCCGCGGCGCGCGCGCAGCCTTCGGCCACCTGCGCCGGCTCCAGCGCCAGCACCGCCGCCATCGCGCCGACGCCCACCGGCACCGCCTGCTGCATCGCCTGCGCACGGAAACGCACCAGCTTCAGCGCATCGGACAACGTCAGCACGCCGGCCGCGACCAGCGCGCTGTATTCGCCCAGCGAATGCCCAGCCACCGCCGCCGGTTCGGCTCCGCCTTCGGCGCGCCAGGCGCGGTAGGCGGCAATGCCGGCACACAGCATCACCGGCTGGGTATTGGTGGTCAGGTCGAGCTCGTCCTGCGGGCCGTCGCGCATCAGCGCGCCCAGGTCCTGGCCCAGCGCCTGCGAGGCCTCGGCCAGCGTGTCGCGCACGGCGGGGTGCTCACCCCAGCCGTTGAGCATGCCCACCGACTGCGAGCCCTGGCCGGGAAAGACGAATGCGAACGAAGCCATGCGCGAATCCCCGCGGTCCTGTGGTTAGAAGTCGAGCAGCACCGAGCCCCAGGTGAAGCCGCCGCCCACGCCCTGCAGCATCACCGTGTGGCCCGGCTGGATGCGCCCGTCGCGCACTGCCGCATCCAGCGCCAGCGGGATCGACGCGGCCGAGGTGTTGCCGTGCATGTCCACCGTCACCACCAGCCGCTGCGGCGGCAGCTTCAGCTTGCGCGCGGTGGCCTGCATGATGCGGATGTTGGCCTGGTGCGGGATCAGCCAGTCCAGCTGGTCGGCACGGCGCCCGGCGCTCTCGAGCACGGTGCGGGCGGTGCTTTCCAGCACGCCCACCGCCAACTTGAACACCGCCTGGCCGTCCATCTTCAGCAGCGGGTCGCCCAGCACCTTGCCGCCGGACACCGTGCCCGGCACGCACAGGATGTCGGCATGGCGGCCGTCGGCATGCAGGTCGGTGGCCAGGATGCCGGGCGTGTCGGCGACACGCAGCAGCACCGCGCCGGCGCCGTCGCCGAAGAGCACGCAGGTGCCGCGGTCGTCGAAGTCGAGGATGCGCGAGAAGACCTCGGCGCCGATGACCAGCGCGTTATCGGCCGAGCCGGTGCGGATCATCGCGTCGGCCACCGTCAGCGCGTAGACGAAACCCGAGCACACCGCCTGCAGGTCGAACACCGGGCAGCCGGCGATGCCCAGCTTGCGCTGCACGATCGCCGCCGTCGACGGGAACACCATGTCCGGCGTCGAGGTGGCGACGATGATCAGGTCCACGTCCTCGGCGGCGCAGCCGGCGGCCTCGAGCGCGCGGCGCGCCGCATGCACGCCCAAGTCGCTGGCATTGACGCCTTCGTCGGCGAAATGCCGGGCGCGGATGCCGGTGCGCTCGACGATCCAGTCGTCGCTGGTCTCGACGCCGCGCTCGGCGAGCTGTTGCACCAGGTCGGCATTGCTCAGCCGGTGCGGCGGCAGGAAGCTGCCGGTGCCGGCGATGCGGGTATGGCGGGTAGTCAGCGTCATGCGGCTTGGGTGACACCGGCGGCGTCAAGAGGCATCAAGCGGCAGCGCACCCGCCGCGGGGCGGCTGGCCTGGCTGAGTGAGATGCGGTCGCGCACGCGGTCGATCAGGCGGTTGCGGGCGGCATCATAAGCCCGCCCCAGCGCCTGCTCGAAGGCGTAGGCGTCGGCCGAGCCGTGGCTCTTGAAGACCAGCCCGCGCAGGCCCAGCAGCGCCGCGCCGTTGTAGCGCCGCGGATCGACGCGCTGCTTGAAGTGCCGCAGCACCGGCAGCGCGGCCAGCGCCGCGAGCTTGGTCAGCGCGTTGCGCGTGAACTCCTGGCGGATGAAGTCGGTGAGCATCGTCGCCAGCCCCTCGGCCGACTTCAGCAGCACGTTGCCGACAAAACCGTCGCAGACGACGATGTCGGTGGTGCCGGCGAAGATGTCGTTGCCTTCGACGTTGCCGTGGAAATTGATCTGGCCCTCGGCCGCCGCCTCGCGCAGCAGCTCGGCGGCGCGCTTGATGATGTCGCTGCCCTTGATGGCTTCTTCGCCGATGTTCAGCAGCCCGACGGTCGGCTCCTCCTTGCCGTCGACCGCCGCCACCAGCGCGCTGCCGAGCACCGCGAACTGCAGCAGGTGCTCGGCCGTGCAGTCGACGTTGGCGCCCAGGTCGAGCACCGTGGTGTAGCGGTCGTTGCGGTTGGGCATGACGGTGGCGATCGCCGGCCGGTCGATGCCTTCCAGCGTCTTGAGCAGATAGCGCGCCAGCGCCATCAGCGCACCGGTGTTGCCGGCGGAAACGCAGGCCTGCGCCGCGGGCGCGGCGCCATCGGCGGCGATCAGCTGGCTGATCGCCACGCGCATCGACGAATCCTTCTTGCGCCGCAGCGCGACTTCAATGGGATCGTCCATCGTCACCACGTCGCGGGCCTCGACCACGCTGCAGCGCTGCCAGCCGCGCGCGGGCTCGAGCGCAGCGGCGGTGCCGACCAGCCGCAGCTGCGCCTGAGGATGGCTGCGCAGGAAGCTGCGGCACGCCGGCAGCGTGACCGACGGGCCATGATCGCCACCCATGCAATCGACGGCGATACAGACAGCGTCCAGCGGTGCCGGGGCGGGAGGATGTGTCACGGACGAACCGGTTCGGCGGCGCGCAGCCGCTCGGCGAGCGGCGCACCGTGGCGTGCGCCGCCGGGAGGCGGCAGTGGAAGAAACGCAGCCGTGCAGGCGCGCTGCGCGCGCGGCACGGCCGGACAGCGTGACGTGGCGCGGTGCCGCGTCACTAAAGGCTCAGGCGTCGGCCTTGGACTTCAGCACCTTGCGGCCGCGATAGAAGCCGGTCGGGCTGATGTGGTGGCGCAGATGCACTTCGCCGGTGGTCGGCTCGATGGCCATGCCCGGCTGGGCGAGCGCGTTGTGCGAGCGGTGCATGCCGCGCTTGGAAGGCGACTTCTTGTTCTGCTGGACTGCCATGGATGGACTCCTGCGGGCGCGGCCCGCGCTCGGCAGGAAGACTCCCGCCGCGAAAAGCCCGCAAGTATAACACCGGCGGTCTTTCGGGCCGGCGCAGCCTCAGCCGGACTTGCCGCGCGCGTCCTTCAGCAGCCCGGCCAGCGCGGCAAAAGCGCCGCCCGACTTTTTCTCTTCCTCTTCGGAACCGCCTGCCTGCAGTTCACCGGCCGACATCGGCAGCGGCTGCGGGCAGCGCTCGTGGCGCGGCACCAGCGGCAGCGCCAGGATCAGCTCGTCCTCGACCAGGCCGTGCAGGTCCAGCGCGCCGGACAGCGCCAGCACGTCCTCGTCGCTGTCCTCGTCGAGCTTCTCGGCCAGCGCCTCGCCGCGCACGAAGCGCAAGCTGGTGTTCACCTGCAGCGGCACGCTCACCGGCTGCAGGCAGCGCTGGCAGCTCAGCCGCACGACAGCCTGCGCCTGCAGATGCAGCAGGAGGCGGCCGTCCTCGCCGGCGACCGGCCGGCGCTCACCCTGCACCGACCAGTCCAGCTGCGCATCCGCCGATTCCGGCAGCGCGTCCTGCAGCAGCCGCGGCATGCCCGACAGCGGCCAGTGGCCCTGCAGCCGCGCTGCAGCGGCAGCGAACGCCGGCACGTCCAGGTGTCGCGGGTCGAAGCTGCGTGCGGTGCTCATGGCGCTGTCGAGTGTAGCCACGCGCCGATGGGACAATCCGGCGCATGGCTTGCCCTCCCCCGCTGATCCTGGCATCGACCTCGCCGTACCGGCGCGAGCTGCTGTCGCGGCTGCGGCTGCCCTTCGAGGTGATGTCGCCCGAGGTCGACGAGGCCCCGTTGCCGCACGAGGCACCCATCGCGCTGGCACAGCGGCTGGCGCTGGCCAAGGCGCGCGCGGTCGCGCGGCGCCGGCCGGAGGCGGTGGTCATCGGCTCGGACCAGGTGGCCGACCTGGACGGCGAGGCGCTGGGCAAGCCCGGCACGCACGAGCGCGCGGTGCAGCAGTTGCGCCGCATGCGCGGGCGCAAGCTGCTGTTCCATACCGCGCTGGCGGTGCTGCGTGGCGACGCGGGCTTCGAACGCACGCTGTGCAGCAGCGTGGCGGTCAGCTTCCGCGCGCTGGACGACGCCGAGATCGAACGCTACCTGCGCATCGAGCAGCCCTACGACTGCGCCGGCAGCGCCAAGTGCGAGGCGCTGGGCATCGCGCTGCTCAGCGCCATCGATTCCGACGACCCGACCGCGCTGGTCGGCCTGCCGCTGATCCGCACCTGCGAGCTGCTGCGCGAAGCCGGCATCGACCCGTTGCGGCCACGCATTGCATGAGCACCGGCCGGCTGCTGCTGGTGCCGAACACGCTCGACCTGGGCGCGCCGGAGGTGGATATCCAGCAGCTGCTGCCGCTGGGCGTGCTGCAGTGCGCGGCCGGGCTCGGCCACTGGCTGGCCGAGGACGCGCGCAGCACGCGCGCCTTCCTCAAGCGTGTGCACGCCGTGGTGCCGCTCGCGCGGCCGCTGCAGGCGATCGAGATCCGCGAGCTGCCGCGTCCGCAGAAGGGCGACAGAAGCTCGGGCTCGAGTTCGGCCGCGGCTGCGCGATCGGGCTCGGCCGCCGCGCCGGCAGCCCAGGAGCAGGCCCTGCGCGGGCTGCTGGCGCCCGCGCTGATGGGCCGCGAGCTCGGCCTGATCAGCGAAGCCGGCCTGCCGGCCGTGGCCGACCCGGGCGCGGCGGTGGTCGCCGCGGCGCATGCGCTGGCCATCGCGGTCGTGCCGCTGCCCGGCGCCAGTTCGCTGCTGCTGGCACTGGCGGCCAGCGGGCTGAATGGCCAGAGCTTCGCTTTCGTCGGCTACCTGCCGCAGCAGCCGGCCAGCCGCCTGGCGCGGCTGAAGGAGCTGCAGTCGCTGTCGCGGCGCCACGGCCAGACGCAACTGCTGATCGAAACGCCATATCGCAATGCCGCGCTGCTCGCCGCGCTGCTCGAAGGGCTGGCCGACGACACGCGGCTGTCGGTCAGCTGCGGCCTGAGCCTGGCCGGCGGCTGGACGCGCACCGAGCGCGTCGATGCGTGGCGCAAACGGCCCGTGCAGATGCCGGACCGGATCCCGGCGGTGTTCGCGTTCCTGGCGGCTTGAACCGCAGCCTCAACCGCCGAGCAGCGCGGCCGTCTTCTTCCTGCTGCGGATGTTCGGCGACAGCGCGCGCGCGGCCACCGGCGCCGCGCTCTTCGCCGCTTCCCATGCCGGCGCGCCCGACCCAGACGGCTCGTAGGGCCGGTCGAAGAAGGGATCGCTGCTGCGCGGCACCGGCGGGCGCCAGGTCGAGCGCTCGGGCGGCGCGGCGCGCCCGGCATCGCCGTCGTCGCGGCGCCGCCCTGACTCTTCGAAGTCGCGGCTGCGCCGCGGGGGGCGGCGCGCACGCTCGTCGTCCAGATCGAAGGGCTCGATCTCGATCTTCTTCTTGATCAGCTTCTCGATGTCCCCGACGTTGCGCATGTCGTCGCGCGCCACCAGCGTCAGCGCCAGGCCCGAGGCGCCGGCGCGGCCGGTACGGCCGATGCGGTGCACGTAGTCCTCGGCATTGAAGGGCACGTCGAAGTTGAACACCGCCGGCAGGTCGGCGATGTCCAGCCCGCGCGCCGCCACGTCGGTGGCCACCAGCACGTCGACTTCGCCGCGCTTGAAGGCGTCCAGCGCCTTCAGCCGCTCGTCCTGCGACTTGTCGCCGTGCAGCGCGGCGGTGTTCAGCCCGTCGCGCTCGAAGGCCCGCGCCAGCCGGGCGCAGCCGAGCTTGCTGTTGACGAACACCAGCGCCTGCGCCAGCTCGCGCTGGCGCAGGATCTGCCGCACCACGCGGCGCTTGTCGTCGTCGGCGACGCTGTAGAAATGCTGCTCGACCGTCGACGCAGTGGCATTCGGCCGCGCCACCTCCACCGTCACCGGGTCCTGCAGGTAGCTCTGCGACAGGCGGCGGATCTCGGGCGAGAAGGTGGCCGAGAACAGCAGCGTCTGCCGCTGCCGGGGCAGGTACGACAGGATGCGCTGCAGGTCGGGCAGGAAGCCGATGTCGAGCATGCGGTCGGCTTCGTCGAGCACCACGTACTCGACCTGGTTGAGCACGCAGTTCTTGGCTTCGATGTGGTCGAGCAGGCGCCCCGGCGTGGCCACCAGGATCTCGACGCCGCCCTTCAGCTGCAGCGTCTGCGGCTTCATGTCGATGCCGCCGAAGACCACCGCCGTGCGCAGCTGCGTGTGCTTGGCGTAGGCCAGGATGTTGGCCGCCACCTGGTCGGCCAGCTCGCGCGTCGGCGCCAGCACCAGCGCGCGCACCGGGTGGCGGGCCGGCGACATGCTGGCGTTCTCGTGCTTCAGCATGCGCTGCAGCAGCGGGATCGAGAACGCCGCCGTCTTGCCGGTGCCGGTCTGGGCCGCGCCCATCATGTCGCGGCCGGCCAGCACGATCGGAATCGCCTTGGCCTGGATCGGCGTCATCGACGCATAACCCTGGTCGGCCACGGCACGCAGCAGCTTGGCGTCTAGAGGCAGGGAACTGAACAGCGGGGCCGGTGCGGCGGCTTCGGACGGAGCGCGCTCGGCGAGGGGTGTGTCATTCATGCAATGCGGATTATCCCTCATGCCCGGCCGCGGCCGAAACTCAGCGCCGGAAGACCATCCAGCGCGGCGACTTGAAGCGCACGATGCGCCAGTACAGCGCCACGTAGCTGATGCCGAACAGCACGATCAGCACCGACAGCACGGCGGTGTTGTCCCAGAACAGCACCGACGGCAGCGCCGCGCACATGCACAGCAGCCACAGGTAGGGCGAGGTCATCGAATTGCGCCGCGTCATCGCCTTGGCGCTGCGGTTGCCCACCGCCCAGCGCATCACGCGGCGGTAGATCAGCGAATGCAGGTGGATGCCGTCGGGCATGCTCGGCGGCATGGCGCGCAGGAAGCGCCGCCGGTAGATCGAGAACACCGTCTCGAACACCGGGTAGATGCACAGCAGCAGCGGGAACATCGGCGACACCGTCGGGTTGCGGTGCAGCAGCAGGATCGCCACCTCGGCAAGATAGAAGCCCATGAAATAGGCGCCCCCGTCGCCGAGAAAGATCAGCCCGGCGGGGAAGTTCCAGACGAAGAAGCCCAGCACCGCGCCGGCGCCGGCCAGCGCCAGCCAGGCGACCAGCAGATCGTCGACCTGGAAGCCGACGTAGGCCAGGCACAGCAGGATCAGCACGCAGCACATCGAGGCCAGGCCGTTGAAGCCGTCGATGATGTTGATCGAATTGGCCACGCCGGTGACGGCAAACACGGTGGCCAGCGCCGCGCCCAGCGGGAACGACACGAACCAGTCCAGCCCGGGGATCGCCGTGCGGCGGATCGCCGCATCGAGCAGCCAGATGGCCAGCAGCGCCGACAGCGCCGTGGCCAGCAGCCGCCGCGACGGGCTGACGTTCTTCGTCAGGTCTTCGGCGAGGCCGGCGAGCAGCGCCGGCAGGCCGCACAGCAGCAGCAGCAGCGCCTGCATGCCGGAGGGCGCGTCCTGCGACCACAGCGCAATCGCGCCGGCCAGCGTGCCGGCGACGATGCCCAGGCCGCCGATGCGTGCCGCCGGGCGCGCATGGAAGCGCTGCGGCCCGCGCGACACCTCGTCTCGCCTCAGATACGCGCAGCTGTTCGCCGAGCGGATGGCCAGCAGCGTTGCGACCAGCGACACTGCGAATGCCACGATCAGGATCAGCATCGGCGAATTCTATAGAGCCGGTCCGTGCGCAAGCAGTACGCAAGCTGCCTCGGCAAGGCCTGCCCGGCAGGGCCGCTAAAATGCGCGGCCGCCGGCGCCGGCATGCCGGACCCAGCAGGGGTCACCGTACGGCCGGCGCAGAACAAACGGGCTTGCGCAGAAGCCGATCCGATGCATCCATCCCGAATTAGATTGCCGCGTAGATTGCCGCGCCTCGGTGCCGCCGTTGCGGCGCTGAAGGCTTGGCGCCGCCTGGCGCCGGCGGTGCTGGCCGCCGGTGCCGCGTGCAGTGCATTCGGCCAGATCGCGCCGAGCAGCGCGTTCGGCCAGGCCGCGCAGAGCAGCGCAACGCCTGCCGCGACCCCGCCGCCGCCCGCGGCCGAGCTCATGCCGGGCACCGGCCAAGAAGCCGCCGCGTCGGTGCAACTGCGCCAGGCGGCCGCGGCCACGCAGCCGGGTGCAGGCAGCCCGTCGTCGGCCGCCCGCATCGACCCGCGCGACGGCATCGACCCGCGCATCATCGAACTCAGCCTGCCCAAGCCCAGCGAGTTCGAGGAATACGTGAACCGCCTCGCGTTTCCGAACGAGCTCGCGCGGCCGGACCTGCCGTTGGCCATCCGGCGCCTCGGCACCGGGCTGATCACCGCACAGAACATCGGCGGCGAGGCCGTCGACTACAGCCCGCTCGTGCCGCCGGAGTACCTGGTGTCTGCCGGCGACGAGATCGTGCTGTCGATCTGGGGATCGGTGGACGCCGAGCTGCGGCTGGTGGTCGACAAGTCGGGGCGGATCTCGGTGCCGCGCGTGGGCACCATCATGGTCTCCGGCGTGCGCTACGCCGACCTGCCGGCGACGATCAGCCAGCGCGTGGCGCGGACCTTCAAGAACTTCCAGCTGAGCGTATCGCTCGGCCAGCTTCGCGGCGTGCGCGTGTTCGTCACGGGTTTTGCCGTGCGCCCGGGCGCCTACACCGTCAACGCGCTGTCCAGCATCGCCAATGCCGTGGTGCGCGCTGGCGGCCCGTCGGCGTCCGGCAGCTTCCGCAACATCCAGCTGCGCCGCGGCAACACCGTCGTCTCCACGCTCGACTTCTACGACCTGCTGCTGAACGGCGACCGCAGCGCCGACAAGCTGATCCAGGCCGGCGACGTCGTCCACGTCGGCCCGATCGGCATGCAGGTGGGCGTCATCGGCAGCGTGAACCGGCCCGCGGTCTTCGAGCTGAAGCCGGGCGAGACGATGGACGACGCGCTGCGCATGGCCGGCGGCTTCGCCGCAGTCGCCGACAGCAGCCGGCTGGCCGTGGAGCGCATCGACGAACGCACTACCGTGCGCGTGATCCAGGTCGACGTGGCGCAGGCCGGCACCACGCCGCTGCGCAACGGCGACGTGCTGCGCGCCTTCAACGTCGTGACGCTGGCGGCATCACAGCAGCGCCAGAACAAGCGCGTGCGCGTCGAAGGCGAGGTGCTGCACCCGGGCGACTACGTGCTGCCTGCGCGCAGCTCGATCGACGATGCCATCCGCGCCGCCGGCGGCATGACCACGGGCGCCTTCGTCTTCGGCACCGAGTTCACGCGCGAGAGCGTGCGCCTGACCCAGCAGGAGAACTACGAGCGCGCCTTGCGCAGTCTGGAAACCGAGCTGCAGCTGGCGAGCTCCACGCAGCGCATCACCAGCCGCGACGAGGCGGCCGCGCAAGCCGGGCGCAGCGCCGCGACGACCCAGCTGATCGAACGGCTGCGCACCATCAAGCCGACGGGCCGCGTCGTGCTGCAGATTCCGCCGGAGTCGCGCGACCTGCCGAACCTGGTGCTGGAAGACGGAGACCGCCTGTTCGTGCCGCCGGTGCCCACCAGCGTCGGCGTCTTCGGCAGCGTGTTCAACGCCGGCAACTACCTGCGCGAGGACGGCCGCACGCTGGCCGACTACCTGCGCCAGGCCGGCGGGCCCAAGCGCGGCGCCGACGCGGGCAGCAGCTTCGTGCTGCGCGCCAACGGCACGGTGGTCAGCAACCTGCAGGAAAGAAGCTGGGGCAGCGGGCTGAGCGCCAACTTCGAAGGGCTGCCCGCGCTGCCCGGCGACACGCTGTTCGTGCCCGAGGAACTGGACAAGACCACCTTCGTCCAGCACGCCAAGGACTGGACGCAGATCCTGGCGCAGTTCGCGCTGGGCGTGGCGGCGTTCGTCACGCTGACCAACAACTGAGCAATGACCTCCCGCAGCTCGCCCCACCGGCCAGCGGGCCTGCTGACCCGCCCGGCAAGCCATCTCGCCGCATGAAGACGGCACTCATCACCGGCATTACCGGCCAGGACGGCGCTTACCTCAGCGAGTTGCTGCTCGACAAGGGCTATGTCGTGCATGGCCTGAAGCGCCGAAGCTCGCTGTTCAATACCCAGCGCATCGACCATCTCATCGACGCCGCGGAGCACGATGGCCTGCCGTTCCATCTGCACCATGGCGACATGACCGATTCATCGTCGCTGATGCGCGTCATCGAACAGGCCCAGCCCGACGAGATCTACAACCTCGCGGCGCAAAGCCATGTCGCGGTCAGCTTCGAGGAACCCGAGTACACCGCCGACTCCGATGCGCTGGGCGTGCTCAGGATGCTCGAAGCGATACGCAACCTGCGCATGGTGGACAAGACGCGCTTCTACCAGGCGTCGACCTCGGAGCTGTACGGCCTGGTGCAGCAGACGCCGCAGACCGAGCGCACGCCGTTCCACCCGCGCAGCCCGTATGCGGTGGCCAAGCTCTACGGCTACTGGATCACCGTCAACTATCGCGAGGCCTACGGCCTGTATGCGTGCAACGGCATCCTCTTCAATCACGAGTCCCCGATTCGAGGCGAGACCTTCGTCACCCGCAAGATCACGCGGGGTCTGTGCCGCGTCACGCTGGGGCTGCAGCACGACGTGGCGCTCGGCAACCTGGACGCGCTGCGCGACTGGGGGCATGCGCGCGACTACGTCGTCGTGAAGTGGCTGATGCTGCAGCAGCAGCAGCCCGAGGACTACGTGATCGCCACCGGAGTCCAGCATTCGGTACGGCAGTTCGCCGATGCCGCCGCGTCGCGGCTGGGCCTGCTGATCGAATGGCGGGGCAGCGGGAAGGACGAGGTCGGCATTCTCGCGGCCGCGGACAGCGACGCGATGAAGCCGCGCATCGGCTCGGTGATCATCCGGGTCGCCCCGCGCTATTTCCGGCCCGCCGAGGTGCAGACCCTGCTCGGCGACGCGGCGAAGGCACGCGAGAAGCTCGGCTGGCAACCGACGATCGGCTTCGACCAGCTGGTCAGCGAAATGGTGGCCGGCGACCTGCAGCGCGCACGCTCGGAACTGGCCTTGCGGCAGCATCGCCAGGCCGGCCGTTGAGCCGCGGCCGAAGCGAATGAGTGCCCGAAGCGGCGGCGGCCTCGTCTTCGTGGCCGGCCACAACGGCCTGGTCGGCCGGGCCCTGGTGCGCCGCCTGCGGGCCTTGGGGCACGAGAACCTGATCCTGCGCAGCCGATCCGAACTGGACCTGAGCGACCAACATGCGGTGCACCGCTTTCTGGCCGAGCAGCCGATCACGCAGGTCTACGCGGCGGCGGCCAAGGTCGGCGGCATCCTGGCCAATGCAAGCCGGCCCGCCGACTTCATCCTCGAGAACCTGGTCATCGAGTCGAACCTCATCGGCGGCGCCCACGCCGCGGGCATCCAGCGGCTGCTGCTGCTGGGGTCGTCGTGCATCTACCCGAAGTTCGCACCGCAGCCGATCGCCGAAGACAGCCTGCTCACCGGGCCGCTGGAGCCGACCAACGAAGCCTATGCGATCGCCAAGATCGCCGGCCTGAAGATGTGCGAGAGCCTCGCGCGGCAGTACGGGCGCGACTACCGCACGGTGATGCCCGCCAACCTCTACGGGCCGTTCGACAACTTTCATCCGACGAATTCGCATGTGCTTCCGGCGCTGATCCGCCGCTTCGTCGAAGCGCGCGAACAAGGGGCACCCCAGGTCACGGTCTGGGGCAGCGGCAGCCCGCGGCGCGAGTTCCTGCACGTCGACGATCTGGCCGCCGCCTGCGTCATGGTCATGAACCTCGATGCGCCGCAGCTGGAGAAGGCAACTTCAGCGGCCCATCCGCATCTCAACATCGGCTGCGCAGAGGACCACCGCATCGCGGACCTGGCCCGTTTGATCGCCGAGCTGACGGACTACAAGGGCGAGATCGTCTTCGACACGTCCAAGCCCGACGGCACGCCGCGCAAGCTGCTGGACTGCCGCAGGATCTTCTCGTTGGGCTGGAAGCCGTCGATCACGCTGGAGGCCGGGCTGAGGCAGACGATCGACTGGTTCGCCGCTCACAGGCAAGGGCTCGGCTGAACGATGGGCGGCTGGCATCCAACGGCGCCGACCTTGCCTACAAGCCCGCAGGCGGAAGGCGTGGACGAGAATACGCGCACTGCCGAAGCGTTCGGCGTGTGCATCGCCGACATCCGCAGAGGCCCCGTGAGCATTGTTGAACCGTCCCGCCTGACCCACCTGCAGCGCCTGGAGTCCGAGAGCATCCACATCCTGCGCGAGGTGGCGGCCGAATGCGAACGGCCGGTGCTGCTGTACTCGATCGGCAAGGATTCGGCGACGCTGCTGCACCTGGCGCGCAAGGCGTTCCGGCCGGCGCCGCCGCCGTTCCCGCTGCTGCACGTGGACACCACCTGGAAGTTCCGCGACATGTACGCGCTGCGCGAGCGCATGGCGCGCGAATCCGGCATGGAGCTGCTGGTGTGGCGCAACCCCGACGCGCTGGCGCAGGGCATCAACCCCTTCGACCACGGCTCGCAGCTGCACACCGAGCTGTGGAAGACGCAAGGGCTGAAGCAGGCGCTGGACCACTATGGCTTCGACGCCGCCTTCGGCGGCGCGCGCCGCGACGAGGAGAAGAGCCGCGCCAAGGAGCGCATCTTCAGCTTCCGCTCGGCGCAGCACCGCTGGGATCCGAAGAACCAGCGCCCCGAACTCTGGCACCTGTACAACGCGCACAAGCACCCGGGCGAATCGATCCGCGTGTTCCCGCTGTCGAACTGGACCGAGCTCGACGTCTGGCAGTACATCCACCTCAACGACATCCCCGTCGTGCCGCTGTACTTCGCCAAGCAGCGCCTGGTGGTCCAGCGCAACGGCACGCTGCTGATGGTCGACGACGAACGCTTCCGCCTCGCGCCCGGCGAAGTGCCGCAGCGGCGCCGGGTGCGTTTCAGGACGCTGGGCTGCTACCCGCTGTCCGGCGCCATCGACAGCGACGCCGACACGCTGCCGGCAATCATCCAGGAGATGCTGCTCGCGCGCACCAGCGAGCGCCAGGGCCGTTTGATCGACCACGACCAGGCGGCGTCGATGGAGAAGAAGAAGCAGGAGGGCTACTTCTGATGGCCCATGCCAGCGAACTGATCGCCACCGACATCGCCGCCTACCTGCGCCAGCACGAACACAAGAGCCTGCTGCGCTTCATCACCTGCGGCAGCGTCGACGACGGCAAGAGCACGCTGATCGGCCGCTTGCTGTACGACGCGAAGATGCTGTTCGAGGACCAACTCGCCGCGGTCGAGGCCGACAGCCGCAAGTGGGGCACGCAGGGCGGCGACATCGACTTCGCGCTGCTGGTCGACGGCCTGGCCGCCGAGCGCGAGCAGGGCATCACCATCGACGTCGCCTACCGCTGCTTCAGCACCGAGCGGCGCAAGTTCATCGTTGCCGACACGCCCGGCCACGAGCAGTACACGCGCAACATGATCACCGGCGCGTCCACCGCCGACGCCGCGGTGATCCTGGTCGATGCGCGCAAGGGCGTGCTGACGCAGACGCGGCGCCACAGCCATCTGGTCGGCCTGATCGGCATCCGCCACGTGGTGCTCGCGGTCAACAAGATGGACCTCGTCGGCTGCGACGAGCAGGTGTTCCGGCGCATCGCCGGCGAATACCGCGAATTCGCGCAGCGCATCGGCCTGCCCGACGTGAGCGCGATCCCGCTGTCGGCGCTGCGCGGCGACAACATGCTCGAGCCCAGCGCGCACACGCCCTGGTACGAAGGCCCGACGCTGATGGGCTGGCTGGAAAGCGTCGAGCTCGACGAGACTCGGCAGCAGCAGGGCCCGCTGCGCCTGCCGGTGCAGTGGGTCAACCGGCCGAACCTCGACTTCCGCGGCTTCGCCGGCAACCTGGCCGGAGGCGTGGTGCGGCCGGGCGACCGCGTGCGCGTGCAGCCCTCGGGGCGCGAGACGCGCGTGGCGCGCGTGCTCGGGCCGGACGGCGAGCTGCCGCTGGCCATTGCCGGCCAGGCGGTGACGCTGACGCTGGCCGACGAGGTGGACGTCTCGCGCGGCGACATGCTCAGCAGCGCCGACAGCCCCGCGGAAGTCGCCGACCAGTTCGAGGCCACGCTGGTGTGGATGGCCGACGAGCCGATGTACCCCGGGCGGCCCTACCTGCTGAAGATCGGCACGCGCAGCGTCAATGCCACGGTCACCGAGCCGAAGTACCGCCTGAACGTGAACACGCTGGAGCATCTGGCGGCCAAGCAGCTGGAGCTCAACGAGATCGGCGTGGTCAACCTGTCGCTGGACCGGCCGGTGGCCTTCGACGCCTACCGCGACAACCGCGAGACGGGCGGTTTCATCCTCATCGACCGCATCAGCCACGCCACGGTGGGCGCGGGCATGCTGCACTTCGCGCTGCGCCGCGCGCACAACATCCACCTGCAGCACGTGGACGTGGACCAGGCGGCGCGCGCGGCGCTCAAACACCAGCGCCCCTGCGTCATCTGGTTCACCGGCCTGTCGGGCGCGGGCAAGAGCACGATCGCCAACCTGGTGGAAAAGCGGCTGCACGCGCTGGGCCGCCACACCTACCTGCTGGACGGCGACAACGTGCGCCACGGGCTGAACCGCGACCTGGGCTTCACCGAAGCCGACCGGGTGGAGAACATCCGCCGCATCGCCGAGGTGGCGCGGCTGATGGTCGATGCCGGGCTGATCGTGCTCACGGCCTTCATCTCGCCGTTCCGCGCCGAGCGCGAGATGGCGCGCTCGCGCGTCGGCGCGGGCGAGTTCGTCGAGATCCACGTGGACGCGCCGCTGCAGCTGGCCGAGCAGCGCGACGCGAAAGGGCTGTACCGCAAGGCGCGCCGCGGCGAGCTGAAGAACTTCACCGGCATCGATTCGCCCTACGAGCCGCCCGAGCAGCCCGAGCTGCGCATCGATACCGCGACCACCAGCGCGGACGAGGCGGCCGAACACGTGCTGCAGCGGCTGCGACAGCACGGCATCCTGCGCTGAGCGGCAGCGATGGACGCGACCTGCGCGGCCGCCGGTTTCGGCGCGGGCTTCACGGCCGGGCTCACCGCGATCGCCGCCGTGCCCGCTGCGGCGGGATCGAAGCTCCTGGTGGCCTGGCAGCAAGTCCTCTCTGGCATGATCTGAAAAATGAATCCCCATGTTCTCAGGATCGCCGGCGCGTCCTACAGCGGGTCGACGGCCTTTGGCCACTTCCTGAACACAGCCCCCGGCTTCATGTTCGGCTCCGAACTCTACCGGCTGCTGCCGGTCTTCATGCGTTCGTCCGACCCGCCGCGCATCACGCCGTGCGACCACTGCGGAGCAGACTGTTCCGTCTGGACAAACGACCTGCGCGCCGCATTGCAGCAGCGCCCCGACAGCGGCCTGGCCGATGTCTACGACGCCTTCTTCGCGTCTGTCGATACGGCGCGCGTCCTCGTGGACGGATCGAAGCTGAAGCGCTGGTACGCGTACGGGCCTGAACCGCAGCAGGCCTGCTCGTACGTGGTGACGGTCAAGCATCCGATGCGGCTGCTGGCGTCCTTCGTCTACAACGACACGAACTTGATTCCGCACGCCAGCCGCTCGTCCCTCGAGTCCGCGGCCGGCTTCCTCGACGAACACCTCGACCAGGCCGTGGCCTTCGCTCAGGCCCAGTTGGTTCGTGCCCATGCGCAATATGCGGAGCTGCTCGAGTTCGTGTCCGGCGACGAGATGCAGCTGTGCCGCACCGACGAGCGCGCCAGCGTGCTGGCGGTACTGCAGGCCTTGTCGGCCAGGCATGACGCCGTCTTCGATCTGCAGGAACTGTCCCGCATCCCGTGCCATTCGCTGGGCGGCAACCGCTCGATCCGCTGGCAGGTCGGCGGCTACGCCGCAGGGCCCGGGCGGCCGGCGCAGGACCGCGCGCGCTTCGACTACTACAAGAGCCAGACGCAGGACTTCTTCGTCCAGGACAACAAGTTCGCCCGGCTCTTCAGTCCGGTACTGCGCGAGCGCATCGCGTCGCTGCCGCCGTACCGGCCCCTCGGGCGGCTGTTGGGCTACGACGACGCGCCGGACCTGCGCTAGTGCCCTGCAAAAGCGCCTTCAACCGGCCATCGCTGTGAAGCACGACGGCTAGTGCAGTGTTTCACGCTGTGCGGCACTTAAGAAAACCGATGGATTTGTCGTCCTGGCTAGGCGCAAACCGCAGTGATACCCGTAGGTATCACGAGGATTTGCAACGACGCCAGGGCGGCAAAGACGCGGTTTTATGTGCTGCATAGCGTGAAACACTGCACTAGGCATCCCTTCACTCGGCGCGCGCCTGTCACCCCGTGTCTGCACTGCACGCCCCGGACGTGGAGCGCATCTCGAAGGCCAAGGGCCGCAAGCCCTGCGGGGTCGGCGCGAAGCTGGGGCTCGCCGCCATCCACGGCAGCAGGCCGAGGGTCGGCGAGCCTGGCGTCCCCGGCAATACCTACGACCGCCACACGCTGGCCGCGCAGCTCGAGCAGGTGTGCAAGCTGTGTCTGCACATCGGCGTGGAACCCGATATCCCGGTCGTGAACCTGCGCTGCGCTGACGTGCACACCGGCAACCCCGGCGCGCAGATCATCCGCGGGGGCAGATTCAAGAGCCTGACGCCACCGCCGCGGCACTGGTTCAAACGCCGGCAAGCTGCCGAACCGATCGCCGGCCATCGGGCATGCCAAGGCCGAGCATCGGATGGACCGGTACGTCCTGCCGGCTGGGCGCGGCCAGCGCCCGGCATCAGCATCCGCAGCGACTCAAACCGATTTTGCAGAGCAAACCGGTCCTACCTGGTAGATCCCATCGGCTGCAGCATATTCTTGTTATTTCCAGGAGATCATCTTGATAGATCTTTCCCGTCGTCAAATGGTATTGTCTTGTGCCACGCTGTTGTCAGGTTGCGGGGGCGGAGTCAGCTCCGATGATACCCATTCGGACGCATGCGCATCCTTATTGAGCGAGCCGATGACAACGGTGTCAGATGCGGCGACAACTTCCTGGAAAATCACCAAGGAAGCCCGCCGCAGAGAGATCGAAGGTTACGCCTCTGCGGCAAGCGTGAACAGAGGAGAGTCCGTATCAGTATATGTCTCAACGAAATCTTCAAAATATGATGCTCAGGTTTACCGCGTAGGCTGGTACGGCGGCAAAGGTGGCCTTTTCAAGCAAGACTTGAAAAATCTGACTGGTACGAATCAATCTTTCAAGACGGTCTATGACAGAACCACCACGATGACCAGGTGTGTGTGGGATGTCAGTTTTACATTGAATACCGAGGGATGGGAAACAGGGATCTACCTCATCAAGCTCACTGAGCAGGATGCCGGCTTTCAGCAATATGCATACTTCATCGTTCGCGATGACTCCTTGACGACCGACATAACATTCGTCAGTTCGACCATGACGATGCACGCCTACAACAACTGGGGTGGAAAATCATTATATGCAAGCAGCTCCTCAGAAAGGATTCCTGCGCTGGCCATTTCCTATGATCGACCCTATGCACGCACCTACAACAGCGCCGGTGCGGGACAATTTTTCGCGTGGGAAATCAAGGCCGTCCGGTTCTTGGAGCGCTTTGGCTACAAAGTTCGATACATCGCGGATCGCGACCTGCACCATCAAGTCGTGACACAGTCCAAGTTGGTCGTGATCGCAGGTCACTGCGAGTACTGGACATCCGTGATGCGCAAGAACTTCGTGGCGACACTCGAAGGAGGCGTCAATTCCTTAATCATGGGAGCCAACACCTGCTATTGGCAGGTTCGGTTTGAAGGCGACGGCCGCACCATGGTAGCCTACAAGGAACGCTCGGCCAACGATCCGGTTCGGGACGAAAATTCAATAACCTGTCAATTCAAGACCTTAGGATTACCTGAAGAAACTATTGTAGGCAGCCGATACGCGGGTGTCGTTGGGAATTCTCTACCCTACAGCATGAAGGTAGACACCAAGACGGCTCCAGCGTGGATGCTCGACTGCATCCCCTATGACTCATCGAGTCGTTACATCGAGCTGCCTGCTCATCTTGGTTATGAGGTTGACCACATGACCAACAGATCTCCGAAAACTGCCGTGGCGTGGGCTACCAGTACCGCAACAACCACTGGGGGCGCGCCGGTGACTTCACATGCGACCTGGTGCACCTATCCGGCGCAGATGGGCAGCTCAGCGTACACGGTTGTAAACACCGGCACCATGAACTGGAATTTCGGTCTGGATGCGACTGGTTTTGCCCCGTTCGGCGACGTCACCAACGACATCACCGGAGCAATTACGCTCAATATCCTCAGGTATTTATTGAGAACCGAGTGAACTTCGATGCGCGCCGACATTTCACCAGATACGCCTCACGCTGGTGTTCCATGTACGGCCGGGACTGCACGTCCAACGTCTCGTCGGCGCCTGCTCCAGGGAGGTCATAAATCCGTACGCGCAGTATTGCCGCCAGCGCGACCGCGGGTCGATCAAAACTCGTCTGAATCAATTCCACCAATCTCCCCTGCGGGTCGATGCCGGTGAAAACAGGACGACACGGACACCGAGCGGTGGAACTTCGGCAAGGCCTTCGAGAGCTTGCCGCGCAGAGCGGGCGCCTGGGCGGCAAAAACCTGATGAATTCCTTTGTAGCCCCATGGAGCCACTGAATTCAGTGTCTGCGTGATCAATGATTCCTTTTGATTGAATTCAGCAAACAGCGTTGGTGTGGCTTTCAGATCGTCCAGATCGAGCAGCCAGCCACTGTGTCGATTGATGCAAACCATCGGAATTTCGTTCTTCTTGCATTCAATCGAAAAGTATATATCCACCATCCCCCCCCTGGGCCACTGGGAAGGGTCAATTCCAGAAAATAATTGAGAATGAAAACCCAAGGTGCCTGTTCCTAGATTGTTCACCAGGCGACGCGAATGGATTGTATTTTCTGTGAAGTGAAAACCGAAACGCCTTCGAAAATAGCTCTTCGGCCGCTCTTCGACAACTATCCCGTGGACTCCAAGAACCACCTTGTTATCCAGACTGCGCAAGCCCAGAACCATCGTGGAAATATAATCGTGCGGATACTCTATATCATCATCGCAAGTGAAGAAATAGAATGGGGCATTGCGTGAAATCAGTCCGTTGTAGCCAATGAATTTCCCATTATCACGGTGATCGGCATCGAAGTCTTGTGATCTCAGAATGGTGAGTTTTGGATTGTCTAGAAGATCAAATGGTACTTCTTCATATTTATCCAGATAGACAAATATCCCGTCAACCTGATGTTCTAGACTTCGGATGGTGCGCAGGAGGGTATGCAACCGTGCAGGAATACTGCAAACTGCCGCATAGACGCGCTCGTCGACCGGCGTCAACGCAGCGATCGATTCAGGATAGAGCGCGCTGGGTCGCAAAGGAAAAGGCGGAAAGGCATTGCGAAAGTATTTCTTGTCATTGTTGTCCTTGAACCGGTGCCGGAACTGCTTCACATAAGCACGGCGTGGCGGGGATGAAGTCTGATCGACGCTGCTGCCATCGGCAGAAAATGTAAGCATATCCGCAACCAACGATCCTGCACGCAGTCGCGCAAGATACAAGGTCACGTCGATATTCTTTATGGCGTTGTCACCATATAGGTGAGCCAAGCGCTGAAACCACTCATCGTCGCCGGCACGCCTGACTGCGTCGAAAAAGCCAATCTCCAGAAACGCCTTTTTCCACACCGCCAACGTGATCAACCCGTACTTGGATTGCGAATCTCCCACGGAAACAATCTTTTCGTTCGATTCGTTGTAGCGCAGATACTTGGTTCTGTTCGCAATCAGTGATCTGTCCGCCAGTAATTCGGCAACCTGTATTTCGACACGCCGCGGGTGGGACAGATCATCTGAGTCCTGAAACAGGATGATTTCACCGCTCGCAATGTCGATCACCCGATTCTTCGACAGATAGGTTCCGTAATTCGCATTGTTGCGAATCACCCTGACAGCAGAGCAGCGCCGCTGGACTTCACGCAGAATCTGCCAGGAACGATCACTGCTGGCGTCATCGCAGACGATGACTTCGATATTCTTGTAACTTTGATTGAGAATGGATTCGATAGCTTCTTCAATCGTGTCTTCGGCGTTAAAGCAGGTTAATACTACAGATACCTTCGGCTGTGCAACCGGAGTTGATCGTGGATGCCTTTTCAGATAAACCGCACAAGACTCTTCGGCAAAGCGAAAGGCGTCGCCCACCATGGTATTGTCGATTTGATTCTTGCGCGGTATGGGTCGAGACCGAGACGGGTTCTCCACCCCCAGCCTTCTGCGTGCAAGTTCCAGATTGAAATCAACGATCCCCACCGGGAGAGAGCCTTGGCGAAGCACCTCCTGGTAAAGGTCCACGGCCTCTTCATACCTGTGACTACGCAGCAGACTGTTGGCCTGCATAAACAATGTCGAACTTCCATCCATCGGTCTGTCAACCCATCCGATCGCGTTATTCAGCGGTGTAATTCCATGCGCATGCCATAACCAGCCAACTTCCATGGTGCGAGGTAAAGACCGGAGTCATGGAAGATTTCCGCATCAACGCGCCGCCACCACCGGCTTGCAAACCGCCCGCGGCTCATCCCCTACAGACGGCACGGCGTCTGATGTCGGCGGAGTTGCAAACCACCTGAAGCGGGCGCGAACATTGTCGGTGCGGATACCTGAATAGCCGGGTGCCTTCGCTGAATCCACGCCAACCTCGCCTTGCCAAACATTATTTCCATCGATCTTCACGGTTAGAGTCCGTTCGCGCAGGGATGCCTCCAGGCGCCTGGGTTCGCCGATTTTGACCGGAGGAATATCACCCGGTTTCGACTGATAGATCATCTTGTAGCCGTCTGTCCCACATTCCCTGTTCGTCGACTTACTAGGGTTCGTTTTCGTGGTTACCTTGAATCCCGTATCAGCTTCGACACTCCACATCACATAAATCACATTGCAACTGTCGCGAGCGTGCAACTTCAATCCCAATTGGTGCACCATGCGACCAGAATCCAGAGGCACTTCCTTCGTCGTGGGCCCGAGATATTCAAACTCGATCGCACCAAAGTTGTCGTCCGAAGGCTTGACGACCGCGCGCGAACTCGGGCTTTCGACGATGAAAGACTGATCCCGCTGAGTCGATATCACGCCATTCGTGACGCAAACCTGCTGCGGCGTCACGGCTTGCGCCGTTTGCGCCACGGCTGCAGTCTGGCCGATGGTGATGACAACACCGAAGGCCAAAAACTTCAGGTACGGAATCTTCGTGGTCGAGGCCATTGCTTTTCCTCCATTTCGTGGTCGTGTCGCGGGCATCAAACTCATCCCGCATCCAGCTTCAGCAGGCAGGCGCCCTTCTCCAGGCTCGGGTAGGACACCGAAGCGCGGCGCCCGGCGGCTTCGAGCTCGGCAAGCCACATCTTGGAGATCTGCTGTTCTTCCGGCCGGCCGTGGTCATCCAGCAGAATATCGGCAGCAACGTCCTTCAGCAACGGCAGCACGATAGGCAACGCGGGATAACGCGCCTGCGGTCCGGTTGCCGCTGGCGGCCCGTCGACGACCACCAGCGCCCTGCGCACGGGCTCGGGCGCCGCACGCACGGCCGCCTCCAGCTTGCCCTGGCAATCGTAGAAGTCGTATGGGGTGCCGTTCGCGCTGGTCCAGGTCTTCAGTTCTGCCAGTTCGAGCTGCACCGCATGCGCCACGTCCGCGCGCTCCAGGCGCGACCGGGTTTGTGCAAAGAAGAACTCCAGGTGTTCGAACGCCAGCTGCACTGCGGCAACGCTGCGCCGGTGGCGCTGCGCTGCGCGTGCCAGGGCCAGCGCCATCAGCAGCGTCGAGGTGCCCGAGCCGAATTCGATGATCAAGTCGTAGTCGTTCGACTCGACCATGTCGATCAGCATGACGGCAAAGTCGGGACTGACCGGCCAGCCATGCAGTTCAGGCAGCAACTGCCCCCCGTTCAGATAGCGCTGCAGACTTGCATAGGCCTCCAGCTGAGCCACCGCATTGGCCATCTCCTTGCGCACGGTGGCTTCGATCGATCTGCGCACCGATGCCAGCTGCTGGCTCTGTTCCTTCAGGCGAAGCAAGGTCAAGTCACTGGCCCGGCGCAACGCATCAGCATCCACCCGAGGCTGCGCCGGTGCCGCAGGCGCCGAGCGCTGCGTTGCCCCGCCAAGCAGCCAAGGCACTTCGGATTCCAGCCGCATGTCGTTCAGCTGGTGGCGCACACGCTCGTGCAGCGCCGTGGTTGCGGACCCGGCAGCGCCGCCCGGCGCCATGGCGTCGGCAAAATGCTGCAGCGCCTGGCTGTCGCCGCGCCGTGCGGCCACGCTGGCCCGCCCAAGCGTGTTGTGCACGCCGGCAAGCAATGCGCGCGCGATCAACTGCGGCTCGCAGCCCCATCGGCGGGCCAGATCGACGAACGAGCGGGTCTGCGCATCCCGATTCTGTGCTTGATGCGCGGCGGCCACCATCAGCGCCAGGCTCGCGCGTTGCGGGTGCGTCTGCAGATCATCGGCGCCGTAGGCAGCCAGCGACTGCCAGTCGCCCTGAGACCAAAGCGCACGGCAGCGCTCGGCCAGGCCGTCGGCACCGCTCGGCGCGCCGGCGGCGCCGCTCACAGCGACGGCTCCTTGAGCACCAGTTCCTTGATCAGCGAGAGTTGAGCTTCGGCCTTCAGGACTTCCTGTTGCAGCAGTTCCAGGCGCATGTTGGCGTCCGCCAGTTGCACTTCGAGCCGGCGCGTGTCGTCAGCCTGCTCGGCGCTCTTGCTCTGCCGGTCGGCCGCAAGCTTCTCGGCCGCCGCCTTGGCCTGAGCGGCGGTCTGCAACTCGCGCGTCAATCGATCGCGCTCCTTGACGGCATCGGCCAGCTGCAGGTCGAGCCGGCGAAGGCGCTCATCCTGCTCGGCACTCTTGGCCAGCCGGTCGGCCGCAAGCTTCTCGGCCGCCGCCTTGGCCTGAGTGGCGGTCTGCAACTCGCGCGTCAATCGATCGCGCTCCTCGAGCGCGGCATCCATCCGGGTCACCTGCAGGCGAAGCCGGGCCAACTCATCGCCGATGCTGTCGAAACGCATCAAGGCTTCGGGCCACAAGGTCTCGCCCTCGCCGGCCGATGCGGCAACGGCGAAGTGTTGCCGCGCAAGCCATTCGTGCGCGAGCGCCGCCGCCTGGCCCTGCGGCGGCAAGGCGACCCGGCAGCCGCGCCACGATATCGCGTGGAACTGCCGCAGCTGATCCGGCGTCAGCGACTCGAGCAGCGCGCACTCCTGCCCCGGCACGTCCAGCACCAGCGCATGGGCCAGCCCCTTGCCCTTGTCCTTGCCCGGCTTCAGGTCCGGATCGAGCGAGTTCAACACGTCCGACAACGCCTCGCAGCGCAGCGTCGTGGTCTGCACGCGGCGCAGCCGGGGGTAGGCCGACACCAGCGCGGCGGCATCCAGCGGGCCGTTCAACATGCGCAGGTTGAAGCGGTGCCATGTCATCGAGCCGCCCTGGGCTCCCACCGGAACCGGCAACACCCTTGCCCAGGGGAAGGGCGCCGCCGCGCGCTCCAGGCTGCGCGCCAGCTCGGCATCGCCCTCGATCAGAACCACCTGACGGGGCCGTCGCGCCGCGGGCAGAGCGGCGTACTGCTCCAGCACCGCGCCAGCGCCCGCCCCCACGTGCACCACGCGGTCGAGCGCGCGGTCATCGATGCGGCTCAGCCAAGCGACCAGGTTATGCACGATGCTCGACTCCTGACACCATCAATCGCCACGGCCACCCCGCCGCAAGAGCCGCCGCACGAAGCCGCGCAGCTGCAGCTTCAACAGGGTGCGCCGACCTTCCTTGTGCAGCATGATGGCCTGCCGCACCCAGGTGCCGCGCTCGGTGCCGCCCGGCAGCGCCGAATCCGGCAGGCGTTCGACGGCACCCGGCAGCGCGTCGAGCACCGCCAGCACCAGAGCACGGTCCCCCGCCGAAAGCGCCTGCCACTGCTGCCGCTTGTGCAGCGCATCCGCGCTGCGGCCGACCGGCAAGTCGAAGGCCGCCGCAAGCAGCCCGTCTTCGCCGGCCGGCCACGCAGCCAGAGGCACGTTGCCGGGCTCTTCGGGCCGCAACCACCGCAGCAGCGGCTGGCCGGCCGTCCCGCCCGCTTTGGCAGCCAGCCAACGCAGCCGCAGCGGGTCCGGCAGGAGCTCGCCGTAGCACCCCCGGCCGAACAGGATGCGGAGTTCGACTGCCCCCCCGCCCCCGCCCCCACCCTCGCCCCCGCCCTCACTCGCGACGCGCTCCAGTTGCAGCCGGTCGTAGCGCAAACGCAGCGGCAGATCGCCGAACTGGCGGCAAAGACGCGCGGCAGTGACCTGCCATCGCGCGCCAAGCTGCGCGCCCTCCGCGCTCAGCCAGCGCTGGATCGACTGCGCAAGATGGTTGACGAGCTGCCAATCCGCCGTACCCATGCGATCCAGCCGCTGCCTGCCTTCAAGGTCGGAAGGCACCAGGGTCATGAACGCGCGGCCGGCCTCGCCACCCGTGGCCTGCCACGACGCCAAGGCTTCGCGCGGCTGCGAGGAGAACAACGCGATGCCCGGCCGCCCGAGGTGATCCAGCAGCCGCACTTCCAGGCGCGGCAGTTCGCGCTCCCCCGAGCGCAGGTTCTCCACCGCAAAGTGCAGATGCCGGTGCGGGGCGCGGTCATGCTGCTCCTGCAGGTGAATCACGCTGCGCGCCAAGTGATCCGCGCCGCGCCAGGCGGCGTGGACGGCGGTGTCTTTGGTCTCCTGCAGCTGCAGGTAGTAGCGCTCCAGCTCCTCCTGCACACGGTGCAGCTGGAGCAGCAGCTGTTCGTTTTCCTGGCGCGCGGCCTCGGCTTGCGCGCGGTCGGCCGCGGTCTCGGCCTGGATTCGGGCAACCGCGGCCTTGGCCGCGGCACCGTCCTTCTCGGCAGCCAGCAAGGCTCGATAGCGGTCCACCGGCGCTGCGCTCGCGGCCTGCCCGGCTTGGGGCGGACTGGCGGCGCCGTCCAGCAGCACGCTGGCCGCATTCAGTTCTTCGAAAAGATCGGCAGCCGCGGCATCTGCCGAACACAGCTGCCGGGCCAGCGCCAGGCACAAGGCATCCGGCGATGCGGCCTCGCCGAGCTCGAGCTGCGCCGCGCCCGCCAGCGCATGCCATTGGGCCACGGTACGCGCCAGCGCATCGGGTGCGGCAGCGGCTTCGGCCGCATCGACGAGCAGGCAGCGGCCTGAATTCCGATGAACCCGCTTCAGCAGTTCCGCTGCGCTGCGGCGCCAGGTATTCAGCAGCTCGAGCGCCGTGCCTGTGTCGCCCGAGGCCACCCATTGCGCAAGCGCGCGCTGCGGACTGTCGACGAAGGCGATGACATCCGCCGCGACGGCCGCGGCCCCATCCTGCCCGCCGGCGCCTTCATGGCCCGACATCGGGACGACGACCGCGCCCGAGGCCTGCAACGCGCCTTGCAGCGCCTGCGCGATCGGCAGCCAGGCCGCAGGCCGCGTACCCGTGATGTACACGACGGGTGCCTGCCTCGCGCCCGAAGCGGCGGCGTCGGGCCCGTCGGCATCGGCATCGGCACCGCCGCCTGGCGGCCTCGTTTCGGGCATCTCGACTTGCATTCCGGGATTGTTCCACGCGGGCGCCTGCGCGCCCTGCCGCTCAGTGCGTCGCAGGCTCTTGTCAGTCCTGATGTTCGCGAATCGTGGCCAGCACCAGCCGCACGATGGCGTAGACCAGCAGGCTCGCCGCGAGCACGGTCGACAGGATGTACAGGCGCCGCGGGTACTCGGGCGTCTGCGGCAGTGACGGCGGCTCGATCACCACCAGGCTCTTGAGCTTGCGCGTGGCTTCGATGCGCGTGTTCTCGACCGCGGCCAGCGCGATCTTGTAGGCATCGACGGCAAACTCGGCCTGCATCTGCAGGCCTTGAAACTCGATGGCCAGCGTATTCAGGCGCTCACCCTGTTGCGACGGCCTGGTCCCGCGCTCGCGTTCGGCCTCGGCCTGCTTGCCGGCGGCGGCAATCTGCGCCCGCAGCGCGCGCACCTGCGGAGCATCGTCGCTCATGTAGGTCTGCAGCGCATTGAGCGAGCTTTCCAGACGCGCCTTGTTGGCCTGCAGCTCCGCAGAAAGCGCGCCGCTGGCCTGTGCCTGGAAAACCGGGTCGAGCAGCCGATGGCGGGTCTGGAAGGCCAGCAGCTGGTTCTTCGCCTCCTGCACGTGTTGCGCAGCCGACTTCAGCTCGCCTTCGGCAAACGCCAGCTTCTCGCGCGCCATCTGCTGCGAGTATTCATTGACGAAGTGTTCGCTCTCTTCGAGGATGCGCCGGTTGAGTTGCTGGGCGAACACCGGGTCGAAGCCTTGAACGCGCACCGTCAACAGCGATGCGACATCGTCGTAGGCCACCTGCACACGATCGCGGTAGTGCTGCAGGAAATCTTCCTGGCTGGTTCCGCGCGAGATCCGGTCCAGAAAGTCCAGGCGCGACGCTGCAAAGTGCTCGCGGATCTTCAGTTCCGCATCGAGTTTGAGCAGCAGCGCGAGCGAGTGGATGTAGCGCTGCACGTACAGCGTGTCCTCGCGCGCAGGCGGGCTCAGTCCGGCCAGCAGCATGGCGGCGCCGGGCAGGGAAACGTTTTCGGAGCCTGCCTGCTTCACCGCCAACGTGGATTCACTGACGTAGCGGTCGGCGGCGAACACACCAAGATACAGCGCGGTGAGCAGCAGCGGCAGGCCGATCACCAGCAGCTTCAGCACCCGGGGCGACAATTGGGGAAGAGATTTCATGTTATTCAGCAGCGCCCTGATAGGCCCTGATGCCGGCCTCGACATCGTCGTAGAGTACCGTGTTGCCCCGGTCGACCACCACGACCAGATTGCAGTATTGGCGGATATCGGCCATGTTGTGGGAAGTCATGATCAGACGGGATCGCTTGAGCCGCTCCATCAGTATCTTGCGGCTTTTTTTCCTGAACTCGGAATCTCCGACCGCCATCACCTCGTCGATCAGGTAGTAGTCAAAATCGAAGGCCATGCTCAAACCGAAGGCCACGCGCGAGCGCATGCCTGAAGAGAAGGATTTCATCGGCAGGTCGAAGTACTCGCCGATTTCGGCGAATTCGCGCACGAAGCCCACCTTGCGCCGCATGTCCTGACCATGCGCCCCGAAAATGCGGCAGACGAACTCCGCATTCTCGCGTGCACTGAGCGCGGTCAGGAAACCCCCCGCCAGTCCTACCGGCCAGGAAACGCGCAACGAGGAGCGCACATGGCCGCTGTCGGGCATGTCGATGCCGCCGAGCAGCCGCAGCAGCGTCGATTTGCCCGCGCCGTTGCGCCCGATCAGGCCGATATTTGCACCGGCTGGAAAGCTGAAACTGAGATCACGGAATATATATCGCCTCCCGTGGATCGTCGGATACGATTTGGTGATGTTCTCCAGCTCCAGCATAGATGGTCCTAGCTGCTGGAGATCAGACGCAAACGCTTGACTCTATATTGTGCCAGGGCTATGGTGAAAACCACCAGCGCAAAGAACAACGGGTAAAATATATTGGCGCCATCGACAACCGTGTAGTTTGGTATGAAACTATGCCGCGACATCTCGACCAGATGCAGCATCGGGTTCAAGAGCATCCATTGAAGATATTCTGCCGGCACCCGATGAACCGGGAATATCACGCCGGACAGGAAGTACAAGGGCATCAGCGAGATGCGAATGAACGATCTGACGCGCGGCCGATCGTGCGCCACCACGGCGGCCAGCAGGCCGCAGGACAGACCCAGGAAACCTACGAGCAGGTGCACGCCCATCAGTTCCAGCGGCAGGCCGGGCCATACGTCGAAGCCCAGCCATGCCAGCAGGCTCAGCGTCAGCACATAGACCGACAGATTCATCAGCGTTTCGACCACCGCCCGGGACAGCAGCGCATCGATGGGTTTGACCTGCCGGTAGGCAAAAACGCCGCGATTGGCATCGATACCGTCCATCAGACGAATCGTCAGGTGTTGAAAGTAGAAATACGGCACCAGTCCGGTCACCAGAAAGACCGGATACTCGACTCCCGGCATCAACCTGCCGCGCACGAAGCCCAGGATCGTCAGCATCACGATCGTGTGCGCCAGAGGCTCGAAGACGGTCCAGACGGCGCCGATCCACTGCCCGCCCACGCGCTGCTTCATTTCGCGCAGCACCAGCGCGAACAGCACTGCACGCTGAATTTCCCAGGACGTGCGCCTGCCGCTGCCTGGAAAATCGGGCGCGCCGGGTGAGGATTGCATCAGGTCGGGTCAGGCGCGCGGCGCCCGGCAAGCAAACAAGGGAATGGCACGGCCCAAGGACGATCGCGCCCGCGTGCGGCGCAGCACCCGGGGCACATGCGTGCGCCGGGTCAGGCGCCGGATTCCGCCAATCGCCGCTGCACGGCAGTCGATTCGAGGGCAGCGTTTTTATCGAAGCCGCGAGTGTAGTCTTTCAGGCCTGCCCGGCCGGACCCGGCCGGACGGCGGCGGCAGGCCCCGCGCGACTCGCTACCATCGCGCGCAGTGACTGATACCACCCCTGCGCCAAGCTCCGCGACCCTGCTCGGCCAGCTGTTGCTGAGCCGCGGCCACGTCAACGAAGCCGACCTCGAGCGCGCGCTCGCCTACCAGGGCCAGAACCCCGCCGATCGGCTGGGGACCATCCTGGTGCGCCTGGGCGCGCTGTCGGAGGAGAACCTGCTGTCGGCGCTGGTCGCCCAGACCGGCTACCCGGCCGTGGAACTGGCCGACATTCCGCGCGCCGGCGTCGACGCGGCACTGCGCCGCCTGGACTGGCCGCATGCGCGCCTGCGCAGCCTGCACGCGGCGGTGTGGGAAGACAGCGACGGCACGCTCAACGCCTGCGCGGTGGACCCGCTGAATGCCTCGCTGCAGGAGGAACTGGAGGCCGCCGCCGCGGGCCCGGTGCGCTGGCACTTCATCCGCAGCCGCGATCAGGAACGCCTGCTCGCCGGCATGGCCGAGAGCGACGGCGCGCCGCTGCTGGACGCGGCGCGCTACCGCGAAATGGCCGAAGACGGGCCGGTCATCGCTTTCGTCAACAACCTCATCGCGCAGGCCATCGACGAGCGCGCGTCCGACATCCACGTCGAACCCGGCGAGTTCGCCTGCGAGCTGCGCTACCGCATCGACGGCGTGCTGCACACGCGCTCGGACTTCGCGCTCGACCGCTTCCCGGCCGTGGCCTCGCGCATCAAGCTGATCGCCGGGCTCGACATCGCCGAACGCCGCCTGCCGCAGGACGGGCGCATCACGCTGCGCGCCGCCGGCGCCGAGATGGACATGCGCGTGTCGGTCGTGCCCACGGTGCACGGCGAATCCATCGTCATGCGGCTGCTGCCCAAGCAGCGGCACGACCTGCGCCTGGAAGCGCTGGGCATGGAGAGCGACCAGCTGGCCCAGCTGCGGCGCTGGCTCGACCTGCCCAGCGGCCTGGTGCTGGTCACCGGCCCCACCGGCTCGGGCAAGAGCACCACCTTGTACGCCGCGCTGGCCGCGGTGGACGACCGCACGCGCAAGATCCTCACCGTGGAAGACCCGGTCGAGCACCGGCTGCCCGGCATCATGCAGGTGCAGGTGCAGTCGGAAATCGGCTACACCTTCGCGCGCGCGCTGCGCTCGTTCCTGCGGCACGACCCGGACATCATCATGGTCGGCGAAATCCGCGACCGCGAAACCGCCGAGATCGCCATCCAGTCGGCGCTCACCGGCCACCTGGTCCTGGCCACGCTGCACACCAACGACGCGCTGTCGGCCTTCACGCGGCTCACCGACATGGGCATCGAGCCCTATCTGGTCGCCGCCGCCACGCAGGCCGTGATGGCGCAGCGCCTGGTGCGCAGGCTCTGCCCGAACTGCGCCGCGGCGGCCGAGGCGCCGCCGGGCGCCGCCGCCGAGCTGGCGCGCTGGCCGGATGCCGACCCGGCGGCCTGGCGCGCGGCCATCGGTTGCGACAGTTGCCAGCGCACCGGCTACCGCGGCCGCCTGGGCATCTATGAACTGGTCGACGTCGATGCCGGCCTGCGCCATGCAGTGGCCGCGATGGCGGCACAAAGCGAACTGGAACGCCTGGCCGACGCCGCCGGCCGGCGCAAGCTGCGGCAGGACGGCCTGCTCAAGGCTCGGCGCGGACAGACCACCCTGGCCGAGGTGGCGCGTGTGGCCGGCCATGCCGCCGCGGCGGCGGCCTGACGGCCGCGGCCCGACCCCGGACCCCCGACCCCAGACCCCAGACCCCAGACCGACCTCGCGCGCATGTCCAGCCCGGCCCCGATCCGTTTCCGCTACCGCGCGCTCGACCGCCAGGGGCAGCGCCTGGCCGGCGACCTGGTGGCCGATTCGCCGCAGGCCGCGCTGCTGCAGCTGCAGCAGCGCCAGCTCAGCGTGCTCGACCTGGTGGGCGACACCCCCCCTGCGTCCGGCCCCACGCCGCGCCGGACGCGGCGCCGCGTCAGCGCCTCCGATCGCATCGTGCTGCTGCAGGAATTCGCCACCCTGCTGACTGCCGGCGTGCCGATTGCCGAAGCCACGCCGTCGCTGGAGCAGGCCTACGCCGCCACCGCCCTGGGCCTGCCGCTGGCCCGGTTGCGCAAGGCCGTGCAGGACGGCCGCTCGGTGGCCGACGCCTTTCGCGCCGCCGACCTGGGCCTGCCGGAGCATGCGCACAGCCTGATCGCCGCCGGCGAAGCCGCCGGCCGGCTGGGCCAGGCCTTGCAGGCGGCGGCCGCGCAGCTGGAGTACGACCACGGCGTCACGCAGCAGGTACGCACCGCGCTGATCTACCCCAGCGTGCTCGTCGGCGCCGGGGCCGCCGCGGTGCTGGTGATCTTCATCGCCGTGGTGCCGCGCTTCGCCTCGCTGCTGGGCAGCGGCCGTGCCGAGGTGCCGGCGCTGTCGCGCTGGGTCATCGAAGCGGGCATGTTCCTGCAAAGCCATCTGCTGGGCAGTGCGCTCGTGCTCGCCGCCATCGCGGCTGCCGTGGTGCTGGCGCTGCGCGTGCGCGGCCTGCGCCAGGCGGCCATCGAGGCGCTGGCGCGCCTGCCGCTGGTCGGCGCCTGGCTGCACACCAGCGAAATCGGCCGTTGGGCCACGCTGCTGGGCACCCTGCTGGAAAACCGCGTCGCGCTGCTGCCCGCATTGGAGCTGTCGTCGCGCGCCCTCAGCCTGTCGGCGCTGCGCGGCCATCTGCTGAAGGCGCAGGGCGAGATCCGCCGCGGCCGCGCGCTCTCCGCCATCCTGGCCGAGCAGGGCTGGATCGCGCCGACGCGGCTGAACCTGATCCGCGTCGGCGAGCGCGCCGGCGAGTTGCCGCGCATGCTGGCGCAGCTGGGCAGCATGCACACCCAGGCCGCGCGCGAACAGATGCGCCGGCTGCTGACGCTGATCGAGCCGCTGGCCATCCTGCTGATCGGCGCCGTCATCGGCGTCATCATGGTCGCCGTGGTGCTGGCCATCACCAGCCTGAACACGGCCAAGCTGTGAACCGCCGCGCTGCCGCGCGTCGCGTCGCGTCGCAGGCGGCTTCATCCGCGCAGCGGGCGTTCCCATTCGCCGCGCAAGCGGCGCATTTCCTCGCACAAGTCTTGCGGCGCCTGGCGCGATGATCTGCTCGAAGGGCGGCCAGCGCCCGCTATACCGCCGCTATGCCGCCGCTATGCCGCCGCTATACTGCCTCGGCCCCGAGCCCTCAGTCCGCCGCTGCTCCATGCCCACTGCACCGGTTCAAGACCCCGTTCTCGGCGCGGCCGAACTCGGTGCGCTGTGGCGGCAACTGGCCGAAGACCCCGACAGCCCGGACCACTTCGAGTTGACCGAGTTCGGAGAGATCGTCGTGGCGCCCAAGCCGACCAACCGGCACCAGCTCGTCGTGGCACAGGTGGCCGCGGAACTGAACCTCAGGCTCCCCAGCGGCTTGGCGCTCTACGAGGTGGCGATCCACACGCGCATCGGCGTGCGCGTTCCCGACCTCGCCTGGCTGCCGCATGAACGCGCCCGCGAGTTGTTGACGCAGACGCCGCTGCACGCTGCACCACCGCTGGTCGCCGAAGTTCTCTCGCCCGGCAACCGGCCGGCCGAGGTCGCGCGCAAGGTCAACGCCTACCTCGCGGCAGGCAGCCAGGAAGTCATCGTCGTCGCGTTGGACGGCACGGTCGTCCACCGCGCCGACGGGCCGCACGCCGCATCGGGCATGGGCGCGGTGTTGACGCTGTCCCCGGAGTTGTTCCGCCACGGAACCCGGCAAAAGTAACTTGAACAAGTAGCTTGAACAACCCGGTCAAGCCGGCGGCGGGGGGCCGGATGCAGCAGTTCCGCTTGCCGCGGAACGCAGGCCTTCGGTCCGGACGGCGGGCAGTTCCTCGCCGCTGCGTCCGCGACCAGACCCTGCCGCGGCCCATGCGCCGCCGCCTGCGGCGACGCTGTCAACGACGCTTGACAAGGCCATTGCGGTAGATACGACGGCGCTTCTACACCCGCAGTCCTGACGATGCCGCTGACTCTTCGCATCGCGAAGTGGGGCAACAGCCTCGCGATGCGCCTGCCTGCCGACCTGGTGCGCCGCTTCGGCCTGCGCGAAGGCGACAGCGTGCAGGCGCTGATCGCGGCCGGCGGCGCCCTGGCGATCCGGCCCGCGGGCTGGAGCCGCAAGGCGTTTGCCGTCGAGTTGGCCGAGGCACGCGAGGCACTGCCGATGAGCGCGCCGGTGATCGGCGAGCTGCGCAGCCTGGCGCGGCACTGATGGTCTGCGTGGACGCCACCGCCGTTGTCACGCTGATCGAGCCGCTGGCTGTTCCGCTCATCGGCGCCATCATGGTGGCCGTGGTGCTGGCCATCACCAGCCTGAACACGGCCAAGCTGTGAACCGCTTCGCTGCCGCACGGCGCGGCGGCGGCGGCTTCATCCTGCCGGCCGAGGACAAGCAGCCGTCACGGCACTGCCGCATGCGGATCGCGCACCACCAAGCCGGCGATAGTGGAGAAATCACTGACATTGCGCGTCACCAGGACAAGCTGAGCCGTCAACGCGCTGGCGGCGATCATCGCGTCGGGCAGTTTGATGGCGTGAAGACTGCGCAGTTCGATGGTGCGGCGGACCACCGCCTCGTCCAGTTCGACGCGAGGCATGGCCGCCAGCAGCCGCTCGGCATCGGCACGGCTTTGGACGCCGTGGCCGCGCCAGCCCAAGCCCAACACTTCCATCCACGTGATGACGGAAGTTGCCGCGCCTTGCTCCAGGTATCGAGTGAAGTGTCCCGAGAAAGCCGGCCCTGAGTTGCTGTTGAGCCAGTCCATCACCACGTTGCTGTCGAGCAGCCAACGCGGTGCGGTCACAGTGGGCGTTCCCATTCGTCGCGCAACCGGCGCATCTCCTCGGACAAGTCTTGCGGCGCCTGGCGCGGGAAACTGGCTTGCGCGGCACGGGCCAAGGCCAGAATGTCCTGGGCTGCGGCAGCATCGGTCCGCTCATACAACACGATGACCTTTGCCGCCCCCTGCCGAGGCAGGCGGTCGCTGCGGATGTCCAGCCGATGATCGGTGATCTGCGCTTCCAGTTCGATGGCCTGCATGGGCGTCTCGGAAGGTTTCGCTTCGCAGCGGGGAGTCTGGGGCAGACTAGCAGCAGACGCTTGGTCTGGGCCGAAGCGTTGGATCCAGCGAGTGCCGGCCTCACGCCGGCGACGTGCGCCAGGCCGCCATCTGCTCGAGGCGCAGGGCGAGATCCGCCGCGGCCGCGCACTGTCGGCCATCCTGGCCGAGCAGGGCTGGATCGCGCCGACCCGGCTGAACCTGATCCGCGCCGGCGAGCGCGCCGGCGAGCTGCCGCGCATGCTGGCGCAACTGGGCAGCATGCACACCCAGGCCGCGCGCGAACAGATGCGCCGGCTGCTGACGCTGATCGAGCCGCGTGACGCCGGGTGCGTCCTGTAGGCCGCTACGATGCCAAGCCGTCGACCAACACGAAAGCCCCGCCTGCGGGGACCGACCCCGTGGCCACCGAACTGACCCAGTACGCCAAGCTGCTCTCCGACATCAAGGGGCGCATCCAGGCCGCGCAAACGCGGGCCGTGCTCGCCGTCAACGCCGAGCTGACCCACCTGTACTGGGGCATCGGCCGCCTGCTGGACGAGCGCCAAGCGGCCGAAGGGTGGGGCGCCGCCGTCCTGCCCCGCCTGGCTGGCGACCTGCACAACGAATTGCCGGAGATCAAGGGCTTCTCGGTGCGCAACCTGGGCCGGATGCTCGAGTTCGCGCGAGCCTACCCGGAGCCGGGCGAATTTTCGCCACAAGCTGTGGCAAAAATGCCGGCCGGTCAGAACTCGCCTCAGCCCGTAGCCAAATCGACTGCCGCCAGCCTGCTGTGGCAGCTTCCCTGGGGACATCATGCCGTTCTGCTGGAGAAGCTGAAGACGGACGCGGTCAGGCGCTGGTATATGGCCGAGGCGCTGGCGCAGGGGTGGAGCCGGGCGACCCTCATGTCGATGATCGACAGTCAAGCCCACGAGCGCCAGGGCGCCGGCGCCAGCAACTTCGGTGTGCGGCTGCTGGCCCCGCAGTCGGAACTGGTGTCGCAGGCGCTGAAGGACCCCTACGTCTTCGACTTCCTGACGATCGAGGAGCCCTTCCACGAGCGCGAACTGGAGACGGGGCTGGTGCAGCACCTCGAGAAGTTCCTGCTCGAACTCGGCCAGGGCTTCGCCTTCATGGGGCGCCAGTATCGTGTGGAAGTCAGCAAGCAGGACTACTACATCGATTGTTCTATCACGTGCGGCTGCACTGCTGCGTCGTGATCGAGTTGAAGCGCGGCGACTTCAAACCCGAGTACGCGGGCAAGCTCGACTTCTACTGCAACCTGGTCGACGACCAGCTCAAACGCGCCGAAAATGCACCGACCATCGGGTTGATCCTGTGCCAACGCAGCGACAAGGTGCTGGCCGAGTACGCGCTGCGCGGCATCGACAAGCCGATCGGGGTTTCGACCTTCGAGCTGACGCGGGCACTGCCAGCGTCGCTGCAGTCGGCCTTGCCGAGTATTGACGAGATCGAGGCGGAGCTGAGCGACAAGGCGGGCAACGACCGTTCGTAGGCCAGGCAGAGGCTGCGTGACGAAGGGAACGACCCGGCCAGGCCGGTGGCGGCGGGCCGGATGCAGCAGTTTCGCTCGCCATGGAACGCGGGCCTTCGATCCGGACGGCGGGCAGTTCCAGGACAGGCGGTGCTCGATCTTGTTCCGCTTGTCCCGCGGCTCGCATGTTGCCGCCGGTGACGCTTGACAAGGCGCCGCTGGTAGATACGATGACGTTTCTACACTTGGAGTTTTGACGATGCCGCTGAATCTTCAGATCGCGAAGTGGGGCAACAGCCTCGCGATGCGCCTGCCTGCCGACGTGGTACGCCGCTTCGGCCTGCGCGAAGGCGACAGCGTGCAGGCTCGGATCACGGCCGACGGTGCCTTGGCGATTCGGCCCGCAGGCTGGAGCCGCAAGGCGTTTGCGGCCGAGCTGGCCGAGGCACGCGAAGCGCTGCCGATGAGCGAGCCGGTGATCGAGGACCTACGCAGCCAGACGCGGTACTGATGGTCTACGTGGACACCAGCGCCGTTGTCGCGCTGATCGTCAACGAGCCCGCCAGCGCTGCCGTAGCAGCCTGGTACGCGGGCTCGAAGCGCGAGTTGGTCACGGCCTCCTGGTGCGCCACGGAATTCGCCAGCGCGCTCTCGCTGAAGCAGCGCAAGGCCCAGCTCGAGGCCGCCGGCGCCACGCTGGCCTGGGGCCGATTCCGGCGCCTCACCGCCAATGACCTGCAACTGCTGCCGCTGGGCTTCGAGGACTTCCACCGCGCGGCGCTGATGGCGCTCGACGCGAGCACCGGCATCCGGGCGGGCGACGCGCTGCACCTGGCCTGCGCCGAACGTGCGGGCGCCAAGAGCATCTTGACGCTCGACGGCGTGATGGCGCGCAACGCGCAGGAGCTGGGCATCAAGCCGGTGGCGCTGCCGCCATGACTGGACAGCGGATCCCTTGCGCCGTGACGCTGGGGGCGACCGAGCCTCTCCGGCACCGGCTCGTCAAGCCGGATGCGCATCCTCGACCAGTGCGGCCTTTGCGTCCTCCAGGACTTGCACCGCTGCGCAACGGCTGACAGAAGCGAAGTCCTCGAGGAAGACCTCCGGTGACCGTTCGAGTTCGGCGTCACTTCGCCGGTACCCGTTTGACCTGCAGTTCGCACCCAACGGCCTGCGCGCAGCGCCGCAGAGTGCCGAGCGGCGGCGTGTGCTTTGCGGCGGACTCCAATCGCGAGATCGCGCTCTTGGTGGTCCCCATGCGTTACCGTGAAAGCTCGCCGCGGCGCGCGCACGGCTGAGCCTCCCGCGGTGCATCGGGACGACAAGACCGCTGGGCCCGACCCCTCGAAATCAGCGGCGAATGCTTCAGGTCGCGGC
>OEIU01000383.1_pt1 | contig 43068 bp, 38 predicted proteins | sample 1539221 | NCBI WGS metagenome assembly OEIU01 (sample SAMN03792071, study PRJEB22550) | activated sludge metagenome | feature: wastewater treatment plant; material: activated sludge; isolation source: Wastewater treatment plant of a petroleum refinery complex | place: Argentina: Zarate | collected... | reverse complement strand
GCAAGAAACGAACGGGGCCCCCCAAACGCCAAACGCTCCCTCCGACCGCCCGGCCTGCCCCAGGGCGGGCGCAAGGCCGTTCACCAAGCCGCCTCGCCGCGCCGCCGAGATCCATGGGCGCTATCTGATGACGCGGGAGAAGACCTGCATTGACTGCCACAAGGGAATCGCCCATCTTCTGCCCGACATGCGCGGCGTCGAGCCCGGCTGGCAGAGCGCTCCCGAATTGCAGGGCAAGGGCGCCTCCCTGGGCGAGCCGGAGCACGACCTCCGCGCCTATCTCGCCCGGATCGAGGCGCGCTGAGGCGCCTCGGGCCTGCGGCGGCCGTGTGAGCCCGCGGGCGGCGCCAGCAGAGCCTCGGCATCATCGCTCGGCTTGCGGGCGCGGGTGTCGCACCGCCTTCCCTGTCATACCGCTTCCGGCTGAAAGGCTCGGCCGCATTTCTCTCTTCGTAGTCATGGCCGGGCTTGTCCCACTGGTGTCCGGCATGATTTCTGGGTCTGTTTCGTCATGCGGTGATGGCTGGGATGAGAGGGATCTGGCGTTTGTCGGGAGGGTGGCGCGGCGGTGGCCTTTCGAGGTTTGCGAGGCTTCTGCGATGCATGAGGTTGCTTCGGACGAGGCGAGCGAAGGCGAGGGAGCTGACGATCCGGGCTTGGGTCGCCCGGGCGAGGCGCAGCATCAGGAAGGCGATGAAGGCGACCGCGACCTGGATGCGCATCGCGTTCTCGCCCGTGCCGAGGAAGCGGGTGATGGCGAGGGTTTGTTTGATCCAGGGGAAGAACAATTCTATGGCCCAGCGCCGCTTGTGGAGGTCGGCGATCTGGCGGGCGGGTGCGGCGAGGTCGTTGGTGACGAGGTGGAGCACGCGGCCGCGGTCGATGCGCAGCGCGATCTCGTGCACGGGCTTGGCGGAGGGGTTCGTGCGGTTCCTGGCCTGGCGCCGGGGCAGGAGGCCGATCTGGTCGGAACAGGATATCGCCTTAGCGAGGATGACGCCATGGACAGTGCATCGCAGCCGACGAATGCGACGGGTTTGGCTGCGCGCTGGTCCTGTTAGTCACCCTGCGTGAAGTAGGTATCGTCAATCGGTAGCGAAGGCGGCCCATGCGCGGCACCTTTCACGGGAGTGTCGGGATTTCCGTGGGCGGGCGGCCATAGAGGACCTGGCGGTTCCCGATGGCACGACGCAAGGCTCCCCGCATTCCTGACGGGCGCCTTGACCAGCTTCTGGCCGGCACCGATCCCAAGACGGCATTCGATGCCAACGGTCTTCTCGACGATCTGAAGAAGGCGCTGGCCGAGCGGGCTCTGAACGCCGAGATGGACCATTGTCTGGCGTCGGACGAAGATCGTGTCGATGTACGCGCGCGGTATGAGCGCTCGAGAGATCGTCGGGCATCTGCGGGAGCTCTATGGCATCGACGTCTCGCCCGATCTCATCAGCGCGGATAACCGGCAGAGCCGCCTTCATTCTCGCCTGGTCGCGCTGGCGACGACGTCATCAGGTTATCGCCGCGGCAGCACACTGCAAACATCAAATTTATACACAACTGTAGTATTATGAGACATCCCTACACCCTCTGATGATTGATGTAAAATCTAAGGCATGCTCACTTAAGTCCTCTCCTCGTCGTTTCACAAGGCCATACTTGGAAGGTGGCCTCAGGGGGGCGAGTTCCAACTTCACAAGCTCGCCCCTTTCGACGGCCTCCAAAAGGATCGTGCTGGGCAGCAGCCCAACCATGCCGGCATGCTTGACCAAGTTCAGCGTCGCGAAGCGGGACGTCGTTTCGACGCGGGACCGCGGCACCGGAAGACCGGACTCTGCAAGAGCCGCCTCGAGCACCTGACGGCTCGGGCTCGAGGGCGGCTGAAGCACCCACGGCAGGGAGATGAGATCAGCGAAGTCGACCTCCGCCGCGCCGGCCAACGGATGGTGCCGGTCAATGAAGACCCAGTATTGCTCGTCGAACAGCTCTTCGAAATCGAAGCTCACCCGCTGACTCGCATGCGGAAGGCGGCACAGGCCGATTTCCAGCTCACGCTGGTCCAGCAGCCTGACGATTTCGTCGCTCGTCGTCGCCGTGAGATGAATGGTGAGAAGCGGCCTTCGCCGTCTCAACTCGGCGATCGCGCTCGGCAGGATGGCGGGCATCGCCGCCATGAGCGCGCCGACGTGAAACGCGCCTGCGCCCCCGGCTTTCATCTCGCCGACATCGGCCGCGACCCGCGACATCTCGTTCAAGGATTGCTGCGCGTAGCGAATGATATGAAACCCCACGTCCGTCGGCAGAAGTCCGCGCGGCTGCCGTTCGAACAATGCCGCATCGAATATATGTTCCGCGTCCTGAAGGATCTTTGACGCCGCTGGCTGGCTGATTTTCATTTCGTTGGCCGCCTGCCCCATGTTGCCGCTGCGGCCGAGGGCTTCGATCAACTGAAGATGCTTGAACCGCAGACGAGAATAGCGTCTGCCGAGAAGATGAGTATAGCGTTCGGCGCGATCAATAACCATTTGGAATTGCCCTATTCCATATTATTTATAGACTAATTCAAATCAATCCGCTTACTTTTGGGCGGTCAGGCCACGAATTCAAGAGGGCCGCTCGAGGAACGCCCGGTCGTTTCGAAGGAGGGCCGCTCGCATCGCCGAGCGTCCGAGGATGGCGAGTTCCTGCGCCGCCCGGCTCTCTTCATCCGAACGCCCGAGGCCGCCGCTCGATGCGCAAGCGCCCTTGATCCTTCGCGAGAGAGCATCGCCCATGAAGAAACGTCCCGAAGAGCTTCGCAGCCACCGCTGGCTTGGGGTCGACGACCTGCGCGCCTTCGGCCACCGCTCCCGCATGGCGCAGATGGGCTTCACGCATGAGGACTATGCAGGAAAGCCCGTCATCGGCATTCTGAATACCTGGTCCGACCTCAGCCCCTGCCATTTCCACTTCCGGACCCGGGCGGAGGAGATCAAGCGCGGCATCTGGCAGGCGGGCGGGTTCCCGGTCGAGATCCCGGTGATGCCCGTCACCGAGCAGTTCATGAAGCCGACTTCCATGCTCTACCGCAACCTGCTGGCGCTGGACACGGAGGAGTTGATCCGCTCGCAGCCCTGTGACGGCGTCGTGCTGATGGGCGGCTGCGACAAGACCGGGCCTGGGCTCATCATGGGGGCGTTGTCGGCGGGCTTGCCGATGATCTTCTTTCCGGCCGGCGCCCAATTGCGCGGCCATTGGCATGGCAAGACGCTCGGCAGCGGCTCGGACGCCTGGAAATACCATGCCGAGCTTCGGGCCGGGAACATCACGCAAGAGCAGTGGAAGGAGATGGAGGGCGGCATGAACCGTTCCTTCGGAACCTGCATGACGGCCGGCACGGCCGCCACCATGATGCTCGCGGCCGAGGCGATGGGCTTGTCGCTGCCGGCCGCTGCCGGAATCCCGGCCGCCGATGCCGGCCATCCGCGCCTTGCGACCGATACGGGGCGGCGCATCGTCGAGATGGTGTGGGAGGATTATGCGCCTGCCAGGATGCTGATGCAGGCAAGCATCGACAACGCCGTGAAGGCGACGATGGCCTTCGGCGGCTCGACCAACGCCATTCCTCACCTCATCGCCATGGCGCGCCGGGCCGGCCTCGAACTCGATCTCGACCGTTTCGACGCCATCAGCCGGCAGGTGCCGCTCATCGCCAACCTGCGCCCGAACAACGGCGAATACCTGATGGAGGATTTCTTCTACGCGGGCGGCAGCCGGGCCTTCCTGAACCGCCTCGCCCCGTTCCTCGACCTCGAGGCGCGCACGGTCACCGGGCGAACGCTCGGCGAGGATATCGCGAGCGCCGAGGTCTATAACGACGACGTCATCCGCCCGCTGAACGATCCCGTCCAGCCCGAAGGGGGCCTCTCCGTACTGCGCGGAAGCCTCGCGCCGCGCGGCGCCGTGATCAAGCATTCGGCGGCCGATCCGAGGCTGCTGCAGCATACCGGCCGGGCGATCGTGTTCGAGAACTACGACCACATGAACGCGAAGCTGGACGACCCGGCCCTCGACGTCACGCCCGACAGCGTGCTGGTGCTCAAGAGCGGCGGTCCGCAGGGCGGCCCGGGCATGCCCGAATGGGGCATGATGCCCCTGCCGAAGAAGATGCTGAAGCAGGGCGTGCGCGACATGGTCCGCATCAGCGACTCGCGGATGAGCGGCACGAGCTACGGCACCTGCGTGCTCCATGTCGCGCCCGAGAGCCATGTCGGCGGCCCGCTCGCCTTCGTGCAGGACGGCGACCTGATCCGCCTCGACGTCGCCGGGCGCCGCCTCGACCTCCTCGTCGAGCCCGAGGAGCTGGAGCGGCGCCGCGCCGCCTGGACGCCGCCGCCCAAGCGCTATGCCCGCGGATACACAGCCCTTTACCTGGAGCGGGTGCGGCAGGCCGACGAGGGCTGCGACCTCGACTTCCTGGAATACGGCCCGCCGACCCCGGAGCCGGAAATCCACTGACCCGAGGACCGGGGCGCCGCGGGATCGCTCGCTCCGGTTCGGCCGGGCGGCGGCGCGCCACAACTTCACATCGACGCGAAACCACAAAGAGGCTGCGGGGCGGCCCTCCGGGAGGATCAATATGGCAGTTGGCAATGCCGTCGGCGCGGCAGCCTCGAAAATCGGGCGGGTCCGCTTCTCGATCGTCGCGATGCTCTTCGTCGTGACGATGATCAACTATGCGGACAGGGCGACCATCGCCATTGCCGGGCCGGCCATGGCGAAGGAGCTGGGCATCACTCCGGTCCAGATGGGCTTCATCTTCTCCGCCTTCGGCTGGGCTTATGTGACCTTGCAGATTCCCGGCGGCTGGCTTCTCGACAGGTTCGGCTCGAAATGGGTTTATTTCGCGAGCATCTTCCTGTGGTCCTTCTTCACCATCCTGCAGGGCGGCGTTCATTTCCTAGGGGCGGCGGTCGCGGTCTATGCGCTTTTCGCGCTGCGCTTCATCGTCGGTGCGGCCGAGTCCCCGTCATTTCCGGCCAATGCCCGCATCGTCGCGGCCTGGTTCCCGGCGAACGAGCGCGGAACGGCATCGGCGATCTTCAATTCGGCGCAGTATTTCGCGACAGCCCTGTTCGCGCCCATCATGGGCGCGATCACCCAGCATCTGGGCTGGTCCTATGAATTCTACTTCATGGGCATGGTAGGCATCGTGGTCAGCTTCATCTGGATCAAGGTCCTCTACAGCCCGACGGATCACCCTCGTCTCTCCGCCGCCGAGCTGGACTACATCGAGAAGGGCGGCGCCCTCGTCAACATGGACAAGCCCAAGGAAGCCCGGACCGGCGAGGCGGAGGGGAAGGAGTCCTCGGGCAGCCAGACATGGAGCAACTTCAAGAAGCTGGTGGCAAACCGGATGCTCCTGGGAATCTATCTCGCGCAGTTCTGCATCAACGCGGTGACCTATTTCTTCCTCACCTGGTTTCCGGTCTATCTCGTCCAGCAGCGCGGGATGTCCATCCTCAATGCCGGCATCGTCGCCTCCATCCCGGCGATCTGCGGCTTCGTCGGCGGGGTGCTGGGCGGGGTGATCTCGGACGCGCTGCTCCGCAGGGGCTTCTCGCTCACCGCGGCGCGCAAGATCCCCATCGTCGGCGGCATGCTCGTCGCGACCAGCATGATCCTGTGCAATTACGTCGACACCCAGTGGGTGATCATCTTCATCATGGCGCTGGCCTTCTTCGGCAAGGGAATGGGCGCGCTGGGCTGGGCGGTCGTCTCGGACACCGCGCCGCGCGAGATCGCGGGGCTCAGCGGGGGCATCTTCAACATGTTCGGCAATATCGCCTCGGTCACGACGCCCATCGTGATCGGCTACATCATCCAGACGACGGGATCGTTCAACGGCGCGCTCGTCTTCGTCGGCGCGAACGCCCTGCTGGCGATCCTGAGCTATCTCCTCATCGTCGGCGAGATCAAGCGGGTGGAACTGTCTCCCGCCAAGCCGTGATCATCTCTTCTTCGACCCAGCTCAACCGGAGTCACCCTATGACGACAATCGATCTCAATTTCCGTCAGGCTTTGACGGGCATTTCGGGCATCCTGGTTACGCCCTTCGACAAGGATGACAAGGTCGAGCCGAAGAAGCTCCAGCCCATCATCGACCGGGCGATCGGGGCGGGGGTGCATATCCTCGTCGCGAACGGCAATACGGGCGAGTTCTACGGCCTCACCACGGCCGAGGCCGAGGCGATGGTGCATTCCATCGCCGAGCAGATCGGCGGGCGCGCCCCGCTCCTGGGCGGCGTCGGGCGCAGCATCGGGGATGCGGTGGCGCTGGCGAAAGCCTCGAGGAAGGCCGGCGCGACGGCGCTCATGGTGCACCAGCCGCCGGACCCCTTCGTCTCGCCGCGCGGGGTCGTGGCCTATGTGCAGCGCGTGGCGGAAGCCGGGGACGGGCTGCCGCTGATGCTCTACCTGCGCAACGACGGCATCGGGCTCGATACGATCGAGAAGCTCTGCCAGGTGCCCGGTGTCGCGGGCGTGAAATGGGCCTCGCCAACCCCTCTGCGCCTCGCCGAGGCGATCCGGCGCTCGAGCCCCGAGATCGTCTGGGTGGGCGGTCTCGCCGAGACCTGGGCGCCGCCGCTCTACGCGGTCGGGGCGCGCGGCTTCACCTCGGGCCTGATCAATGTCTGGCCGGCCCAATCGGTCGCAATCCACGCCGCGCTCGACCGGGGCGATTATGTCGAAGCCAACCGCCTCATCGCGCAGATGCAGGATTTCGAGGAGATCCGGGCCGAGGAGCAGAACGGGACCAACGTCACCGGCGTCAAATCCGCCCTTGCCCTGATGGGCAATGATTGCGGCCCGACCCGTCCGCCGTCGGCGTGGCCGCTGACGCCGGCTCAGATGAAGCGGCTCGAAGCCCTCCTGGCACAATCCGGCCTCACGGGCGCAAAGGCGGCATGATGGTCACGGGCGACATCCTCCTCGGCGGGCAGCGGGTGGCTGGTGGCCAGCGCTCCTTCCACGCGATCAACCCGGCGACCGGCGAGACGCTGGAGCCGGCCTTCGCCTTCGCGGGGCCGGCGGAGGTGGAGCGGGCCTGCGATCTCGCCTGGGCCGCCTTCCCCGTCTATCGTGCGACCGGCCTCGAGGAGCGCGCGCGCTTCCTCGAAACCATCGCCGCCAACATCCTCGAACTCGGCGATGCGCTGGTCGAGCGGGCCTGCGCCGAGACCGGCCTCCCGCGCGGCCGCATCGAGGGCGAGCGCGGCCGGACCGTCGGCCAGCTCAGGCTCTTCGCCGAGGTGGTGCGGCAGGGCGAATGGATGGATCTGCGCATCGATCCGGCCCTGCCCGACCGCAAGCCGCTGCCGCGGCCGGACCTGCGCCTGCGGAACATCCCGCTCGGGCCGGTCGCCGTGTTCGGCGCCAGCAACTTCCCGCTCGCCTTCTCGGTGGCGGGCGGCGACACGGCCTCGGCGCTGGCGGCGGGCTGTCCTGTGGTGGTGAAGGGCCATCCGGCCCATCCCGGCACGGGCGAGCTGGTCGGCCGGGCGGTCCAGGCGGCGGTCGCGTCCTGCGGCCTGCCCGAAGGCGTGTTCTCGCTGCTGCTCGGCGAGGTCGAGACGGGCTCGGCCCTCGTCGCGCATCCGCATATCAAGGCGGTGGGCTTCACTGGCTCGCGCGGTGGGGGCCTCGCGCTTGGGCGCATCGCGGCGGCCCGGGCCGAGCCGATCCCGGTCTATGCCGAGATGAGCAGCATCAACCCGGTCTACCTTCTGCCCGAGGCCCTCGCGGCCCGGGCTGAGGCGCTGGGGCGCGAGTTCGTCGGCTCGCTGACCATGGGGGCCGGGCAGTTCTGCACCAATCCGGGCCTCGTCTTCGCGATCGAGGGCGAGGGTCTCGACCGTTTCGTCGCGGCGGCCTCGGAGGCTCTCGGGGCGAGCGCGCCCCAGCCGATGCTGACGCCGGGCATCCACAAAGCCTACGAGGCCGGGGTGAAGGCGCTCGCGGAGCATGAGAGCGTGAAGACTCTGGCGCGGGGACAGGTCGGCGAGGGCATCGCCCAGGGCTCCGGCGCCCTCTTCGCCACCGATGCCGACAGCTTCGCGTCGGACGAGCGGCTCGGCCACGAGGTGTTCGGCTCCTCCTCGCTGGTGGTCCGGTGCCGCGACGCCGAGGCGCTGGTCACGCTCTCGGAGCGGCTGGAGGGCCAGCTCACGGCGACCTTGCAGATGGAGTTGGCCGACGCTCCGCTCGCCCGCCGCCTGACCGAGGTGCTGGAGCTGAAGGCCGGCCGCATCCTGGCGAACGGCTGGCCGACCGGAGTCGAGGTCGCCCATGCGATGGTCCATGGAGGCCCCTATCCCGCCACCTCCGACAGCCGCACGACGTCGGTCGGCACCCTCGCGATCCGCCGCTTCCTGCGCCCCGTCTGCTACCAGAACCTCCTGCCCGATCTCCTGCCGCCCGAGCTTCGCGACGGCACGAAGTTGCCGCGGCTTGTGGACGGCGCACGAGCCCGCTGATGCCGCTGGGATCGGAGGTGAGCTGCAACGCTCGCACTTGAGCGACGATGTCGTCGGCACGTCGTTGTGCGATTATCGTAGCCGCAGGATGTGGGGCGCAAAGGACGAGGCCTCGAGACGCTCCCGCCGAACGCTTGCGTGAGGCTTGCGCAGGATTTCGATGATGACGCTCGTGGTGGTCGCCGGCCTCTCACCAGCCTAGCCCGCTTCGGCGAAGGTCTTGACGATGAAAGGAAGGGTCCGGCGAGACAGGCGCAGCACCGGGCATCGCTCCGTCGCGAGCCTGCATGTTAGCCGGCTGCTGCTCGAGGACAAGGGCATGCCCGTCTGTGTCGATGTGTGCTTGGCGCTTTCAGCCGAGCCTCCGCTCATTCCTCTTCGTCACCATGCAATCCTGGTAGACGCTGGTCGACCGAGAGGCGCACCGCCCTGCGCATGACAGCGGTCGCGACCCGCGCTAAGCCTGCCATTCAAGATTGCGTTCAGGTCTGACGATGGCGCCATCCTTGCGATTGTCGGCTCTGGGACCGATCGAGCTTTTCGAGGCCGGAAACCGCGCAATTCCGCTGCCCGGGCGCAAGGCGCGCGCCATTCTCGCGATCCTGGCGGCCTCGCCGGGGCCCGGCCTTCCCCGCGCATTGCTCGCCGCGATGCTCTGGGCGAGCGAGGAGACAAGGGCGCGGCAGAGCCTCAGGCAGGAACTGAGCGCGTTGAGGCGCGCGCTCGGCGCCGAAGCCGCAGAGCTTCTCCTCGTCGAGGGCGGCACCGTGCGGCTCGACCGCACCATGCTGGACATCGACACTGACCGGCTGATGGCGGCGGCAGGCGGCGATCTGGATGCCATGCAGGCGGCCGCTCTGCTCGCCGGCCGGGAATTCGCGACGGAGCTCGACGGCGAGAACAATGAAATCCTTGCCGAATGGCTCGAGCGGCAAAGGACGCGATTCCGCGAAGCTTCGCTCGCCCTGCTCGCCAGGCTGGCGCGAACTCTCTCGGAGCAAGGCCGGCACGAGGAGGCTCTGGCGACGGCGCTCGCGCTGCACGCGCTCGACCCGCTCTGCGAGGCGACGCACCGGCTGGTGATCGCCGAGGAGGCCCTGGTCTCAGGCCGGGCCTCCGCGATGGCGCGCTACGAGACCTTCCGCCAGCACCTGCGCGACGAACTCGCGGTCCAGCCGGAGGCCGAGACGCGGCGCCTGCTCGATGCCATCCGCGGCGAGCCGAATCCGGCCGGCGCGCCGGCATTCGCGATTCCCGGTGACGCCGCTCCGCTTACCCTCCCGGCGGGGGCCGACAGGCCTGCAACCGGCGACCATCGCCTCGCGTCGGCCGCTCCGCCGCTTCACCGCCGGCAGGTCGTGCAGGCCCTTGGCGCCTCCGCTCTCGCGGGCGCCGGCATGTGGGCCGGCTGGAGGCTCCTTCGGAGCGATCCGGCGATCGCCTATGCGGGCGAGGAGAACGGGAGCATCTCGGTCGCCGTGCTGCCCTACGACGTCGTGCCGGGCAACGAGCCACTCGCCGAGATGGCGAAGCAGCTTCATGATCGGATGGCGCGGACCTGGGCGCAGACCGTCGGCTTCTCGGCGGTCGATATCGGCGCCGCCGCGACCGGCGTCTCGATTTCGGAAATCGGCCGCGTCTTTCGGGTTCGCTACCTGCTGCAGGTGAGCTTCGAGAATACGCCGTTCGGCCGCGTCGGCTATCTGCGCCTCTGGGAAACGGCGACCGGCATCGCCTTTTTCAACGAGCCGATGCGTTTCAGAAGCGGCCCGGAGCCGGCGGTCCGGAGCGATTTCAACCGTCAGGTCCTCTGGACGTCCATGGCGGAGTTGCAACTGCATCGCGCGCGGACGCTCGAGCCGCACCTCGCCGAGACCACCGCGGGGCTGGTAATCCGTGCCCAGGCGGCGCAGATGCGGGCGGCGCGGGCCGCGGCCGAGCCCGGCGAGGTCGCGCTCTGGCAGGCGGCGCTGGCGCGCGAGCCGGACCATTTCCCGGCCAGTCTCGGATTGGTGCGGGCCTTGCTGCGGGAGATCGCCCGCGGCGCGGCCGATGCCGATCCGCCGATGCTCGATCGCATCGGCGCGCTCGTCGAAAGGATGCTCGCCGCCGCGCCGCGCGCCGCGGACGTGCTGTTCCGCGCCGCCATCCTCGACCTGCTGCGCGGCGACCTCGCAAAAGCGCGCAAGGGGCTGGAGGAGGCGCTCGCGGTCTCGCCGGCGCATTTCGGCGCCTCCCTGGCCGGCGCCCAGATCAGGATGCTCGAGGGCGATCTCCTGGGGGCGGTCGAAGCCCTCCGCGCCATGATCCCGAAGGACCGGGTCGACATCTACACGGCCGAGAACGCCGCCGCCGCAGCCGAGGCGGGATTGGTCGCCGACCTGCCCGAGGAGGCGCTGGAATGGGCCGACCTCAGCCTGCGCGCCAATGCGTCGGCGGCGCGCAGCCATGCGCTGCGCGCCGCCGCCCTCCAGCTCCTCGCCCGGACCGAGGAGGCCCTGCGCGCGGCGGCGACCGCCAGGCGGCTCGACCCGCGCCTCACGCCGGAGCGATTCGCAATGCGCGGGCATCGCGGCGCCGGCACCTTCTCGGCACGCTACAACGCGGGACATGCGCGCTATGTCGAGGCCTACCGGCAGGCCTCGACCGGGGCGTCGGCGCGAGAATAGCCCGGCTTTCCCTGTCTTGACGCGGCTTTGACGCTCGCTTGACGTGATTTTGACGCCCGGCAGGGCTGGATGGCTCTGCCGGAGGGCTCGCGATCTGCGCTCGGCGCGTCGCCGTGATCCGGTCCCGTCTCGTGGCTGCGACGGGGGCGCTGCGGCCGAGGGAGCCAAGGGAGAAGAGCCAGGGCGATCTGTTCCGGGCGCGGCGTGATCGGATCATCGCGCTGGATCATGCCCTGGCCCGGCTGGCGCGGAAGTTCGATCGGGGCGTCCCGGAGGACGCGGTCGGATCGGTCTATGGCGGCGGTCCCGGTCGTCCGCGGCTGATGGCTGGTCCGCCCTTCTCAAGCCCATGCACGACCTTTTCAACGAGGCGCTGTGCAAGCACCGGATCGAGGCCCCCCATTTCCGGTTCTTCTGTGGCGAGGGGTCTACATGGAACACGAACAGCTCGTTGACCGGATCTACGAGGCGGCTGTCGTCCCGGAGCTTTGGCGGTCGGTTCTGCAGGATGTCACACGCGTTGCCGAGGCCAGGCATTGCGTGCTGATTGCCGCGCGAGGAGAAAGCTTCAATCGCTGGATCACGTCGTCGCCGGATTTCGACGAGCTCGTCATCGCCCACGCGACACGCTACCCGAACAACGAGCGCACGCGCCGGCTTGTCGCGGGACAGCACCCCGGTTTCGTCAGGGATTGCGACGTCATCACGCAAGAGGAGATCGAGCGGGAGCCCGTCTATCGTGAACTCCTCATTCCTTCGGGATACGGGTCGGGTATAGGGACGTTGATCGCCGTTCCAAGTGGCGACAACGTCATCATCCATGCGGAACGAGCCTACAGCCAGGGCTCGATCAGCATCGATGCGCTCCACCGGCTCGATCGCCTCCGGCCCCATTTCGCCCGTGCCGCGCTGGCCTCCGCGCGCCTGTCGATGGAACGTGCCGAGGGGGCCGTCGCCGCTCTCGACGTGATGGGCCTTCCGGCGGCCGTGCTGGGGCCGGGAGGGCGTGCAATTGCCGCCAACCAATCGCTGGCCGCCCTTATCCCCGATGTGATGCAGGACCGTCCGTCGCGCCTTGCGCTGGTGCACGAGCCAGCCGACAAGCTTCTCACCGATGCGGTCGCGGGCCTCGTTCGAGGTCCGCACGACGCGGCCGTGCGTTCGATCCCGATCCCGGCCCGCGACGAACGCCCGCCTATGATCGTGCATGTGATGCCGATCAAGGGTGTCGCGCACGACATATTCTCACACGCCGTGGCTTTGCTGGTCGCGACGCCGATTGTCCCGCAGGAGGGGCCAAGCGCGACGCTGATCCAAGGCCTGTTCGACCTCACCCCATCCGAAGCGCGCCTGGCCGCGGTTGTCGCCGGTGGTCATCCTCCGCGTCATGCAGCGGCGCAGCTCGGCTGGACCTATGAGACGGCGCGAACGACTCTGAAACGGGTGATGACAAAGATCGGGGTTGAACGGCAAGGCGAGTTGATCAGATTGCTTGCGCCGGGCTCCTCCCGAACAAGGTGACGCATCCCACATGATGGCGCGGAGCCGCTATCACCGGGGAAATATTGTAATTTCCGCTGATCTATTCGGTTCGCCCTCAGGGGGTGCGACGGCTGGCCACCGGGGCAAGCTTATCCGCGGGTCAGACTAAATTCCACAATGGTATGCGGCCGCGTCACCGGCCGACGATTTTATCTGCCCGGCGAGAAGAGCCGGAAGATCCCGGACAAGCGCAGAAAGCTTCGTCGTCACCTCCCATTTGGGAGTGTCCGGAAGACGAAAGGCAGCCTTCTGTAGGCAGAGTCGGCGGGCGCATACGCGTCAACGCACAGCCTAAAAGAGTTGTTTGCGCCGGAGGATACAATGGTTCGCTGCCTGCCCGCCATCGCCTTGTGCGGCCTCGCGCTCGTCGGCCACCCGAATGCAACGGCAACAGCGCAACAGCCGGGACCTGCGAGCCCCACGAGCATATTCGTTGAACCAACGGTGGGCGCCACCCTGGACATCCTGGAATCGCGAATCAATGACGTCATCAGCCATGCTCGCCAGTCTGGAGAGTACCTTCTTTGGCGTGCAGGGGAAGCGGCACGTCAGGCGCTCGCGGCCTGGAAAGACGTGAATAGCGATCTCCTGAAAAAGGCAAATGACGTTCTCAGCGAACAGCAGCGACAATTTTTGAATTCAATCGACCTCGGGCTTCGGGAGTTGAGAGCCGAAGCAGCCGACGTCGACCGACGGGCACGAGACTTGACGGTAATGTGGGCCGAGACGGTCTCATCACTACCGTTCCCTGGAAATGATGCTAAAATCTATTTTATGAGTCCACAAACTATTTTTCCAGTGGGTGACACTATCAAATTAACACTTAAGGGGCCCAAACTGGCTAAGGCAAATGTCCGGGTATTTATCGGCAACAAGGAATTCAAGGTCACGGCGAGTACAGATTTTGCTGTAACCACAACCATTCCCAGAAGCGAATTTCCATTCGACGATACCGACGACGCCTTTGCCCAAGTCGATGTGGTGTTCGATGGAAATCCAGGCGGCATATTATCGAAGGGACAGCAAAAGCGATCTTTCGACGTTTGGCTGCTGCCATCACAGCTCGGGACCGCTACCGTAACCGAGGTAATACAAAGATCCAATAAGGTTGCAGCCTATTTTGATACGCAAGCGCAAGCCAGCGGACGAGACGTTTCGATACCTGTCGGCGTCTCTATTTTTCCTCATCTCTCGAACGATGGATGGAAGATTGACACGTCGCAAATAGCAGCGGCGGGCGGGGTCCAGGTCATTTCGGCGGCAGGGGAGAGTGGCTCCTGCAACGGAGTATCCTTAAGCAATATGAGCGAGACGGGACTCGTTTATAATATTCACATAAGCCATTCCTGGAGGCGAGGCCGCACCCGCGGCGGCTGGCAAATATGCAATATCCGTGTTCCGATATACAAAACTATTTCTACGGTCGAGCGAAAATTAGCGCCTCCGATTCGACGCTCGGGGCTGGAAGATCGAACATGCCGCCTCGCAGCTCCCGAAAATAAAGCAGAGGTGAGGGTTTCGCTGTTTAATGACCGTGTCTACGAGAACGTGGATGCAACTACCTTCCTAGCCTATCTGCGAGTGTCTCGGAACGGCGACACGCTGTTATTCAACCCGCGGCCGCCTGCCGATTTTTAGGGCTTCGAAGCGCATAGTTCAACGCGCGGAACATTGCTTGGCGCGTCGAGAGCGCAAGAGAAGCAGCCGGACGGCTTTGTGCGGCAGACGAAGCCAAATCCGCCTTTTCCTTCGGAAAGCCGATCGTCGTGAAGGTTTTGTCGTGACGCCAGAGGGTTTGAGCGTGGTGCAATATGTGCCTCCAGGGCTTGTCTTGTCGGCTGCCGGCCAGGCGCCCGCGCTCAATGGTGAACCCTTATCGATAGATGATGCGCTTCAACTATATCGTTGGATGCGATCCTCTCGCTCCGTCGACTCGATGGAGCGAGAGCTGGTCGCGCAGGGCGAAGCGTTTTTCCACGTCAGCGGAGCCGGACACGAAGCAACGGCGACGCTGGCCAGCTTTCTGCAATCAGACGACTACCTCCACTGTCACTATCGGGACAAGGCACTTCTCCTTGCCCGGGGCGTGCCGCTCTCGGAGTTCTTCGACAGTCTCCTGTGCAACGGACGCAGCCATTCGGCGGGGCGGCAGATGAGCGCGCATCTCAGCGCACCAAGACTCAACGTGCTCAGCCTGGTCGGCCCGGTCGGCAATAATGCACTCCAGGCGGCCGGCATCGCTCATCAAATAAAGGAACAGGCTTCAAAGCCAATTGTCCTTTGTTCCTTAGGGGACGGAACAAGCCAGCAAGGAGAGGTGCTTGAAGCAATTGCCGAGTCCGTAAGATGGACATTGCCAATATTATTTCTGATCGAGAATAATTCCTATTCGATTTCCACGAAAACCCGTGGCAAGACCTTCTATTCGACGCCGCGCGGAGAGGCAGACGCGTTTTACGGCCTCGATATCCATCGCGTCGACGGCAGCAATCCGATCGCCTGCCACACTGCGTTTCGTGCACTTGTGCGGACCATTCGTGAAACTCGCGCTCCGGCGCTCTGCGTCATGAGTGTCGCGCGGCTGTCGGACCATACCAACGCCGACGACGAATCCGTGTACCGCTCGGCCCGCGAGATACGGCAGGCTCGCATGACTGCCGACCCTTTGGCGAAGCTTCGCGCTTTTCTGGCCGAGAGAGGCGTTGATGAGGCGACGATCGAGGCGCTGGACGACGTCATCGAGGCCGAGGTGCGAGGCGAAGCTGACCGGGCGCTCGCGCATGAAGGTCCACAAACTACCTTTCATTCGAAGGCCGCCCTCTCGGGCGCGCTTACCAGCCGCGATCGCGAATACCGTGGCTCCAGTGAGGGCGTGCGCCTTTCGATGGCCAGCGCGCTGCGCGAGACGTTGTCCGCGAATATGCGGCGGGATAGGCGGATTACGCTTTATGGCGAGGACATAGAGGATCCGAAGGGCGACGTTTTCGGCGTCACGCGCGGGCTGAGCACCGCCTTTCCCGACCGCGTGGCCAATTCGCCACTCAGCGAGTCGACCATCGTCGGCGTCGCCATCGGCCGGGCGCTGGCCGGCGGGCGGCCGGTCGCCTTTCTGCAATTCGCCGATTTCCTGCCTCTTGCCTTCAATCAAATCTACAGCGAACTCGGCAGCCTTGCCTGGGCGAACGAATGGAGGATGGCGGGCGCCGGTCGTCATCCTTGCCAGTTGCGGCGGTTATCGGCCCGGGCTTGGGCCGTTCCATGCGGCGAGCATGGAGTCCCTGCTCACACATACGCCGGGGCTCGACGTTGCCGTTCCCTCCACCGCCACCGATGCGTCGGGCGTGTTGAACGCAGCATTCCACAGCGAACGTCCGACGGTCATCCTTTATCCCAAGGCCCTTCTGAACGACATGGGACGTGCCTCCTCGCCGGACGTCACCAGGCATTTCACACCCATCGGAACAGCTCGGAAAGTTCGGGATGGTGGCGACATAACTCTGGTCGGCTGGGGCAATGCCGTGCCACTTTGCGAGCGGGTCGCGGAGATCCTGGCCGCCGCCGATATCTCGGCCGATGTCATAGACCTGCGTTGGCTTTCGCCCTGGGACAGTGAGATGGTCTGTGCCTCGGCGCGCCAGACGGGCCGTCTCCTCGTCGCGCACGAAGACAACCGGACCGCCGGCTTTGGCGCCGAGGTCATCGCTGCTGCAACGGAAACGGTCGATCGTCAGATCAGTTGCCGGCGCGTTACGCGTCCCGACGTTCATGTCCCCTGCCATTTCGGCAATCAGCTGGAGGTGCTGCCTTCCTTCGCCGGCATTCTGACGGCGGCGGCAGCGCTCTGCGATCTCGACCTGACGTGGGTGGCGCCGCCGCAACCGGACGCGGGCAAGCTCGTCGTAAAAACGATCGGATCGAGCCCCACCGACCAAACCGTCGAGGTCGTCGAACTTCCACTCACGATCGGCCAAGCGGTCGAGAGGGGACAGACGATAGCCTGCCTGGAAGCGGACAAGGCGATTATCGAATTCGCCTCCCCCACCGACGGGGTGATCGAAAGCATTCATCTTGCAATCGGCGATCGCGTGCCGGTTGGCGCGCCGCTGCTGACCTTGGCGGTGGCCCCCTCACGCCAACGGCAGCCCATGCGTGAGGAAGCGGGCATTCCCCGTCTACGGCGCCGCTCGGGGCGCTCGACGGCGCCGGCATCCTCGCAGGCTTCGATCCTGATCGCGAGTCTCGCGACGGTGGAGGGACGGAACCGGCTCGATAACGCCGATCTGCTCCCCCGGCTGCCGAGCCTCGCCGCCGAGCGACACGGCGCCGACGGCATCTTCGACCGCACCGGCATCGAAAGTCGACCGGTCGCCGATCCGTCCCAGGATGTCGTCAGCATGGCGACGGAGGCGGCGGCAAAAGCTCTCGCGGACCTTGGCCTCTCTGTCCGTGACCTGAGCCTGATCGTCTGTTCGACCTCGACGCCCGCGATGGTCTCGCCCTCGACAGCTTGCCAGGTGCTGCACCTGCTCGACCCGGAGGCGAACGTTGCCGCCTACGACCTGCAAGCGGCGTGCAGCGGCTATCTCTACGCGCTTGCTTCGGCTTGGGACCATTTGCAGGCACGGCACGACGGTTGTGTTCTCGTGCTGACTTCCGAGATCATGAGGCGGATCGTCGATATCGACGATCCCGACACGTCGCCGATCTTCGGAGACGCCGCCACCGCCACTGTGCTGACCACCTCGCGCAGAGGGGCGAATGGATTGGCCCGCCTCCATCGGCCGGTGGTGGGCGCCAGGGGCGAGGGCGGAATGGCGCTCAGCGTGCCTTGGCCCGCGCGGAATGCTCATATCCGCATGGATGGGCGAAAGATTTTCGCGGACGCCGTCCGCCGGATGGGCAGCGCATTGACAGAGACATGCGCACTCTCGGGCCTCGTCATCAACGATCTGGACCTGATCGTTCCCCATCAGGCGAATGGACGGATCGTCGAAGCGCTCCGCGCCCGGCTGCACTTCCCCGCCGAAAAGGTGTGGAACGAAGTTCGTTTTCGCGGCAATACCTCCTCCAGCTCGATACCCCTCGCGCTTTCCACGGTCTTGCGCAGCAAGAATGCTGCCGAACGCATCGGAATTTGCGCATTCGGCGCAGGGTATACTTTCGGCGGCGCGCTTCTGGAACGACAATATCACAGCGGCCAAAGCTCAACCGGGGAAGGAACCAATCTGAACAATCTCAAACGAAACGACAATTGCTGAGCAGTCGCATGAATAGCTTTATCGATAGGTGCGAGAAATTTTGTCGCGAGCAGACGGAAGCGGAGAAGATGGCGGCAGCTTCGTCGCTATCCTCAGACGATCGAGCAAATCTCCAAGAGCAAATAAGCGCTTCGTCGCACAGCTTCGCCCACGACATCGTAGAAATCATTGGCACAGAACCGTCCAGATGGCTGAAGGCAGGGAAGCTTTTACGTGAGCATCGGGCGCATTCTCATTTTTTGATGCAGTCCGAATTTATCTCTCAGGCGCTGAAAAAGCCATATGGCTATGCAGGCGATAAGGATTTGATGCTGACAATCTATGAGAATCGAGATCGAGGCCCATCGGAATACGCTATGCTTTGCAACAATGTGTATCAATGGCTCCCGGCGGCTGAGGCCGTGCGAGTCCGAGTAAGGGGCATAGAGGGTATTCTGAAATCCTTGCCATCGGGATCGCACGTCATGAGCCTTGCATGCGGGCCCGCCTATGAAGTCAAGAATTACCTTAACGATAACGGAAGACAGATATCATTTGATTTGCTTGATCATGATCCTATGTCGATTGCCTACACGTTCAGAACGCTCGGCAATGAAGGCATCAGACACATCCAGTGCAACGCCTATGATCTCATAAAGGGCATAAGATCGCTCAAACAACTCAGAGGCGGGACGGATCCGGATTTCTCCGAGGCTCCATTTGTGCTTTCAGGCGAAAGGTATGACATGATATATTCGACGGGACTGTACGACTATATCAAATATTTTCCACTGAACAAATCACGCGGAGTGTCTGGCCTCACGGCGACTCTGTTCGATTTCTTGAAACCAGGAGGACGATTGTTCATCGGCAATTTCCTCCGACCCGGAAATGAAAACCTGCACATCATTCCCCATCGCTTCATGATGGAAGCCTATTCGGAATGGTTCCTGCTGTATCGTACTCCTGATGAAATCGCTGGCTTTGCAGAGATGATAAAGTTAAACGCTGCGAAGCTGGAATTATTGGATGCGGACCTCGTACATCCGATATCGGAAAGGTCAACGATCGGCTTTCTCGTGCTAACGAAAGCAGCCTAAAAGCGTGGTCATTCTCGAAGGTGCGACACGTTGCGAATCCCGCAGCACTGCCGTCGCCCCTCTTGCGCACCATCGGCAGGGCGGGCGCCGCCTCACGACAGCTAACCGAGTTAAAGCTGTGAACGCGATGCTACAATAGGTTGTACTGTTAGTCAGCAGTGAAACGGGGGCTCATTTCTGATGAGGTTGGTTGATGCGCTTGTGCTGGTTCGGTAGTGGAATCAATGACATGCTCCAGACCTTCCGGCTCTCATCTCCATCCTGAGCGGATTGCTCGTCGAGAACGTCGCGCACGACGGTGACACGCTGGTGGTGACGGCCGCCCGCTTCCGCCGCCTCGTCAAGGATTACGAGCGGTATCCGACCATGATCGAAGAACTTCATATCATCGCCTTCGTATCGATCATGCTCAAACAGGCCGCAGGTTTATAGCAGCTTATAAAGCCAAGGAAGTCGGGTTCGCTATTTGGCAGCCCGGACTCGACGAGGATGCAGGCGGTCGGGATGAACAGCGCCGCCTTTTTGGTCTCGGCCTTCTGTGTCGTTTCTGGTCAGGGAGCCGCCGTCATGTGCACGCTCGTCGGCGCAGCCAAGCTCAACAAGAGGGATCTGCTACTCTGGTTGGCCGGTCTGCTCGAGCGCATCGCCGAGCAGCCTGACCGGAAGCTCAATCTGACGATCTCTCGGCCAGAAGATCGAGGACGTCGAGCGCTTGCTCGATGCTCGCCGCCGACGAGGGCGGGAGGCGGACGGCAACCCTTTCGGAACCCGCAACGGACATCGCCGACCGACCACCACCGACGCCCTCATGCGGGTCTATAAGCGCGAGGCGGATCGCCAAAGAGTGTTCGTCAAGAAGTCGGAATTCGCCCAGTCTCGCCTGCTTTTCGTCGTAGCAGCCCTGAAGAACTTCGCGCCGACAACGATTTCACGAACTTGCTCCGGGCCGAGCACCTCGACGCCACCCTGCTCGGAAGCGGACGCCAGGGGTTGGGACGTGATGCTATCTCCCCTGACGACGGAGCGGTCAGGCGGGAGACCAATTCCGTTTCGGGATGCGGCGACGCGCGAAAGGGTGTGTGCCCAGGGTTCCGGCAGAGTTGCCGTGATCAGGCCGATGCCTTGGCTGCGGGATAGCGCAATGCGTCGATCAGCACGGCAAGCGCCGGCGGGTGCTGCCGCCGGTTGGGGTAGTAGAGGTGATAGCCTTCGAAGGTCTTGCGCCAGTCCGACAGCACCTCGACGAGCTCGCCGCTAGCGATGTGCCGCGAGACGAAATCGAGCGGCAGATAGGCCAGGCCGAAGCCGGCAAGGCAGGCCTGGCGTACCTGCACGACGCTGGTGAAGACGAGCCTGCCTTGCGTCGTGACGCGCAGGTCTTTTTCGCCCTTGCTGAATGTCCAGGCCAGGAACTCGCCATGGGTCGGCAGGCGCAGATTGATGCAGTCGTGCTCCGACAGGTCCTGCGGCCGTCCCGGCGCTTTCCGCTGATCGAAGCACGACGGTGCGCCCACGACGACCATGGGGATGTCCGGCCCGATGCGCAGCGCGATCATGTCCTTCGACACGAGCTTTCCACGACGGACACCCGCATCGAAGCGCTCGCGGACGACATCGGTGCGGCCGTAATCCGTCACCAGCTCGACGTCGATCTCCGGATAAAGGGGCAGGAATCGCTCCAGCGCCGGCCACATCAGGCTGAGGACCGCATATTCGTCGGCCGACAGACGGATCGTGCCGGACGGTCGCTCGCGCAGCGAACCGAGCTGGGCGAAGCCGCGATCGATCTGCTCCAGGGCGGGCGCCACCTCCGCCAGCAGCCTTTCACCCGCCTCGGTCGGCGACACGTTTCGGGTTGTGCGATTGAGAAGACGGATTCCCACCCGCTCCTCCAGATTGCGCACGGTCTGGCTGAGTGCGGACTGGGAAACGCCGAGCCGCGCGGCTGCGCGCGTGAAGCTGCCTTCTTCCGCGACGACGACGAAGGCGTTCAGGTCACGGAGGTTCTCGCTCGACATTCATAAGCCTGGCTAATCATGGCATATCGATTAGGCTGCCTAATCGAAGGCTGGAGAGAGAGCTATCCTCCTATCCATCGAATGGACAGGAGATCGAACGTGAAATCCGTGACCTTCAGGAATAAGACCTGGGACGTCGCCGCCAACCTGCACCTGCCCGCCGGCTTCGACGAGACGAGGACATATCCGGCCATCGTCGTGGCTCACCCGATCAGCTCCTGCAAGGAGCAGACGGCCGCGATCTACGCCTCGAAGCTGGCCCAGCTCGGCTATGTCTGCCTCGCCTTCGACGCCTCGACACAAGGGGAGAGCGGCGGACCGGGCCGGTATCTGGAAGATCCGGCGACCCGCGTCGAGGATTTCCGCTGCGCGGCCGACTATCTCGTGACGCTCGGCTTCGTTGACGAGAACCGCATCGGCGTCCTCGGCATCTGCGGCGGCGGTGGCTATGCCGTCAACGCCGCCATGACGGAGCGCCGCTTCAAGGCGGTCGGCACCATCGTCGGAGCCAATTACGGCCGGCTGTGCCGCGAGGGCGACCTGACCGCCGATGCGGCGATCAAGGCGCTCGAAGGCATCAGCGCGCAGCGCACGACCGAGGCCCGCGGTGCGGAGCCGGCGCTCACCACCTATATCCCGTCTTCCAAGGCGCAGCTCGACTCCTACGGCATCACCGATGTGGATGTGGCCGAGGCGGTGGACTACTACACCACGCAGCGCGGCCAGAAGCCCGGCTCGCCCAACAAGCTGAACGTCGCCAGCACCGGCGCGGCCTTCTCCTGGGATGCGTTTCATCTGGCCGAGAAGCTGCTGACCCAGCCTCTGCAGATCATCGTGGGCGGCGGCAAGGCGGGTGCCTTCGGCTCCTACCGCGACGGCTTCGAGCTGTTCAACAAGGCCCGGTCCGAAAAGAAGAGCATCCTCGTCGTGCCCGGCGCCACGCATTACGACTTGTACGACAAGCCCGATTGCGTCGAGCAGGCTGTTGCGAAGCTTGAAGAGTTCTACGGTGGGAACCTTTGACCGGACATGAACGGTGTCGCGCATGCCTTAGGATCGGCGCGACACTGCGTTCCACCTGCGCCAGGAGACGACATTGGGCGGGTGCCGGGAAGCGGACGTTGGTCCGCTGGCAGCTTCCGGCCGGTCAACGCATGACATTCTCCCTGTTAGGGAGGTGACGATCGCGCTCGACGAACCGGAGCACTACATACTTGCGCCAGTTCCAGACTTGAGGCGTCGCCGAAAGCGGATCCCGTCGCACGTTGCGCATCTTCAGGTTCGAGGCATATGCCGATTGGCAAGTCACCCTTGCGGCATGGGCGCAACGACCTCCGTTGCGGCTTCCGTGCGCCTCGGCGGAGTTGCCGTGCGATGTCCCGACATCAGCTTCGCGGCAAGGCCGACCAGCTCGGTAACTTTCCAAAAGCCGATATCCGCAACATAAATGAGGATGTGGCCGCAAGGCCTACAGCGCCGTCAAAAGTCCAGTTTGGACATGCGCGCGCCAAAGGTACCAGAAAATTGAAATCTTGCGCTTCGTTGATCGGCGAACGCCCAAAGCTTGTATTACAGATATTGTTCAATCGGGGCATCTCCGACCGTCACATAGATCAGCGCTCCCTCAAGGCGCTTGATGAGCTTGTTATTATCGACGGGATCCAAGGTGATGCAGCCGTTGCTGCGTCCCAGCATGCCTTTGTTCTTGGCTCGAAAACCAGCGGTCGTGTACCAGCTCGGATGGACAATCCATTTATAGGGCGGCGTGTGATTGATGTAGCTATTATACGGGGTCACGCCCTCCAGGACAGAAACTGTCATGTTTCGATAAACAGTTCCGTCGTAGCGGTCCACGATCGTGCTGTAATGCTCCATCACCTCTGGAGACGTGATCTTGAGCGGGCCCAGCGGGACCATGTCCAGGTCGCGTTGAAAGCCTTTGAATTTCGTGGCTCTCGCGTTCGGCCCGTTCGCTCTGCCGTGCGCGGCGAAGTGAGTGCTGACCTGACCGGAGTGAAAGTCCAGGACGTAAAGTCGCTTGTTTCCCGACGGTTGAAAGATGTCGAAGACCGCGATCGCATCCTTCTTGACGAAAGTCGGCTGACGCGAAATCGCTGCGGCGCGCTGAATCGCGGTCACGGGAGCGCCGAGCTGCTGCGCCTTTTGCAGGAGGGACTGAAGTTTGCTGGCATGCTCATCGCGCTTCACGGCGCCAGCAACGGGAGAGCCTTTGGACTGCGCCCGCGCCACCATCGGGCACGCCACTGCACCACCCAAGACACCGAGAAATGCCCGCCGCTTCATTCCTTGCCTCCGGTTCAGGAGCAAGCGGGGTATCGGCCAATTCGGGCATATTGATGTGGTTGACATCGCTTCGCTACGGCAAGCGGGCAATGTCACGGCAACGGCGGTTCGTGCCAGGGGCAGGCCGATGGGCTTGGTCTCGTACGCTATCACCGCGGTCAAGCAATCCCGACCAGCTCAGAGGGCCTGGCTCGGAACGCGAGCATCGCAAGGATGCCCGAGGCGAAGGTGCCGTGGTCCGAGACCGTGATCGCGACAAAGGCGAGCCGCTCGACGATCAGCAAGATCGCGAAGCGGATAGCTCGTGATGGCCCATGCAGGACGACGATCAGACCGCCATCCACACCATAGCCTTCCAGAATGACGCCTGACCGTCAGCCCAAACCAGCAATCGGATAGGATGTCTGGTCGAGGACAACCATCGTGGAGGTCTCGGCCACGGCCGGTATGCCTTGGAGTGCGCTGGTGATGAACTCCCGCAGCGCGGCGATGTCCTCCACCCAGACCCGCAGCAGGTAGTCGGTTCCGCCAGTGACCAGCAGGCATTCCGTGATCTCCGGCCTGTCCCGGATCGCCGCGCGGAACTGCTCGTGACCATCTGGTCCCTGCCGCGCCAGCTTGACGGCGACCATCACGCAAAGGCTCAGGCCGAAAGCAGCCGGGTCGATTCGGGCTGCATATCCCTCGATCACCCCAGCATCTTCGAGCTGGCGAATCCGGCGGCTGCAAGGCGTGGGCGATAGGCCGACCTTCTCCGCAACCTCCAGGTTCGACATCCGGCCGTCGGCGACCAACTGGCCGAGAATGCGGCGGTCGATAGCGTCGAGTCGTCCGCGTGGAGATCTTCTCTCAATATTTGCATATCGTTGACGCATATCACTCCTCGTATGCGGTTTGGTCACCGAGGTCGCACGCAAAAGCCAATCGAATGAGTGTAGATAGATTGCATCCCTCATAAACACTACGAGCTTGTCGATGCCCCGCCAGCCTCAGCGGCCACCGTTCGCCCAATGGCTTTTGACGACCAATGACATTACCCGCACCTTCCTCCCGGCAGGCCGGGTCCCCGGCCTGATCAACATGGCAGGCGGATTGCCCGAGCCGGCCACGTTTCCGGTCGCAGAGATCGCGAAAATCGCGGGTGATGTCGTCACCCGCCATGCGCAGGACGTGCTCGGCTATGGGCCGGTCGAGGGCCTGCCCGAATTGCGCGACGCGCTGGCGACGCGATTCAGCTCGCCGGCCCTCAGGCTGACGCGCGCCAACGTCTTCGTCACTTCAGGCGGAATGCAGGGCCTCGATCTGATCGGCAAGGTGCTCCTCGAACGGGGAGGACTGATCGCTGGGCAGTTTCCGACCTATCTCGGCGCCCTCGATGCCTGGCGTCCCCGTTCGCCGTCTTTCCGTAACCTGGTGATCGAAGACCCGGCCTTCGACGCCGTCGCCGCGATCCAAGGGGCGCAGTTCGCCTACACCGTGCCGAACTTCTCGAACCCGACGGGTCGATTGGTGGGCGTCGAGGCCCGCCAGGCGCTGGTCGATGCGGCCTATCGGACGGGCATCTGGCTGGTCGAGGACGATCCCTACGGGACTCTCCACTACGATGGCGAGCCGCTTCCCCGCATGATCGAGCTTGCGGCGCGCTCGCATCCCGGCGAGCCCTATGCGGGACCGATCGTCTACATGGGCACGCTGTCCAAGGAGATCGCGCCTGGTCTCAGGGTCGGCTGGGTGATTGCGGCGCCGGAATTGATCGAGGCGTTGGCGATGGCGAAGCTGGGCGCGGATATGTGCACCAGCGGGCTGACCCAGCGCGTCGCGCTCGGTGCCATCGAGGCCGGGTTGATCGAAAAGATCCAACCCGCGATCCTCGATACCTACCGCCGCAGGCGCGATGCCTTGTGCCGGGCGATGAGCGAGCATCTCGGTGAATGGTTCGAATGGGAGGTGCCGGTCGGCGGCATGTTCGTCTGGGCCGTCGCACGCGACCCGTCGCTCGATACCGACCGCCTGCTGCCCCATGCGATGACCGAAGGCGTCTACGTCGCTCCCAGCAGCGTGTTCGACGCCGCGGGCCTGAACCGGCGCGCGCTCCGGATCAACTTCACGCTGAACGACGCCAATCGCCTCGCCGAAGGGGTCCGGCGTCTGGTGCGCGCCTTCACGGCGATGCAGGCCGGGAGGAACTGAATAACCGTCACGATCATGTCCGCATCCATTCCCGAGCCGACGGCCGAGACCGAGGGGATCACGGCCAACTCTCCGGACTCAAATTCTTTCCAGACTGGCTCTGATCCCCTCGAACTTCTTATTTCATGGAAGCATGGACAACCCGAACACTTACGCTAAGGTGATCATCGATCGTCGCGTCGAGAGCGACGACAACTCATCAGGCGCGAAGCCAGCGTTCGAGCCAGCTCGAGAGCAGCGTCAGCGGGTAGCAGATCGCAAAGAAGACGGCGAGGACGCCGAGATAGATCTCGATCGCGTGGGAGCCGCCGGCTCCGACATAGGCCAGCCGCTCGATCATGTGGCGGGCGGAGCCGAGCAGATCCGAGACGCCGACCACGGAGGTCAGGGCGCTCGCCTGGATGAGGACGGTGAGCTGGCCGACATAGGGCGGCAGCGCACGGCGCAGCGCCTGGGGCAGAATGACGAAGACGAGCGTCTCGGTCGCGTTCATGCCGAGCGCGCGGGCACCCTGCTCCTGCCGATAGGGGATCGAATCGAGGGCGCCGCGGAAGACCTCGCCGATATTCGCCCCGCCCCAGAGGCCGAGCCCGATCACCGAAGCGGTGAACGGCCCTGTGCGGACCCCGATCTGGGGAAGGGCGAAGAACACGAACAGGAGGATCATCAGCGAGGGCACGCCGCGGAAGATCTCCACGTAAATGCGCGCGATCCAGGGCACGGCGGCGGAGGTGCTGCGCGACATCGCCGCGACGAGAAGGCCGACGACCGTCCCCAGGATGACGCTGAGGAGCGAGATCCACAGCGTGACCAGGAGACCTTCCGCGAGATAGGCCGTGACGGGCCAGACCCAGTTGCTCATTTGGCCACTCCGAGTCCCGGGATCGCGATCCTGCGCTCGAGGAAGCGGGACGCGATGCTGATCAGGCTGCAAACGACGAGGTACATGAGGCAGGCGAGGCCGAAGGTCTCGAACACCTTGAAGGTGTCGGACACGATCCGGTTCGCGACGTAGGTCAGTTCCTGGTAGCCGACGACGATCATGAAGGAGGACGACCGGAACTGCGTGATCGCGGTGGTCGTCGCGCCCGTCACCGCGATGCGGAACGCGATGGGCAACGTGACGTCGAGGAAGGTCTGGAGTGCCGGCAGGCCCAGGGCCCGCGCCGCCGTCACCTCGCCCTTCGGCACCGCCTCGAAGGCCGCCCTGAACACCTCGGTCTGATAGGCCCCGCCCCAGAGCGCGAGGGCGAGCCACGACGTCTCGAACGGCGTCAGGCGAATGCCGAGATCGGGCAGCGCGTAGAACAGCAGGAAGATCTGGACGAGCAGAGGCGTGCAGCGGAACACGTTGACGAACCAGGCGACGACGGTGCCGGCCACCGGGACCCGCGCATAGCGGACCGCGCCCAGCGCGATCCCGATACATATCCCGAGCACGATGCCGATCGCGCTGATGAGGAGGCTGTTGCCAAGGCCGGCGAGCAGTTCGCCGACCTCCCTCGTGAAATCGTTCTGCATGATCCGCGCCTCCGCTCAGGCCGTTGCGGGGCGTCGAAACGCCCCGCGGGAGCCGTTCAGGACTTGCATTCCATCGGATCGACGCCGGCATAATCGAGCTTGACCTTCGGCCCCGGCACGACGTCGCGGTATTTCGCCACCATGGTCGGATCCTTCACCTCGCCGGCGAAAGCTTTGTAGAAGGCATCCTCCTCGCGCATCTTGGCGAGCACGGCATTGACCCAGGCGAGCATCGCCGCGTTGCCCTTCTTCACGCCGATGCCCTGGATGGCGGGAGAGGCGAGCTGGCCGACGACTTTGAAGTTCTTGTTGTTTTGCACGAAGTTGTAATCGTAGACGTCGATATAGGCGAAGGCGTCGGCGCGTCTTTGGAGGAGCATCGTGGACGCGTCGGCCGGACTTTGCGCGGTGATGAGGTTGGCCTTCGGATGGCACTTCTGCAACCAGGTCTGATAGGTGCTGCCGGTCGGCGTCACGACGGTCCGGCCGGCGAGGTCCGCATAGCCGGTGATCGGCGAGTCCTTGTTCACCACGAGCTGAAGGTTGCTGACCCAGATCGGGTCGGAGAAGTCGACCTGCTCCGCCCGGGCCGGGGTGCGGGCGAGCGAGGAGAGCACGAGATCCACCTTGCCCGATTGCAGGAAGGGGATGCGGTTGCTGTCGTTGACGCATTGCGTCTGGAGGCCCGGGCCGGTGCCGAAGGCGAATTCGGCGATCCGCTTGACGAGGCTGTACTCGAAACCGGCCGGCTTGCCGTCGAGGCCGATATAGCCCGCAGGCGGATATTGGCAGTTGATCCCGACCGTCAGCACATTCGGCGTCGCCAGATCCGCCGGAAGGGGCACGTCGACCTTGGGCTGAGCCATGGCCGCCGTCGAGAAAGAGAGGCCGACCGCGGCCGCCACCCATTTGAATGTCTTCATCATGCTCTCTCCTGCGAAGATGCCGGAACGGCGGGGGGAATCGTCAAGCCTCGGTGTGGGACAGGAACTCGCGCGTGCGGTCCTGGCGCGGTCGGTCGAGGACGTCGGACGGGACGCCCTTCTCGACTACGACGCCGTCGGCCATGAAGACGAGCGTGTCGCCGACCTCCCGGGCGAAGCCCATTTCGTGCGTCACGACGAGCATGGTCATGCCGGAGCGGGCGAGGTCCTTCATGACGTTCAGGACCTCCCGCACCAACTGGGGATCGAGCGCCGAGGTCACCTCGTCGAACAGCATCACGTGCGGGCGCATCATGAGCGCCCGCGCGATGGCGACGCGCTGTTGCTGGCCGCCCGAGAGCTGGTCGGGATAGCGGTCCGCCTTGTCCGCCAGGCCCACCTTCGCCAGCAAGTCGCGCGCCCGCGCCTCGGATTCGGCGGCCGGCTCCTTGAGCACGCGGCGGGGGACGAGGGTGAGGTTCTTGAGGACCGTGAGGTGCGGGAACAGGTTGTAGTGCTGGAACACCATGCCCACCCGCTGGCGGACCTTGTTCACGTCCTGCTTGCCGGAGAGAAGGTTCTCGCCCTCGAGCACGATCTCGCCGCCCGCGACGGGCTGGAGCATGTTGACCGTCCGCAGGAGCGAGCTTTTCCCACTGCCGCTCGGGCCGATGATCACGACGACTTCGCCCTGTCGGACGGAGAGGTCGACGCCCTTCAGGACCTCGTGCTCGCCATAGGAGACGCGGATGCCGCGCAGATCGAGGAAGGGTGCGGTCGAAGCGGCCGACATCGGCGATCTCCTCAGCGAAAGGCTGGCCGGACGACGGCCGAGATCAGGTCGGCCATGGCGATATGCGTTTGGAGCGGTATCCCGTCCACGTCGGCATCGACGACATTGCCGACCGAGTTGATGAGCCCGATATCGACGCCGCGGCGCAGGAGATGTTCCTCCATCGCAGGCGCATGCAGCAAGTCGGGCCGCTTCAAGCGCGCGGCGAGGGCGGCGGCGATCGCATAGCAGCCCCAGTTCGAGCAGGCGGCAGTGACGAGCACGTCCGTGCCGGTCACGGCGCCGATGCCGGCCCCGCCATCCGGCCGCGCATCGCCGAACTTCACGTGGCGCCGGACGGCCTCGGCGACGGCGCCCATGCCGATCTCGTTGCCGCCGTCGCCGACGCAGATGCTCGGGATGCGGCGCACGAGCGCCGCGTCGAACAGGTGGTCGATCCGGGCCCGGCCCATGCCGTAGTCGATGCCGCGCATCGAGCAATAGATGCCGTCGGCGTTCCGCCCGACCCGCTCCGTCGAGAAGACGAGGGCCGGCTTCAATTCGTCGAGCAGGGCCGCGGAGGCGGCCTTTGCCTCGCCATCCGTCACCGGGAAGGCGCGCATGCTCGCCACCGCGAGGCTTCCGTCGCCGCTCGCGATCCGCGCCTGATCGTAAGGGAGGACCGACAGGCCGGCGCTGGTCAGAATCCTGGCGGTGCCGTCGAGAAGCGTCTCTTCCGCGACGATCACGCAGGTCGCGCGCTTCGAGAGGGCGAGCGCCCGCACGATCGCGGCGGCGCCCGCCGGGCCGTCATTCTCGCCGATGGTCGGCGAGATCCAGGCGCGCGAGACCGAGCCCGTCGTCACGAGCACGGTCGCGCCCACGGGGATGGCGGCGAGCGCCTCCGCGGCCGCGCCGCTCAGCGCAGAGCCCTGGCGGGCGCGAGCCGCCTCGTAGAGATGCTCGACGCCGCGGCCGCCGAGATCGAGATTGACGAGCCGGTCGAGCCGGTCGTCCATGGCTGCGAGGGCGGCGCTCATGGCTGGTCTCCGAGAACGAGCTGCGAGATGGCGGCGACATCGCCGATCCGCGCGGCAAGATGGTCGAGGGCGGCGTCGACGGCGGCGACCACCGCCTCCTGGCCCCCCACCCGCCCGATCGCATCGAGCGTCGGCTTCAGGCGAAGCGAGACGCGCGCGCCCGGCTGGCCGTGCGTGTTGACCGTCAGGATGCCCGCATCGCGCAGCAGCACCATGCCGAGCGCCGAGGAGACCTCGCAGGGGACGAGGCCGACGCCTTCGGCCGGGCGGCCCGCGCGGCGCAGGACGAGGGCATGCACGTCCTGCTCGTCGACCATGGGGCCGAGATCGCTCACGACGACCACGTCGCGGCCGAGCCTCTCGGCGAGCGCGACGGCGAGTGCCTGGCCCGAGCGCGCCTCCTCCCGCAGATCCTCGGGCCGGAAGCCCTGGAGCGAGCGCATCGCCCCGGCGGCGATCGGAGCCCGCGCCTCCATCCCGAATTCGGCGCCCTTGGCGGAAGCCGCGGTGACGAGATCGGCGCGGCCGGCGAGCACGCCCGCCCGCGGGCCGGCGAGCCCGGCCTTGTCGCAATTCGTGATCGCGAGATCGGCGCCGAGGGCGAGGCCGGGCTTGCCGCCATGGAGCACGGGCCGGAGCCGCGCGCCGTAGGCGTCATCGACAAGGACGATGCCGCCCGTCGCGTGGGCCGCCTCGACGGCGGCGGCGGTCACGGCGTCGTCGAGCAATTCGAGGGCGCTCGTCACGGTGGTGACGACGACGAGGCGGGGCTTCGCCTCGGCCAGGGCGGCGCGCCAGTCGCGGTCGCCGGCGACCTCGACGAGGTCCGCCCGCGCGATGGCGCAGCCCCGGATCACCGAGGCGTGCGAGCGTCCGCCGGGCGGGACCACCGAGAGCACAGGCCTGCCGCCGGCATGGGCGGCGATGCAGGCGATGATGCCCGCGCTCGTGCGGTTGAACACGGCGACGCCGTCTCCGCTTTCCCCGCCGAGATGGGCGACAGCCGCCTCGCGCAGCTCTTCGGCGAAGAGGCCGGGGCCAACCCATTCCTCGCACAGGGTCAGGAGGTCCTCGGGCCGCAGCGGGAAGTCGCGCTGGTTGCCGGTAAATACCCCGATCGAGTGCGGCCCGAGCTCGCGCACGCGCTCCGCCGCCACCTTCTGCCCCTGCCGCAGGCGCCGCGCCTCGTCGACGCTGGAGCGGATGATCGTGCCGCGGGCGAAGCCGACGACGGGATCGATGGCGTTGCCGAAGCGGTCGGCCGGGGCTGCCGGCTGGGGGTTCGCTGCCGAGGCGGCGGTCATGATCTTCTCCCTGGAACGAGCGCGATTCTGCTCATGGGACCGCCTCGCGATGCCCTGCCCGTCCGGGCGAAGCCGGCTCGGACCTGATCGATGAACTGGCCGCGATGCTTCCGAGGAGGCTGACGAAGCCGCGATGGCCGCTCACGCCGATGCCGTCGACGCGGGGCTCGGCCTGCGCCGTCGCGCCGTCGCGCGCGCCGGCCGCGAGACATGCCTCGATCAGGGCTTCCTCGAGATCCGCGTCGTGCAGCAATTCGGGTGCGCCGAGGCCCACGGCGAGCCCTGCCGAGACGGCATAGGCGCCCCAGTTGGAGATCGCGGCGCTCACGATCACGTCCGTCGCGACGCTCGTCACCACGAAGCCGTTCGGGTGGAACGCCGCGAGGGCGGGCTGGACGGCGCCGAAACCCACCTCGTTGCCGCCGTCGCCGATCCCGATCGTCAGCCGGTCGGCGGTCGCGAGAAGATGCAGATGCGCCATCGTTCCGGGCGGCCGGCGGTCGCCACGCACGCCGTGGAAATGGCCGTCCGCGTTCGGACCGTCAAGCTCGATGAAGACGACGGCGGAGGGCTGGCAGCGCGCGAGAAGAGCCTCGACGGCCGCCGGCCCGTGCTTCGGATGAGGTGGGATCGTCTCCACCCGGATCGGCCGCGCCGCGGAAGATGCGACGAGTTCCGTGCAGGCGGCGACCGGTCCCGCATGGGCCTCTTCCGAGACGATCGTGACCTGGGCGCCGAGCCCGAGGGCCATGGCCCGGGCGAGGACGGCCGCTCCGGGCGGCCCGTCCGTCTCGCCCTGCGGCAGCTTGGGGGGGACGCCCGCGCCCGTCGCGACGACGACGTTGTCCCCGTAGGCGACGCGCGCCATGAGGCTCCGCGCCGCGAGGGTCGAGAGCGGCTCGCCGTGATGGCGCCGGCAGATCTCGTACATCGGCACGACGAGGCCCGGCGGCAGCCCGCCCGAGAGCGGCCGGGCCTCGACCGTCATCAGGCGGTCGAAGCGCTCGCCGGCCATGGCGAGCAGGGAGGCGAGAAGCCCGGCATCTTCGGGGAGGGGCATGGCCATGGCGGGCCTCGCGGCTGGTCGTCCGGCTCTCAAACCGTGACGGTCACGCTCTTGCGGTAGGTGTAGCTTTCGAGCGCGCCCTCGATGGAATATTCGGCGCCGATGCCGCTCTGCTTGGCGCCGCCATAGGACATGCCCGGAATCTGCCCGCCCGCCCGGTTGATCTGGAGCCAGCCCGCATCGACGCGCTCGGCCGCGCGCAGGGCCGTCGTGATGTCGTTCGTGAAGATATAGGCGGCGAGGCCGTAATGGGTGTCGTTGGCCCAGCCGATCATCTCGTTCTCGTCCGTCCACGGGATCGCGACCAGGACCGGGCCGAAGATCTCCTCGCGCACGACGCGCCAGCCATTGTCGACACCCGTCAGCACGACCGGCCCCGGCATGAAGCCGCGCCCCTCGCTCGCCGCCGGGGGGACCTCGCCGATCTCGACCTTCGCGCCCGCCTCGACGGCCTCGCGGATGAAGGCGCAGACCTCGCCGTAGCGCTCGGCGTTGATGATGGCGCCGATATCGGTGGCCTCGTCGAGCGCGTCGCCGACCTTCATGGCCTTGAGCTTCTCGACCACCCTCGCCACCACCGGCTCGAACACATCCCGGTGGACGAAGAGCCGCGAGCCGGCCGTGCAGGACTGGCCCTGGCGGGCGAAGCGCATAGCGTTGATGACATTCGTCGAGCAGGAATCGAGCTGGTCCGGCGTCGCCGCGTCCGGATAGACGATGCAGGGGCTCTTGCCGCCGAGTTCGAGCGTGACCTTCGCGATGCGATCGGCCGCCGCATGGGCGACGAGCTTGCCGACCTCGACCGACCCTGTGAAGGAGATCTTCGAGACGTCGGGATGGTTGCAGAGCGGCGCGCCGGCCTCGATGCCGGTGCCGGTCACGACGTTGAGCACGCCGGCCGGGAAGAGATCCGCCGCGAGCTCGGCCACCTTGATGACGGCGAGGGGCGCGTCCTCGGCCGGCTTCAGCACGAGCGTGTTGCCGGTGCCGAGCGCCATGCCGATCTTCACCGCCGCGAGGACCAGCGGCGAGTTCCAGGGAATGATCGCGCCGACGACGCCGAGCGGCTCGCGCGTCGTGTAGCTGAAGATGCCGGGCCCGAGGGGCAGGGTCTCGCCCTTCTGCTCGGAGACGACGCCGCCGTAATAGCGTAGCACCTCGGCCGTGCTCGCGACCTCGGGCCGGCTCTGCGTGCGTAGCGCGTTGCCCGTCTCGGCCGCGAGGACCTTCGCGATCTCCTCGGCATGGGCCGCGACGCGGTTGCCGAGTTCGGTGAGAAGCGCTCCGCGGGAGCGGGCCGCCATGCGCCGCCAGGCCGGAAAGGCCGCCTTGGCGGCCGCCACCGCCGCATCGATATCCTTCGCCTCGGCGGCGCCGACCATGGCGATGGTGTCGCGTCGGCAGGGGTTCTCGACCGCCATCATGCGGCCGGAGACCGGGCGAACCCATTCTCCGCCGATGAGGTTGCCGGCAAGCCCTTCGCGGGGCAGCGTCAGTTCCGAGCCGTAGCCGGGGGAGGCGGGTTGCGCGCTCATGTCGATCGTTCCTGATCTTCTTAGGGTTAGGCGGCTGCCTTCTGGCGGAGATCGACCTTGAGCAGCCGCTCATAGACCTCCGAGACGCCGGTGGAATCCTTCGCCCCCAGACCTTCGGCACGCGCAGTATTGTAGATCTGGCGGACGAGCTGCCCGAGATACATGGGCGAGGTCGAAAATTCGTCGAGCGCGAGCGAGATGTCCTTGTGCATCAGGTCGAGCGCGAAGAAGGCGGGCCGCTCCTGCGTGAAGAGCGTCTTGCCGAGCCAGTCGAGCATCTTGCTGCCGGCGAGGCCGCCCGAGAGGACCTCGACCAGGACGTCGAGCTTCGCGCCGGATTTCACGCTGGCCGCCAGCACCTCGCCGAGCGCCACCGTGTTGATGGCGGTGAGCAGGTTGTGGCTGAGCTTCATGAGCTGGCCCGAGCCGACCGGCCCGCAATGGATGACCTTGGCGGCGAGCCTGTCGAGGACGGGACGCGCCGCTTCGAGCACGGCCTCCTCGCCGCCGATCATGATGAGCAGCTTGCCGTTCTCCGCACCCGCGACGCCGCCGCTGACGGGCGCGTCGAGATAGCGGATGCCGGCCTCGGCGCAGGTCGCGGCGACCGCCTTGGTGGTGGCGGGATCGACGGTGCTGAAATCGACGATGGTCGCGCCCTTCCTGGCCGAGGCGAGGATGCCGGCCTCGCCCGTCATCGCCCCGCGCAAGGCCGCGGGGGACGGCAGGCTCGCGAGGATGAAGTCGGCGCCCTCGGCGGCCGCCTTCGGGCTCGCCGCGGCGGCGACGCCGCAGGCGGCGAGATTCGCCACGGCCTCGGCGTTCGGGTCGTAGGCCCGCACCGCATGGCCCGCCTCGGCCAGCCGGCGCGCCATGTGCGAACCCATTCGACCTACACCCAGGAAGGCGATCGTCGGCATCTATATGTCCTCGATAGACTGGCCATCCGGCCAGGATGTACTTGACGACGTCCCTTCCGATCTTTCGGACATCGGCGCTTCTCCTCCTGTTGTAGAGGCGGGCTCCGAAGACGCGGAAGGCCAGTCCGATTGACGAGAGGCGAAAGAAATCCTTACTCTCCGCGCCGGAGTATCCGGGCTTGGCGCTCAACCTTTCGAGGCTTCGTCTCTTTCACGAGCTGTCCGAGCGCGGCACGATCTCGGCTGTCGCCCGCTCGCTCGGACTGACGCGGCCGGCGGTGTCCCAGCAACTGGCCCTCCTGGAGCGCGAGGCGGGGACCGTGCTCTTCGAGCGCGCGGCAAGCGGCCTGCGCCTGGCGACCCGGGGCCAGCATCTCCTGGACCGGGTCAGGCCGCTTCTGCGGATGGCGGACCGCATCGAGGCGGAGCTTGGCGAGACGGACGGTCCGCCTGCCGGCGAATTGCGCCTCGCCGCCTTCGGCAGCGTCGCGACGAGCATCGTTCCCAGGGCCGTGGGCTATCTCTTCAAGTCGCATCCGGCGATCGACGTGCATTTCGTCGAGCTGGAGCCCACCGAAGGGCTCAAGGCGGCGGTCGCCAAGCAGGTCGATATCGCGATCGTCGACGATTATGCCGATGCGAGCGCCTATCGGCAGATGCTCGAATTCCATCCCCTCTATGTCGACGCCCTCAACGCGGTCCTCTCCTCGGATCACCGCTTCGCGGCGGCGCGCCTCGCCGGGATCGAGCTGAAGGATCTCTCCAACGAGAAATGGGCCATCAACCAGACCGCGGTCGCCTATCAGCTTCAACTGGCGAATGCCTGCCTCGCCGCCGGCTTCGAGATGAAGATCGGGTGCAGCGCCCGCAACATCTCGGCGACGCTGGAAATGGTCCGCACGGGACAGTTCATCACGGTGCTGCCGGCCCTCGCGGTTCAGCATCTGGCCCGGGACCCGGACTTCCTTCTTCTGCCCATCGTCCCGGCCTTGTATCGCCAGATCTTCAGCGCGGCGCCGAAAGGAACGGCCCGGCGCCCCGTGATCTCCGTTGCCCTCGCGGCGCTGGAGCGGGCGGCGCTCGCCTGCAAGCTCTGATGGTGAGCGCCGCGTAATTATTTCTAACGCGCTCCGTCACGGGCCGTGTCCTTTCGGCGCTCCGGGACAGGCGGTACTCGATGAATCCGATGGCGCGGCCCCCCGGCCCGGCACTCAACGGAGCATCGATATGCGAAGCTATGGACGGCGTTTCGTCATCGGCCTGGCCGCCGCTTTCTGCGGTTTGGCAGTTACGGCTGGAGCGAGCGAGGCTCAGGAGAAGTCGAAGCTCGACGAAATTCTTTCGCGCGGAAAGCTGATCGTCGGCGTGTCGAGCGAATCCCCGCCTTTCGGCTTCGTGGACGAGAAGGGAGAACTGGTCGGCTTCGACATCGACATCGCACGGCTGGTCGCCAAGGCGACCTTCGGCGATCCGGGCAAGATCGAGTTCATCCGCCAGAGCGCGGCGCAGCGCTGGCCGAACGCCCAGAACGGCACGATCGATTTCGGCGCGCAGACCACCACCATCTACGCCGACCGCGCCCAGCGCGTCGCGTTCACGCGCAACTATATCGACGGCGGCATCGTCCTCATCGTCCGCAAGGATTCGCCCTTCAAGACGCTGGAGGACCTGAACAAGCCGAACGTCACCATCGCCAACCTGACGACGCCGACCCAGGAGGAGCGCGCCAAGCGCCTCTTCCCACAGGCCAAGCTCCAGACCTTCGACGGCATCGCCTCGCAGTTCAATTCCGTGAAGCTCGGCCGCGCCCAGGCCGCCCAGCTCGATGCGCCGGTCGCCGCCTGGTACGTCAAGAGCAACCCCGACATGCGCGTCATGGAAACCCGGCTGACCGACGTCGTCAATACGGGCCTCTTCATGAGGCCCGGCGATTTCAAGCTCTGGCTCTACATGGACACGGTCGTGTCCGAAATGACGGGTGGCTATCTCTTCGCCGAATACAGCGCGATCTACGAGAAGTGGTTCGGCGAGAAGCCGAAGAACACGAAGTGGCACCTGAACAACTGACGCGGCTCGGCTGAAGGGAGGACGGGGGATGGACTGGGCCCAGTTCGGCAACTTTGCCGCCCGCTACCTGCCCCAGCTCTGGGGCGGGATGCTGGTCACGATCATGGTCGCGGCCCTCGCGGCCCCGACCGCCCTCGGGCTCGGCGTCCTCCTCACGGTGCCGCGGGTCGCCGGCTGGCGGATCCCGAGCCTCCTGGTGGCCTCCTATGTCGAGGTGATGAGGAACACTCCGCTCCTCGTCCAGATGTATCTCTTGTTCTTCGGCCTGCCGCTCCTCGGCATCTTCTGGGACGAGATCACCTGCGGGGTCCTCGCCGTGGCGCTCCAGCACGCGGCCTTCCTGTCGGAGCTGTTCCGGAGCGGCATCGACGCCGTGGGCACCAAGCAATGGGAGGCCGGGCAGGCCATCGGCATGCGCCGCTGGTCGATCTTCCGCCTGATCGTCCTGCCCCAGGCGGCGATCAAGGTCATGGCTCCGGTCTCGAACCAGTTGATGGTGCTCGTGAAGGACACCTCGCTCGTCTCGGCGATCGGCGTGCTCGACCTCACGCTCACGGGCAAGGTCATCATCGAGCGCTCCGGCGCCTCCTTCGAGGTCTTCATCCTCGTCGCCGCCCTCTACCTGGTCCTGACCTCCGTCATCGGCGCCGGCTTCCGGATCGGCGAGACGCGCCTCTCGAGGAGGCTCGGATGAGCATCTCCGTTCTCGTCGCCAACCTGCCCTATCTTCTCCAGGGAGCCGTCGTCACGCTCTGGCTCTCCCTCGTCGTCGTCGTTGCCGGCACGCTGCTCGGCGCGGCGGTCGGTACGCTGGCGAGCGGCGCAGGCCCGGCCCTGCGCAGCCTCGTCACCGCCTATGTGTTCCTGTTCCGGGGCATTCCGGTCCTGGTCGTGATGTTCCTCGGCTTCTACACCTTCCCGGCCTTCGGCGTCCGCCTCAGCGCCTATTCCGCGGTGACGATCTCGATGATCGTCTATGTCGGCGCCTTCGTCACCGAGGCGGTGCGCGGGGCCATCGCGGCCGTGCCAGCCGGACAGGTCGCCGCCGCCAAGAGCCTCGGCATGCGGCGGATGACGATGCTGCGCGAGGTGGTGCTGCCGCAGGCGGCGCGCCTCGCCGTCGCGCCCGTCCTGAACATCTCGCTCATGGCGATCAAGCAGACCTCCTACGCCTCGGTCGTCGGGGCCTGGGAGCTGTCCTTCGCGGCGCGCGAGGTGGTCGAGCGGACGCTGGCCCCTTTCCAGATCTTCCTCGGCGTCATGCTGATCTATTTTCTGATCTGCTATCCGGTTTCGCTGTTCGCCAAATATTGCGAGCGAAGAATCTCCTTCGATCATTGAGGACCGACGCATGACCACCTCCGCCGGATCGCCCGTGATCGTCTCGGTCAACGGCCTCGTGAAATCCTTCGGCGCCCATCGCGTGCTGAACGGGGTCAGTTTCGACGTGAGGCGGGGAGAGGTCGTGGTCGTGCTCGGCCCGAGCGGCTCCGGCAAGTCGACCATGCTCCGCTGTGTCAACTTCCTCGAGACCTTCGAGGAGGGCGCGATCACCGTCGACGGCGTGCCCGTCGGCTACGAGAGCGAGGCGACGGGAGCGCGCCGGATGCTGGGCGAGAAGGCCGTTGCGAAGAACCGCGAGCATGTCGGCATGGTGTTCCAGAGCTTCAACCTGTTCCCGCACAGGACGGTGCTCCAGAACGTCATGATGGGGCCGGTCTCGGTCCAGGGGCAGGACAAGGCCGCGGCGCGGAAGTTGGCGCTCGAACTGCTTGGCAAGGTCGGCATGGACGACAAGGCGGACCGCTATCCTGCGCGGCTCTCGGGCGGCCAGCAGCAGCGCGTCGCGATCGCGCGCGCCCTCGCGATGCGGCCGGCCGTGATGCTTTTCGACGAGGCGACCTCGGCCCTCGATCCCGAGCTGGTCGGCGAGGTGCTTCGCGTCATGCGCGAGCTCGCCACCGAGGGCATGACCATGATCGTCGTCACCCACGAGATGGGCTTCGCGCGCGAGGTCGCGGACCGCGTCATCTTCATGGATGGAGGCGTCATCGTCGAGCAGGGACCGCCGGCCGAGATCATGGCGAACCCGCAGACCGAGCGGTTCCGCGGCTTCCTAGGGCGCCATCACTGAGGCCCCTGGGAGGGCTTGTGCAGGGTAAGTCCTCCCCCCGACGGACGGGTTGACGATGCGCCATCTGCTCTGGCTCCAGGAACAAAGCTTCGAGCACCATGCCCACGAGATTGCGTTGCAGGAGATGATCGAGGCGGTCAGAATCTCCAAGGAGCGCGTCGCACGCATCGAGGCGGCGATCGCCGAGTTCGTCCCCACTTGGTCCCTTGGCCCGGTCGTGCGCGCGCCGCAGACCCTACGCGACATCGACCTCATCGTAGCCATGACCTTCGCGACCGAGATCGGCGACGTCATCCGTTTCGATAGCCCGCGTCAGCTCATGGGCTTCTCCGGCTTGCCGAAACGCGCTTTCCCACGAGATCAGACCGGGACGGATGCGTTGATGAAATGTGTGGGTCGAAAGACTGGGTAGTCGGTAATCGAATTGGCACCCGACCGCTGTAGATGCTCAAACTGGCGTAAGCCTGGTCGCAGCCAAAGCGCATTGGCGGGATACTCGACCTCGCTCTCGGGCTTTCCGCTGCGGGCCGCATGCAATTCGGCCGCGAGCCAGTCCCATATCTCTTCGCCGAGCTCATAGAGCTTGTCAGCCATCCGGTTGAAGGATGTATGGCGGCATGACTGACACCGCTTCGGCTCGATGGCTTCCGAGGCCCTGAGGCGCTCGTCGCCTGCCCAGACACCGTCGAAACCCGCTGCGTCCGACAGCACGTTGCCGAGCTTGAATGCCGTTATTCCGTAGGTGTAGCAGCAGGCATAGACATCGCCGGTCGCACCTACCACGGGCCCGACATGTGAATACCAGCAGTACTTCGCGTCATCTGCGTCGGCATGGGGAAGATTGATCGTCGCAAATGTGGTTGACCCTGCAAGATCTTCGTCAAGCATGACGCTGATCATGCGCAAGAATTGCTCGGCATCGGGCCCCCGATTGAAATTCTCGGGTTTGATCTGAATATAGTCGATCTTAAGGTTGGCCATGTCGCGTGCGAACGCCCTGATCTCCTCCATCATCTCCGGCGTATTCTCCTCGAAAATGAAGCTGGCGCCGAGCGTTGGGTAAGCCCGCGTGCCCCGCACTTTCACCATTGCTTCAAGACCGCGATGGACATCGCTGAGAGTGTGTCCCTTCGGGCGGTGCTTCACCTTGTAGCGTTGTTCACTGCCGGCATCGATGCTTACCCGAATCCAGCTCACCTTTTCTGCCAGCGCCGCCGTATCCAAAATGCGCAGCGTGCTGCCATTGGTGATTAGGCCGGCAACCATGTTCGCTGCCGCCACCGTATCCAGAACGGTCTCCGACCCGGGCTCGGTCGATGGCGCAAAGCTTGCGCGGAGCCGCGCAAAATTTTTCAGCAGTGTGGCTTCGCCGCCCCCGGCGAAATGCACTGACCTCACGCCCCATCGCCCGAGGGCGATTACGAGACGTTTGACAGCATCCGCCGGCATAATATCCGTCTCGCGATGGGACGCCGTGAAGCACCACTGGCAGGCGTGGTTGCAGTGGTCGACCGGATCGATCTCCACCGTGACTGGCGGAACAGCCTTGAGGGCTTCCCGGTCGCCGTTCTTCCTGGCGATGAACAACTCCTTCATGCTATCGAAATGCATCAGAGGATTCCATTCATTGATGTGAGATGTGTTGATGCGTACCGCGGCAGTCATATTAGATCTCCACCAGATGAGTGCTGTAGGTCTCGAAGCCACGATCGAGGGTAGCGACCACCCTGTGGCGAAGCGCGAACACATCAAGGATCGCTGGGAATGCCGGTCCCCGGCCATCACGGTGATTTCGATCGGTCGAGAGGATGATCGAACGACCGCCCGGCTTCAGGGCACCACGCAGGCCTCGCAGGTAGCGGTGAATCGTGGCGGCTCCGGCGTCAAAGATGGCGCGCTCGAGTTCATTTTGCGCGTTTGAGTAAAGGAGCGGCGGGTTGAAGACGATCATATCGAACCTCACCTCCGGATCGATGTGATCGTAGAGATCGCTCTGGTAGACTAGGCCTCGCAGTCCGTTTCTCGCCAAATTCCTGCGGGTGACATTGACCGCATCGAGATTGATGTCGGAGCCGAACAAGGCTGCGTCCGGCACTGCCAGTCCGATCTTGCAAAGACAAAAGCCTGTCCCCGTTCCCATCTCCAGGATGTTGCCGTGCGGATGCTGTTTGATGATCGTCTGAGCGAAGAAGCGGCTGGTGGTCGTCAGGGTGGGGCTCAGGACATTGGGATGGATCTCCAGGTCGATGCCTCCAATGCTGACCTGCGTTGAGGGTGCCAGCGTCTCGTGACGGCGGATCAGATCGCGAGCCTGCGGAAATGGAGTTCCATTCCTATCGTCCGACGGCAAAGCGGCGTCGGCGAGGAGTTGGCTATCTCGGTTCAGGAAGTCGTCGGTGGAGCAGAGATCCGCGAGGCTTGAAGCGTGAAGATCAGGGTATTCTCTACCCATCGCAAGGTGCTTCGACGATGAATCCACTCCAAATTGGCAACGGTCCCCCAATAGATCGCTTTCTTGATGCCTATTCATCATCGGTTTGTTCCTCTGTGACGGCGTCTGCCAATGAGCCGGCCGCGAAGCCGAGCCGCGCTTGACGACGTCACGCACAGCACCACCGTGCGCATCCAAGGGCCGAGAGGAGCGTTCGAAAAAGATACCGTCGGGAAACCGGGAAGGTGGAGTTGACCCGCTTCCGTGGACATCATTTCCCTTGATCAGGAGGTGTTCACATGCCGAGACATCGGCCGCCGTATCCGGCGGAGTTTCGCAGGCAGATGGTCGATCTTGTCCGCTCGGGTCGCACGCCCGAGGAGCTGTCGCGAGAGTTCGAGCCGACCGCCCAGGCGATCTGGAACTGGGTGCGCCAGGCCGACCGTGACGGCGGCGAGCGCCGCGACGAGGGTCTGCCCTCGGCCGAGCGCGAGGAGTTGAGCCGGCTCCGGCGTGAGAACCGTCAGTTGCGCCAGGAGCGCGACATCCTGGCAAAGGCGGCAGCCTGGTTCGCGCGGGAGACCGGCACGATCTCGTCCGGGTCTTCCAGTTCATGAGCGCGCATCAGGCCGTCTTCCCGATCGCCACCATGGCACGCGTGCTCGGCGTGTCGCGGGCCGGCTTCTACGCCTGGCTGGAGCGAGAGCCCTCGTCTCGAGCCCGTGCCGACGAGGCGCTGCTGAAGCGCATCCGGACAGCCCACGCTATCTCACGCGGCACCTACGGGGCTCCGCGGATCCACGCCGAGCTGAAGGCCGAGAACGAAGCCGTCGGACGCAAGCGCGTCGCCCGGCTGATGCGGGAAGCCGCTCTCGCCGGGGTCAGCCGGCGGCGCGGCCCGGCCACGACCCGCCGCGACCGGGAGACTCGGCCGGCCCCGGACCTCGTCGACCGCAACTTCACGGCCGACGCTCCGAACCGGCTCTGGGTCGCCGACATCACGTTCGTGCCGACACTCGCCGGCTTCCTGTACCTCGCCGTCGTCCTGGATGCTTGGAGCCGCCGGATCGTCGGCTGGGCCATGGCGAACCACCTGCGGACCGAGCTGGTGCTGGACGCCTTCGAGATGGCGCTCGGGCAACGCCGCCCGACGGACGTCGTGCACCACTCCGATCAGGGCAGCCAATACACCTCGCTCGCCTTCGGAGGGCGATGCCGAGAAGCCGGCGTCCGTCCATCCATGGGATCGGTCGGCGACGCGTACGACAATGCCATGTGCGAGAGCTTCTTCGCCACGCTCGAATGCGAGCTCCTCGCCCGCCGCCGCTTCGCCTCCCACGCCGAAGCCCGGATGGCCCTCTTCAGCTACATCGAGGGCTGGTACAATCCGGGTCGGCGGCATTCCGCCCTGGGCTACCTTTCCCCGATCGCCTACGAGAGGAAGATGACGTCCGAGACCTGAGACCCAAGCCCGTCACTGTCCACGGAAGCGGGTCAACTCCAGATCGACCCATTCGCGTGAGCCCCGGTGGGGCTTCGGCCCCCACCGCCAAGCGTCTGATCTCATGCAACTCGTGGCCGAATCGGGCGCTGCGCGCACGCGTTAGCCGAGTAATTCAGGGCATAACAGACTGGAACCGCGCGCCAAGAACGACTAAAATAGTCGTAGTCTTGGTATACGCATAGGTCCGTGTGGGAGGTGATCATGCATGATCACCGCCCGACAATCGCGGGCCGCACGCGCGTTGCTGGGTTGGACACAGGAGACGCTCGCTGACAAGGCCC